>Ga0335073_10009311_pt1 | contig 13779 bp, 10 predicted proteins | sample Lox_Sample_22_FD_207093 | JGI IMG/M metagenome (GOLD analysis project Ga0335073, IMG submission 207093) | Soil microbial communities from Loxahatchee National Wildlife Refuge, Florida, United States - Lox_Sample_2.2 | ecosystem: Environmental > Terrestrial > Soil > Wetlands | place: USA... | reverse complement strand
TAATCCGTAGCCGGTAGCGGTGACAGCGGGCTGGGGATTGGTGAACAGAGGCGCATCGTTGCCGAGCGCGCTGAACAGATAACAATTGGGGGCCTCTTCTTCGTAACAGTAGGCGGGCGCCTGCGTAACCGAGTAGGGCTGGAGACGCCGCACAAACAATCCCACCGATGGAATGTTGTATCGCCCTGGGGTGTGCTGAGAATCGACGCGTCTGACATCCACGGTGTGGGCCGTCTGGTCGAAGGGCCCGTCCAGACGCTCCAGGCCCTTGCCGTTCCTCAGGTCCGCTGTGCGGCCGCGGTCGAGATGCAGGTAGCTGACGTTCTGGGTGACTCCCAACTGCCGGTGGAACTCTACCGCCTGGCCCGGCCAGCCGGCCACCGACATGGCCAAATCCTCGAGGATCACAAGGGTGCCTTTACGGCGGCGATACCGGATCGTATTGGCTACCTCGCTGCGCGAGATCAGAATGCTTTCTCGCGTCAGGGCGCGAGGCGTCGTTCCACCGCCCAATTGCGCCGCGTCTTCCACCGGGGTGTAGCCAATGAGGCTGCCGATGTAGGGGACCACCCAACTCTGGCAGGTTTCGATAAACCAGTTCTCGTACAGTTGAGCGATGTCCTGCTCAACTACCTCGACCTGCTCGGCGATGACCCGCAGCAGACCGCGAAGCGGATACCCTTGCGCGGAGTCGCTCAACCGGTACACAGCGGGAAGCAGGTTGTAGAGACGGTCGGCGTTGCCGTTCATTTTTTTCCTCCGCGGGTCACCCGTGTCGTTTTGCGTCGCGTAGGAAGCACCGGGACCGGCCCCGCCTGGGCGGGAGTAATCTCGGTGAGGATCAAGGTGTCCGCAATGTCGGGCGTGAGGTACACAAGCTCGGCCGGTTGAATCTGAAAATAATCCTGTGCCGTAGGGTTTTGGGGAAGGGACAGAGATGTGTCCACGTAGGCGGGCCTGGCCAGGATATACGCGCGCAGAACAAGATTCGTGCTCAGCGAGCCCAGGGTCGTGGCCGAGGCGGTTTGACTCACCGAGTCGAACACCGTGACGTTGACGAAAGCTACCCCCTGAACTCCTTGCATGGCGCTCACCGCCTCGCTTAAGAACGCGGTTTGCCCGAGACTGCGGTTATCGAAGCCAAACGTGTTCAAGAGTGCAGCGCGGACGTTCGGCTCGACATCTTCGAATTGATATCCGGCCTGCACCTGGAATCCGGCGCTAATCACGAGGAGTTTCCGCTGGCGGACGCCGACTAACAGCGGCTGGTGAGGATCACCGAACTGTTGAAGGCTCTGCACGAGGTTGTTGTATAGGTCGGAGTTCGTGTCGATCGGGATATCCTCGGCCCCTGCGATGGTGACGAACACCACCTGCCGTCGGCCATTCGACAGCTTGACAGAGGCGGCCTTGCCGATGCCGGCGTAGGTAAGCGAAAACTCAGCGTAGTCCTGGACCGGCACCAGGCGGTCGAGCGCGTTCACCGCCAGGGGCGTGTTCGCGCGCGCCTGGTTGACGGTATCGGGATCGGCGCCGCCGCTGGCCGGCAATGGGTTGATGACCGATTGGACGCCGCCCGGCTGCGTCGCCATCTGGCTGACCTGCTGCGCCACCACGTTGCCCGCCGAACCGATGCCGTAACGATAAGTGGCTTGCACGTTCGCTGTTCCGGTGGGCACGCGCGCGCCATTCACGCCGTTGCCGAAGACAACGGAAGTCTGGCCGGAGTTGTTGGTCTGCGTGATATAGGCGTGGTCGTTGGGCCCGAGCGCGCTGAGGTCATCCGTCTCTTCCCATTCAATTTGGTTCACGGTGACGCTCAACGTGCTTTGGGCTCCGGAGGGCGTGGCCGCGGAAACATAGGTCAGCGGTTGCTGGCCCAGGGTGAAGGTCTGAAACGCCTGGCTTGCGTTACCGTTGCCGAGCACCTGGCCCACGGATTGTCCGTTGGTCGCCTCCGCGACATTGCCGTAGATTGTCACGCTGGAGCGGTCATAGGTATAGGCCAGCCCGTTGTTGGCCAGCGTCAGCACCGTGTACGCCGTATTGTCGGACGCGGTTTCCTGCGAAACACCGGAGATCATGACCAACTCGCTCGCGGTCACTCCGGTGGTATTCGCGATATCGGTGCGTTCGCCGGAGACAATAATCCAACGGCCGGACTCCAGTCCGTTGTAGACGCCGTCGAGGTTGATCGTCGTTCCCTCGACCGAAGAGCCGATGGGTTCTTCGGCCGGAGCCAAGCCCTCGGCCTGGGCGTAGATCACCGTGCCCCGCAGAAGGTCGGTCTTACCTAACGCGCGCTGAAGTGGCGAGAGCCTGCGGAATTCTTCCGCAGCATCCGCGGATGTGTCCGGGGACGTCGCAAGATCGGACAACCACTGGGGCGAAAGCGAGAGTTGCGTGACCTTCGCGGTGTAACCGGTGTAGCTACCGGCGGCATTCTCCGTCTCCCGAGACGCCGTCCCAACGCTCACGATCTCGTGGAAAGTCGTGACCGGGCCGGTTTCAGGCTCGATGCAAGGGCGAGTGATAGCCACCATGCTTCCAACTGTGATCTGGTCATAAACCGCGTCTAACGGCAAACCGGAAAGTCCGGTGGGCCGACGATTAGCGTCTAGCAAAATGAGATTGCTGAGAGCCTCCCCCAATGTCGGGGGCGTGAAACTGGTCGTGGTGGTGCTGCTGGCGCTGTTGTCTGAGGGGGTCGTGCTGACAACCGGAGCGCCGGCGAAGTTGTTCGCGAAAAGGGCGGCCTTCACGCGCGCTGCATACACATTGATCCCGCTGGGGAGGGGGGTGATACCTTCCAGGGCCGGGTAAAGCGTGGCCGACACGGCCGGGTTGAAGGTGAGAAGCAGACGCGGCAGGAGGTCCGATTGCGCGTTGAACGCCTGAGTGACGGTTCGGGCTAGCCGGATGGAACTCGGCGGCTGCACATTCGGCGGCGCGGCGAGTTTCGGGATGACTGCAGTGAGTTTCCCCAAGAGCGAGTTATCTTCTTTGGTAATCGCGCCGGCGGTTGTGGAGGCCGTACCTGCTTCGGGGAGGCCGGCAGCCAGCGGAGCGTCTTTCACCGCCGCCTGCGTAGCCGGCCAAGCGCTCGCGGCCACGGCCGACAGGCTGACCTTGGTCTGCTGCTGGCTGGCTTGCGGAGTGACCGCCGCGACCACCCGCAAGCCTACGGCGCTGCTTGCGCCGCCCACCGTAAGGATGACTCCGTTCCCAACTTGCAGGTTGGTGGCGATGCCCTTGAGATACACCGTGTGCAAGGAATTCGGCGCGGCATTCAGCAAATCGCCGGCAGTGATCGACTGGGGACGCGTTAGTTGGACCTGGAGATCATTCCACTGGTCGGAGACATCCAGATCGGCTGAAGTTTCGAAGAACTGGGGCATTTGGCCGCTTGCGGGGATGCTTTGCGCGCGGGTCCCGGCAGGTATCGTGCCGCTAAATCCCGTCTGCACCGTGAAGGCGAGCCACACGCTGGCCGAAACGCCGGGCCGCAGCGTGTAGTTCACCAGGCGCGCGAGTTGGAGCAGGGAACACCGCTCGGTAGCGGTCGGCAGGTAACCCTCATTCGCGATGCGCTCCTGATAGAAGGTGAGAACATCAGCCACTACCGCCCATGCGTCGAGCAGAGCGATGGAGGGATCACTCGGCTCGCGCGTCGTCAGTTTGCTAAGTGGATAAATGGTCTGGATCGAGCCGGAGCCGTCGGTGGCCGGAATCTGGATCGAAACCGTGGAGAGACGTGCCAGCATGGTTGCGTAAAACGTCGCATAGGTGCCAACGCGATAGCTCAGTGCGCCGAGACCAGGTGGATTGGCTTCCGTCTCCGGCGTCAAAATCTGTATGCCCGCGCAGCAGCCGCAGGGTTGGCTCATCGTCCACCTCGCAAATCCAGTTCCAGGCGCCCGTGTTCGGGGAAGTTGGGGTCGTTGTCCAAACGCGCGATCTCAAACGGTCCGAGCGGCAGAACACCCAACTTGGGCACTGCGCCGCTGGCTAGGCCGGAGATCACAGGGTAAGGATGAACGTCGATCAGATACCGCTGAAGGCGCGTGACGGACACGCTCGCCACGCCGGTAACCGCCTGCGCGGCGGCAACGATCTGGCTCACGTCAATGCCTTGGCCGAATGTCAGGTTGTCGGGATTAAAAAATGCCTTGGCACCGTTCGGCATCACGCCGTTGCCGAAGACTTGGAGCAGACTCTCTTCTACGTGCGCACGCAGGTAATCCGGAAGCACACAGATAGAGAGAGCCAAATCCAGGGGCACATAGTTCGCGCCGGCGACTGTTAAGTCGTGGCCCATCCGGCGATAGGGTTCAAGGTAGGTGCGGATCTCGCCCGTCAGCTCGCGCGGGGCCGATTCCCTGCCCAGGGGATCGACAGCCACCAGCGCCTCATACCAGCCGCCCGTCCAGCGCAGAGTAGCCTTCGCGGCTTGCAGGCCGATAAATGGCGCAGTGCAGATGGCGCGGGCCGGACGTTCCTCCTGTCTTCGCGTGTTATCGCCAGCCAGGCTCGCGTAATCGTCCGCCGTGATGGCGCGCTCGATCACATCCTCGATGGCGTGGGGCGCGAACAGCTTGACTTGAGAGGTTGGCTCGTGATCGGTGCCGCCGGTTGCCGGCAGCGGGTTGCGGGGCTGGATATTGGCTCCGCTCAGACTGGCTACCAGATAGCGAATCGCCTCCGCGCCTACGTTACCCTTGGTCCCGTTTCCGACGCGGTAGTTCGCTTCGAAGGACATTCCGGCATCCGGTTGGCGCCCCAACTGGCCATCGCCGAAGCGGAGATGGCCCTGGCCGGAGTCGTCCATCTCGACCACGAAGGAGTAATCGTTTGAGCCGCTTTCCAGCAAATCGGTGACGGGCAGCCAGGTCTTGAGCAAGCCAGACAGATCAGTGATGAGGGCTGCGCTGAGAGCTCCGGGCAACGGCTCCGAGCCATTCCAACTCGCAAGCAGGCTTTTGGTGTTCGGGCTGAGCTGGGCATAAAGAAACTGCGCAGCCGGGCTCGCCGGCGTCTTCAATGTCACGGCGAGGCCGAAGGGGTTGGCGATATCGCTGAAAGCGAACAAGGGAGGGACGCACGACGAGGTTGTGGATGGAGCCGCCGGCGCTGCCGGTATGCTGATGAGCGCGATGCAGGGCAGCGCTTGCCGCGGGTCCTGGGCAATGACCGCAGACGCCGAGCAGGCGCCCGCGGGCAGCGGCTGGCTGAAGGTGAGGGGCGCTTGCGCAAGCGTGGGACGGAAGCGTCCGGGAGAGCTTTCGACCAGGGCCGGATGGCAGGGCGTCGCGCAGTTCGCCGTGGTGGAATCGGTCGGGACCGTGCCCAGAACTTCACCAGGGACCGGGGCCCCGTTATCGACAAGCAGCACATTGCCTCGGGCGACGCTAACGTTGGGGAGCACCGTGCACGCGGGAGGTGGCAGGCGCACCGAAAGACACAGGGGAAAGCTGAGCGCATCCTCGGCCGACCACTCGATTTCGACGATGGGCTGGCCATAGCTTTCACCGTAAGGGTGGTAGAGCGCGTCCACGCAGCGCGTCACCTTGGTCAGGCGGACGGCCTGCCGGTGGCTGGGGTCGGCATCAGCCGGATTTCCGGTTTTCGGACCTACGCATTCTTCGAAGATCAGCACGTCGCCCACTTTTAGCTGAAGCGCGCGTACGGTACCGGGTGGGCCATCGCCGGTGGTTTCAGCCGCCGCAGTCGCGCGCGCGGTTGCCGTGGAAGGGGCTGTGGGGCTTTCTACCCACGCATCGACCAGCGTGGCCGAGGTGGCTCCGGGCGCGATGCAGCACAAAGCGTCGCCCCACGTGTAAAAGCAGATCTTGCTGTGCGCCGCGTATATGCAAAATGTCCCGGACGCCGGCAACGGCTGGAAAACCTCATAACTCGATGCGGCAACATTGGTGAGGGCTGAAGGCGCGATAACCTGGACCTGCGGCGCGCCAGGATAGCCGGTGATGAAGTAGATCGACGTCAGATCGAGTGTCTGATCTGCGCCGGTCCACAGCGTAATCCACGCGCGCGCATTGCAGCCCTCATGCATCGCGTAGTCGATCAGCCGGACATGGCGGCGAACGGAAATGCGCTGGCGCGCGGTCCCCAGGTAAGCCTCGGTCGCGACCGCATCCTGGTAATAACTGAGATAGTCGCCAACGTACGCCAGTAGTTCCACCAGCGCCACGCCGATATCCGGTTCGTGAGTCTCCTGCCACGCGGGCATGATCAACGCCAGCCGGTCCAGGATCAACTGGCGAAAGCTGTCGTAGTCCTTCGCCAAATAGTTGATCTCGGGTTGCGACACCGGGGCGGGCGGGCAAACCTGCTGCTGGAGACAGTCGAGTCCAGTGGGACAGCTGCCCTTAAAGTTGAAGCCGATCCGGCTGTAGAGCGGATCGAAACCGGCCATAGGTTTCGAGGTCGGTTGGCCGCTCTTATCCAGCGCCACTACGTTCAATGTGTAAGTGGAGAAATCGCCCGGCTGGTTGACGCGCACATCCATCGAGTCATCCAGGGTAGCGTCCTCCTGGCGATGCATGGTGATCCCGGTCACCTGGATTCCGGTGATCCGGACGCCGCCTGAAATCGTCACGTTGGGCCGCTGAATGTTTGCCGGGGCTTTTCCCAGGAAGAAGACCGTAAGCGTGAGTTGATCGTCGCTAACCTCGACGTAGTCGAGTCCGTAGAGCGGCGCGGTCCTCACGGCTTCACGCCGGGCCTGGTCCTTGCAACTCAAGCTGGAGTCGATCATTGCTTTCACCCGTCCGAAGTCTGCCGCGTGGGTTTCTAAGCGTTCTTCACAAAAGTCTGGGTAAACGCCTGCTGCGTCGAATTCAAGGTGTATTTGACGACCACGGTTAAAGCAGCGTCCTGCGCGGTGACTTCAACCTGCTGAAGATTGAGGAGGTCGCCCAGGAATCGTTGCAAGGCCGCCTGTATGGTCAACTGCAAGGCCGCGGCCAGTTCCGAACTGTTGGGCGCAAACACCATTTGCAGCAGGCCGCTGCCCAAGCCGGGTTGATTCACGCGCTCGCCGGGATTCGTGAACAACAACTGCTCGATCATGTCCCGAATATGGTCGCTCTCGCCGGTCGCAGCCGTACGGCCCCGTCCGTCGATCTGAAAGGGATACTCGATGTTCATGCGGCCTCACGTTCCCGTCACTCGCGTCTGCGTGACCGAGATGATCAACGGCGTGCCAGTGGGCGCGCAGATCCCCTGGCTGCTTAACAGCAACAGCGGTTGCCCATTCGAGGTGACGCGCACGCTGCCGAAGGTGAATTGCCCGGTAATGCACGGGCCGTTCGCCACCGGGGGCGGAGGGAAGGTGCATCCCGCGATCATGTAGGGCGACGGCAACGTCACCGTCGGCTGGCCGCTCACCACCACCCGAGGGTTCGGAACCGTAGGTTGGGCCTGGCCGGCGTGCGAACACGTGACCACGGCCCCGACATGTAACAGGAAGCCGGGCATGTCAGATCACCACCAACGCGACTTTGTTGATCATCACCGTATTCGCCACCAACTCCACGGTGGCGCCTTTTCCGTTATTGATGAAAATGCCCGCGTCGTTAACCACGATCATGGCTCCCGTCGGGCTCCGTAGAACGATGCCTCCGGTTCCCGGGGGTGCCGGCGCGGGAACCGGCGCGAGCATGGGAACCGGCGGTGCGTCGCTGATCATGAACAATTGCTGCAGGCTGGTCTGAAACACGATGGCTTGCCCGGGTGGCTCGACCGGCGCCAACGCGGCGGTGGGCACCAGCGCCGGGTCAGGCCAGGCGCCCCCCACCCACACCGGCCGATCCGGATCGCCGGCCTCGAATTGGACCCATACCTGGGAGCCAATCTGCGGCACCATGTAGGTTCCTTGTTGCTTCCCAGCCATGGGAACGCAGGGATTCACGAACGTGGACGGCGTGACACTGCCAACGTCCGGCACCATCACCATGATGCGTCCCAGTAGCATGGGATCGATGTTGTTGAGCACGGTCGCGCGATAAATGCCGTAGAATTTTGGTCCGCTTTTCATACCGTCACCGTGGACAAAGTAGATCCGACTCCTCCCCGCGCCAGGCTGAAGCTCTGCTTGTATTGACCTCGTTTAATGGTGTGGGTGACGCTCTTGACGTAGTATTCGCCGTCGTAATACTGGCCGGCTCCGCGCACCGCGGCTCGCTGCCGGACTTTGAAAACCTGACCGTAGCGAATGACGTCAAGCTCACCACTGGCAGTGATGGCCTCCGAAGTTGTCAGGAGTTTGCCGAGCGCGATCAACGCCGCCTTGATCGGATCTTCGCCGGACAGCGGAATCAACTGCACCGTCTTGAGCGGCGTCGCCTGGCTCTGCGCCAGCGATGGCTTCAGCAGGTCCACGTTCGGGATCGGGATGGGAATCGGAATCACGAGGTCAGGCTCGATGATCGTTGCGAGGTACTGCGTGGCGAGGGTACCGTCATAGGAGAAGCTCAACGAGTCAACATTAGTGTTGGCGTCCATGTTAATGCTGAGCGCCGATTGGGTGCCTCCAAACAACGCCGTGATGTCCGGACCCCAATAAGCCGTGCTCTGTCCGGGGAGCGGTCCGGGATCCAGGTAAAATACCGCGCCCACCTCGGAGGCAAGACTTGTAATGTAGGCGTAGTCCGTGCCGAACTGCTTTGGCTGCTGATCCAGCGGATTGCTTATCAGGCTGAGCAGTGTGGGCAGAGCCATCGGAATTACGCCCAGCACCGCATACTTGGCCAGAATCAGCTCTACGATGGCGAACAGCGGAAGGACCGGGTAAGGGATGCCGGTAAGGTCGATGAAATCCATGAGTGCCGTCAGGTCCAGCCCGGTAACGGCAAGCGTTGACTTTCCCGCGGCAATGTTTGGCGTGACGTCCTGCTTGGTGATGATTCCGTCGATGAGCACCTGGGTCGAGCCGTTCACGGTGACTGCAATGATGACGCGCGTACGCGGGTCGAAATAACCCGAGACCAGCATTTGCTGAAGAACGGAGGTTTTGCCTAGCGTGAACTTCAACTGAAAACCGCTCTGGCTGCCGACCGAAGACGTCACCTGCACGTCGGTGAGGGCATCGATCACCGCTTCCGGCACCGGGTTGGCGGTAAACCCTCCCATCATCAGCGTCAGATAGAAGCCGCGGTTCATACAGTGGTTCCAGTAATTCCGGCCGGCAGCGTGATACGCAGCGTTTTGCCGGGTTTGTCGGTCAACGACTCGGGACGCATCGCCCGATTGGCGTCGCAGATTCGCCAGAACAGGTCCGGATCGCCAAGATACGTCGCCGCGATGTTATCCAGCCTCTCGCCCTGCGTGACCGTGTGGTATTGCAAGTTCTGGAAACACTCTGGCGCGGGCACGAACCTCCGGCTGACGTAGGCGACGGTGGTTCCGTTGAGCAGGGTGAAATTCTCAACCGGCAGCCCGTAGTAACGGCTGGTGGACGCGAACAGCGAATTCTGCAGCGAGGTCTGCGCCAGCAGAGCCTGGATGGGATTGACCTGTGTGCTCATGAGATTCCCGTGATGCCCAGCTGTCCAAACGTGCCACCCTGGAACAGTCTGGCCAGGCTCTCCTTCTGTTGTTGATAGGCCATGTAAAGGCTGCCGCCTTTATCGGTGAAATAGAGATCGTCGATGGTCAGCACACGCAGTCCCAGGCTGACTTTGGCGCGGATGGGATTGAGCGTGGGATCGAACGCTTCTTCGGTAATGCTGAGTTCGGTGATGCGCACGGGCACAACCCGCTGCGCGCTCCACACGAATAACGTGTAGGGAGAGACCATCGGCATGATCTCGAGAACGCCCATCTGCGACTGCGCGTAGTTGTTCTGCAAGGTCAGGCTGGAGGGATAGACGGTGGTTTCCAACGCTGCCAGTTGCGGGAAGATTCCATACTGAACGGTGTTGGGATTCTGGTCGGGATTCTCCAGTTGGTCCGTGGCATCGATCTCCGCGTCCAGCTTGATGGTCTCCACCGGCGGCCCGGTGAGACGCAACGCCTCCGAACGGTCGCCGCCTTCGTCAACCCCCTTGATCTTCAAACTGCGCGTGAGCGAATCGGGATTGTACTGAAGAATGACGATGCCGTTCGGCAGCACCGTGAACTGGTCGGGATCGAGCAGCACGATGCCCCCCTTCAGGAGCCGGGGAGAGCCGGGGAAGCCGCCGATGCTGGGGAAGGTACTCATGGCTGGTTACCCGTCACTTCTTTCTTGCTCGCTGCGAATTTGCAAGAATCGCTTCCGCTCTGTCGCAGTCGCCGCATTCCTGACATAACGCTGCATCGACTTTGGCAAACCAGGCTAATGACAGCGCCTGCAAATGAACCAGCGTTGCAATCCGATATCCAGGCGCGATCTGCTGCTGCCGGTGCCCCACCCAAATCCTGGCTGCGAGGGGCAGAGGTCAGAAAAGCGGCAGATTTGTACTGTTCGAACTGCACCCGCGTCGGCAGCCAGGTGCCGCTTTGAGCATCCTTGTTTGCTCGCATTCGTATAAAGGATCTTGAAAACACGCGATTCTACTTCCTCTCCTTCCCGATGAGGCCTCCGATGAGACCGCCTCCAAATAATCCAACCAGCCCGCCGATCGCCGCGCCAATCGGTCCGCCCGCAAGAAATCCGATTCCAATTCCGGCGAGCAGGCCGATGATTGACCCAATTACCGTGTGTCCCACCACGCTTGCCTGTGATTTTGGAGTCTCGCCGGGAGCGACAATCTGCCCCGCACCGCCCACATAGAATCGCTGGTTGTACTCCCTTCGGATGCGCTCCAACATCGGCACCACGAACTTGTCGTAGCTAAAAATCGACGTGAGGTTCAGACACGTGGCGCGAGCGGAAAGCGGCGGAATCACGCCGATGACGTTCCCTTTCGGATTGGGTACTTGAGGACGCTTCGGTTGTTCCTCTCCAAGCGGAGCTTTCTGGACGTCTCCGTAGTCGGCGCCCACCGCCTCACCGGCGGCATAGCGCAATTGCAGATCCCAATCCTGCGGCGTCCAGGCGGGGTAGACGGCCGGATCCAGAATGGGGGCGGGAAGCAAGTCCAATACGTCGGTCAGAGTTTGCGGCTTGCGGCCCGCCGCCGCTTCCCACATCTGACGAACTGATCGTGTCGTCGCTTCGACGACCATCTGCTTCGTGGTAGGTTCCAGCTTCGGGGCGTCGTGGTCCAGGTAATTGTCCCCATAGGTGGTCCAAACCGTTCCTTTGCGGTTCTTCACTCGCACACCGAACTTGTTGTCCAGGTCGTGCCAAGCCAGCGATGGGACGTTCGCGCATCCCAGAACACCTCCCACGTTGAGCAACCCGAGAAATTTCGTTGTGTAACCGTCCAATAGATCGGCACGGGGGGTTACGATGTGGCCGCCCGCATAAGCGTCGGTAAGAAAGTGGTCGCCGAAACCGTTTACGGCCATAGCGTGGACGGCCTGGGGCCGCGCTTGTTCCCGCAACTCCGCGACTTTTTTTTGCTTCTCGGCTGCCGCCGCAAGGATGGCGCTCATCTCTTTCATGAGCGCGTTTATCTCATTCGTGAGCGTTTCCGACTCTTTCGACTGCGTATCCGTAGTATCCAGCTGCTTGAAGATGTCCAGCCCTCTTTTGTGTAGCTGGTCGAACTTGGTGAGTAACTGTTTGATTTCGATATTGAGCCGGTCGGCTTCCGCTTCCAGCTTGGCGGCCTGATCCATGTTGCCAAGCGCCGACCAGTGATAGGACTGCCACGCCATGAAGTTGTGGGGATGAAAATGAGCGCGGTTTCGCGCGGCCAAGTCCAGGTAGTGCGCTTCGTCGCCAACCATATCCCAGATGCGGCTCAGGACTGGTATGCGAACGGCGCCGTGCGCACGATCGCGGTCGTTATCCTCCATCAGCTGAAAGCTGGCGACGTTGTCAGCCATGGTGACCAGATCGCCATAGGACGACACCGCGCCGGTAGCGTGACGGTACTTGAACTCGCGAAGTGACTTCACCAGACCTGGATCGAGCGGCTCCGGTTGTGGGCCGCTCGCCGCTCCTGTGTCTTGCGGTAGCGCCCGCTCGTACGCTTCCTTGCCGATTTCGCGGTGCTCGCTCTCGGAGAAGCGCTGGACTGTTCGTCCAAGGTGACGTGCGGACCCAAGCTCTATTTCGATTGGCCGCTCGGTGGAAGGTTGCGATGCAGCTCGGCTGGCTTCCTCTTCGTAGCGGTCTCCAGGGCCGCCTAGCGAGAGCGGGCCGCTTCCGTGCGGCTTCATTCCCTGTTGAACCGCGTGTGTAATTTCATGAGTGAGCAGTCGCTGCCCCTGCGGCGTTAAGGGTCGATACTGATCCGCAGCGAACACGACTTCGCGCCCGACGGTATACGCCAGGGCGCTAACGGCGTGTGCCGACTCCGCCGCACGGGCGCCCGTGTGAACGCGTACCGTGCTTAAGTCACGACCGAACCGAAACTCCATCAAACTGCGGGTTTGCGCGTCCAGTGGTTCTCCCGGCGACCGAAGAACTTCGTGTACGATGCCCGGCACTCTGGTGGGATCAGGCCTTCCATTCCTATGGCGACGCAACGCCGAGTGTTCCTTCTTGCACTCCTCGCATTGACCGTCATATGTGTGTTGGCCGCAGCCGCACTGCCGCTGCAGAAGCAGGGCTGGTGCCTGGCTCAACGTCGCTGCCGCCGATTTCTTCACCGACACTGCGGCCTGCCCCTTCATTCCGGTTTCCCCGACCCTCATACACCCGCTGCGGTTCACCTGTGTTGCTCAAGGGTACCGAGCGACTTGCGGGATCCATCAACGCACTAACTACGCGCGGCTCCTTGGCGTGCGATAGACATATCTATTCCTTTACCTCCGCGAGCCATTGTCGCCACTTTGCGGCCGACTGTTCGCGCGCATCCGCGGCCGCCGAGTAATCATAGTTGCCATTGGCGCGCCACTCCTCGCGGCAGGCGTCGGCAGCGTGCTGAGAAGGAAATCCCTTGCCCGGCATAAACCCGTGCCGGCGTCCCAGAATCAACTCCAGTGCCCGTTGGGCATGCAGCCGCGTCATCTCATCGTCGTTGGTCAACAGGTCGAGCAGTGGGGGAACCGCGCGTAAGCCCATCTCTCCGAGCGACTGGACGGACGCTGTCATGTCCGTGTGCATCGGATCGGAGCCATCGTTGAGAGTCCGCAGACAGGCGTCGAGTGCACCGGGATCGCCGATCCGTGCCAGCCCGGCCGCCGAGTACGCGCGAACGCGTTCTTCCGCGTCATGCAAACCCGACCGGAAGGCTTCCGCCGCGCGCGAATCGCCAATTCGCGCCAACGCGTACATCACATTGACGCGATCGGCTGCGGGTTCCTCCAGCAGCGCCAGCAAACCGGCAGCGGCCGGAGCTCCAATCCGAATAGCGGCAGTGACGCCCTCGTTCCGCGCCAAAGCATTCGCGGAGCGCAAGTCGGCGAATGCATGGGCCAGTTCCTCGGTATCGCTGCGGATGTTGTCTTCGACCATGATTTTCACATCAGAGGGTTCCACATCAGGGCGCGGTCGATGCCCCCGGGTTTTTATAGAACTCGTTGAACGCCTTGACAGCCGCTCCAAATGTCGCCGATGTGCCGCGATTTGCCGTTGCGAATTCGTGGTTCACGGTTCCCTTGGATGCGTCGCTGATGGTGAACCCCCATGTGAGAGTGGCGTAGATGTATCCGGTGTCCGCAGCTTTTACGGCTGTCTCGAAGCTGAAGCGCCGATTGCCCGCCGAACCGGGGTAGTCCCAA
>Ga0335073_10009310_pt1 | contig 13780 bp, 10 predicted proteins | sample Lox_Sample_22_FD_207093 | JGI IMG/M metagenome (GOLD analysis project Ga0335073, IMG submission 207093) | Soil microbial communities from Loxahatchee National Wildlife Refuge, Florida, United States - Lox_Sample_2.2 | ecosystem: Environmental > Terrestrial > Soil > Wetlands | place: USA... | reverse complement strand
CTGACGGATGCCGCCCTGGGGCTTCTCGGGCGATGGCACGAGGTGATCGAGCGTTCCCCCGGCAGCCCCGACGACAAGTGCCTCGACCTCGCCTTCAACAATGCGCCGCAGCGCGGCTCGCCGCTCAAATCGGTGTGGCTCGAGAAGCGCTATGCGCGTTACGCCTGGTGGATCTACGAGCGTCCCGTCATCGACCACCCGGAGTTTCCGGACCTCGGGCGGTGCTTCGCCCCCCTCGAAGAGATGGACGGAAAGCCCCGTATCCACATGGCGTCATTGCTGGAGCGGAAGGTGAATTACGTATTCCCGAAGGATTGCCTGATCGATACCGAGACCCGCACGCTGTTTCGCCTGCACCGGGGATCTTGGTGTGAGGCCGGCAGATTCTCCACCCCGCTGTGGCTGTGAGGCGCTCCGTGCCGCAACCGGCCGACCTTCGAGGAGCGAAGTCGCGCCGGCGCACGGACAGAGTGGCGGCGATTTAAAGAAAATGTCGCAGCGCTGTCCGCCAATCGTCATGTTCCTGGGCCAGGATCGGCGCATGAGCACGCCCAACAGACGCAGGCCGGCCGCTCGTGACGGCACCGATTTCGACATCGAGTTGAGCCGCCTGGAATTCGAATGGCGACAGGGGTACGAAGCCAGTATCGCCGCCCGCGCGACGTATCAGGCGCTCGCAGCCGATCGTAATGCCAAGGCGGAGGTGCTGGACGCGGCGCGCGAGCGGCTCGATCGCGCCGAGGCGGCCAAATCGAGAATCATGGCCAGAATCGACAGGCTCGAAGACCACATGCTGAGCCGGAGTTGAACGCAGATGCAGACTCGCTTCGACGACGAGGACGACGCGGCGCGCGCCTTGATCGAGCGACGCTGGTTTGCGCTCGACCGAGCCGCCGGCCGACTGCAACAGCAATGCGACGGCTTGCGCGCGGCGATGCAAGCGGCACAAGACGCCTGGCTGCGCGCGCAATCCGAGCTGGCCGCGCTTCAGGCTCTGCGCGACGCGGTCGGCGACGAGCTGGCGTGGCGCGACGCAGCTCGCCCGCCGCTCGGGCCGCAGCCGCTGCGCGCGGTTGGCTCGGCCGGGTAGAGATCTTGCGGTTGGCTCGGCCGGGTAGAGATCTCGCGGTTGGCTCGGCCGGGTAGAGATCTCGTGTAATCAAAGGTTCGCAACCGCTTCATAGACTGCCGGCATGCCGGCCAACCCGTCCGCCCCGCTCGACTCCCGCCGGGCATTGAGCCGCCAGGGCATTGCCATCACCCTGACGATGGTCCTGAGCTTCACGCTGAGCACCGCCTTCATGGTCTGGCAGCGCAAGGCGGTACCCGCGCGCGCCACCGCGATGCGCGCCGCCGCGCCCGCGCCGCCATTGCCCGCCGCGCCCGCACCGCCGTTGCCCTCAGCGCCGTTGCCCTCAGCGCCCGCGTCGCCGTCGCCCGCAGCCCCCACCGCGCCCGCGCCGGCGTCTTCCGCCGCGCCCGCCGCGGGTTCCCCCGCATCACCTCTGTCGGTCCACGTTTGGAACCGGCGGCGGTTGGGCACCATCGAGGGCAGGGTGAGCAACGATTCCGACCGAGCCGTGACCGTGGTGCTCGAGGGCAGGGACCGGGACGGCGCGGTCTCTGCGAGCGTGTTCTTTGAATTGAATCCGCGCGAGCAGAAATCGTTCGGCACCGGGACGGGCATGGACCTGGTCGGCGGCGGCCTCGTCGTGGCGCGAGTCGCCGGATACGCCGATCAGCAAGTCGCCATCCCTCCCTGAGCGCGCCGCGCGACGATCGCCACTCACCCGATTCACATGGAGCGCAGCCCTTGTCCACGACAGCAATGAGTTCGGCGAATGCGCGGGTGAGCCCACCGAACGTGGTGGTCTTCACGCTGCACAAGTCCGCGTCCATGTTCCTGCATCATCAATGCAAGTACTTGTGCTCGCTCGCCGGAATGACGTATCACTCGCCCAACATGCCGGGCAGCGGCTTGAATGCGCGCACCTTGCTCACCGACAGGGAGCTGTGGAAATCCCGTCGCGGGTGCTTCGCGCCCATCCGGTTCTTCGTGGACATCCCGAACGTGGAGGACTTTCAGATCCTGCTCCATCTGCGCGATCCGCGCGATGTGCTGGTATCGATGTTCTACTCGTACTGCTTCATTCATGCCGGCGAGATCCCGCCGAACACCGGCTACCGAAAGGAGGCGGCCGAGCAGGGGATCGATGCGTTCGTGCTGGCCAAGGCCTCGGCCGACGGCGCGCGATACCGCGGCGACTACGGTACCGGGGCCCATGTCGAGGATCTCATCGGCAACGTTGCGAGAAGGTACCGCGACTACGTCGAGCGGCTCCTCGCAAATCCCAATGTGCTGCTCGTCAAGTACGAAGAGATGGTCACCGACTACGGCTCGTGGCTGAGAAAATTCCTGCGGCCCTTCCCGGTCGAGGACAAGGATCGGGTGATCGATGATCTCATCGCGCGCGCACCGGACTTCTTTCCGAGGAGAGATGGGGACCTCATGGATCACGTCAGACACATCGCGCCCGGCGACTACCGGACCAAGCTTCGAGCCGCCACCATATCGAAGCTGGACGAGATCTTCGCCGATACGCTCGAGCGGCTGGGTTACGCGAGATTCGGCGGCTGAGTTGCCCGGCGCTCTAAGTGCGGCGGATCCGCAGCAGCAATTCCTCGAGGTCCCGCGTGTAGCGCCCCGTGTCGAACAGGGGTGCCGATAGCCGCAGTCGATCGACCCGCTCACGCAAGGCGCGCAGAGCCGGGGGCGACTGGGCCAGATCGAGGGCGAGACGCCGGTAGCCGTCCAGGTCCTCGCGGATGAATTCCGCCAAGCCCGCGGCGGTCAGCAGGCTGGCGCCGACACGGCCGGCGAAGGTCCCGCCGCGGCAGGTGACGACCGGCACCCCGGCCCACAGTGCCTCGGCGGCGCTCGTGTGCGCGTTGTACGGCAGCGTGTCCAGGAACACGTCGGCGAGCCGCAATCGCGCGAGATGCGCGTCCGGATCGGCGAGGTATTGCGCGACGATGAGCCGCTCCGGACCGATTCCGGCGGACGCCGCTGCCGACCGCAGGTTCGTCGTGGCCAGAGCGCCCATGCTCCGCAGCCATAGAACGCTCCCGGGAACCTCCCGCAGCAGGCTCATCCACAGATCGAAGACAGGGCGGGTGATCTTGTAGCCGTTGTTGAAGGCGCAGAACACGAACCCCTCGGCGGGCAGGCCTGCGCCCTGCCGGCCGCAGTCCGTCGCGGGGCGGGGCCGGCTGCAATCGAATGGCAAATAGCAGCCGGGCATCCTGACGACGCGCTCCGTGTACAGCGGCTCGTCGCAGAGCGGCACGACGCACTCATCGGCGATGAGATAATCCATGAACGAGAAGCCGCTGGAAGCCGGGAATCCGAGGTAATTGACCTGCACGGGGGCCGCGCGCTGGGCAAAGATCGCCGGCCGCGCACCGACGGTATGGCCGGCAAGATCGATCGCGATGTCGACCTCGAGCTCGCGCATGAGCGCGACGATGCTTGGCGTGTCCATCGCGGAGGCGTCGATGAACCGGTCGAAGGACGATCGCAGGCGTCGGCCGATACCGGCGCCGTCCGCGGCGCCCGGGCCCGACCCTGCGAGCGATATGGCGAGCGGCTCGAATCTGCCCCGGTCATGCCTCTCGATCACCCCGACGAGCGCATGGGCCACCGGATGATCGCGAAAGTCTGGAGATACGTAGGCGATCCTCAAGCGCTCGTGATCGAAGCGGACCGGCACCGCGGCTGCTTCATCGCCTCGCGGCGCGCGGCGTGGCAGCGACCGCACCCGCTCCGCATGAGACAGCTCCAGGCCGAGCCGCACGAAAGGATGCAGCGAGTCGATTCCGAGCGGCATCTCGCGCAGTTGGGAAAGCGCCCGATCGAGGCGATTCCAATCGCACACCCGGATGGCGCAGCTCGCGAGCGCCGCAACGCTCTCGCAGTGCCCGGGCCGCTGCGCGAGCCCCCGCTCCAGGCAGCCGATCGCCTCGGCGTGGCGGCCGAGAGACTCGAGAGCGCGGCCCAGTCCCAGCAGGCTGTCCGCCCGATCGGTCTGCAGCGCGAGTGCGCCCTGGTAGCCGGCGACCGCCGCCTCGAGCCGGCCGCGGCGGTGCAGATGCGCCGCGCGAGCGTCGAGAACGTCGGGGTTCCCCGCACACGCCGCCGCGAAATCATCGAGCATCGAGAGCGCCTGGTCCTGATAGCCGAGCTGCTCCAGCAAGCTCGAGGCCGTCAGCGTGATGTGCGGATCGCCGGGCTTGAGCTGCACGGCTCGCCACAGCGCGGCCAGGGCCTGGGGTGCCTGCCGGGTGGCGGCGCTGATCTTGCCGAGGCCGAGGTGGGCCTCGGCCAGGTCCGGATCGATCATAAGCGCGCGCTCGAATGCCGCGCGCGCCGCCGCGAGCTTCTCGAGGTTGCGCAACGCCTCGCCCAGGTTGGCCTGCGCTTCGACGAGCCGGGCATCGAGCGTGACGGCACGCTCGAGCGCGGCTGCGGCGCCCGCAAAGTCGCCGGCCGCAAGTCGCGCCGCGCCCAGGTCCGCGTGCAGCGGGGCGTCTCCGGGCGCCAGTGCCGCCGCGTCCCGCAATACGGCGGCCGCCGCGGCCGCGTCCCCGCCGCGCAACAGTGCGTCGGCCAGATTCGAAAGTGCGGGCAGGAAATCGGACCGCAGCGCGACCGCTTGCCGGAAACACTCGATCGCCCGCGGCAGCTCGCCGAGCCGGTCGTGCACGACGCCGAGATGGTTGTGCGCGTCCAGGAGCCGCGGGTTGCGCGCGATCGCGTCGCGAAACTCCTGCGCCGCACCTCGCATATCATCCAGTCCCATGCGGCACAGGCCGAGGCCGAAGTACGGCTCGGCAGGGCGCGGATCGAGCGCCCGTGCGCGCTCGAGCAGAGCTTGCGCCTCCCGATATTCGCCCGCCATGGCTTGGACCATGCCGAGATCCCTCATCGCCGGCAAGAATCCGGGCCGATCCGACAGCACGCGGCGAAATTCCGCCGCTGCATCGCTCCAATGCCCGAGCGCGGCGTGACAGCGCCCGCGCAGATGCCTCGCTTCCACGTCGCGGGGGTCGGCGCTCAAGAGCTCGGCGCTGCGGCGTCCGGCGTCCCCGGCGTCGCCCCGCGACAGCGCGGCCCGCGCTTGCTTCAGCATGTCGTTGCGGCTCGGCATCTGCAATACTCTTCCCGTCAGCGCTGCGCAATTTCGCCCGGCGGGAGATTAGCGCGAATGTCCGATGCGCCCAAGAACATCGTCTGGATCGCCTCCTATCCCAAGAGCGGCAATACATGGGTGCGGTTCATGGCCTGCAACCTGCTGTATGGCCGTCAGGAGTCGGCCGCGGCAGTGAGTGTTCTCGCCCCGGACATTCACGAGAGGGGGCGCGAGCTCATCGAGGGCGCGCACGCGGGTCTGGTCAAGACGCATTTCGCCTGCTCGCCGAGCATGCCGATGGTGGAACGCACGGCGGCCGCGATTTACATCGTGCGAACGCCCGAGGACGTGATCGTCTCGAATTTCTTCTACGCCCAGCGCAGCACCGCCGCCGCCCCCACCGCCGATTCACGGATCGCGTTCGATCAGTACTTCGATGCGTTCGTGTCCAACCGCGGGGATCCGCGCTGGGCGCGGCTCGGCATGGGGAGCTGGGAGGACAATGTCAGAAGCTGGCTCGAGGCTCCGCACCCGTTTCCCGTCCTGGCCATCCGGTTCGAGGACCTCGCCGCGGATGCGCAGCGGGTCGGCAGCATGCTGGCGCAGCTCGTGCGGCCGCAAAGCAGCGCCGAAGAGATTCGCCGCGCGGTCGACAATTCCTCGTTCCAGCGACTCAAGGAAATCGAGGAAGCGGACATCGGCGAGAAGCGCCAGGGCATTTTCTACAAGCCGTATCTGGAGCCCTCCATCCAGGCGGGCAGGCGCTTCATGCGCCGCGGCTCGGTCGGCGCCGCGGAACTGACGCAGGAGCAACGGGCGCGGCTCGGCGCGGCCTTCGGTCCGCTTCTCGCCAAGCTCGGCTACACGCGCACCTGAGCACATGCGCGCTCCCCTTCGAGCAGCACGCGGGTGAGCTCGTGCACCGCCTTCAGGTCCCCGTACAACGTTGATTCCACCCGGCCGAGTCTCTGCCGGACGGCACGGCGAGAGGCCGCGCTCAGGGCGAGGCGCACCGCCAGATCGACGTAGGCGGATCTATCCGACGCCACCCATTCCCCGAGCCCGAGACGCCTCAAGATCGCGCTGCCGAAGCGTCCGCGCATGAAGCTGCCCTCGTAGCTCACGCACGGCAAGTGGCACTCGACCGCCTGCATCATGCCGTTGAATCCCGAGAAGCCGACCGTATCGAGGTACACATCGGCGTGGCGCAACAGCGCGAAGTAGTCGGCGCGAGGCTGCCAGGGGATCCGCACCAGGCGGCGGTCCGGGTCGAGATGGGCATCGTGGAAAGCCGCCGCCAGTCGTGCTTCGAGCTTGCGGCTGAGCTCGGCGATCTCGTATCGGAAGAACACGAAGGTGCTACACGGCACCCGGCGCGCAATCTCGACCAGCATCCAGTCGTCCTGTGGGCGGTACTTGAAAGGCACGCCGGGACAGATGAACAGCGGGCCCGACGACTCGATACCGAGCGCCCGGGGATCGAGCGGCGAGGGCGCCGTTCGATAGGGTTGATAATGCACGCCGAGATTCGGCAGCCGCACGAGCTGCTCGCTGTAGTGCTCCTCGGCGTCCGCCGGCTCGAGCAGCTCGGCCGACAGGAACGCATCGATGGTCGGCAGGCCGCTGGTTTCGGGATGTCCCCAGGCGGCGAATTGACGCCGTGCATGCCGAGCGCTCGCCAGTGCCAGCGTGGTCTCGTTCATGCCTATCTCGGGAAAGATGATCGCGTCCAGCTGGTGCTTGCGGATGGTGCGCGCCCACTCGACGGGTGGGCGCGAGCCCGACACGAAGACCTCGGCCGCCGCCTTCGCCGCCTCGGTGCGGGCGTCGTATGTGGATCCGATGCTGAACACGCAGATCTGCAGACGTGCGCGATCGAGACGCTCGAGCCAGCCCTTGAGCAGGGCGTTGTACACCGAGTGGTCGAACACATGTGCCGAGGCGAAGCCGAGCCTGAATCGGGCGGGCCAATCGCCAACCGGGATCGTGCGGGCCGCCAAATTCACGCCCGCGGACGATGGCCGCATGGCGAGCGGGGCCGCCGCGGTACGGCGATAGGCGCTGAGAAGGTCCTTGTTGGACCGCTCCTCGTAGCTCAGATAGAAGAACTGTTGCTGGGCGGCGAGCAGCGCCTGCTCTTCATCGAGCTCGCGCGCCTCGAGCCACGCGATCAGCCGCTCGAGCTCGCGCGCGAACTCGCGGTGTGCGCGGGCGGCTTGCTCTTCGCTCGAGGGGACGGCGGGTATCATTCGCGCCAGCCGGCGCGTACGCGCTTGAATGCACTGCGGATCGATCTCGATCGCCCGGCGGAAGGCCAGCACCGCGGGCTCGACTTCGCCGAGCTCGTGCAGCAGGACTCCCCGATTGCACCAGGCATCCACGTTCGAGGGGTCCTGCGCGAGTGCGTGATCGAGCGCCTGCAGCGCCTCGATGCGGCGGCCGAGCGTGCGCAGCACGGCGGACTTGCCGCGCAGCGCCGCCGCCTCGAGAGGCTTCAGGCGGAGCGCCGCCTCGAAGCACTGTAAGGATTCGTCGAAGCGGCGCTGCTCGGCGCGTATCGAGCCCAGGCCGAGCCAGGCGGGGAGCAGGCCGTGCGAGAGCGCCAGCGCGCTCCTCAGGCACTCGGCGGCCCGATCGAGCTCGCCCGACGACCAGAGCGCCAGGCCGAGATTGGTCTGCGCGACCGCATAGCCGGGATCGAGCCGCACGGCTTCTTCATAGCACTCGATGGCCTGCCGAATCTCGCCGAGCCTCATCAGCGCCTGGCCGAGATTGTTGTGCGCCCGCGTGCTCGAGGGCTCGAGGACCAGCGCCTCGCGCAGCACCTGAGCGGCCTCGGCCGCCCGATTCTGCGCAAGCAGTGCTTCGGCGAGGCGGCGATGCACGCCGGCATCCCGTGGCCGCAGGCGGGTGAGCTGCGCATACAGGCCCGCCGCATCGGCCGCCCGGCCGGCCGCGGCGCGAATCTGCGCGAGCAGCGCGATCGTCTCGGCGTCCTCGGGTAGAGATTGCAGGCGGCGCTCGCATGCGTGCTCGGCGGCGCTCACGCGGCCCTCCTGGAACATCGCGACGACGCTGGCTAACGACTCCATCGCCATACACTAACGTGCTCGATGCGTTCCGCCCACTGGCGGCGCCGGGGCTTCGGCTCTCCGCCGGTCGGCGCAACGCAGCGCGGATGTATGACGTTTCGCATACACGTGCATTGCAGATGCGCCGCCGTCGGCATCCGCACGAGATTCTCGAGGCGCCATAGTGTGAAAACTTTCACATTTCCATCACTTTGATGCCACACCTTCTCGCCAAGATACGCGGCAATTAATCAGGGGCGCCGCGCACCCGACCACACGGCCTGTCGTAGGGGCCGGTGGGCGAGCGGCAACGCGCATCCGGTTATTGACCCGAAATCCTTTCAATATGGGAGTCTCAATGAACACGATTCTGAAAGTAAGCGTGGCGGGTGCGCTGGCCCTCGGCGGCGCGGCCGCGCATGCGAGTATCGCCCTGCCCACGAGCGGCAGCTCCGACCTCATCCTGTTCGCGGAAGTGGTCAACTCTTCCAACACCGCCGTCGCGTCCTATGCGGGCGATACGGGCCTTAGCATCTCGAGCGCGCTGTCGCTCACCGGCACCCATAGCTATCTGACGGGCGACAGCAATCTGAGCGCTCTGTTCGCCGCCGACGGCGCGGGCGATACGCTGGTGTGGGCGCTCGAGGGCGGTGCCTTCACCGGCACGGTGACGCCGAAGAACTTCGACGGACCCGGCAACGCGAACTTCCTCACCACCTCGACCGGCGACTCGACCGCGAACATGGCCACCGAAACGGTCAACAACCTCGAAGGCTGGGCGAGCAGCCTCGCGACCGCGATCGGCACTCTCAATACCAATCTCGCGGGAAAGAACTCGGTCGAAGGCGCATCGCCCGCAACGGCCGGCGTATGGGACTACAACACGCCCTCCGCCATCAGCGGCTGGAACTTGAACGGCCCGACGACCGGCAATGTCGTCGGCTCGACGCAACAGCTGTTCTACGTGACCGGCGGCGGAAATGGCACGACCGGGGCTTACGGAACGGATCTGATCGCCTTCACGGATATCGCCGGCGCAGCGCTCACCTCGAACGGTCTGTCGATCACGGTGCAGGGCGCTCCGGTGCCGCTGCCTGCGGCGGTCTGGCTGCTCGGCAGTGGACTGCTCGGCTTGACGGGCATCGCCCGGCGCAAGGCGAGGGCCTGAGCGTCACGGCCAACGCAAGTTTCCAACCTTCTCAGGAGCATCTGACATGAATCAAAATAGCAAGATCGCCGCGGCTGTGGCGGCGGTGCTGGCATCGGCGGTCGGGGCGAACTCGGCCCACGCGGCTTTGCAGCCGACGCCGGCTTCGGCGCAGGCCCCGAACGTGGCTCTCTACATCTCCGGATCCTCGGCCGCCAAGAACGCAATCATCGGCGGGCTGGAGAGCGGTCTGTGCGCCGGCACGTACTCGCTGTTCAGCAGCATCAGCAACACCAATTTCTTCGCCGTGTCCTGCCAGCCGGCCGCCGGGACGGCCGGCGCGAACGGGACGGACATCTACACCGTATGGTATCGCGACGAGGGCGGCTCGGTCACGGGTGCGCTGCCGCTGATCAGCGGCTCGAGCATCAACCAGCTGCTGTTGACGGCGACCACCGGCACCTCCTCGCCTTACCAGGTCACGGTCAACGGTTCCAGCGGCACCAACGGCATCGACGACAGCTTCAGCGGCGGTGTGTTCAAGGCCGTATCGAATCTCGGCATCACCGACGTGGAGCCCGGTGCTCTCGTCGGCGACAATTATCCGAGCGCGTACAAGAGCTCGGTGTACGGAACCGCCTCGCCGACGCAGCTCGCCGCCGTCACCCACTCGACCATCATGCAGCAGATCTTCTCGATCGCCGTCAACACCAACAGCAGCGTGTTCTCCAGCGCAGAGACGGCCGGCCAGGGCAAAGCCTGCTGTGGCAACGCCTCGCTCGCGATGAGCAAGCAACAGATCGCGGACCTTCTCGATGGCACGACCACCGATTGGAGCCTGGCGAGCGACATCAATGGCAACCCGGTCGCGAGCAGCCCCCTGGCGGTGACCATCATCAATCGCGAGCAGGGATCGGGCACGCGCACCTCCACCTCCATCTTCTACGTCGAGGATGAGTGCAACACCGTGGGCGGCAAGAAGATCGTGGAGTCGACGGCCGGCACCGGCGATTACTTCTCGACCGGGAACGTGCTCGCGGCGGCGAACGCGGTTCCGGGCGCCATCACCTACACCTCGATCGACCAGTATGGCAGCAGCAGCTATCCGAACCTGACGATGGTCGCGGTCAACGGTGTGCAGCCGAGCCAGCTCTCCGCGGCGTCGGGCGCCTATGGAGAGTGGTTCGAGGCGACCGCCGTCAAGCCGGCGAACTTCGCATCGCTCGACAGCAGGATTCAGAATGCGGCGAACTTCATCATTTCGCAGACGCAGAAGGAATCGACCATGCCCCACGTGGTGGACGTCCTCGCGATCCCCGGCATCGGCGGCAACAAGGCTTCTCTGCCGGTGAGCGGAACCGCCGATACGACCGGCGGCGGCGTTGCGGTGTACATCAATCCGTTCACCCGAAGCGGCGTGAGTTGCGCCATTCCCGCCGGACTCTGACGGAGCGTGTAACAGGATGGAAATCATCCTTTCGTAGACTCGCCTTTCTCGGAAACTCGCTGGCCTCCCTCCCGGGAGGCCAGTTTTTTTCTATAGATCGAAAGCTTCCTGAAGGGATCGGGCATTTACATTTATGGGGATGAGTGTCGCAGCCGTTCCTCGCGGCGTGATGGCGCTTGCGCTGCTCCTGGGGCTGGCCGCGGTTGCGGCCGGCGCCGCGCAGTCCCCCGCGGTTGCGCAAGCGAAGAAGAGCGAGCCGCATTTCGAGGTCGACGAGTACCGCGTGCTGGGCAACACCGTGCTCGGTGCGCGCGACATCGAGCGCGTGCTCTATCCGCTGCTGGGCAAGGACAAGTCCCTCACGGATGTCGAGGTGGCGAGAACGGCGCTCGAAAAGCTCTACCATGACCACGGCTACAGCACGATCTTCGTCGACATCCCGCCGCAGAAGATCGAGGACGGCGTGGTGCGCCTGCGGGTCACGGAGGGGCGCATCGAGCACGAGCAGATCGCCGGCGCGCGCTACTTCTCGGAGCGCGACGTCATCGCCGCCTTGCCGGCCGCCGCCCCGGGCACCGTGCTGCAGACCTCGAAATTGCAGGAAGAGCTGGCGGCCGTGAACCGCGCGACGCCGGACCGGCCGGTGGTGCCCATTCTGAAAGCCGGCTCCGAGCCGGGAACCGTCGACCTCTCGCTGCAGGTCAACGATACCCTGCCCCTGCACGGGAGCCTGGAGCTCAACAACCAGGCGACCATCGACACGCGCTCTCTGCGCTCGATCGCGACGCTGAGCTACGGCGATATGTTCGGCGTCCTCGACACGCTGTCGCTGCAGTACGAGGGCACTCCGCAGCAGATCGACCAGGTGCGGGTCATCTCGGTGAATTACATCTCTCACCCGCTGGCGTCCGGGCTGCAGCCCTCGCTCCTGTACGTCAACTCGAACAGCACGGTGCCCACCGCCGGCACACTCGGTGTGATCGGGATCGGCGAGATCACGGGCCTGCGGCTCGCCTACCCCGTTCCCGCGGCGCCGAGCTCGGTGCAAACCCTGACGCTCGGCGCCGACTACAAGCACTTTCGCAACACCATCAATCAGAACGCCGCCACCGCGCTCGATACCCCCATCAGCTATCTGAACCTGTCGCTCACCTACGCCGGCCTCTGGCCGACGGATTGGCACACCACCACGTTCAACATCTCGGCGAACGCGGGACCGCGGGGTCTCGTCAACAACCCGACCGCTTTCGAGAACGATCGCTATCTGGGGCACGCGAATTACTTCTACCTGCGCGCGGACCTCGCCGAGAGCCTCAAGCTGCCGTGGAATTTCGTGCTGCGGCTGCGCGCCGCGGGGCAGGGCGCCACCGAGCCGCTCATCACCAACGAGAACTTCTCCATCGCCGGCGTCGACGCAGTGCGCGGCTATCTGGAATCGGAGGAGCTCGGCGACAAGGGGCTGAAGGAGACCTTGCAGCTGACCTCCCCCGTATGGCGCGCGCGCGCACGGGCCATCGGCGATGTCTATGTGTTCTTCGATGCCGGTCACGACGTGCTCATCGACCCGTTGCCCGGCGAGCCGGGCAGCGTCAGCCTGCGCAGCTACGGCGCGGGGCTCGATCTGTTGCCCGGCGAGAAAGTGACCGGAGGGCTGACGTGGGCGAGAGCGCTCACCCAGGGCAGCGTCACCACGGCAGGCTCGTCGCGGGCGCTGTTCTTCCTGCGCGGCAGCTTCTGATGCAGCCGCTCGCCACGCCCTTGTCACACTCCCTCGGTAACGTTCAATGATGCGCGTGCGCTCTCCTTCCTCCGTGTCGAACCGGATCGGCGGCGGCCTGCTGGCGTGCGCGCTGGCGCCGTGGATCGTCCGCGCGGCGGCCGCAGCTCAGTTGCCCGTGCCGTGCGTTGCCGGCGCCTGCGGCTCGCACGCGAGCGCCTTCGTGAGCTCCGGCGCGGCGACATCGAAGTCCTCCGGCGGCACCTTGACCGTCCACCAGACGAGCGTCGATGCGACGCTCAACTGGGCCTCGTTCAACATCGGCGCCGACGGCAAGGTCGTGTTCCAGCAGCCGAGCGCCAATGCGATCGCGCTCAATCGCATATTCGATGCCAATCCGAGCAGCATTTTCGGCGCGCTCACCGCCAACGGCCAGATTTATCTCATCAACGCGAACGGCTTCCTGTTCGGATCGAGCGCGCGCGTCAACGTCGCCGGGCTCATCGCCTCTTCGCTCAACATCACCGATCAGACCTTCGCCGAAGGCATTCTCCAGCCCGTCGTGCAGGCCGATCCGGCGCTGCAATCCTTCACCGACGCGGCCGGCAATCCGCTGCTGAACAGCGGAACGATCACGGTGCAGAACGGCGCGCAGCTCGCGGCCGCGGATGGGGGCCGCTTGCTGCTGGCGGCCCCCACGGTGCAAAACGCCGGCAGCCTGAGCGCACCCGACGGGCAGATCGTGCTCGCCGCCGGTCAGCAGGTGTATCTGCAGGCCGCGAGCAACGACCCGAGCCTGCGTGGGCTGATCGTCGAGGTGGACGGCGCAGGGACCGCGGCCAATCAGCTGACGGGCCAGCTCTCGACACCGCGCGGCAACGTCACGCTCGCCGCGCTGATGGTCAATCAGGACGGGCGGGTCTCGGCCACGACCAGCGTGGCGGCGAACGGCTCCGTGACGCTGCAGGCGGCGGACGGGTTCAACTACGACAAGGGCGGCGTCATCGAGGCGACCCAGGGCGGCACCGCCGAGCTCGGTGCGTCGAGCGTGACGGACGTGCTGCCGGAATATGCCGACACGGCGACCGCGGTGGCCGCGCAGCAGCAGCTGCAGTCGGCCATCTCGATCACCGGTCAGCAGGTGCTGATGCACGGCGGCAGCATCGATGCGCCGAGCGGGACGCTCAATGTGCTCGCTGCCTCCGATCC
>Ga0335073_10009308_pt1 | contig 13783 bp, 14 predicted proteins | sample Lox_Sample_22_FD_207093 | JGI IMG/M metagenome (GOLD analysis project Ga0335073, IMG submission 207093) | Soil microbial communities from Loxahatchee National Wildlife Refuge, Florida, United States - Lox_Sample_2.2 | ecosystem: Environmental > Terrestrial > Soil > Wetlands | place: USA... | reverse complement strand
CCCTCCCGACGATCCGCAGGCGGCGATCGCCAGCGCGCAACCGGTGAGCGCCAGCGCGATCACGCGACGGCGGCGGGCGCAGTGAGGTGTGTCGCTCGGGTGCGGTTGGCGCAATGTCATGCCCAGAGGGTTGGCCGCGCCTTAGTCTGGTGCGCGCCGCGTAACACGGTCGTAACGCCGCCGAGGCGGCCTCCGGCACCAGACTGGGCCCAACCCGCTCGGGTCGTTCAGTGCGGTCCGTTGACGGCTTGGGCGACGTTGGCCGACCGGGACTCGTGGTTACGTGCGGGTCAGGGAAGTTGCTGGGGCCGTGCTCGCGCATGCACGACGCGTACCTGTACGCCGCGGCCGCCGGGTTGTTGGACGCGCTGCTCGTCGTGCTCGTGGTCGGACTGGGCGATGACCCGCAAGCGCCGGCGAGCAGCGCGATGGGCATGACGTCAAGTGATCGGATGGCTCGAGATCGGATGCCGTCGTTTTAGCGAGGAGTTGGTGCCAGCACCGTGACAAGTCCTGTACCGCGCTGTCACTGTCCATTGCCTTCGATGCTTGGAGGACGGGGAGTCGAGCTCAGAGGGCCGGCTGCTGGGATCACGATCTCGCCGAACGATTGGGTCGAACCATCTGAGTACTGCCGAGCCGTGATCGCCGCCGCGATCGCGTCTCGCTGGTCCTGATTGGTCCGCTCAGGGACGGAGGCGAGGCCGAGCGTCGTCAATCCCCGACGAGTCCAGGCTGAACGGCTCTCGGAGCCTCGCCTTCCCAGCCACCGGGTCCAGGACGCCGTCGGGAAGACCTCGATCACCTCGGCTCGGGCCGACTCGAGCGCGCCGTAGAGCCTCAGCCCCTCGACGATCCAGCCGTAGTAGTTGCTGGTCTCAACCGCCGACGCATCGGGCGTCCAGCGGATCCCGCAGACCTGCTTCGCGACCGCCCGCTCACATTCGCGTGAGGTGTCGCCAGGAGAGGCGCAGCTACGTGGGCTGTCTATTCCAACCACGAGCGGGCTCACGTCACAGTGTGTTACAAGGCCTGGTAATAGACGAGCTCTCTGGGGAGGGCCGGCGAGTTGGCCGCGAACAGATACAGCGTGACGACGAGCACCTGTCCGTTACCGTCGGGCGCGGGAAGCACCGCGACGACAGGGTTGGCGACCGAGCCGGAGATCGTCTGCGCGTCCGAACTCAGTGTCAGTGGGTAGAGCTGCCCGGTGGCGGTGTCCTCGAGGATCACACGCCAGCTCCCGAAGTCACCAAATATGGACTGTCCTTCGTAGATTCGCCACCGACCCTCTGCGAAGCTGAACTGGCGCCAGTCCCCGTGGTTTCCGGACAGCCCCTGCCGATCGAGAGCGAGGTCCAGCGGTTTCAAGGGGTGCGCCGTCCAGCGCGTGAAATCGACGAGCGTCCCAATCGCCTCGCGGTCCGGTCCGCGCCCCCCTCTCGCCTCGGTCTCGTAGTGGAAGCCGATGTGGATGACTGACCGCGCAAGACCGTGGTGCCAGGTGATGGAGAGGATCGTGGGGGTCCCGTCGTTGAACCGGGAGAACGTCTGCGGCAAGTCCCGCTGCGCGGCGAAATGGCCCGTCTGGAGTGCGGCCAGCGACCTGTAGTACCGCACTCGAACGATGTTGCCCAGGTTCGGGATCGCCTTCTCGTACGCGAGCAGGAAGCCGCCGGTGCCGGGGATGGCGTGAAGCGTCGGCATGCTCGCCCCGAACGGGTCCAGGACTGTGATCCGCGTCCAGTGGATCAGGTCCGAAGACTGCGCGAGGCTGATCCTGAATTGCCCTGTATGCGAGCCGAACTGCGTGTGGTAGACGCCGAGATACCCGCCGGCCGGATCGGCGATCGGGTCGAGCACGTCCATCGACTCGCCGAGGTTGTCGGTCGTCCCGTAGGACACCTGGCCGCTGCCGGCACAGGGGACGTTCTCGATCAGCTCCTCGAGCTGCGTGACGGCGGTCAGTGCCTGCGGCGGGGCGTCGGCAGCCGGCGCCGGTGTCGGGCACGTCTGCGGGCCGGTCGGTCCTGCCGCCGCCTCGGCCGATCCCGGCCACATCGCCAACACCCCAAGGAGCGAGAAAATTGCCAGCCACGGGCGCCGTCTTCCATGCCGCGCTCTCAACCGGACGAGCATACCCAACCCGGCCCGCGATGATCCGAGGGCGTACCCTTCGCCGGCCGGTTTGCCTTTCGACCAACAGGAGCGAGAGATGGGACTACGGGACAAGCTCACGGGGCTCCGAGACCAGGCACAGGAAGCCGTCGCGGAACACAAGGAGCAGATCCAGGATGCGATGGAGACGGCCGGCGCAGCTGTCGACCGCAAGACCCACGGCAAGTACACCGACAAGATCGCCAAGTACGGGCAGAAGGCAAGCGACGCGGTCGAGAACTTCAGCGGACAGGCGTCCGAGGAGCCCGGCGCGGGCGAGCATCCGGGCGCGCCGGGAACCGAGAACTCTTAGCCGGCGGCCGTCGCCGCGCGGTCACTGTCACACAGGCCGAGCTGCGCGCGCACGGCGGGCGGGAGCGAGGTCATCGGACACCTCGCGCCCGCGGTGTCGAGCACCATCCGCCAAACGCCCGCGACGCGGTGGAAGATCGCCGTGACGTACACGCCGTAGCGCCAGCACGGGCTGGCACGATTCAGGCGGACGGCCGCGTAGGCGGGATCGGCAGCGGCGATGGTGACGCTCAGACAGGCACGCGGATATCGATACGCCGCCGCGACGCCGACTGGTCCAGGGTTGCTCGCCTGTGCTGCCTGCGCTCCAGGGCGCGGAGGAGCGGTCGCTGTGACCTGGGTCGCCACGACTCCGACGACCGCCGCCGCGAAGAGCGCGACCGCCACCACCGCTGCGACGGGTGCCACCCGGCCGAGCCGCCTGATCTGCCGGAACGCGACGCCACGACGGGGGCCGGGCTCGACCGTGACCCGCACCAGAACCGGGGACGCTCCAATCACACCCGGATCCTCGGTGGCCCCTCGGTCCGCCATCAACGAAAGTATCGCGCCGACGGGGAGGAGCTACAGTCGGAGCATGGCCGTCGCGTCCTCACCTTCCCGGCGGGATGAGCTGAGGGCCTTCCTGCGCTCGCGGCGGGCGCGACTTTCGCCGGCGGCCGTCGGGCTCCCGGACAACGGCGGCCGGCGCCGGACCCCTGGCCTGAGGCGTGAAGAACTTGCCTCGTTGGCCGGCGTGGGCGTGTCGTGGTACACGTGGCTCGAGCAAGGGCGCGACATCAATCCCTCGCCCGAGGTGCTCGACTCGCTGGCACGCGCGCTGCGGCTTGACCCCGCCGAGCGCAGGACGCTGTTCGCACTCGCGCGCACGGAGCTCCCGCTGGCCGACGACGTGGCGGACACCGATCCTGAGCAGCTTGACGGCGAGGTCAGCCAGCTGGTCGCGCTCGTCGAGTCGTTGCACCCGAACCCCGCCTACCTGCTGGGGCCGATGACCAGGATCCTCTCCTGGAACCGGGCGGCGTCGGTCGTGCTCGGCTCACCCGATCATCTGGCTCCGGACCGGCGCTATCTGCTCTGGTGGCTGATGGTTGAGCCCGGCGAAGGCGGCATGACGGCACAGCGGGAGGGAACCGCTCGTAACACGCTGGCGCGGTTTCGCGCCGAGTACGCACGGCATGCCGGCGACGCGGAGTACGAGGAGTTCCTGGCGCAGCTCCACGAGCACAGCGCGCAGTTCCGCGCGTGGTGGGAGGAGCACGAGGTGATCGAAGCCCAGCGCGGCACCAAGGTCATGGAGCACCCGCAGCTGGGCACGCTGCGGCTACACCACGCGCAGACGGTGCCCACCGGTCAGGCGGAGCTCCGGATGGCCGTTTACGCCCCGGCCGACGACGCGACTCGCGCGGCGCTCTTGACCCTCTGAATCGCGAGCGTCAGTCGCGAGCGTCAGTCGTGCGCGGCGGCCAGCGGATGGCCCAGCTGGGTGGCGTTCTCGAGCTCGTCGAGGTCTTGCGCGTCGAGTTCGACATTCGTCGTGGCCATGTTCTCCTCCAGATGTTGCACCGAGCTGGTACCGGGAATCAGCAGCATTCGCTCGTAGCGGGAGAGCAGCCAGGCGAGCGCGACCTGCGTGACGGTGATCGCTTGCCGCTCCGCGACGCTCGCGATGACCGGATCCTGCGCCAGCTGCTTGGGCCCGCCGCTGAACGCCGAACCGAGCGGGAAGTAGGGCACGAACGCGACGTCCCGTTCCATGCATACCTCGAGCACGTCCTCGCCGGAGCGGTTGACCACGCTGTAGGCGTTCTGGACCTCGGCGATGTCGACGAGCTCCAGGGCGCGGCGCACGGTATCGGCACCTGCCTCACTGATGCCGATCAGATCGAGCTTGCCTTCCTGGCGGAGATCCTCGAGCGTCCCGAGCTGCTCGGCGAGCAGATCGCCCGACGCGTCGGCGCTCATCAGACGGAGGTTCACGAGGTCCATCCGCTCCACCCCCAGGGAGCGGAGGTTGTCCTCGACGCCAGCGCGCAGCTCGGCGGGGCTCTGGGCGGGGAGCCAGGCACCCTGGTCGTCGCGCCGGCCGCCGACCTTGGTGACGAGCTTCAGATTCTCCGGATACGGATGGAGGGACTCGCGGATCAGGTCGTTGACGACATCCGGGCCGTAGTACTGAGCGGTATCGATGTGGTCGACGCCGAGTTCGATCGCGCGGCGAAGCACGGCGCGGCAGGCGTCCGGATCGCGCGGCGGGCCGAACACGCCGGGGCCGGCGAGCTGCATCGCGCCGAAGCCGATGCGGTTGATGGGCTTCTCACCCAGGAAAGATGTCTTGTTCATGGCCGATAGGTTGCCCCTCGATCCGCCCCTGGAAAAGAGGTCGGGTGATCCTGGGTTTCAGACCACCCGCCTGCCGGGGATGGCGGGGGCACGGTGGGTTGGAGGTAGGCTGCCGCGATGCACCACCCCGGGCTTGTGAGGCGGTTCAACGTCCGGATTCCGTTGCGGGACGGGGTGACGCTGGCGGCCGATCTGGTGCTGCCCGATGAGTTGCCCGCGCCGGTGGTGGTGATGCGCACCCCGTACGGGCGCGGGGGCGAGGTGCCGACGAAACGCGCTGACGCGTTCGCTGGCGCGGGATACTGTGCCTGCTGGATCGACGTGCGCGGGCGTGGGGATTCGGAGGGGGAGTTCGACCCGTACCGCAACGACGGGATCGACGGCGTTGACGTGATCGCGTGGGCCGCCGACCAGGACTGGTGCGATGGCTCAGTCGCCACGTACGGCGGCAGTTACTCGGGTCGTATCCAGTGGCTCACGGCTCTGCATGATCCGCCGGCCTTGAAAGCGATGATCGTGCTCGTGACGCCGTCGGATCCGTTCGTGGAGAACCCGACCGGTTTGCCTGGACCGATGCACATTCACTGGTTCCGGATGACGGACGGACGGGCTATGCAGTACACCGATGCGGTCGACTGGATGGAGGTCTACCGCCACCGGCCTTTGCTGGAACTCGACGAGGCGGCGGGTTTTCGATCGGAGCTTTGGCGCGAGGAGTGCCGCCATCAGACGCTCGATGCGTGGTGGGAGCCGGTGCGCTACCAGCACCGCATCCGCGAGATCGACCTTCCGGTGCTCCACGTCTCGGGCTGGTATGACGATGAGGAGATCGGTACCCCGGTCAACTTTGCCGCCATGACCGCCGCTGGGCGGCCCGGGCAGCGGCTGCTCATGGGCCCGTGGGGTCACCAGGTCAACGCGGGGAGGACCCTCGGCGAGGTCGACTTCGGCCACGACGCAGTGATCGACCTCGAGGCGGCGATGACGGGCTTCCTGGACGAGATGGTTCGCGAGCGTCCGCCGTCTGAACCGGCAGCGCCGGTCCGGATCTTCCTCATGGCTGCCAACGAATGGCTCGACTCCGAGCAATGGCCGGTGCCCGGCAGTACGGAAGTGGCGTGGTACTTGGACAGCGAAGGCCATGCCAACTCGCGGTACGGCGACGGGCGGCTCCGCGACGTCCCCCCGTCGGCGGAGTCGCCGGCTGATGCCTGGGTGCACGATCCCGACCGCCCGGTTCCGTTCATCACCGGGGCCTCGTCGGCTCAGATCGGCGGCCCGGATGACTACTCAGGTGTGGACGCACGTGGTGATGTATTGATCTACGCGAGCGCGCCGCTCAGCGAGCCGGTTGATGTCGTCGGGCCGGTCCGGCTTGTGGTGTTCGTCTCCACCTCGGCGCAGGACACGGACGTGACCGCGAGGCTCATCGATCTGCATCCCAACGGGTTCGCTCAGCGGCTCTGCGACGGTCTGGTGCGACTCCGCTACCGCGAAGGACACGAGCGGGCGCGGGTGGTCGAGCCACACATCGTGTACGAGGTCGAGGTCGTGATGTGGGATACGGCGCAGCGGGTGCTTCCCGGCCATCGCATCCGAGTGGACGTCGCCTCCTCGGCCCACCCCAAATTCGCCATAAACCTCGGGACTGGGGGCGATCAGAGCGAAGCGAAGAAGGCCGTCGTCGCAAACAACCGTCTGTATCACGACGCCTTGCGCCCGTCGCGCCTGCTCCTCACCATCGTGTAAGGGCTTCGCAGGAAGGAGAGATCGACAATGTCTGTAACCCTGGCCGCGGGCGAGCCGCCGGCATCGATTCCTGACCCCGAGGCGCTAAGGAGCTGCTGGCATCCCGTTGCCTACGCTGACACGCTGACGGACGAACCGCTGCGGGTGACGCTGCTCGGTGAGGCGGTGGTGCTCTGGCGCGACTCCCACGGCCATGCCCATGCGCTGAACGACGTTTGTATTCACCGCGGGACCGCGCTGTCGCTGGGGCGCGTGATCGACGATCAGCTGATGTGTCCGTACCACGGCTGGCGGTACGGAGTCGACGGGAGATGCATGGCGATCCCACAGCTCGTCGATCCGACGCGAGTGCCGGGCAAAGCGCGTGTTGCCGCGTATCGCTGCCAGTCACGCTACGGAATAGTTTGGGTGGCGCTGGGTGAGCCGCGGTGGCCATTGCCCGAGGTTCCTGAGCTGGAGAGCCCCGATGAGTGGCAGGTGGTGGCGTGCGGGCCCTACGCGTGGAGGTCCGACGCCTCTCGCCAGGTGGAGAATTTCACCGACTTCGGGCACTTCCCATGGGTGCACCCTGGACTGCTCGGTGATCCTGCCCGTCCCGTCGTCCCCAACCACACAGTCGACACCGACGGACACGTCCTCCGTTACGAGATCGTCCGGCCCGAGGCTCCCAACAGCGAGCAATTCCCGGTCTTTGCCAACGAGCAAACAGCCGCACCCGAGCGTCGCAGTCGCTACCAGCTGCATCTTCCGTACACCATCGTGCTGAGGCTGGGTTGGGGCGGGGCGCGAGGCATGGTCTACTTCTTCGCGTCCCAGCCCGCCGGCGAGGAATCGTGCACCGGTTATCTGATGATCGCTCGCAACTACGACCAAGACCAGCCCGTCGAGGTGCTGCAGGATTTCGAGGACACGATCTTCGAACAGGATCGGCGCATGGTCGAGTCGCAGCGTCCGTGGAAGGTGCCGTTCGACCTGGCTGCGGAAATGCACGTCAAATTCGACGCCGTCGCCGTCGCCTACCGCAGGGCGATGCGCAGCAACGGCCTCGCCGCCAGCAGCGCCGACTGACGGCCCCGGTCATCGTGAGGAGCGTGAGGGGTTGCCCGCACCTCCGCCGACCGTGACCGACACCGGGAAGCTCGTCGGATGCGAGGTCCCGGTCTGGCTCCCTGGGAGACGATGCGTCCAACATGACCGGGAGATCTCCGGTGCTTGACCTCGCCACGGATGCAGCGTCGGTTGAGAGCACCCGCCGCGCGGTCCTCCGCTCGTGGTTGCCGCGAAGATCCGATCCGCGACCTCGGCCCCACCCTCCGACAGGTTCCAGGTCGCCGTCATCCAGATCCGTCCGTCGGAGCCGCTGCCGATCCCGGTGATGGTGACCGTTCGGCCTGCGACCGGAGTCGGCGGCTGAAACTGAGTCGGTGTGCCGCTCGTGGGACTCAAGCTCGCGGCCCTCGCCGCGAACCGGTCGCGGGTATGAGCCGTACCCGCCCATAGGGATCTGTACATCGCTCGTTATGGGCTGAAGATCGGAGTGTTGAGATGAAACGGCTTGCGGGCAACGGGATCGCCCTGGCGCAAGCGTGATTAGGAAGGGCAAATCAATGGAACACGGCGGCGGCGATCGCTGTGAACCTGATGCGACCATGGTCATGCTGAGTAGCGTGGCCGACGGGTCGCTCCGCGGGCTTGCGAGCTATCACCTGCTCAAGGCGGACCTGCTCATGATCCGCGCGCTCCCCGAAACTTCGAGTCGCCCGAAGGGCACTGTGTGATCGGGGTGGGGAGCTTCGCGCTCCGCGAGTGCGAAGCTCCGGGCGACGCCTGCCGGCGCCGGGCGCGTGGAACGATACGGGTGTGGCACGCCAGCGATCGTCAAATCACGCCGCGATCCCTCCGGTGGAGGGAAACGATCGTCACGTCGCCTGGCGAATGCAGGTCGCGCGCGCAATCGCCGATGCCTATGGGTCCGAGCATCAGCTCGTCGCCCTGACGGTTGCCGGGTCGGTCGGCGCAGGTCTGGCGGATAGGTGGTCTGATCTGGAGATCGACTGCTACTGGTCAGATGCGCCGAGTGATTCCCAGCGGCGCGCGCCGCCGCCACGGATCGGCGCGTCTGACGTGGTCGTCTGGGATTACGACCCCGCCGAACGTGAGTGGAGCGAGGACTACACGGTCGACCGATTGGCGGTGAATGTCAGCAACTTCACGACCGAGACCGTCGAGGAGTTCCTCGAGCGCGTGATCGAGCATGGCGACACCGATCCGGTCAAACACATGCGGCTGGCGGCAATCGAAAGTTGTGTCTGTCTCCGCGGCGAGGGCCCGACTGGCGCATGGCGGGAGCGGGCGAGGGAATATCCCGACGCACTCGTCGACGCGATGGTCGCCGCGGCGCTGCGACCAGGCGTGCTCGACGGCTGGGAGTCAAGGGACGCGTGGGTGGAGCGGGGCGATGGGATCGCGTCGCACGCGCTCTTGGCCCGGATAGAGCAGGCCGTCCTGGCCACCGTTCTGGCGCTCAATCGCGTCTACAGGCCGCACCGATATTTCAAGTGGCAGCGCGCTGCGCTTTCCGCCTGCGCGATCGCTCCGGAACGTCTGTCCGAGCGGCTCGAGTCACTCTGGCATCCGTCCCTACCGGACGGGCTGGCAAGCGCCGAATCGCTACTCGCTGATCTGCTTCTCCTCGCCGACCAGCGCTCCGGCGCCAATCTGACGGCATTCCGGGAGCTATTCGGCGCGCGGCGATCGCCGGTCGATCCCTGAGAGATCTCAGGGCAGCCCGGCCTGCGGTACCTCGACCGTTGTGGTCAGCAGCACCGCCTCGCGCGCCGACGAGCGCGGCTCCTCGTAGAAGTCCGGCGCCGCGCACGCGATCAGCGTGTGCCCGTCCTCGCCCCCGAGCCCGCACGCGAACACAGCGAGGCCGTCCGGCATCGCGACTTCGTCGACGATCTGACCGCCGGGCGCGACGCGGCACAACGCTGCGCCGAGCGCGTTGGCCGCCCAGACGTGGTCCTCGGCGTCAAGCGCACAGCCGTCGGGAGCGAACGTGACCGCGGAGAGCATCGTCTCGGTGTCGCCCGGTTCGGGGGACGGCTGGACCTGGGCCCATACACGTTGCCCGCCCAGCGATCCGTCGGGCTGGATGTCGAAGGCAGTGAGGCGCGCGGCGAACGTCTCGGCCACGATCAGCGTGCCGGCGTCGGTGATCACCATCCCGTTGGGGAACCAGAGATCCTCCGCGGCGACGGTTGCGGCGCCGTCTGGGTCGATGCGCACCAGGCTCGCCGTCGCCGGCCTCCCGCCACCCATCAGGTCAAAGCCGAAGTTGCCGACGAAGGCTCGCCCCTGCCCGTCAACGATCATGTCGTTGGCGTGACCCGTGGTCAGCTCGGACAAATCCGCGTGCGTGACGACGCTTCCGTCGGCGCCGCGCCGGAGAACCCGCCGGTCCTTCATCGAGACGACGAGCATGTCGCCGTCAGGGAGCCAACCAAGGCCCGACGGTTGGGCCTCGACCTCGATCTCGAGCCGCTCGCCCCCGCCGGGGCCGTAGCTGAAGACCGCGTGGCGATAGAAGTCCGAGACCCACCATCGCCCGTCGCGCCAGCGCGGACACTCGAAGTAATTGCCGGGCTCAAACAGCGTGGTCAGTGTTCGCTTGTTGTTCATGTCGGTGTCCTCACGCCACGGCGGCTGTCCGCGCGGTTTCGATGAATGTCTCAAGCTCGCGACGGATGTCCGGACCGCAGGGTTGGAAGACCAATTCCGTCACGCCCCCGGCCGCGAGCTCACTGAGCCGGGCGCCCACTTGGTCGGCGCTTCCGCTCACCGTCGCCTGCTCGAGCATGGTGTGAGCGCCCGCGTCCCAGGCGGCCTGGTCCGCCTCGTTGAGGCTCACGCAGTGCCCGACGTGGACGGCAAGGTGGCGCTCGCCGGGCGGGGTGCGCTCGACCACCGTCTGCCACTCCGTCCCGCCCGGAAGCTCGGACAGCGGCGTGTCGAACTCGTAAGCACCGTGGTAGGCCAGCGCGAGTCCGGGTCCGCCGGCGGCTTGTACCCGCTCTGAGGCGGGGTCCTCGCCGTCGTCGAGCACCGTGCCCCAGAACAGGTACGACACGTCGGAAAACTCGCTCGCGAACTCGGGCAGCATCAGGGTCGCGAACAGGCCGTCGGCGAGCTGACGCGCGACGCCGGCCCCTTTGGGTCCGAGCGCGCTGATCAGGATCGGCACCTCGACCGGTCGTGGCGCGGCGTGTCCGGGCGGATGCAGCATGCGCATGCGCGCGCCTTCCCACTCGACCGTCTCACCGCGCAGCAGCCCGCGGTAAGCGCGGATGTATGCGTCCATGTACGCCCACGGGATCGCGCGGTAGCCCATCGCCCGCCGCCCGGAGAAGCCGGTGCCAAACGCGACGGCGACGCGCCCGGGCGCCAGCTCCGCCAATGCGGCGGTGGCGGCGGCGTTCACCATCGGGTGACGCAGACTCGGGACCAGCACGCCCGGCCCCAAACCGATCCGCTCCGTGCGCTGCGCGGCCAGCGCGAGCATCATCCACACATCCGGGCTCTGCTGGGGCGTGTCATACAGCCACGCCCGCTCGTAGCCCAGGTCCTCGGCCAGCGCAATGTGCTCCGGAGAATCCAGCGTAGTCGGAGATGCGCATGAAATCTTCATCGGCATCCTTTCTGTGACGCCACGCCACCTGGTTTGTCCGTTCCCGGGTTTCCCGCCGCTCCCCGAACGAAACCGCGGTTTCTCAGCGGTGGCTCCGCGGCCGGGTGGGTCTGAAATCAGATTTCTCGACTGACGTCACCCGGCGGCGGGTAGACCGGCCGTCGGCAGGCTCCAAAGACAGGGAGAGGCGGGAGAAATGAAAACGTTGTCCGCGGTATTCGCCGTGCTGATTGCGTCGGCACTGGTGCCCTCGGGAGCGAGCGCGCTCACGCCCCCGGCCTCCGACCCGTTCTACGCGCAGCCCGCAAACATCGCGCAGTATCCGCATGGGACGATCCTGCGCGAACGGCAAGTGACCCTCAGCGGCCCGACCCAGGCCGAGGCCGCAGCCGCCTACCAACTGATGTATGCCACCACGAACGCCACCGGCCAGCCGGTCGCAGCGGTGACGACGGTGATCTTGCCGAGGGCAGGGGGGCAACAACGGTGGCGGCACGAACGGTCCTACCGAGCAGACGATGATGAGCGAGGAGCTGGCGCAGGGGTGGGACGTGGTGACCTCCGACTACGAGGGACTCGACAGCGAGTGGGCGGTCGGCCCGATGCTCGGATACGCGACGCTTGACTCGATCATCGCGGTCGAGCACTTCGCCCCGGCGGGCCTGGAGGGGACGGACACCGAGGTCACGCTGAACGGCTACTCCGGGGGCTCGGAGGCGTCGACGTGGGCGGCCGCGCTCGCCCCGAAGTATGCGTCGCGACTCGACATCGTGGGCGTCGCCGCCGGTGGGAATTTCCCCGACTTCGTCTACACCACTGACCATCTCGACAACTCGATCTGGTACGGCACCGAGATCGGGGTGCTCGAGAGCTTCAGCCGCGCCCTGCCGCAGGACTTCGACCTGGCCAAGATCCTAAACGCCGCCGGCCAGGCCCTGGCGGCGAAGGACGGACAGGACGGCAGCGGCTGCGCGGGCTCGACGCTCAACGAGCCCTACGGCAACGCGGCGCAGTACACGAACTTCCCGGACTCCGAGGCGCTGGCCGCCTACCCGCCGGTCCACCGGGGTCTCGAGGAGCTGAGCCTGAAGAACGGGCCCCTGCCGAAGGCCCCGCTGTTCTTCCACAACTCGGTCGACGATGATCTGGCGTTCATCCCACCGGTCGACACGTGGGTGGCCGACTACTGCCAGCACGGCGTGACCGTCGACTACGACCGCGACCCGGCAGGCGGCGATCACCTGACCGGGATCGTGCCCTATTGGAAGGCGGCGCTTCCCTATCTGGAGAACGCCTTCGCCGGCGATAAGCCTCCTGATAACTGCTCGACCTACGGCGCCGAGCCTTAGGAGCGGCGGCGGCGGGTCGACCGCCGCCGCCGCACTGCTGGTCAGTTCATCTCGACGATCTCGTGGCCGTTGCCGTCCTGGTCGTGGAAGGCGAACATGGGCGGCACGCCGGGCCAGTGCAGGAGCTCGCCAACCTCGACGCCGCGCGAGGAAAGCTCGGCGTGGGCCGCGGATGCGTCGGCCGTCGTGAACCGAATCCCGGTTGGGACTCCGGCCGGAAGGCCTTCTCGCGCGGGCACGAGCGCGATCGTGACCGACCCGCTCGGCGGCGCCACCTCAATCCAGCGGCCGCCGAACTGGGGCAGCGGCACGTCGCGGATCGGCCGGAATCCCAGCGTGTCCCGGTAGAAGGCGAGTGCCCGATCCTGGTCGGATACCGGGACACCAATGGTCATGAGGTTCTCGATGGAGTGGGTTGCCTGCTCGCTCATGTCACATATCTCCTCGCTCCAAGAGCTCCTTGAGCGCCGTGAGACGCTCGCGCCAGTAGACCCTCAGTCGCGCTGCTTCGTCGGCATTGGCAAGGCGGCGGTGCTCGAGCGCAACCGTGCTCTTCCGCTCGTCCCGGACCAGGAACGTGGCGTGGAGGCGTGTCGTCCCGTCGCTGAAGTCGAAACGCGCCGACCTCGGCCGGGTAGCCGTCCGTCCCGAGAGCTGGGCGTCGGGCAGCCAGTGCTCGCGCACCGACGGGTCAACGAACGCGTCGTAGAGTCGCTCGGCGGGGACCGCCACCGTCCTGGACGCGGTCACGACAAACCCGTCGTCCTTCTCGCCGACCTCGCGCAGGCCGCGGGTCAGCTCATAACCTCCGACGATCGCCTGGACGTTCCAGGCGAGCGGTACCGCCCCCTGCTGCTCGGCCAGCCAGCGGGCGATCTCCCGATGGGGACGCTCCGCCGCGCCCCAGTCGTCGAGCATCGCGAACCATTCCTCCCAGCCACGCCCGGTCCGCTGGCGGATCTTCACGTCGGAGGTCTTGAGCCTCGGCAGTGTCGAGCTCGCGGGCTCCTCGGCCGCGAGCAGCATCGCCCGGGCGGCGGTGTAGCTCTCGCCGGTCTTCTCCATGCGTGCGCGGACCAGGCGCTTGAACGACTTGTGCTCGGTCACTTCAGGTGTCCTTTCGAACGCGCGCGGCCCCGCAACTCACGCTCACGGCGCCCCGCCGGAAAGGGCAACCAACCAAGCG
>Ga0335073_10009307_pt1 | contig 13785 bp, 9 predicted proteins | sample Lox_Sample_22_FD_207093 | JGI IMG/M metagenome (GOLD analysis project Ga0335073, IMG submission 207093) | Soil microbial communities from Loxahatchee National Wildlife Refuge, Florida, United States - Lox_Sample_2.2 | ecosystem: Environmental > Terrestrial > Soil > Wetlands | place: USA: Florida... | reverse complement strand
ACGGCGCCGTCGTCTTCCTGATCGAGCGCCAGATCTTTCAGCCATTTCGTATAAAAGGCAGCAGAATCGTGAAGGAACATGGCGGTGGGAGCGAATACCTGGGCATCGCCGGTCCAGCCCAATCTCTCGTCGCGCTGCGGACAATCGGTCGGAACGTCTACGAAATTTCCTTCCTGTCCCCAGACGATATTGTGCTGGAGTTGATTCAGCATGGGATTGGAACTCTCGAACGTGCCGGTTGGCTCGACCGCAGAGTGCGCGACGATGCCGGTGAAGGCGTCCAGGGGCGGTTCGCCCGGCCAGCCATCGACCGCGACGTAGCGAAAGCCGTGAAAGGTAAAGTGCGGTTCGAACGTTTCTACGCCTTGGCCATTGGTTGTGTATCGATCGGTTTGTTTCGCTGAGCGCAGATTCGCGGTGTAGAAATTGCCCTTGCTGTCGAGAACCTCGGCGTGGCGGAGCGTAATCACGGTGCCGGCGGGGGCGTTCACGCGAACTCGCATCCAGCCGACCATGTTTTGTCCCATGTCGAGGACGGTGTCGCCTTCCGGAGTGTGAATGATCTTAACCGGCTTGATTTCCTGCATGGCGCGGACCGGAGGTCCGAAGGCGGCAACGAGTTTGGCTTTCGGTGAATCAATTACGGTCACGCCCTTCCAGTCGTGATCGTCGTAGTTCGCGTCACTCCATCCGGAGCGCTCCAGGCGAGCGTCGTAGGTTTCGCCGTTGTAAATGTCCGAGGCCAAGATTGGCCCGGTTGCCGACCTCCAATTCTGGTCTGTGCTGACGATTTGTTGCTTACCATTCCTGTAAGTAACGACGAGTTGAGCCAGCAGCGCGACTTTCGTCCCATAGAAATTACGCTTGTGCCCCCAGGTCAGATTGCCGCGGAACCATCCGTCGCCGAGATATGCGCCCAAGCAATTCTTGCCCGGCTTGATCCGATCCGTGACGTCATATGTTTGATATTGATAGCGGAAGTCGTAGGCAGTCCATCCCGGCGTGAAGTACTGCTCGCCGATTCGTGAGCCATTCAGATGCAGCTCATATAAGCCCTGGGCGGATGCATAGAGCCGCGCACTGACGACATTTTTGCGAACATCGAACACGCTCCGCAGCATCGGCGAGGGATTTGATCTCTCCGGGTCCTCTTGCAGATTCGGAGTGATCCAGCGGGCTTGCCAGCCGGCGGGTTCGAGCAATCCCATTTCCCAGTAGGCTGGCTCGCTGTACGAATTGTGGCCGTGATTGTCCCAGACCTGCACGCGCCAGTAGTAGCGCTGAGCGCTTTTGAGATCAGGGCCTTGATAAGCCACGTGGATGGAGGCACTGCTGTTGATCTTGCCGGAATCCCACAGCAATTTTCCGAGCGACAATTTTCTTTCCGAAGAAGCAATCCGAATCTCGTAGGCAGACTGCATCGTGGCACGCTCAGAAGAGACGAGTTCCCAACTCATTCGAGGACGGGCTACATCCACCCCGAGAGGGTTCACTTTGTATTCGCAGCGCAGGTTGGCGATGGTCAAAGTGGGGTCGGCCGCTTGGGATGGGAGAGCTGCAAAGATAAGCAAAAGAAGGACGTAGTAGAAACTGGCGGCGCTTAAGCGCATGAAGGGCCTCATTTCGAAAAGACCAAAAACGGTATGCTACTATCATTTCGGGCGAGCAAAGGATTATGTACTGTCGTAATTAAATGCCAAGCACTGACGATAAAGGGCAACCACGAAAAGAAATAGCGCTTACAAGAACCATGTTCCTTCCTCGTTTTGGTGGCCTACCGAATTAACGACAGCACCTAACGAGTTTGTTCCGGAACTGCTGAACGGATCTCAGTTAGCTCCATCAACGCACTTTGTAAGCGCCGGCCAAGTTCAAAATTCGCGCGTTTGATTTCGGACTGGAACGCTTCTGTCACAGCCTGGAAAGAGCGTGATAGCTCGCCTCGAGCAAGCTCTCGCACCAGCGTGGGTTCAAATTGTGCTGTGACTTCGACCGGAAGCAGATGAAAGCCACGCCCGTGTATCGCGGGCAGACCTCGGGTCACGCATGCCAGGGCCAACGCCTGGTCGCGCATGCCGTGAATCATGTACTCCGCCTGCCAGAGGCGATTTCGCGCAATCGCGCTTCGGACGTGAAGCGCATAGAGCCAGCCCATCCCGATCAGGTCGGTTGCCTCAGGCGGTGAATGATGTCGCGGCTCATTCGCGCTTCCGAACATAAGGCGGAATGTTGGCGCCAGCGCGCGAAACTCGTCGGCTCCTACGAAAGCCAAATCAACCTGAAGCGTGTTCGCAAACAGAAAGACACGATAAATCCACGAGCCCGCCTTCACGTCGAAATGGTGCAGGACAGAGTGGTCCCGGTAAAGATGGTCAGTCCAATCCGAGAGCACCCGGGGGATTTCAGCAGAATCTGCCACCCCGAACGCCAGATCGATGTCAGACCATTCGTCCTCGCGGTCTCGCACAAGCGAACCGGTAATGGCAGCGCCTCGAATCCGTGCATCAGTTTTCGCGAATTCCAGCAACGCGGAGCGGAGGTGCGCGCGTTCTCCGGAGGTGAACATGCCTGGGATTGTAGCTCAGGGTCACAGCCTTCTACTTAAGAGCCCGGATCGAAATGCGCAGCGCTTGCGCCGACGACGTTTCGGCGCTACGATTCGCCTGCTGGTCGCATGACTCCCTTGCATTGTTGCTTGTGAGCCGAATCGCGACCGCCTCTTTCAAGTACTGGAGGTGGGTGATGGAACGCTTCCCTGCTTATACTGTGCTGATTCTGTTTTCATGCCTCGCATTCATAAGTTCTAAAACACAAGCGCAAGTGGATCACATCGTGATCGCCGCAGGTTCGGACGAAGATCATGCTCTGCAGGCGATCTCGAACGAGGCGGATGCGCAGAAAAAGCTCGCGATGTATGAGGAGTTTGTGCAGAAATTTTCCGCCAATCCGGCCGCGGTCGCTTACGGCGATTGGCAGCTTGCACAGGCTTATCAGGCCAGCGGAGATTTTCAGAAAGCGCTCGAGTACGGCGATAAGGCGTTGGCCGCGTCTCCGCATAACCTCGATATTTTTGTCTCGCAGACGAACATCGCTATGCAGGCGAAAAATAATGCGGGTGTGATCGATTATGCCACCCGCGGCGGGGAGATTTGCCAGTCGGTCGCGAAGCAGCCCAAGCCTGAAGGCATGAGCGATGAAGATTTTGCCCACAAAGTCAGCGACGAGAAGGCGGCCATTCAGAGTAGCTGCGATTTTTTGGAAAGCTCGGGCGTGAACGTGATCTCGAGCGAAAGCGATGCGAAGACGCGTATGAACGAAATCGATAAGTTCAGCTCAGCGTTTCCGAATTCGAAGTATCAGGAAACAGTCTCAAGCCTTGCTCTGGAATCGCTCAGCCAGCTGAATGACAGCGAGCGGCTGGTCGCTTACGGGGAAAAAGTATTGGCCGCCGATCCAAACTCGGTTCCGGCGCTGCTGCTGCTGGCCAATTTTTACGGGAACGATTCCAAGCCGGGCAGCGCGGCGAAGGCGATCAGCTACTCGCAAAAGGTGATCGAGATCTCAAAAGCGGATGCTCCGGATGCCGACAAGTCGAAGAAAATCTCAGCAGGCGTGGCACACGACACGATTGGATGGGCTTACCTGAAGCAGCAGAAGACATCCGCCGCGATTCCTGAGCTTAAGTCAGCCGCCGCTCTGCTCAAAGGACAAGACGATCAGCAGTATGCGCGGGCGCTTTACGGCCTCGGCTTCGCCTACGGAAAACTCGACAAGCTGACAGATGCGCGCGAGGTTCTTACCGAAGCAGTGAAGATTCCGGGGCCCCTGCAGTCGATGTCGCAGGATTTGCTGGCGAAGGTCAATAGTGCTCGGGCGAAGGGGAGATGAATCGCGGCTACCGGCGATTTTGCGCGCTAGCTTTCCTCCTTCTGGCGGTCAGCTGTGGCTATGCCAGCAGCGCGCCTTTGCGTTCGCCTTGGGATGATCATCCCGTAGCTGTTCACGATACGCCCTACGATTGCCCAGCCGCTCCGCAATTGCCGCATGATTTCGAGACGAACTCCTATTACATCGATAGTCACCACTCGATTCCTGATCCCGTTTTGAAGAAGAAGTATGAAGATTCTGTGGCTGGAGTGGAGAATTTTTCGCGGGCCGTTGTCAAAGCCGCTGATGCATTCCTGACGACGGGCAGCCAGGTGGCCGCCGCCTGTGTTACTTCGTTGCTGGAAAGCGCGGCGGATCAGAAGGCTCTCACGGGCGTCATGGACGGACACCAAGCTTCGTACGTTCAAGGCTGGAACCTGGGCGCGTGGGCGGTTGGATTCTTGAAAGTCCGCCGCAGTGGTGTGGTGACAGGAGAAGAGGAAAAGCGTATCGCCGACTGGTTGAAAAAACTGGCCGAGGAGAATCGGAAATACTACGAACATAAGCGCGAACGCCCCGGCCCGAGCGATGCGCACAATAATCACCTGTATTGGGCCGGGTTCGCTATTGCGGCGGCGGCGATCGCGGCCAACGACCGCGGTTTATTTAACTGGGCCGTGGCTGCCTATAAGGAAGGGGTTGGCGACATTAGCGCGGAGGGCACACTGCCGATGGAAATGGATCGAGGTCAGATGGCGTTGCACTATCATCTGTATGCTCTGGCCCCGCTCATTATGCTGGCAGAATTCGGCGAAGCAAACGGTCTCGATCTCTACGCGGAACGCAACTTCGCGATCAAGAAACTGATTGCGCGCTGCGTTGCTGGTCTGGAGGATCCCAGCTTTTTTCAGCAGCAAACCGGAGTAGCGCAGGTCATCGATCCCCAGATTGCAGCGTGGCAAATCAGTTGGGCGCAGCCTTACACACGCCGGTTTCCCGATGCACAAATCTCCCAAATGTTGGCGAAAGCTGCTCGGCTGAACTACACCATGCTGGGAGGATTTCCGCCGCCGTAGGCTTCATTTCTGGGCTCTGAGAAGGTCTTCAGAGAGCAGTTGCGCCTTCCATGCCAGCGTGCGGGCCTGATCGAGGTCTCCGGCAGAAGTCGCTGCTTTGGATTGATCCATGAATTCGTGCACCTGCTTGATCATGTCCTGCTGGTTGGAATTGAGCTGCAGTCCCTCGATTTTCTTCAGATTGGCTTGGGTCGTTTCCAACATTTGGATCGCAGTATTGCGTTCGTCGGAAGCTTGGCGACCTTCCGCGCCACCTACGACCTCGATGCTCGGCTCTGAGGTGCTTCCCTGACGCACGATGACTTTTTTGGGCGGGCAGGGCGAAACTGCGGCCGAATTTTTGTTCGCAGCCACCGTCGAATTGTTCTGCTTTAAGCCTTTCGCGGAGGTACTCCGACCTCCCGCGCTATCACAGTTCATAGAGGACTTCTTTGGGCCTTTGCCAGCCTTTTTGGCCTGCTGGGCGGGACTCGATGGTGGCGTCGAGGTGGGTGCAGGTCGTGCTTTCCCTGTCGCAGCTTGCGCTGAGTTTGGCGAGGAAGTTGCCGAATTCTGCTGCGCCTTTGTGGTCTGTTGATCGGGCGTCGATTGTGCCTGAGCCGCGGGCACAACATTCCCTCTGGCGGGCGAGACGCCGAGAATGCTCAACAACAAAATGTTGGCCAGAATCATGCCGAGTGCTTACAAGTGAATTCTACGCTCCCGGGATCGTGGCTGCCGCGGTGAAAATGGGCGAAGCGAGCACGGTCTCCCGATGGTGCAGGCGCCCGTCTGTTAAGACTCGCTTAGGAAATCGATCTGACGGTTTTTCTCTCAGCGACTGAAGCCGCTTATTTGTGAGCCTTGAATCGCAGGGCTAAAAGCGTTGCGCCACCCGAAACCTGATCACAACAGAAACAAGACAGTTCCAAAATCAGAGCCTGCTTAAGCTGGGTGGTGGGCGCTGGTTTCGGCGATGTCCTGCTGTGCCGTTTGCTCATTCGACTCTGCTGCGGGAATGTGAAAGCGGAATGTCGTTCCTCGTCCTTCGGTCGATTCAAAATCCACAGAGCCGTAATGCCATTGCAAAATTTGGTAAGTCTGCGCGAGGCCGATGCCGCTGCCATCTTTTTTGGTCGTGTAGTAAAGTTCGAAGATTTTGTCCTGCACTTCTTGTGGGATGCCGCCGCCTTCATCGCTGATCTCAGCAACGATTGCGTTGTCTTCACGCCGGGCCATGATGGCGAGCTGTCCGCCGTGGGGCATCGCCTGAACCCCATTGATCACAACATTGAGGAGCGCCTGCTTCATCAGGTCCAAATCTACTTTGATGAGCAACGGTGCAGAGGATCGCTGGCGATGGATGGTGACGCCGTGCTGTTCGGCGTCGGGAGCAGCGAGCTGGGCAACGTCATCGAGCAGCCGGCGCAGATCGAGAGTCTCAAGATGAAGATCGCGAGGCCGTGTGAAATCGACTAGAGTCTGCACCACGCGATCCAGGCGGTGAATTTCGCTTTCAATGATGTCCATGTGCCGAAGCGTGTCGGGTTCTTGCTGCGCCAGCTTGTTTTGCAGAAGCTGCAAATGCAGCACGATCGCGTTGATCGGGTTTTTGACTTCGTGAGCTACGCCGCGGGTCAAGCGGCCGCTGGCGGAGAGACGGCGCGACATCTCGATCTCGTCTTCAATGCGCCGCACTGATTCGGCATCGCGCATGATGAGCAGCGCACCGATTTGCGAGTTCCTCTCCTGCACGAAATCCAGCGAAACCTGGATGTTCTTGCCGCCAGCCGCCTCAAACTCACGCTGCGAAATGGGACGTCGCCGCTCGAAAGCATCGAGTAGAGTTGCGCCGAGACGGGAGTTGCGATCGAAAATCCGATCCGCAGTGCGTCCGAGCAATTCGGCGCGGGGGCGGCCCAGGAATCCTTCGACTGGCGCGCTGACTAGAACCACGCGCGAATCACGGGTAAACAGCATCAAACCATCCTGCAGCTTTGACATCAGCTGATCGACGTTGTCTTTCAGGGCGGAAAAAATTTCCTTACTGTCGCGGATTTGTCTGCCGAGATTCGCGATCTTCAGAGTGACCAGGCCATATTCATCATGGCGCGAAGAGTCGGAAGTCAGATCGGAACTGTCTTCTCCCGCCATGCTGTCGAGGTTGCGGCTGATCTCTTTCAGCGGCCCAAGCGCGAGATTGGAAATTCCAGCCGAGAGAATCAGAGATGCGAAAATCGCTGCGATCGAAAGATACAGCGAGTGCATGATCTTCAGATTGATCTCGCGCTCCAAAAAAGCTGGGGAAACTCCGATGCGAATGCTGCCGAAGGGTTCGCCGCGAAGGTGAAGGTCGTAACTGACATCGTAAACAGAAGGTGGACCGTAAATGATGCGAAGCTGCTCCGGAAATCGCGAACTCAGCACGCGCTGGAAGTCGGGACGGGGCGGAATAACTTTGCCCACCATCTTCGAGTCGGTGTGCAGCAGAGCTTTTCCATCCGGGCCGATGATGGCGGCATCCATCACGAAAATCCAGCTTCCTTGCGCCGATTGCAACATGTTGTTGAGGCCGACGTCGGTGACAAGGTAATCGGCAATGGCACGGCGAACGGCGATCGGGTCGGTGGTGTCAACGCGCGTGCTGCTGAAATCGGGAGGATCGTTCTCCACGGCGTAGGCGAGTTGCCGCGTTAATTGAATCGCCGACTCGTCCGCGTTCGAGATGCGCAGCCGCAGGATTTGCGAGATGTACAGGTACGAGAAGGCCGTCACCATCAGCGTCACCATGAAGGTGATAGTCAGGACGATGATGGTTTTCCTCCGCACCATAGAAGTGGCGAGTCACTCGACAGCAGGCGCGCCGTCAACCAACCGGTGCTTCCTCCTTGCCGGCGGCTCCTTCGGCCGCGGCGCTCCCGTATTCCTTCAATTTATTGTGTAGTGTTTTCAGGCTGATGCCCAGAATCTCGGCGGCTCGCGTTTTGTTGTTGCTGGTGGCTTCTAGCGTCTTCAGGATCAGCATTTTCTCGGCCTCTTCCACAGTCGTGCCCACCCCGAGGCGAACCGCGTCGGGATCATTGGCCGCCGTACGCAGCGGCGCCTGGCCGAATCCCGGTGGAAGATGCTTGGTTTCGATAGCTCCGGCGTCGCACACGATGACGGCGCGTTCAATCGTGTTGCGCAGTTCGCGCACGTTTCCCGGCCACGAGTAAGTGTTGAAGTGATTGATCACGGCTTCGCTGACTGCACCGACCTTGCGTCCATGCTTCTCGCTCATCTCCGCAAGCAAGAGTTGCACCAAGCCTGGAATATCCTCTTTGTGTTCGCGCAGCAGCGGCATGTGGATGTTGAAAACGTTTAGCCGGTAATACAGATCGCTGCGCAATTGTCCTTGCTGTACCGCTTCATCGGGAACTTTGTTGGTGGCCGCCAGTACGCGCACGTCGACCGGAGTTTCGACTTTGCTGCCCAGGCGGCGCAGTTTCCGGTCTTCGAGAACGCGCAGCAGTTTGGCTTGCGTTCCCACCGGCATCTCGCCGATTTCATCCAGCAACAGGGTACCGCCTTCCGCCAGTTCGAAGCATCCGGTGCGGCGCTCCAACGCACCGGTGAATGCGCCCTTTTCGTGGCCGAAAATTTCGCTTTCCATCAAGGTTTCTGGAATGGCGGCGCAGTTGATGGCCACGAACGGGCGATCCTTGCGCGAGCTGAGTTCGTGGATCGTGCGCGCCACGAGTTCTTTCCCGGTCCCGCTGGCTCCTGTGATCAGCACGGAGGCGGTACTGGGCGCGACCATCTCGATGAGCCGAAAAATCTCCTGCATTTTGCGCGACGAACCGCTCAGCCGACCGAGCGATCCCGTGTCGCGCAAACGGCGCCGTGTAGCTTCCAGTTCCGCGCGAGTCCCAAGCAGGGCTGATGCGTTCGCAAGTATGGTTCGTAAACGGCTGGTGTCAATGGGTTTCGTAATGTAATCGTAGGCCCCCATCCGCATCGCTTGCACCGCGCTGTCGATCGTTCCCTGCGCCGTGACTACGACGACTGCAACGGCCTGGGCCTGTTCGGCAAGATGGCCGAGAAGCTCCAGGCCCCCCATGCGCGGCATCTTGAGATCTGTCACTACAATGGAGGGAGACCACTGCCCTGCTCTCTCGAGACCTTCTACGCCGTCGCAGGCGGTTTCCACGCGGTATCCCCACGCGGACACGAGTTCGGCCAGTCCGGAGCGTTCATTCTCCTCATCTTCGACGATTAGCACTCTTTCGTGGGTCATCTTGGCTTAGCAGGTCTGAGGCCTGACACTGGCCGGTGCACCCGCGGTCGTATGTCTTTTACGATACGCGGCTATGTTCCCCCACCGCAAGGTCTGGCGGGACAGCGACCAAAACCTGTTTCAAAGCTTCCTCCCGCCCGGGGCGTTATCCAATACGGCGTAAGCATGAGGGATTTTCGACCGTCAGTTCAGTCTTGAACCGAGGCCCGGATACACCCATGGCCTACAACCTCCGAGTCTCTGTACCCGCGTTTTTTCTAGGAACTGCCGCACTCGTTTGATATGCTCCGCGTGTTCAATCAAGTCAGAAGGTCACGCCAAACGCTGCGATTTACCCGCTTGGTTCTTGTGCAGTCTCCGCACCTGCATCCCCTCGCGTTGCGGTGTTTGGTCTTGCGAACCGCCGTTCGTCCGCATAGCGTGTGGCATTCCCTCGTGTCGAGGTGCCCGTACGCTATCGGTGATAGCTAAGCAGCAAGTCCAAAACAATTCTCGGGAGCCGATCCTATGCAGAAGTGTGTATGTTTGTTCGTGTGTCTCGTAAGCATGGCGGTGCCTGCTGCGTTTGCCGGTGTTTCTGTCAGCGCCCCCAATAACGGATCGACTGTGCAATCGCCTGTTCACTACATCGCCACGTCGACCTCAACTTGCAGCAAGGGCGTCGCATCGATGGGCATCTACACGGCGAACAGCCAGCTGGCCTATACCACGCAAGGAAACACGCTGAACACGAACTTAAACTTGAGCCCCGGAACCTACCATACGGTGGTCGAAGAGTGGGATTACTGCGGCGGCGCGACCACAGCTCCGGTCACCATTACAGTTTCGAATGCCTCGGGAGTTCAGGTGTCATCGCCGGCAAACGACAGCACAGTCTCTGATCCTGTAAGCTTCGTTGCGACGGCAAGCTCGTCATGCGCGCAGGGCGTTGCCTCCATGGGAATCTACACGTCCCCCGGACAGCTCGCTTACGTAGAAAATGGATCGACTCTGCACACATCGTTGAGTCTCAATCCCGGTACTTACAACACCGTGGTCCAAGCCTGGGATAACTGCGGGGGCGCTGAAAAAACTCCGATTACCATCAATGTGGCGAGTTCGTCGACGAATGCATCCCAGGTGAGCATCAGTACGCCAGCGAACAACAGCACGGATTCTTCTCCCGTCCCATTTGCCGCGACGGCAACCTCTTCGTGCGCCAAGGGTGTTGCCTCGATGGGGATCTACACCGCGCCCGGACAGCTGGCTTACGTCTCGCAGGGTGCGACCCTGAAAACGAATCTCGCGCTCGCGCCGGGAAACTACACGACCGTCGTACAAGAGTGGGACAACTGCGGCGGCGCAGCCAAAACTCCTGTGACTTTCACGGCGAAAGCTTCGTCGGGCGTATCTGTTTCCGCGCCCGCGAACAACACCACGGTTACGTCACCCGTCACCTTCGACGCAACCGCATCTTCTTCAAGCTGCGCAGCGGGCGTGTCGGCCATGGGCATCTATACAGCCACAGGGCAGCTTGCCTACACGGTCAGCGGTTCAAGCTTGAACACGTCTCTCGCTCTGAGTCCCGGTACTTATCAAACCGTCGTTGAGGAGTGGGACAAATGCGGCGGCGCGGCCACCACGCCCATCACAATCACTGTCTCGGGCAGCACCGGCGGGGAGAAATCTTTCTCAAATCTGCAGCGCGCCGACCAATGGGGCCAATACGGCCAGCGCGCTCCAACTTTCGTCGACTGCTCGCCGTCGCCCTGCGATAACATTTCTTTCTCGATGAACCAGGGAGTAAGTTCTCCCGCGCTCAGCGGCAACTCGACGAAGTTCGATCTCGGTCAGGGAGATCCGTACGGCGACGCATTGTTCAACAATCACCTGATCGGAGATCAGTCGTCTCAAGGCCTGCCCGACACCGACAAGACGCTCATCCCCACGCTTCACAACTTCGTGTATGACGTCTACTTCTACGGATCGAATTTGAATGCCTCGCAGGCCGTCGAATTCGACATCAATCAATTTACCAACGGACTCTCATTTATCTGGGGTCATGAGTGCCGCGTCGCCGGCGGCAATGAATGGGACATCTGGGACAATCAATCCGGCCACTGGGTCGCAACCGGTGTTCCCTGCTATCCGAAGAGCAACGACTGGAATCATCTGACCATTCAGGTGCAGCGCACGTCGAATAATCAGTTGCTCTATCAGTCGATCACGCTGAACGGTCAGCAATATAACCTGAACGCAACGTACGCTCCGACCTCGACTTCGTGGTACGGAGTGACGGTCAACTATCAAATGGACGGCAACAGCTCGCAAACGCCTTACAACGTCTATCTCGACAACCTCACGTTCAAGTATTGGTGATGCAACCCGCAGATATAGAAGAAGTGGGTGCACCATGTCTCGCCGCATTCGCGAGACATGGGAATGAGGTGGCGATCGGGTGATCAGGCGCCATCTTTGTCTCCAGGTGAGACAGGGGAAGTTATGGCGTCAAGTGAACTTCCGCCATCGCCTTCTTGATGGCCAGCAATTCTTTCAACACTCCCCGCAGTTTGGTTGACTCCAGCGCATTCGCACCATCCGACTTCGCCTCCTTCGGATTGTCGTGGACTTCCAGGAACACGCCATCCACGCCCGCCGCGACGGCCGCCCGCGCCAGCAGAGGAATAAACTCTGGCTGTCCGCCACTGACGGCTGGACCGCCATCGCTTGACTGCGATGACGGCAACTGCACGGAATGCGTCGCGTCGAACACCACTGGGGCGAACTTGCGCATGATCGCCAGCGATCGCATATCGACGACGAGATTGTTGTACCCAAAACTCGCCCCACGCTCGGTCAGGAAAACTTGAGTATTTCCGGCATCGCGACACTTTTCGACCGCATGCCGCATGTCCCACGGCGCGACGAACTGCCCTTTTTTGATATTGACGGCTCGGCCGCTCAACGCTGCCGCAACAACGAGATCGGTCTGACGGCTGAGAAATGCCGGGATCTGCAACACGTCGACGACCTCCGCTACTTTGCCCACGTCCGCCGTCTCATGCACGTCGGTCAGCACGGGCAGATTCAGCTCATCTTTTATTTTTTTAAGAATGCGCAGGCCTTCCTTCAACCCCGGCCCGCGAAAACTCCGAATAGACGTGCGATTCGCCTTGTCGTAGCTGGCTTTGAAGACAAATGGGAACTCCAGCGAGCGCGCCACGCCCTTAATGATCTCCGCCATGCGGATGGCGTGCTCTTCGCTCTCGATCACGCACGGGCCAGCAATCAGGAACAGAGCCCCTGAACCGATGCGCACATCGCCGACTTGGAAGGAAGTGTTCAATTCATCGCACCCGGTTCTCTTGGACGAACTTCTCCAAATCCTTCGGTTCGCTGTAGGACTCATGCGTTCCGCACTTAAGTGGTTTCACGTCCCCGACAAAGCCGCTCTCGCATAGTCCAGGCACCGCTATTCGAATAGGCCCGCTCTTATCCATGTAGAAGAATCCCTCTGCCCCGGGCGCACCCGTAGTTTCGGCGAAAAAATAGTACACAAGCCCGGTGGACAGAGCAGCGGGCCTTCCCGCCGGTGGAACAGTCTGAATGTAGCCGTCTGGGACACCCCCGTACGTGAGCTCCATGCGCTCCACGAGTAAGCTTGTCTGGAAATCCTTTCGCTGAATACTCCAGACTTGTGATTTTTCGTCGTTCGGAGTCGCAATCCTATGGCCCGGCAAGGGGCCGTAGACCGTGAATGACGCTAACCGCCCGCTCCCGCCCAGATGAAATGTGGGTCCGCTCTCGATCCAGGCTGTGGTCGGCACTTCACAGCCAAGAAGTGCCAGCAGGCCGAGCTCGCACATCATCAGCGAAATCGTGTTCCTGAAGATCATCTGTATCCGCAGCGCCGGGCGCAGAACAGTTTTTCCTCCGTGCCTCAGTGACTCCGTGGTGAACAAAACTAGCGGTGCGCTACACGTTCCGGGCGATGGAACATTTCAACCTCGGCCGTCTCTTTCTCCGACTTCCGCTTCAGCCCGTACTCATAGGCCGCGCCAATAAATGACCGAAACAGCGGATGCGGCTCCAGCGGCTTCGATTTGAACTCGGGATGGAACTGGCACCCAATGAAATGCGGATGATCTGGCAACTCGACCATCTCCACATAAGTCCCATCCGGCGTAGCGCCAGAAATCTTCAGTCCGGCCGCCGTCAGCGGCTCTTCATATTCGCGATTAAATTCATAGCGATGCCGATGCCGCTCGCTGATCTCGAGCACCCCGTATATTCTGTGCGCCAGCGTGCCGGGTTCGATCTTGCAAGTCCATGCGCCCAGCCGCATCGTTCCGCCGAGTTCTTCTACGCCACGCAGTTCGCGCAGTTTGTAAATCACGCGATGTGGCGTCGCCGGATCAAACTCGCTTGAATTCGCATCCTCGAGTCCGACAACGTTCCGCGCAAATTCCACGCACGCCGTCTGCATCCCCAGGCAAATCCCGAAGTACGGAACTTTTTTCTCCCGCGCATAGCGGATCGCAATCAGCATTCCTTCAATACCGCGCTTGCCAAAGCCTCCTGGAACGAGAATTCCGTCGTAGTCTTCCA
>Ga0335073_10009305_pt1 | contig 13786 bp, 12 predicted proteins | sample Lox_Sample_22_FD_207093 | JGI IMG/M metagenome (GOLD analysis project Ga0335073, IMG submission 207093) | Soil microbial communities from Loxahatchee National Wildlife Refuge, Florida, United States - Lox_Sample_2.2 | ecosystem: Environmental > Terrestrial > Soil > Wetlands | place: USA... | reverse complement strand
GCTCGCGCTGCCGGCCAATGCCCGGCCGGACGCGGTGGTGTGCGCGAACGACCAGACGGCCATCGGCGTGCTGCAGGCCCTGGCCCGGGGCGGCGTGCGCGTGCCACAGGAGATGGCCGTGGTCGGATTCGACGACATCTACCCGGGCAGCCTGTTCTCCCCGTCGCTGACCACGGTCCACCAGCCGATGCGCCTGCTGGGCGAGCGGGCCTGCGCCCGCCTTCTGGAACGCATAGCCCGGCCAGCCATGCGGCAGAAGGTCGAACTGCTGCCCACCGAGCTGGTGCTGCGCTCCAGTTGCGGCTGCCCGCCCGGCACTCAGATCCGCCGGCCGGTGCCCCCGCTCGCCTCGGGCCGGTCCGCCCGCCGCCGGGCCGGCGCCGCGACGGCGACCACTGTCCCGGTCGCGGCCGCCCCGCGCGGCGGCCGCCGAACGGACGCCAGGACCTAGGAGAGCCGACGTGACCTTCATCCTCCGCCGCCTGGTCTTCTACGCAGTGGCGGCCTGGGTGGCCCTGACCCTCAACTTCTTCATTCCGCGGGCGATGCCCGGCAACGCCGTCGAAGCCATCATGTCGAAGTTCCCCAACCTGCAGCCCTCCGCCTACCGGGCGCTCGAGGCGATGCTCGGCGTCGGCCACCTCGGCTCGCTCTGGACCCAGTACTGGGCCTACCTCGACAACGTCTTCCACCTCAACTTCGGCACCGATGTGATGGAGTACCCGGCGCAGGTGTCGACGCTGCTCGGGGAGACGATCCCGTGGACCCTCACCCTGGTCGGCACGGCCACCGTGATCGCGTTCTTCGTCGGCACCGGGCTGGGGATCGTGGCCGGCTGGCGGCACGGCGGCTGGCTCGAGCGGGGCCTGCCGGCCCTGATGTTCCTGCAGGCGATGCCGTACTTCTTCCTGGCCCTGATCCTGATCGAACTGCTCGCCGTCCAGGCGCACCTGCTCCCGCTGGCCCAGGGGTACGCGGGCGGCCTGGTGCCCGGCTGGCACTGGGCGTTCATCGGCAGCGCCATCTACCACGCGCTGCTGCCCGCGTTCACGATCGTGATCACCTCGGTCGCGGGCTGGATGCTGCAGATGCGCAACGTGATGATCACCACGATCGGCGAGGACTACGTGGTCGCCGCGCAGGCGAAGGGCCTCCCAAGCCACCGGGTGGTGTTCACCTACGCGGCCAGGAACGCGCTGCTGCCCCAGCTCCAGGGGTTCGGCATGGCGCTCGGCTTCGTGGTGTCCGGCGCGCTGGTCATGGAGATCGTCTTCTCCTACCCGGGCATCGGCCTGCTGCTGCTGAACGCGGTCACTTCGAGCGACTTCCCGCTGATGCAGGCGATCTTCCTGGTGATCACGTTCGCGGTCCTGATCGCCAACCTGATCGTGGACCTGCTGCTGGTCGCGTTCGATCCCCGCGTCCGTGCGAGGGAGGCGGCCCGATGACCGCCGCGCCGCCGATCGTCACCGAGCCGCCGGCCCTGCCCGCGCCGGACGCCGCAGCCCAGCGCCTCGGCCAGTGGCGCCGCCTGCCGCTCAAGGCCAAGTCCGGCGTGATCCTGCTCGGCGTCTTCGTGCTGGCCGGCATCATCGGGCCCGAGGTCAGCCCGTACGACCCGTCGTACCAGAACCCCGCGCCCGACCTCGCCCTGAAGCCGCCGGACGCCGCGCACCTGCTCGGCACCACGCAGAGCGGGCAGGACGTGCTGTCCCAGCTTCTGGTGGGCATCCGGCTGACCCTGGAGCTGGCCCTGATCGTCGGCGTGGTGGCCACGGTGCTTTCCGTGATCGTCGGGGTGACCGCCGGGTTCCTCGGCGGCTTCTGGGATGAGCTGCTGTCCCTGGCCAGCAACGTGTTCCTGGTCATTCCCCAGCTGCCGTTGCTGATCCTGCTGCTCGGCTACCTGCCACAGAAGGGCCAGCTGGCCACGATCCTCGTGCTCAGCGTGCTGGGCTGGCCGTGGGGGGCGCGGGTCATCCGCGCCCAGACCCTGGCCATCCGCGGCCGCGACTTCGTGGCCGCGGCCCGGGAGACCGGCGAGAGCACCTGGCGGATCCTCGCCGTCGAGATCGTCCCGAACGAGGTCAGCCTCATCGCCGCGAACTTCGTGAACACGGTGCTCTACGCGATCGGCGCCTCGGTGGCCCTGGCGTTCATCGGCCTGGCCAACCTGAACAGCTGGAGCCTGGGCACGATGCTCTACTGGGCGCAGAGCCAGCAGGCGCTGCAACTCGGCGCGTGGTGGTGGTTCATCCCGCCGGGCCTGGCGGTCGCGCTCATGGGCACCGCGCTGGTGCTGCTGAACACCGGCATCGACGAGCTGGGCAACCCGCGGCTGCGCGACGCGAACCGCGCCTTCCGGGTGGGCGGACACCGCCAGCGGCCGGCCGACCCGACCCCGGTGCTGCAGGCGGCCCCGGTGCCGCGCGGCCAGCGCACCCGGCTGGGTCGCTTCGCGCACTCGTTCTCCCGAGGCTCGCTGCTGGACGAAGGCCGGCAGCCATGACCGCCGGCACGCCCGTCCTCGACATCACGGATTTTTCAGTTGTTTATCGAACGCCCAGCTCGGACGTGCGTGCGGTCAGTCAGGTGAATCTGGCCCTGCACACAGGCGAGGTGGTCGGCCTGGCCGGGGAGAGCGGATCCGGCAAGTCCACGCTCGCTTACGCGGTGTGCCGCCTGCTCCGGGCGCCCGCGCTGATCACCAGCGGCAGCGTCACCTACCGCGGGCGCCGCGTGGCCGGCCCGACAGACGTGCTGCAGTTGCGCGCCCACGAACTGCAGCAGCTGCGCTGGCGGGAGATCGCGATCGTGTTCCAGAGCGCGATGAACGCGCTCAACCCGGTGCTGAACGTCCGCGACCAGATCACCGACGCCATCCACGCCCACCTGCGCATGCCCCGGCGCGCGGCCATGGACAAGGCGGCGTCCCTGCTCGACCTGGTCGGCATCCCGCGCTCCCGGTTGCGCAGCTACCCGCACGAGCTGTCGGGCGGCATGCGCCAGCGCGTCATGATCGCGATGGCGCTCGCCGCCGACCCGGAGATCATCATCATGGACGAACCCACCACGGCGCTGGACGTGGTGGTGCAGCGCGACATCCTGGCCCAGATCGTGGAGCTGAAGGAGACCCTCGACTTCGCGATCCTGTTCATCACCCACGACCTGTCGCTGCTGCTGGAACTGGCCGACCGGATCGCGGTGATGTACGCCGGGCAGCTCATGGAGGTCGGCACCGCGCAGGAACTCCACCACGAGCCGGCCCACCCTTACTCCCGGGGCCTGCTCAACTCGTTCCCGTCGCTGCACGGCCCGCGCCGTGACCTGGCCGGGATCCCCGGCACCCCGCCCGACCTGCGCAATCCACCCGACGGCTGCCCGTTCGTGCCCCGCTGCGGGTACAGCACCGACGCCTGCCGCACCGTGGACATGCACCTGGAACGGGTGGCGTCGTCGGCTGATCCAGAGCACGTGACGGCCTGCCCGTTCGTGCTTCCGGAAACCCCGGCCCCCGAGCGGCCGGGCACGGACGCCGAGCAGGAGTTCCAGACATGAACACCAACGGCTCAGGCGAGCGGGCGGTGAACCGCGAGGTGGTGTCGGCGGCCGCGGCCCGCGGCCCCCTGGCCCTGGAGGCCGTCTCGATCAGCAAGGACTTCCGGCTCGGCCAGGGCCAGGTGCTGCACGCGGTGCGCGACGTCTCGTTCGCCCTGTACCGCGGCGCGGTGGTGGCCCTGGTCGGGGAGAGCGGCTCGGGCAAGTCGACGGCCGCGCGGCTGCTCGCCGGGCAGGAGCGGCTCACCTCCGGGGAGATCCGCCTGGACGGCGCGCCGACCGACCCGGCGACCCGGCGGGCGTTCCGGCGGTACAAGAGCGAGGTCCAGCTGGTGTTCCAGGACCCGTTCTCGTCGCTGAACCCGGTGCACACGGTGCGCCACCACCTGGAGCGCCCGGTGCGGCTGCACCAGGGCAGAAAGTCCCGGGCCGAGGTAGAGCAGGAGGTCACGACCCTGCTGGAGCAGGTGCGCCTGGTTCCCGCGGACCAGTTCACCGGGAAGTACCCGCATGAGCTGTCCGGCGGCCAGCGCCAGCGGATCTCGTTCGCCCGGGCGCTCGCGGCCAAGCCAAGCGTGCTGCTCGCCGACGAGCCCGTGTCCATGCTGGACGTTTCGATCCGGCTGGAGATGCTGAGCCTGCTCGACGACCTGCGGCAGCGGTTCCGGCTCGCGCTGTTGTACATCACCCACGACATCGCGTCGGCGCGCTACTTCGCCGACGAGGTGCTGGTCATGTACGCCGGCGAGATCGTGGAGCGCGGCCCGGCCGAGGAGCTGACCCAGCAGCCGGCGCACCCGTACACCCAGCTGCTCGTGGCGTCCGCGCCCGACCCCGACAACCTCGGCGGCGCCGCTCACATAGCGGCGGCGGCCGCCGCACGCCAGACCGCCGCCACGGCCATGGCGGATCGCGGCTGCCCGTTCAGCCCGCGGTGCCCGCTGGCCATCGACCGCTGCCGCAGCGACGACCCGGCCCTGCTGCCCTTGTCCGCGACCCGGGCGGCCGCGTGCTGGCGCCTGGACGTCGCGGCCCCCGCGGTGCTGGCCGCGGGCCGGGGCGGCGAGCCCTGAGAAACCTCGGACAACAGATTTCGGCCCTCAACAACAGCAGGAGGAAAGCATGGAAAGACTGCTGAGACGCAGAAGCGTCGCGGGCATCGCGGCGGCCGCCATCGTCTGCGCTGGCGTGGCCGCGTGCTCGTCGAGCAACAGCGCGGGCGGGAGCAAAGGCTCCTCCTCCTCGTCGTCGGCGACGTCGACTTTAACGATGGAGAGTTCGCCGGAGAGCACGATCACCCAGGCGTTCAACCCGTTCGACCCCACCCAGGCCGCCCAGGGCATGGGCGCCACCGGGCTCATCTATGAGCCACTGGTCCAGTTCGACCTGGCCAACCCGACCGTCCAGTACCCGTGGCTGGCCACGTCCTACAGCTGGGCCGACGGCGGCAAGCAGATCACGTTCAATATCCGGCCGGGCGTGAAGTGGAACAACGGCACGCCGATGACCGCCGCCGACGTCGCGTTCACCTTCGGCCTGGTCAAGGCGAACGCGTCGATCAACCTCGGCGGCCTGAACATATCGTCGATCACCACGTCCGGTAACACGGTGACGCTCACGTTCCCCACGCCGCAGTACTCGGAGCTGGAGGAGATAGCGGGCACCGCCATCCTGCCCAAGGCCGTCTGGAGCAAGGCGGGCAACCCGTCGACGTTCACCGACGCGAACCCCGTGGGCACCGGGCCCTACATGCTGGGCAGCTTCACCCCGCAGGGGTTCACGCTGAAGAAGAACCCCTACTACTGGCAGCCCTCGAAGGTCAAGATCTCGTCGGTCTACTTCCCGGTCTACACCTCGAACACCGGGGCGCTGAACGCGCTGTTCTCGGGGCAGATCACCTGGACCGGCAACTACATCCCGGGCCTGCAGAAGAACTTCGTCGACAAGGCGCCCGCCTACCACCACTACTGGGAGGCGGCCGGCGGCGACGAGAGCCTCGAAGGAAACCTCACGAAGTGGCCGACCAACCAGCTGGCCGTGCGGCAGGCGATCAGCCTGGCCGTCAGCCGCAAAATCCTGGGCTCGGAGGGCGAGGCCGGCCTGGAGAACCCGGTCCTGAACGCGACCGGCATCACGCTGCCCACGTTCTCCGCGTGGAGCGCGCCCGTGTCATCCATGACCATCTCGGGCGACGCGAACCCGGCGGCCGCCGCGAAGGTGCTGGAAAACGCGGGGTTCACCAAGGGCAGCAACGGCTTCTTCCAGAAGGGAGGCAAGACCGTCTCGTTCAGCATCATCTCCCCGGCGGCGTACACGGACATGGCCGAGGTCGACTCGATCGCCGCGCAGCAACTGAGGGCCGCGGGCATCGACGCCACCTTCCAGGCTCTGAGCGTGAACGCGTGGAACGCCGATGTGGCCGACGGAGACTTCCAGGTGACCGAGCACTGGTCCAACGGCGGCATCACGCCGTACAACATGTACAACGGATGGCTGAACAGCGCGCTGGGCAAGGGCTCCTCCGCGACCGGCGACTACGAGAGGCTGAACGATCCGACGGTTGACAGCGAGCTGGCGACGCTGAGCGGCGCCAACACGGTCGCGCAGCAGACCGCGGACCTGGTGCCGCTCGAGAAGTACGTCGCCGCGAACCTGCCCGTGATCCCGCTGGAGACGGCCGCGGAGTGGTTCGAGTACAACTCGCAGAACTTCGTCGGCTGGCCCACCCAGTCGAACCCGTATGACAGCGGGCAGCCGTCGGGCACCAACAACGGCCCGGGCACCGGCACCGACGAGGTGGTCATCCTGCACCTGAGCCCGCGGAGCTGACCAGCCGCGGAAGCACGGCCCGCCCCCGGATCCATCCCCTCCCGGATCCGGGGGCGGGCGGGCCCACCACGAGAGGCTGAACCACGGTGCCCAAGATCGCGTTCAGCACGCTGGCGTTCCCCGGCGCCAGCCTGGCCACGGCGGTGTCGCTCGGACGCGACTGGGGTTACGGCGGCGTGGAGCTGCGGCTCATCGATGGCGAGCTGATCGACCCGTCGATGCCCGGGCCGGCCCGGGCCGGGGTCAAGCGGACCGTGGCCGCGGCCGGCCTGCCGATCATCGCCGTGGACAGCTCGGTCCGGCTCACCGCCGAGGACCCGGAGCTGGAACTGCTGCGGTTCCTCGAGCTGGCCAGCGACTGGGAAGCGCCGCTGGTGCGCGTCTTCGGCGGTCCGCTGGCCGCCGAAAACGCGGCTCGGCGGGCCCAGCTCGCGGCCGCCGCCGGAGTGCTGGAGGCGGCCGTTCCCGCCGCGGAACGACTGGGCGTGGCGATCGGGGTCGAAACGCATGACGCCTTCTCGCGATCCTCCGCGGTCGCCAGCCTGCTGGCCCTCGTGGACTCTGCCTGGGCGGGCGCCGTATGGGACAGCCACCACCCGCACCGGATGGGCGAACGGCCCGCGCAGGTACACGCCAACCTCGCCGGGCGGGTCCTGCTCGCACAGGTCAAGGACGCCCGCCCCGCTCCGGAACGCGACGACGGGTGGCAGCTCGTGCCGCTCGGCGACGGGGAAGTCCCGGTGCGCGAGATGCTCGCGCTGCTGCACCGGAGCGGATACCGGGGGTGGACCTCGGTCGAGTGGGAGAAGCGCTGGCACCCTGAGATCGAGGAGCCAGAGGTGGCACTTCCCCAGCATCACCGGCTGCTGGACTCCTGGCTCCGCGACCTTGAGGAGGCGGGATGAACCCACCCGACGCTCCGCAGGCCGGTCACGCGCGGCGGCACGGGTTCGGCATCGTCGGCGCCGGCGTGATCGGCGAGGTGCACGCGGCGGCCATCGGCCTGGTCCCCGCGGCCAGGCTGGCCGCGGTCACCGACGAAGCGCCCGGCCGGGCCAAGGCCCTGGCGCAGGCATGGGGCTGCGCGGCCGAACCTGACCTGCCCGCGCTGCTGGCCCGCGACGACGTCGACGTGGTCTGCGTCTGCGTGCCGAGCGGCCTGCACGCGGAGGTCGGCATCCAGGCGGCCGCGGCCGGCAAGCACCTGGTCGTGGAGAAGCCGATCGACGTCACCCTCGACGCCGCCGACCGGCTCATCGCCGCCGCGCGGGACGGCGGGGTCCTGATCACGGTGATCTCGCAGCACCGGTTCGACACCGGGCTGGATGAGCTGCGGCGGCTGCTGGACAGCCGCGCCCTCGGCTCGCTGCTGCTCGGCGAGGCCAGCACGAAGTGGTACCGCACCCAGGCCTACTACGACAGCGCGGCCTGGCGCGGCACCTGGGCGATGGACGGCGGGTCGCTGATGAACCAGGGCGTCCACTACCTGGACCTGCTGCTATGGGCCATGGGCCCGGCCGCCGAGGTCACCGCCATCAGCGCCACCCAGGCGCACCAGGTCGAGGTCGAGGACACCACGCTCGCGCTGGTGCGGTTCGCATCCGGCGCGGTCGGCACGGTCCTGTCCAGCACCGCGGCCTACCCGGGGTTCGACCAGCGGCTCGAGATCACCGGGACGAACGGCACGGTCATCGTCGAGAACGGCACGATAACCCGCCGGGCCCTGGCCAGCGATCCCGCCGATTTCCGTCGATCCGCAGCGGACATGACGGCGGGCGACCAGGCCGCGGCCAGCCCGGGCGGCATCGACCCGTCGAGCCACGCCGCCCAGATGGCCGACCTCCTCACCGCGGTCGACACCGGCCGCGCGCCCGCGGTCACCGCGGCGAGCGCGCGGGCCACCTTGCAGGTCATCTGCGCGGTGTACGAGTCGGCCCGCACCGGCCGCCGCGTCGCCATCCCCGGGCCCAGCGGGGAGAGCGCTCGATGAGCGTCACGCTGAGCGGGTTCGCCGACGAGATCTCCCCCGACCCGGCCGAGCAGCTCGCCGTGCTCGCCGCCGAGAACATCACGCACCTCGAACTGCGCAGCGCCTGGTCGGTCAATGTCGCCGACCTCGGCGACGCCGAACTGGCCCGCTTCGGCCAGGCGCTGGACGGCGCCGGTGTACACGTCTCGGCGATCGGCTCGCCGATCGGCAAGATCGGCATTGACGCGCCGCTGGAGCCGGAACTGGACCGGCTGCGCCGGATCGCCGACGTCGCCGCGGCGTTCGGCACCGCCATCGTCCGCGTCTTCTCGTTCTTTATCCCTCGAGGGGACCGCCCGGAGCGCTACCGGGACCAGGTGATCGAGCGCATGCGCGCGCTCGCCGACGTCGCGGAGGACCGCGGCATCGTGCTGGCCCACGAGAACGAGAAGGAGATCTACGGCGACCGCCCGCAGCGCTGCGCCGACCTCATCGAATCGGTCGGCTCGCCCGCCCTGCGGGCCACGTTCGACGCGGCGAACTTCGTGCAGTGCGGGGTCCGCCCGCACGACGAGGCCTATCCGCTGCTCCGGCCGCACCTGGTCTACCTGCAGGTCAAGGACGCGCTGGCCGCGACGGGCGACGTGGTGCCGGCCGGGCAGGGCGACGGCCAGGTGCGCGAGACGCTGGCCGCGCTGCGCGGCTCGGGATTCGAGGGCTTCGTGTCCCTCGAACCGCACCTGGCGCTGTCCGGGCGCTTCGGCGGCTTCAGCGGGCCCGAGGGGTTCGCCGTCGCCGCCCGCGCGCTCAAGACCTTGCTCGGCGAACTGTCCATCCCATGGCAATAAGAGCTCAGAACGCGACCACCCCTATCACGAGGAGGCCTGACCACATGGACAATCTGATCGGTCGCTCGCGGCGGTGTCTTGCGACGTTAGCGGCGGCAGCACTGGCGGTCGGCTTCGGGATCGCGATGGCGCCGGCCACGGCAGCGACCGCGGACTCGCCCGCGGCGTCGCTATGCCCGGGGGCGAACGTCGCGGCCCTCGGCCCCAACGTGTGCGTGTTCAACGACACGATGAGCCAGGCGACCATCCAGGCCGACCTGAACAACATCGCCACGCAGCAGGTCCCCGTGGCCAGCCAGTTCGACAACCAGCGTTACGCCATCCTCTTCGAGCCGGGCACGTACGGCTCGGCCGCCGACCCGCTGGTATTCCAGGTCGGCTACTACACCGAGGTCGCCGGGCTCGGCTACACGCCGCAGGACACGATCGTCGACGGCGCGATCGACGTCTTCAACTACCTGTGCTCGAACGGGAACACGGACTGCAACTCCGACGTCAATTTCTGGCGTTCGCTGTCCAACCTGACGCTGAACGTGGACCTGCCGAGCTCGCCGCCCGCCTACGCGCCGCCCATCCAGGAAAGCGGCGGACCGGGCTGCGCCAACAGCGCCGAGATGTGGTCGGTGTCCCAGGCGGCTCCGATCCGGCGCGCCATCATCAACGGCAACGTCGTGTTCCAGGACTACTGCGCGTCCGACGACTACGCCAGCGGCGGGTTTATCGCCGACAGCGACATAACCGGCGACCTGAACTTCTACGGCAACCAGCAGTACATGGTGCGCAACAGCGAGATCGGCGGGGCGAACGGATGCCCGAACGGCCTGTGGAACATGGTCTACTCCGGCGTCGAAGGCGCGCCGGCGCCGGTCTTCACCAGCTCGTGTCAGCAGAACACGGTGCTGCCCGCCAGCCCGGTGACCGAGGAAGAGCCGTTCCTGTACACCGACTCCGGCGGGAAGATGAACGTCTTCGTTCCGGCCGTGCAGCACAATACCACCGGGCCGTCCTGGGCCGGCGGCAGTGAGGCCGGCACGTCGATTCCGTTCTCCCGGTTCTTCGTGGCCAACCCGAGCACGCCGGTCCCGGTGATCGACGCCGCGCTGGCGCTCGGCAAGGACCTGATCCTCGCGCCCGGGGTCTACGACCTTAACCAGCCCATCCTGGTCAGCCGCCCGGACACCGTGGTCATGGGCCTGGGATTCGCCACTCTCGTGCCCCAGCATGGCAACGCCGCCATGATCGTCGGCCCGAACCAGGGCGTGAAACTGTCCGGCCTCATCGTCGATGCGGGTCCCGTCAACTCGCCGGTGCTGCTCTCGGTCGGCGTCCCCGGCCTGGGCACCGGCACCGCCGCCAACCCGGACACCATCCAGGACGTCTTCTTCCGGATCGGTGGCGCGGAGACGACGCCCGTGTCGGCGGCCGTCAGCCTCCTCGACAATGCCAGCAACTCGATCATCGATGACGTATGGGCATGGCGCGCGGACCACGGCAACGACGTCGGGTGGACCCAGAACAAGGGCGACACCGGCCTCGTCGTTACCGGCAGCCACGTCACCGCCTACGGCCTGGCCGTCGAGCACTATCAGAAGAACGAGGTGATCTGGAGCGGCCAGGGTGGCACGAACGTCTTCTTCCAGAACGAGCTGCCGTACGACCCGCCCGCCCAGTCGGACTGGATGGAGTCGCCGAGCCAGGACGGCTACCCGGCCTTCCTGGTCACGCCGAACGTCACGACGTTCCAGGGTTACGCGATGGGCAGCTACGTCGTGTTCATCGACACCTCCGCGACCTTGTATGACGCCGAGGCCTTCGAGTCCCCCGACGCGCCGGGCGTGCAGTTCCACAACACCTTCGCGGTCTGGATATCCGGCTCCGGTGGTGATAACTCGATCATCAACGGGGTCGGCGGCCCGGTGACATCCACCGATCCGGGGACGGTGGAGCCGGTGGACGTCGCAACCTACCCGTAAAACCCGCGCCCGCCTCAACGCCGCGCACCCGTGGCGTTGAGGCGGGCGAACAACGCTGTGACCGGTGTGGCGAGCGGGCAATGGCTCCCCGCCAATCCGGCGCGTTTGCCGGTTTTGGCGCTGGTCCGCGCGGGTATGGCGCGTTCCGCTGCACATGCACCGCCGGAGGGGAATGGCATTGGGCGAGCGCTTCCTGCACCGCGTTGAGGTCAGCGACAATGACCGCACGGTGGCCGCGGCCGAGGTAACCATTTCCCCGGGACCCAGGGGAACCGTTCAAGCGTCCCTGCGCGCCGAGTCCGGGCACATCACGCCCGGGCGCCGGGCCAGCCTGGTCGACGCCGTGCTGGACCTGGCGGCGGTGTCGGGCTCGGCGAGGTTGACCGCCGTCGTGCCGCTCGGCGACCACGAATCGCTGCAACGCCTGCGCGAGCGGTGCCGGAATGTCAGTGCCCGTGCGGCCGGCGCGAGCGCGATCCTGGAGGCGGACCTGCTGCCCTACGGGTGACGGCGGGCCGCGTCAGGCCGCGCGGCCCGCGCCGAACGACTCGGCCGATGTGCGCAGCGAGGTCTCGAACACGCTCTGCCGCCGGGACGGATCCATCAGGTTCCCGCCCATCGCGTGCAGGTCGTCCGGCCCGGGAGTCACCAGCGTCACCTGGACGCCCTCGGACCTGAGCCGGTCGATCTCGCGCTCCGTCGCCGCGGTCATGCGCTTGCGGACCATCCGTTCGGCCCGCTCCAGGGCGGTGTGCGGCGGGCCGGTGACCTGGCTCGCCATCGGGGCCAGCACGTACACCTCATCCAGGCCGAGCCCGGCCAGCAGGTCGGCCGACGCCGTGGACCGGACGCCGCCGTCGACGTAGCGGCGTTCGTCGATCACCGTGGGCCGGAACCAGCCGGGCACCGAGCAGGATGCCGCCACGGCCTGCGGCAGCGAGGCGGGCGGCGCGCCGTCGCGGCCGAACACGACCCGGTGGCCCAGGTCGTAGTCGACGGCCACGATCCAGGTCCGGCCTTCCTGCGCCCAGTCGGTGATCAGGCTGCCGTCGGCCGCGCCGCCGGCGTCCTCGCCGGCGCGGGCGCTGCGCCGGCCGGTCAGGCGATCGGCCAGCCGGGCGACCAAGCCCGGGTTTTCCTGGTCCGGGGCGCGGCGCTCGTCGCCCAGCAGCGCCATGTCGCGCACCATCTCCCGCAGCGCGGCGTGGTCGCCCCGGCCCTCGGGCAGGCAGGCGCTGGCTATCACCCACGGATGCACCCGGTTCGGGGACCGCAACGCCGACCACAGCAGCCGCGGCGACCCCATGACCAGCCGCGGCCAGGGCGGCAGGGCGCCGTAGCCCAGATCGGGTGAGCCGAGGGCACGCAGCGGCCCGGACGGCCCCTCCTGCTGGAACGTCACGATCTCGTCCACGGTCAGGCCGCAGCGCAGGGCCGCGGCCAGGACGCTGCCCGCACTGGTGCCGACGATCACCTCGAAGTCGCTCACCGGCACCGGCACCCGCTGCTGCAGCACGGCCAGGGCACCGGTCGTCCACGCGGCACCCAGAACCCCGCCGGCGCCGAGCGCCAGGCCAATCCGCGGCTGGGCCCGCCCCCGTCGTCCCACCGACGCGCTGATCATCAGCCTCAGTTACCTCACACGCCAAGCGAACTTCAGGCCATTATGAACCCATCGTGACCGGAGAATGAACCCCAGGTGCGCCCCAGCCCCCGATTCCGGCGTTCCTCGCAAGTTTCGCTATCCGCGCACAGCGTCCCGGCGCCCTAGCGCCCTATTTGTCCGGTTCGGCGATCGAGCGCCGGTAAACTTGGGCGTAACTGGTCGATTTCCGGCCACTTAGCCACAAGTTTCGGGGAGGGCAGTGGGCGAGCGACTCGATCTCAAGGTGAACGGGGTCAGGCTGGCCTGTTACATCAGCGGAGACGACGGCGCGCCGCCCCTGGTGCTGCTGCACGGGCTGGGCGGCCAGGCCAGCACGTGGGACGCGGTGGCGGCCGAGTTCGCGCAGCACTTCCGGGTGATGGCCATCGACCAGCGCGGCCACGGCGACAGCGACCGGCCCGGAGACTACTCGTTCGAGCTGATGCGCGACGACGTGCTGGGCGTACTCGACCAGCTGGGCCTGGACCGGATCAACCTGCTCGGCCACTCCATGGGAGGAACGGTCGCGTACCTGATCGCGGAGAAGGAGCCGGAACGGATCGGCCGGCTGGTCCTCGAGGACAGCCCGCCACCATTCCCCGCCGGGCGGATCGCCGCCGAGCGCCCGGACGAACCGGTGCCGTTCGACTGGGCCGTCGTGCCGGCCATTATCGGACAGCTCAACGACCCCGATCCGGCGTGGTGGGAACGGCTGACCGCGATTACCGCCAGGACGTTGATCATTGCCGGCGGGCCCGGCAGCCACGTTCCCCAGGAGAAGATCGCGGAGGCCGCGGCCCGCATGCCGTACGGGACGCTGCACGTCATTCCTGTCGGGCACCAGGTGCACGCCACCCGCCCGGCCGAGTTCGCAGCGACCGCCCTCGACTTTCTCCTGGCCTGAGCCGTAGACCGGCCCAGACCGACCCTCCGTAGCCCAGAGCAGCCCATCGGATACGTGCCG
>Ga0335073_10009304_pt1 | contig 13786 bp, 6 predicted proteins | sample Lox_Sample_22_FD_207093 | JGI IMG/M metagenome (GOLD analysis project Ga0335073, IMG submission 207093) | Soil microbial communities from Loxahatchee National Wildlife Refuge, Florida, United States - Lox_Sample_2.2 | ecosystem: Environmental > Terrestrial > Soil > Wetlands | place: USA: Florida... | reverse complement strand
GCCGAGCCTGCGGCCGCGGCGGGAACGCGCGTCCGTCTGCCGCTGCCCGGCCGCGATCTCAGTGTCGTCGAAGCAGCGCCGGTGCGCGGCGCGGCCGATGCCGCGGCGTTGAAGCTGCGCTATCACGACACCGCCTTGCATGCAAAGCGGCTGCCGTCAGGCGAGACCGCGCGCGCTATCTTCGAAGGCGTCGAGCAGGCGCGCGTCGAAGCGCTCGGCGCCCGGCGCATGGCCGGCGTCGCCAACAATCTCGCCGCCATGCTCGACGAGCGCTATCGCCGCCAAGGCTATGAGCATCTGGCGGAGCGCAACGACACGACGCTCGCCGAGGCCGTCCGGCTGCTGGCGCGCGAGGCGCTGACCGGCGCGCAGCCGCCGCCCGCGGCGCAACGCGTCGTCGAAGCGTGGCGTCCCTTCCTCGAAGGCAAGGTCGGCCGCGACCTGATCGAGCTCGGCCGCCATGTCGGCAATCAGGACGCCTACGCCAAGACGGCGCGCCAGCTCATCCACGACCTCGACCTCGATCTCGGCGATGTCGAGCAAGAGGCGGAGAGCGAGGAGCAGGAAGGCGAGGGCGACGACGCCGATCAGAGCGAGAGCCAGAGCGATGGCGGCGAGGGCGCTGCCGCCGGTGCGCAAGGCGCGCTCGAAGGCGGCGTTCCCGAGCATCAGCAGGAAGATGGCCAGCCCGACGGTGCCGAGGAGATCGAGGGCGAGCTGATGCCGGGCGCCGGCGACGATGATCCCGGCCGGCCCGGCCGCCCCGGCAATCTGCCGCGCCACGGGCTCAATGACGATCCCTCCGCCTATCGCGCCTTCACCGTCGAGTGCGACGAAACGGTCGAAGCCGAGGGGCTGTGCGACCCGGATGAGCTGACGCGGCTGCGCGGCCTGCTTGATCAGCAGCTCTCGCACCTCCAAAGCGTCATCGGCCGGCTCGCCAACCGGCTGCAGCGCCGCCTCCTTGCCAAGCAGACCCGTGCCTGGGAGTTCGATCTCGAAGAGGGGATGCTCGACGCGGCGCGGCTCTCGCGCGTCATCACCAACCCGGTCTATCCGCTCTCCTACAAGCAGGAGAAGGAGACCGATTTCCGCGACACGGTGGTGACGCTGCTGATCGATAATTCCGGCTCGATGCGCGGCCGGCCGATCACCGTGGCGGCGATGAGCGCCGACATCCTGGCGCGCACGCTCGAGCGCTGCGGCGTCAAGGTCGAGATCCTGGGCTTCACCACCCGTGCCTGGAAGGGCGGCCAGTCGCGCGAGCGCTGGATCGCCGCCGGCAAGCCGCCCAATCCGGGCCGACTCAACGATCTCCGGCACATCATCTACAAGCCCGCCGATGCGCCGTGGCGGCGCGCGCGGCGCTCGCTCGGGCTGATGCTGCGCGAAGGCATTCTCAAGGAGAACATCGACGGCGAGGCACTGCTCTGGGCGCATAACCGGCTGATCGCCCGCAGCGAGCAACGCCGCATCCTCATGGTCATCTCCGACGGCGCGCCGGTCGATGACAGCACGCTCTCGGTCAATCCCGGCAATTATCTCGAGCGCCATTTGCGCGAGGTCATCGGCGATATCGAGCGCAACTCGTCGGTCGAGCTCGTCGCCATCGGCATCGGCCATGACGTGACGCGCTACTATCGCCGCGCCGTCACCATCGTCGATGCCGAGCAGCTCGGCGGCACCATGCTCGAGAAGCTGGCCGAGCTCTTCGACGAGGACGAAAAGCCCGTCCGCACCATCCGCCGCCCGGCACCGCGCCGGAAGTCAGCATAGTTGTCAGTGATCAGTGGTCAGTTTTCAGTCTTCGGTTTTCAGTTCTAGGCCGCTGGCTCTTACAGCCCCGGCGCGAGAAGCGCGTCGGCGGCGTCAGCACCTTTACGTGAGCGTCGAAGCCTTCCATCACGCATCCTCCCTCGCACTGCCCCGGGGCGCAGCATAGCCGCCGCGCTGGCTCAGGTTTTGATCACCATTGCGTGATGAAGGAGTCGTCAGTTGTCAGTTTTCAGTCGTCGGTTCCAGGTGCGCCCCGACACCGAGAACTGATAACTGAAAACTGACGACTCTTCTCAATAATCGAGCCTCCAGGTGACGCCGATACCCGAGCCGGCGGTCTCGCCGCCGGCGGTGGTGTCGATGCTGATATGCGGTGTCACGCTGATCTGCACATCGACCGCGCTCGAGCCCGCGCTGATGCCTTGCGTCACGCCGACATAGACGCCGCTCGCCACATATTTGCCGGCATTCACGGTGGTGCCGGCGGCGCCCGTGCTGCCGGTCGCGCTGATCGGCGTCGGCGAGCTGCCGATCCCGGCGGTGGGAAACGCGCTCGGTACGCCGGCCGGCGTCGAGGGCATGGCGACGTTGCTCAAGGGGCTGGTCGCCGTCGCCGAGCCTAGGCTGAGGCGGTCGAGCCCGAGCCCCTGGCGAACCCGCTCGATGACGCCGATATCGCCGCCATTGGCGAGCGCCGCCGCGGCTTGCGCGATCTGCAGCCCTTGCGCCGCGGTGATCGAGCTGACGCTGGTGCCGAACAGCACGCGCGACAGAATCTCGTCCTGCGGCAGCTCCGGCTGCGAGGTGAGCGCGATCTTCGGCTGCGTCGCCGTGCCGGTGATGCGAATGATGGCGATGACGTCGGTCGAGCTGAGGCGCGCCTCGATGTTGATCTCGGGATCGATGCGCCTGCCGCCGAGGAAGCTGATGGTGCCGCTGCTGAGCGTCGCGGTGGTGCCGAGGAAATTGTAGTTGCCGCGCACCACTTCGAGCTTGCCGTCAAGGCTCGGCGCTGCGGTAGTTCCGGTAATGGCGAGCCGTCCGCGCCACTCGCTGTCGAGGCCGCGACCGCGTACGAACACATGCCCCGGCATGTCGACGGTGACATCGAGCGCGAGCGACAGTAGCGCCACGCGCTGCGGGCTCTCCTCGGGCCGAGACAGCACCTCGCCGGTGACACTGTTGATCATGGTCACGGCGATCGGCCGCACGTTCTGCGGCAGCCGCTCCGGCACGTGCAGCTCGGCCTGTTCGATCGTCAGATGCGCGCCGAGGCGCGGTGCCGCGATAGTGCCGGTGAGCCCCACCTCGCCGCTCACTGTCGCCGTCGCTTCGTCCCGCTGCACCGCCCGAAAGCTCTTGAACGAGCCGGTGAAGGCGAAGGCCGGCCCCGCTTCGCCGGCGAGGTTTACAGAGCCAGCGAGCGCGAGGCTGCCTTTCGCCCCGTCGCCGGCGTGGAAATTCTGCAGCACCAGCTGCTGGCGGCTGCCGACGAGGTCGAAATCGATGCCGGTGAGCGTGGTTCCCCAGAACAGACTCTCATAGCGGCCGTTGCGTACCGAGAGCCTGCCGCTCGCTTCGGGCGATGCAACGGTGCCGGCGATCGAAACGTCGACCGTGAAGTGGCCCGAGATGCGATCCTCGCCCAAAGGCGCAATGTCGGCGAGGTTGGCAAGCTCGCCGCCGCCTTCGAGATGGAAGGCCAACGCCCCTTGCGGCGGCAGGCGCGGCGTCAGGCCCGGCGCCTCGACCACGAACGGCACGCGGCCGCTGAAGCCCAGCGCGGCGTTGTTGGGGCCGGCGAGGCGGCCCTTCGTCGTCACCACGCCGTCCCGCCATTCCGCCGAGACGACGAGGCCGAGCGGCGACAGATCCGGCCGGCTCGCCGCGGCGAATTGCAGCTGCTCGCCATCGAGGACGAACTGCCCGACCGGCCGCGCGCGTGTGCCGGAGAGCGTCGCCTCGAAACTCAGCACGCCGCTCACTTCGCGGTATCCCGCCAGCTCGGCGAGGCGGTGCACCGGCAGTCCGCTCGCTTTGAGGTGGAGCGCCAAAGCCGTGCCTTTGAGGGAGCCATCGCCGCGCAGGCGGCCTTGGTCGAAGCCGAGATCGAGATTGGCGAAGGCGAGATCGCCGTCGCGCCGCGTCAGCCGCAGCGCTTGTTCGAGCCGCACCGGCGCGTTGCCGAGCGCGCCGGCCAGCTGTGTCACGTCGAGCGTCTGGCCGCGCGGATCGAGGCTGAGGCGCGCGCTCGCGTTCAGCCGATAGGCCTCTCCCGCTTGGCCTTCGGCGCTGGCGGTCAGCGCGTAGAGCCCCGGCCGCTCGCTTTTGCCGCTGAGCCGCAGGCTCGTTACCGTCGCCTTGCCGAGCGCTGCCTGATCGATCTCCATCTCGGCGCGGCCGCTCGGCGTCCCTAGCACATCGGCGAGCTGCGCCGTCGCGTGGAGCTTCGCGAGACTGACGCCGGCGAGCGACAGCGCCTTGCCATCGAGCGTCAGCTCGACCGACTGGCCCTTGCCGCCGGCGAGCCGCGCCTTGAGCGTGGCGCTGCCAGCGAGCGGCGTGCCGATGAGTGCCGACCACGGCTTCAGGTTGGGCGCGGTGCCGGTCAGCGTGCCGTCTGCCGTGCCGCTGTCGAGCCGGAGCGCGACGGCACCATCGATCCGCGTTCCGGCCGCGTCGAGACGCACGCGGCTGAGGCTCAGCCGCGTGCCCGCGAGCGCGCCGTCGCCCGCTACGGTGCCCGTCAGGTCGCGGCGACTGAACTTGGCCGTGAGGTGCCCGCTCGGCTGCAAGAGATTGCTGACGGCGAGGTGGGCTTCGAGGCGGTCGAGCTGCACGGTGCTGGCGCTGATCCCGTCGGCGGTGAGGGTCGCTGTCGCGTCGGGGGCGCTCTCATTGCCGTTCAGAGTGCCGACGACGCTGACCGCGCCGCCAAGCGACGGATCGAGCGCGGCAAGCCGCGGCAGCGTCAGCCGCCAGGTCGCATCGAGCCGGCCATCGGCGCTGCGGCTGCCCTCGCCGGAGAGGTCGAGTTCGGCGCCGGCGACGCTGACGTCGCTCGCGGCGAGTGCGCCGTTGGCCGAACGGCGGAGGGTTCCGGCGATGCTCGCCGTGCTGCCGAGGAGCCGGTCGATCGCGCCGATCCCGCTCTGCGGCGCGTGCAGCGCGCCGCTCAGCACGGCGGTCGCGCTGCCATCCCGGGCGGCGTGGAAATCGGTGGCCAGAGCGAGAGTGCCGGCCCTCCCGGCGCCGGCAAAGCGGCCGATATCGGGGACGCGCAGCATCGCCTCGCCTTCGATGCCGCTGCTGCTGGTGCCGGCCGCGCTCGCCACGAGGCTGCTGCCGGCATCGTCGATTTCGAGCGATTGGAGATCAAGCCGTTCCGCGGCGCGGTCGAGTCGCGCGCCGAAGCGCCAATCGAGCCGCTCGCCGAGCCCGCCCGGCAGCGCCGCCGATCGCAGCGTGATGCCGCTAAGATCGCCGCTGGCGGAGATGTCGATCGGCGTCGCGGAAGCGACGGGATCGCCCGCGGCGCCGAGGTCGATGGTCGCGGCTGCGGCCGCGGCGCGGCCATCGCCGAGCATGAGGTGCTGGCCCGTCAGCGTCAGCCGCGCCCGCGGCGCATGCATGGTGCCGCCCAGCGCCAACGACAATCCCGCCGCGCCCCCGGTCGGCGCTCCGATCAGCGGCGCGAGCGCGGTGAGATCGGGGAGGTCGAGCTTGCCCTCGCCGGCGAGCGCCTCGCTCGTGCGCGCGAAGCTGCCGCGGGCACTGAGCTGCACGGCGTTGCCGGCGAGGCGGAGCCCGGTCAGCGCGACCCGGTCGGCGTCGAGATCGAGCGTCGCCGAAAGCTCGATGCGGCCACCGAGCAAGGGTTGGAGCCGCGCCGGCAACAGGCTGGCAACGCTGCCATTTCCTGTCGCGCTGAGGTGATAGCCGCCATCCCGATGGATGCGGAATTGGGCGTCCGCCGCGGCATCACCGGCATGCAGCGCCAGGCTCCCTTGCCAATCCGCCAACGGGCCGTTGCCGGCGAGGTGGAGCGATAGCGGCAAGGGTGCCGGGGCGCCCAGCGCATCCGCCAGCAGCCTGCCGCTCGGCTCGGCGATATCGGCAGCGAGGTCGAGCTGCGGCGGTGAGCCGGAGAGCGCGAGATGGATCACCGCCTGTCCCGGCGTCGCGTCGATTCGGTGCAGCTCGAGATTCGCCGTCGCGCGGCCCTGGCCAAGCGCGCCGCTTGCGCTCACGCTCACCGCGACGGGCTCGCCGGTGAGCGCCGCGCCGAGGGCGAGCCGATCGATGCGCAGCGCTTCGAGCGTTACCGGCAGCGGTGGGTGCATCAGCGCGGACGGATTGGGGTGGATCGGCGTCGCCGAGGGTCGCGCGACCTCGATCTCGCGCGCCGAGAATCGCCGCACCGTCAAGCGCCCCCGCAGGAGATCGCCGGGCGCGATGGCAAGCGCTGCATCGCTGACGACGACGCGCGGCCCGGCGCTGTCGTCGATCTCGATGCGCTCGACGGTCATGTCGAAGGGGACGAAGCCCTTGAAGCCGGTGACGGTGATGCGCTCGCCGGGATCGGCCAGCGCGCGGCCCAGCACGGCGGCGAGCCCGGCTCGGCCCGGCGGCGTCTGCAGCAGCGCGAAGCTGAGCGCCAGCGCCAGCACGACTGCCAGCAGCGCCATGCCGGCGAGCCTCAACACCTTATGCAACTTGCCCGTTCCGTTGTTTCCGTTGGCCCTTCATCCGCATCCCTTAGAACGCTTGGCCGATGCTGATGTAGACCTCGATCGGCTTGTCGCCGGGACGATGATCGAACGGTGTGGCAAGGTCGAGGCGGACGGGGCCCACCAGCGTGTAATAGCGCAGGCCGATGCCCGCACCCCAGAACAAGCTCGTGCTGTTGGGAAAATTCGTCGGATAGACGTTGCCGCCTTCGACGAAGGGGACGACGCCGATCGTATTGGTAATGCGGTACCGCAGCTCGAGGCCGAGCTCCAGGCTCGAGATGCCGCCGACGGGCACGCCGCTGGGGTAAAGCGGTCCGGCATGCTGATAGGCATAACCCCTGACCGACCCGGCGCCACCGGCATAGAGCCGCTTATCCGCCGGCACGTCGTCCAAACTGGCGCCGACGATCGAGCCGAGCGCGCCGAAGCCGGCGAGGACCAGTCGTCCGGTATCGTTGAGCCGCTGGTAATGCCGCAGCTCCAGCCGCGAGCTGACGAAGTCGAGGGTCGGGCCGGCAATGGTGTGATAAGGCGTCACCGTCAGCGTCTGGCGGCCGCCGATGGTGGGATCGAGCAGATCGTCGGTCGTGTCGCGGCGCAGCACGACGGGCAATCCGATGAGCGTGTAGTCTTCATTGCTCAAGCCTTGCTCATATTGGTGGACCACGGCGTGCTCGAAATCGGGCCCGGCGATGAGGGTGAGCGAAGGCAGCAGCGGCCGCTGGATGCCGAGGAAGATCTGCTGGCGGCGGCTGTTGAAGGCATCGGTCGTCTGGTCGAGCAGCCCGGCACTGGCGAGCAGGTTCTGATCGCGATCGATGAAATCGGGCTTGGTGAAATCGGCGGCGAGGCCGAGCTGTTTCTGTGCCGCGCCGGCGGTGAGGCGCAGCCGCTCGCCATTGCCGAAGAGGTTGCGATTCTCCCAGAAGGTCTGGCCGCCAAAGCCGATATTGGTGTTGTAAGCAACGCCGGCGCCGATCGAGCGGGGCGGGCCTTCGACCAGCGTGATGGTCATCGCCACCTCGCCTTGCGCATCGGGCTGGGCGGCATGGTCGATGCGGACGGCGCTGAAGAGGCCGGTCCTGACGATGTCCTGCCGTGTTGCATCGACGATGCGCCCGTCATAGGGCGTGCCTGCTTTCCAGGCGATGCGGCGGACGATCAGATCGCGGTTGACATCCTTGAGGCCTGCGATGGTGACCGGCCCGAACTTCGCCGCCGCGCCGGGATCGACGGTATAGGTCACGTTCATCGCGTGCTTCGCCACATCGACGACCGCCTTGCGCTCGGTGACCCTGGCGAAGGGATGGCCGTTATGCGCGTATTGCTCGACGATCTGCGGCTCGGCGGCGGTGACCGGAGCCGAGCGCGCCGGGCCGCCGACCTCGAGCCCGAAGGCGCCGGGACCGAGCGATCGAAGCAGCGCCGGCTCGGTGCCGTCGGGCGTGCGGAAGACGACGCTCGCCAGCGTGTAGAGCGGGCCGGGATCGATCGTGACCGTCACCTGCTCCGGCTTCTTTGTCGTGTCGAGCCGAAAGTCGGCCTTTGCCGACCAATAGCCCTCCGCATGCATCACCTCGACGAGCCGCGGCAGATCATTCTCGGCGCGGCGACGCAGCGCGGCATTGCTCGGCGGCGGCTTGTTCTGCAGCGCGACGAGCTGTGAGGCGGCCTTGAGCGCGTCCGTGATTTGGCTGTTCTTGAGGCCGGTGAGACTGATCTCGGTCTTGTACGCGACGTCGGCGAAGGCGGGCGTGGCGCCGGCGAGCGCCAGCAGCACGGCGAGCGCCCACGCCAGCCGGTCTCCGGGCCGGGCGCGGCCGAGCGACCGGGCTGGCAGGCGACGCCTCATGCTTTGATATTACAAGGAATTTCCTGCCTTGTGCCATGCAAGGCCGCCTTGTCCTGCAGGGACTCGCGGTACTCTTCGGCTTATCTCGGGGCCGGGCTCCCAGCGAGATCGTCGCGCAGACAGGCGACGCGATGGCTTGGCCCGCGCTCGCGCAACGGCGGAACCAGCTCGGCGCAGGCTGCCGTGGCGTGCTGGCACCGCGTACGGAAAACGCAGCCTGACGGTGGCGCCGCGGGACTTGGCGGATCGCCCGCGAGCAAGATCCGCTGGCGTCGCCGTGTCGGATCGATGCTCGGCGCGGCGGAGAGCAGCGCCTGGGTATAGGGATGCCGGGGCGTGTCGAACACGGCGGCGGCGGGTCCCGCCTCCATCACCCGGCCAAGATAGAGCACCACCACACGTTCGCACAGGCTGCGAACGACGGGAAGGTCGTGGCTGATGAACAGCAGCGCCACCGCAGACTGCGCGCAGAGATCGGCCAGCAGCGCGAGGATCTGCGCCTGGACCGACACATCGAGCGCCGACACCGGCTCGTCCGCCACCAGGAACTCCGGGCCGGTGGCGAGCGCCCGAGCGATGCCGATACGTTGGCGCTGGCCGCCGGAAAATTCGTGCGGGTAGCGCTCGGCATGGGCTGGCGACAGCCCGACCTGGGCCAGCAGCGCGCGCACGCGCTCGGCACGCTCGCGGCGCGGCACCATGCGGTGGATGGCAAGCCCGTCGGTGATCTGCGCGCCGACATGCCGACGCGGATCGAGGCTGGAATAGGGATCCTGGAAGATGATCTGCATCCGACGCCTCGCGGCGCGCAGCCGCGCCGCGCCGAGCGTCGCAAGGTCGGTGTCCTCGAGCATCACGCGGCCGGCGCTCGGCGCGATCAATCCGAGCATCAGCCGTCCGAGCGTGCTCTTGCCGGAGCCGCTCTCGCCGACGAGGCCAACCGTCTCGCCGCGGGCGATCGACAGGTCGACCGACGTCACCGCTTGCACGGCCGGCCGCCACGCGAGCAAGCCGCCGAGAGCGAAGCGGCGGCTCACGCCTTCGGCCGCTACCAGCGCGCTCATGCGAGCTCCCGCCAGCGCAGGCAGCGCGTGTGCCGGTCCGGCCGGAGCGTGTTGAGCGGCGGTGTCGCAACCTCGCAAGAAGGCGCGCGGCGGCTGCAGCGCGGCGCGAAGCTGCAGCCGGGCGGCCGATTGTGCAGCATCGGCACCATGCCGGGGATGCCGACCGGCGAGGTTCCGTCGTCGCGCGGGGCGCTCGCCAGCAGCGCGGCGGTATAAGGATGGAGCGGCGCTGCGAACACCTCCGCGGCCGGACCGTCCTCGACGACTTCTCCGGCATACATCACCGTCACGCGGTCGGCGATCTCGGCGACCACCGGCAGGTTGTGCGTGATGAAGACCAGGGCAATGCGGCGCTCCTTGCGCAACTCGGCGAGCAACTCGAGGATCTGCGCCTGGACCGTCGCGTCGAGCGCCGTCGTCGGCTCGTCGGCGATCAGCAGCACCGGATCGTTGGCGATCGCGATGGCGATCATCACGCGCTGGCGCATGCCGCCGGAGAGCTCATGCGGAAACGCACGGGCACGGCGCTCCGGATCCGGAATCCCGACGCGGCGCAGCAGCCCCACCGATTTGCGCCAGGCGGCGCGACGGGTCAACAGCTGATGCGCCCGCAATGCTTCGCTGATCTGGGCACCGATGCGGTGCACCGGGTTGAGGCTGCTCAGCGGGTCCTGGAACACCATCGCGATACGGCCGCCGCGCAAGCGCCGAAGCGCCGGTTCGTCGAGGCGCAGCATCTCGCGCCCCTCGAGAAACACGGCGCCGCCGTCGACCTCGATGCCTCCCGGCAACAGCGCCATCGCCGCGAGCCCGGTGAGCGACTTGCCGGAGCCGGATTCTCCGATGACGGCGAGCGTCTCTCCGGGAGCAACGGTCAACGACACGCCGCGCACCGGATGCGCGGCCGCGCTCCCGATCTGCAGCGTCAACTCGCGCACCTCCAGGACCGGTCCCGGCGCCGGCGCGCCGCCGGGCAGCGCTGCCCGCAGCGCGCGCCAGCCGCGTCCGGGGGATGCGCGTCCCTGCGGATCGAACGCGTCGCGCAAAGCGTCGCACAGCGCATTGAGCGCGAGAATGGCGAGACCGAGCGCAAGACACGGCCAGAGCAGCAGCATCGGCGCCTGCGCCATGGTGGACCGCGCTTCGCCGATCATCAGCCCGAGCGACGGCGATGGCGGCACGACGCCGAGACCGAGAAAGGAAAGTCCGGATTCGAGCACCATGGCCGAGGCGGCGGCCAGGCTGAATTGAACCAGCACCGGCCCGCCGACATTGGGCAGAACGGTCAGAAACATGATGCGCGCGCGCCGCGCGCCCAGGGCGCGCATCGCCTCGACATAATCCTGCGCCCGCACCGACAGCACGCCCGCATAGACGACGCGCACGAATCCCGGCAGATACAGCAGCGCCAGTACCGGGATCAACGCCGAAGCGCCGGGGCCGATCAGCGTCACCACCAGAAGCGCGAGCAGCAGCGGCGGGAAGCACAGCACCACATCCATGCTGCGCACGGTCGCCAGCTCGGCGAACCGGCCGAGGAACCCGCCGACGAGACCCAGCAGCACGCCGAGCGCGCAGGCGATACCCGTCGCGATCACGGCAACCGCCAGCGACACCCGCGTTCCGCAGACCAGGCGCGAGAGCTCGTCGCGGCCATATTCGTCCTGCCCCAGCGGATGCAGCGCCGAGATGCCCGCCAGACGATGGGCGACGTCGATCGCCACGGGATTGGGCAGGGGCAGGAGGGGCGCCGCAAGCGCCAGCAGCGCGAGGAGGGCGACCGACCCGGCCGGAATCCAGGCGACGCGGCTCATCGCTGGCGCACGCGCGGATCGAGCACGGCGTAAAGGATGTCCATCAGCAGATTAAGCGCGACGAAAAGCACCGAGATGACGAGCACGATGCCTTCCACTTCGGGGTAGTCGCGCGCATTGACCGCATCGACGAGCAGGCCCGACAGCCCCGGCCAGTTGAAGACGTATTCGACCAGCACGGTGCCGCCGAGCAAGCTGCCGAGCTGCAAGCCGAGCACCGTGACCACCGGCATCAGGGCGTTGCGCAGCACGTGATGCAGCAGGATGCGCGGCGGCGCGACGCCCTTCGCCCGCGCCATGCGTATGTAGTCCTTCTGCGCCACCTCGAGCGCCGCGGCGCGCGTCATCCGGAAGGTGACGGCCGAGAGGCCGAGCGCGATCGTCAGCGCAGGCATCGCCAGCAGCCGCAAGTGGCGGAGCGGATCCTGCGCCAGCGGCACGTAGCCGCCCGCCGGGACCCAGCGCAGCCATTGGGCGAAGACAAGCACCATCAGCGTGCCGGCGACAAACACCGGTATCGCCAGCGCGATGGCGGCGAGGAGAGAGGCGATGCGATCGAAGCCGCCGCCACGCCGCGTCGCCGCGGCGAGCCCGGCCGGCAAAGCCGCGAGGATCGCGATCAACGCCGCGGCGCCGATGAGTTCCAGCGTCCGCGGCAGACGCTGCAGGATCGCCGAAACGACCGGCGTGCCATCTTCCAGCGAGGCGCCGAGATTGCCGTGGAGCGCCGCCTTGAGGACGCTCAGATATTGCAGCCAAACCGGCTGATCGAGCCCGAGCTGAGCGCGCAGCGCCGCCACCGCGCCGGGATCGGGCGCCATGCCGCCTTGCGAGAGCAACAGCGTCGCGGGATCGCCCGGCACCAGTCGGATCGCCAGGAAGACGATGCTCGCGACAACCCAGACCAGCAGGATCGCGACGACGACACGGTGCAGCAGCCAGGCCATTCAGACGATATCGGTGTCCTCGAAGGTGGTGCCGGAATAGAAAGAGAGCGCGCCCGGCAGGTTGTGGAAGCCCTGCACCCGCCGGCTCATGGCATAGCCTTGCGAACGCCACGCCAGCCCGACGAACGGCGCTTCCGCCAGCGCGACATCCTGCATCTCCTCGTAGATCGCCCGCCGCTTTGCCTCGTCGAATTCGGCGCGGCCCGCGGCAAGCAGCTGATCGAGCCGCGGGACCTCGATGCCGTAGCTGCGCACATAGGAGGGCGTCAGATTGCCGGCGAGCACCGGCGCGAGGCCATCGGGGTCGTTGCTGTCCGCGGAGGTGCCGCCCACGGCGAATTCGTATTGCCCGCGATTGCCGAGATTGACCCGGGTTGCCCAGTCGGGCAGCACGAGCTCGACCGCGATGCCGATCTCGGCCAGATGCTGCTGCACCACCGTGGCTGTATCCTTGTGCATGCCGTACTGCGCGGTGGCCAGCAGCTTGGCGGAGAAGCCGTTGGCGAGCCCGGCTTGGTTCAGCAGCGCCTTCGCCTTGGCCGGATCGTGCCCCCAGTGATGCGCACGCTCGGCGTCGTAGAACGGGCTGGTGTCCGGGATCGGAATGCCCTCCATCGGCGCGCCGCGCCCGAAGAACGCGGCTTTGACGATCTCTTCGCGCCGAATGGCGTAGGCGATCGCGTTGCGCACGCGCGCATCGCCGAAGGGCGCTGCCTTGCCGTTGAAAACCAGATACATGAACGGCCCGTTGGTGGTCTGCAGCGCGAGCTTCGCATCCTGCTCGATCGTCGACATCGATTGCCAGGGTACATACTCGATCAGATCGACGTCGCCGGTCTGCAGCGCGGCCACGCGCAGATTCTCGTCCTGATAGGCGACCATGCGGAGCGCCTTCAGCTTCGGCAGGCCGGGGCGGTAATACTTGTCGAAGGCTTTGAACTCGATCGCCACGCCGCGCTCCTGCGCGGTCGGGACGAAAGGCCCGGCGCCGATGCCGGGGGCATTGCCGTCGGCCGAGCCCTTGGCGCAGATCGGCAGGAAGGAACTCGCGGCGAGCAGCGGAAACGTGGCGACCGGCTGCTTGGTCACGAAGCGCACGGTGCGCGGATCGGGCGTCTCGATCTTGGCGATGCCCTGCATCTCGGTGCGGAGATAGGCGGTCGATTGCGCGGCGGCGACCTGCTCGACGGTGTAAGCGACATCGGCCGAGGTGACGGGATCGCCATTGTGGAATTGCGCCTGGCGCAGATGGAACACCGAGGCGCCGTCCTTGGGATCGCGCTCCCAGCTCTCCGCCAGCTCGCCGCGCAGCTTGCCTTCGGCGTCATAGCCGAGCAGCCCGCGGAACATCGCCAGCTTCGCTGTCTCCGCCGCCGTCCCGGCATTGGCCCAGGGGAACAGATTGGGAGGATAGCTCGAGAGACCGAAGACGAGCTTGCCCGGCGTGGTCGCGGCGCGGGCCGGGATGCGCAGGAAGGGCAGCGCCGCGCCGGCGGCGATCAGCGAACGACGTGAGAGGCGCATCGATGCGGTCTCCTCAAGGAGCGAGCCCATAGATCTTCTCGGCGAGGTCTCTGTCGATCCGCCCTTCGGCAAGGTC
>Ga0335073_10009302_pt1 | contig 13788 bp, 14 predicted proteins | sample Lox_Sample_22_FD_207093 | JGI IMG/M metagenome (GOLD analysis project Ga0335073, IMG submission 207093) | Soil microbial communities from Loxahatchee National Wildlife Refuge, Florida, United States - Lox_Sample_2.2 | ecosystem: Environmental > Terrestrial > Soil > Wetlands | place: USA... | reverse complement strand
ATTTCGCCATCGCTCCGGACCTCTACTTGCGTGGCGCAGTGGCGTTGTTTCCTCTGCCGTGGCGTCCGCGCGTGCACCAAGTCCTGCTGGACGTCGGCAGGACGCTGCAATGGTGGTCGCTGGGGCAGTTGATCGACATGGCCGTGGTCGGCGTGATGACGGGGGTCGGCCTGGCATTGCTCGGCGTGCCGCTGGCGCTGTCCCTGGGCGTGCTCGCCGGATTGTTCACCTTCGTCCCGTATTTCGGGGCCATCGCGGCGGCGCTTCCCGCCATGCTGGTGGGGATTACCATCAGTTGGCAAACATCGTTGTGGGTACTGGGGATTTTCCTGCTCTGTCACGCCGTCGAAGGCTATCTGGTTTCGCCGCTGGTGCAGCACCGCACGGTGCGTCTGCCGCCGGCCCTCAGCATTCTTTCGATGACGATCCTTGGCACATTGTTCGGCCCACTCGGCGTCATCCTGGGCACGCCGGTCGTTGCCGCAGCGATGGTGGTGGCGCGCGAGGCGTATGTTGGCGATGTGCTGCGCGATCCCGAGATTCTGGGTGCGCGGGAACAAGAGGTGCCTGCGCCGCATGATGCGTCCGCCGCGCGGCACGGCGGAGCATGACGCGGTCGCACGCTCGCGCAGTGGTGCGCCACCCGGTCGCCGCCTACACTGCCGCTCGATTCGACGGCAGAGGGACGCTCCGGGCATGGACTTCCATATTTCTCCGCAGCAACGCGAGATGGTCGCCTCGGTGCGCGAGCTGGCGCAATCCGAGTTCAAACCCGTGGCCGGCCGCTGGATGGATGGCACGTTTCCCTGGGAGAACATGCGCAAGCTGGCGGCGCTCGGCGTGCTCGGCATGTCGGTGCCGGAGGAATATGGCGGCCTGGGCCTGCCGATCCTGGATACAGCGCTGATCCTGGAGGAAATCGCCAAGGTCTGTTACGTCACCGCGATGGCCGTCCTCGGCGAGGCCGGCGTGCAGACTCGCGTCATCGCGCGCTATGCGCCGGCATCGCTTCGCGAACGAATCCTGCCGAAAGTCGTCAGCGGCGACTGTATGCTCGCGATCTGCATGACCGAGCCGCATGCCGGCACCGATGTCGCCAACTACCGCACCAATGCCCGCATCGTCGGCGACCGCGTGATCTTGAAAGGCACCAAGACGCTGATCAGCCGTGCGCCGGAAGCCGGCGTGTTCATCGTGTTCACCCGTGTGGATGGCAAGCCCGGCCGAGAGGGGATCGGCTGCGCGCTGCTGGAGCAGGGGACGCAGGGGTTCGAGGTCACCGGCACGTTCCACACCATGGGCGGGGAGAACCTGCACGAGATCCAGTTCAACGATTGCGAATTGCCGCTGGAGAACCTGGTGATCCGCGAGGACGGTTTCCGCAGATTGCTGACCGCGTTCAACACGCAGCGCTGTTTGAATCCGTCGATCTCGCTCGGGCTGGCGGAGGGCGCGTTCGACGAGGCGGTGAACTATGTCCGTGAGCGTACCGTGTTCGGCAAGCCGATCGCCGATCATCAAGGCATTCGCTGGAAGCTCGCAGACATGTTCAAGGACATCGAGGCGGGGAGGGGGCTGCTATATCGCGCCTGCCTCACCGCCAATCCGTTCCCCGATCCGTTCATGGCCGCCGCCGCGAAGGTGTTCTGCAACGAGATGTCCCTGCGCGTGACCAGCGAGGCGGTGCAGATGCACGGCGGCTTCGGCTTCACCGACGAATATCCGGTGTCGCGCTTCTATCGTGGTGCGCGCTACGGCACGATCGGCGGTGGCACGTCGGAGACGCTGCGCGACCTGATCGGCAAGAAGATCGTCGGCGACACGGATTTCTCGCAGGGCATTCTCGGATTGGGAACCTATTGACGTGCTGCTGACCGAGGCCGACGGCAAGGCGCTGTTTGCCGAATACGGGATCGAGGTGCCGCGCGGCGTGCTGTTGTCAGAACCGGTTGCGTCAGGGCTGCCCGGTGCGGGGCCGTGGATCGTCAAGGCGCAGGTGCCGGTGGGGGGACGCGGCAAGGCGGGCGGCGTGCTGCGCTGCGAGTCGCCCGCACAGGTGCAGGCGGCGCTGCGGCAATTGCTCGGCAGCCGGTTGAAGGGGCACGCGGTGGAGACGTGCCTGGTCGAGCAAGCGGTGGCGGGCGACGAACGTTATTTGGCCGTTATGGTGGCTGCAGCGGACTATGGCCTGCGTGCGATCTATGGGCACCAGGGCGGCATCGACATCGAACAATCCGACGCGCCGGCGGGGCGGCCTTGCGCCGCGGATATCGATGCCGTGGCCGCGGCGTTTGCGGAACTGACGGCCGATGAGCCGCGGCAACAAGCCCAGGCGCTCGTGGCGACCGGACGCAAGCTGGCGGCACTGCTGCTGGAACGCGAGCTGGCGCTGGCGGAGATCAATCCGTTGTTCGTCTCAGCAGCGGGTTGCGTTGCCGGCGATGCCAAGGTTACGGCCGATCGCAAGTTGCGCGAAGGCTTCGATTACGTCGAGCTCGATCCGCAGGGTGAGATCGGGCTTGTCACGACCGGCGCCGGCCTCTCGATGATGCTGATCGACGAGCTCACCGCGCGCGGCGGCAAGCCGCTGAACTTCTGCGACATCCGCACGGGGCAGATGCGTGGCAGCCCGGCGCGGCTGATGCGCGTGCTGGAATGGATCACGTCGCGTTCGTCGCTGCGTGTGGTGCTGGTGAACATCTTTGCCGGGATCACGGACCTTGCCGAGTTCGCAACTCTGCTGGCGGCGGCGGTCGAGGGCACGCCGAGCCTGCGCGTGCCGGTCGTCGCCAGGCTGGTGGGTCGGGGCGCGGTGGAGGCGAAACGGATCCTGTCGCAGCGGCGGCCAGACATCGTGGTGACGGAGGATCTGGAAGCGTTGCTGGGGCAGGTGGTCGGCACTGCGAACCGGGCGAAGCCTGCGATTCACCCCGTCCTCGGTCCGTTGCGCGGCCAAAGTCGGCAAGGGGAGGGGGAGTCTTCCGGCCCGATCCCCACCATCCTGTCCGCTGTCTCGCGCGCCACCCCCGTCATCGTGCAGGGCATCACCGGGCGCATGGGGCGCACGCATGCGGCGCTGATGCGCGGGTACGGCACCAATATCGTTGGCGGAACGTCGGCGCGGCCGGACGCAACCGAGGCCGCCGGCGTGCCGGTGTTTGCCAACTGCGCCGCCGCGGTCGCGGCCACCGGCGCGGTCGCGTCAGTGGCAATGGCTCCGGCGGAGGAAACCCTCGATGCGGTGCTGGAAGCCATCGCCGCCGGGATCAAGCTGATCGTCACCGTCGCCGAGGGCATCCCGCAGCACGACGCTCTTCGTATCGGCAGCGCAATACGCGATGCGGGCGCTGTCTGGATCGGCGGCTCCACGCCAGGCCTCGCGATCCCGGGCGAGATCAAGCTGGGCTTCCTGCCTGATGTCGCATTGCTCCCCGGCCCGCTGGCGATCATGACCAAGAGCGGCACGCTGTCCTACGAAGTCGGCTATCGCCTGGCGCGGCATGGCATCGGCCAGAGCATGTGGGTTGGCGTCGGTGGCGATCCGGTGAAAGGTGTCCGCTTCGCCGACCTGCTGCCGGCGTTCTTCGCCGATCCACGTACGGCCGGCGTGATCCTGGTGGGCGAAGTCGGCGGCACGGAAGAGGAAGAATGCGCTGATGCTTTGCTCCAGCTTGGGCTGCGCAAGCCGGTCTATGCGCTGATCGCCGGGCGCGAAGCAAAGGAGGGTGTGGCGATGGGCCATGCCGGCGCGCTGGTGCACGGGGACTCCGGGACGCTGGCGACCAAGACGCGACGCCTGATGGCAGCCGGTGCGCGGTGCTTCGGGTCGGTCGAGGGATTGGTGCAAGCCTGCGCTACGGATTTTCGCGTGTCCGGCGATTAGGTCGCAGGCCTCCAGCGGCCCGGCGCGGCTGCTTGCCGTGCCACGCCCGGCGGAGCAATCATCGCCGCCTGATCGGCCGAGCAGAGCCGCGCGGGAGGCAGCATGGAGTTCCTTCGCAACACCTGGTACGCCGCACTGTGGGCGCAGGACCTGGCGCAAGGCCAGCTTGTCGCGCGCACATTCCTGAACGAGCCAATCGTCTTGTTCCGTCAGGCGGACGGCCGCGCCGCCGCCATAGCCGACATCTGCGCGCACCGGTTCAGCCCGCTGTCGAGGGGCAAGATCGTGCACGGCGATCACGTGCGCTGCCCGTATCACGGCCTGGAATTCGACGCGCGCGGACAGTGCGTTGGCAATCCGCATGGCAACGGCCGCATCCCCAACAATATGAAAGTCCGCAGCTATCCTATCCATGAGAAGCACTCGCTGCTGTGGATCTGGATGGGCGATCGCCCGGCCGACCCGGCGCTGATCCCGGATTTCAGCTTGCTTGACCCCGACGGCGGACGCCTCGTCAGCAAGCGTGACTGGATACTCATGGCGGCCAATTATCGCCTGATCACCGACAACCTGCTCGATCTTAGCCACACCGCGGTGGTGCACGAAGGCATCCTTGGCAGCGAGCATACCATCCGCGCCGATCTGCAAGTAACGCAGACAGGCGACCAGATTCTTGTCGCGCGCAGCATTCCCAACGTGCCGGCCCCCGGCCTGTACGATGTGATGTTCCGTCGCGACGGCAGCCTCGCGGATGTCTGGATGGACATGCGCTGGGACGCACCGGGCTGCATGCTGAACGATACCGGCATCACCGCACCGGGCGCGTCGCGTTCGCAAGGCACGGGGTTCTGGGGCACGCATTTCCTCACGCCGCAGACCAACGACACGACCTATTATCTGTTCGCCGCGGTGCGCATGAACCCGATCTCCTGGGGCGAGCCGCTGGATTCGGAAATTCACAAGCAGATTTCCGATCTGCGCCGCATCGCGTTCGAGGATCAGGACCAGGTGATCATCAAGGCGCAGCAGGAGAACATCAAGCGGGCACCGTACCCGCTGCGGCCGGTGTTGTTCGATATCGACGTCGGGCCGGTGCGGTATAAGCGCGTGCTGGATGATCTGATATACCGGGAGAGATGTAACGATTTGCCTGCAGCGGAGAAACCTGAGGCTGCGGAGCTGGCAGTGTAGGGAGTCGGGCGTTGTCACGATAACTGTGGGTCGGTGTCACCGGTAACCAACCGATCCATAGTGCGCGGCACTGCTGTCCTCAATCGCCCGCGGCGGCAGCCGGCGCACCCGCCGCCACGGCGGCCGGCCGTGCCCGATGCCGCCGCATCAGCAGCAACAGCAGCAGCGGCGGTACGACGACAAAAGTCATCAGGTGAAAGTCATTGTTGTAGGCAATGATCTGCGCCTGGTGGTCGACCATCCGGTCCAGCAGCGCGGCGCCCTGCCGTGTCGCCGGAGACAGCCAGTGCGACACCGCGTCGTGGCCCTGCAGCACCCGGCTGAACGGCGTCAGCCCGGCGACGATATCGGCATGCGAGCTTTGCGTGTTGCGTACCAGCATCAGCGAGGTCACTGAAACCCCGAGCGCCTGCCCCATGTTGCGGCACAGCGCCTGCAACGACGTGGCATAGCCGCGCAGCGACGCTGGCAGCGTCGTGAAAGCCACCACCGTCATTGGATTGAACAACATGCCGATGCCGAAGCCCTGGACCAACAATGTCAGCATCATCGCGCGGTCGGACACGTCCGGCGTCCAGAAGCTGACGGTATAGAACGCGCCGCCCATGGTCAGCAGGCCGCACGCCATCAGCTTGCGATGATCGATGTGGTTGGACAGGCGGCTGGCGGTGAGCATGCCAACCATCACGCCCACACCACGCGGCGCCATCGACCAGCCGGCCGTCTCCACCGGGTATTGCGCCAGCGTCTCTAGATAGGGAGCCATCAACGCCGTGCTCGCCAGCATGACGGTGGCGGTGCACAGAACCATGGTCACGCCACAGACGAAATTGCGATCCTTGAATAAACCCGGTGGCAGGAATGGCCGCTGCGCCGTCAGCATATGGACAAAAAACAGATAGAATCCAAGGGCAGAGAGCACTGCCTCGATGATGATTTCGCGCGAGGAGAACCAGTCGAGGTCCTGGCCGCGGTCCAGCATGAGCTGCAAGGCGCCGACGCCCATGGCCAGCACGGCGAAGCCGGTCCAGTCGAAGCGCAGCTCGCTGCGCGGGGCGGCCTTCGGCAGGAAGATCAGCAGCCCGGTTACCGCGGCGATGCCGAACGGCAGGTTCACATAGAATACGTAGCGCCAATTATAGGCCTCGGTCAGATAGCCGCCGAGCGTGGGGCCGATGATCGGTCCCACCATCACGCCCATACCGAAGATGGCCATCGCCTGGGCGCGGCGCTCGAACGGGTAAATGTCCAGCATGGTGGCCTGCGACAGCGGCACCAGAGCGGCGCCGCAGACACCTTGCAGGAAGCGGAAGCAGACCATCTGGGTCAGCGAATCCGCGGCGCCGCACAGCATGGAGGCGATGACGAAGCCGGTCATGCAGACGACGTGCAGGTTCTTGCGGCCGAACCGCACCGCCATCCAGCCCACCGGCGCGGTCATGATCGCCGCGGCGATCACGTAGGAGGTCAGCACCCAGGTGATCTCGTCGGCGCTGGCCGACAGCGTGCCCTGCATATAGGGCAGTGAGACGTTGGCGATCGAGGAGTCCAGCGACTGCATCAGGTTGCCCATCATCACGCACAGCGTGATGATGCCGCGGTTATGGACGCGTTGGTTCGAGGTGGCGGACATCAGGCGGACGATGGTTTCCCTGGACGCTTCCGGACCGATTGTGTCCCCGAAGCGCGGTTCGCGCAAAGCGGACGCAGCTCGACCGGGCTGGCGCAGCCCAACCGGGGGCTCCGCCGGTCTTGGCCGTGTGCCGGCTTTGCGCAACAGTGCCGCCCATCGGAGGATATTCGCCATGGGCATCACCGCACAGCTATCCGAGTTCACTGCCGGTATTCGCCTGGACAGACTGCCCCCGGACGTGGTGGACCGGGCCCGCTTCCTGGTGCTGGACCTGGTGGGCAACATCGTGCGCGCCCGGCACGACGCGGAGAGCACCGCCTCGTTTCTGGCGGCGGTTCGTGCCATGGGTATGGCGGCGGGGAACTCGGGCGTGTTCGGCGATGCGGCGCGCTACACGCCGGCCGGGGCGGCCTTCCTGAATGGCGCCTTGGCGCACTCGCTGGATTTCGACGACACGCACGCTGCCGGCTCGCTGCATCCCGGCGCGCCGGTGATCCCGGCGGCGCTGGCGGCCGGCGAGATGGCGGGCGCCTCGGGCGCCGACGTGCTGGCCGGCATCATCGCCGGTTACGAGGTCACCTGTCGCGTCGCGCTCGCCTTGCCGGCGGGCGAACATTACGATCGCGGCTTCCACCCGACGGCGACCTGCGGCGCGTTCGGCGCGGCGGCGGCGGCGGCACGCGTTTTCGGCCTGGATGCCGATGGCGTGGCCGGGGCGTTCGGCACCGTGCTCTCCCAGTGCGCCGGCAGCCTGCAGTTCCTGGTCAACGGCGCGTGGACGAAGCGCTTCCAGGTTGGCTGGGCGGCATGCAACGGACTGATGGCCGCCACCCTGGTGCGCGAGGGTTTCAAGGGCGCCGCCGAGGCGCTGGAAGGACGCCACGGATTCCTGCGCGCCTACGCGCCCAAGCCGAATCCCGACCGCGCCGTGCAGGAGCTAGGGCGCGTGTTCGAGCTGATGGCGACGGCGGTGAAGCCCTATCCGTCCTGCCGCTACGGCCATGCCGGCATCGATGCCGCCCTGGCGCTGCGCGCGGCCAACGACCTGAAGGCGGCGGCGATCGAGCAAGTTACGCTCGGCCTGCCGCGGGCGGGAATGATGTTGATCGGCCAGCCGGCGGAGAAGAAGGCCAATCCGGAGAACGTGGTGGACGGGCAGTTCAGCGGGCCGTTCGTGATCGCCTCGGCGCTGGCGACCGGAGGGATGGGCTGGGACAGCTACAACCACCTGAACGATCCGGTGGTGCGCGGTTTGCTCCCCAAGATCACCTGCGAGTTCGATCCGGAGATCGAGGCGGAGTTCCCTGCCAACATGTCCGGCAAGCTGACCATCCAGGCGGGCGGCAAGCGGCTGAGCCAGAAGGTGGTGGTGCCGAAGGGCGAGCCCGCGAACTTCCTCACCGAGGCGGAGCTGCGCGCCAAGTTCGCCGGCCTGGCCGATAGTGTGCTGGGCGCCGAGCGTGCGGCACGGCTGGCCGATGCGGTGCTGGCGATCGACGCCACCGCCGACGTTGCCAGCCTGATGCGTCAGGCTGCCCCGCTGATGCCGGCCCGGCTGGCGGGCGAATAAGGCGGTCCGGGCGGGTCAGCGCAGCGCGAACAAGCCGCCTCGCGGGAGGCCGCCGCCCGGCAGGCCGGGTCGCGGCGCCGGCAAAGTGGACGGTTGGCATACCGCCAGCAGCCGTGCCGCGCTCAAGGCCGTGTGGCGGATCGCAGCCTCGGCCGGCAGGTGCAGGCCGTGGAACAGCGCCGCGACGATTACAACCACCGCGAGCAAGCGGCTGATGCGCAGGACGGGGGGAGGGCCGGCCAACCGCATCAGCGCAACGGCGCCACCCAGGCCGACCAGCGCGCCGAGCGCGACCTCGGGCAGGGAATGCAGCCCCAGCACCAGGCGGGAAAGGCCGATCACGACGCCTGCCAGCACCGCAATGGGCAGAATGCTGGCGCGCCGGCGGAGCAATAACGACGCCAGGCCGCCGGCGACGACGGTCGCGGCCGCGACATGGCCGCTCGGGCTGCGGATATCGGTGGGGCCGAAAACCGGGGGACAGCTCAGGAAAACGATCTTCAGCGCCAGCATGATGGTGAAGGTGACGCCGACGACGCCAAGCCACGCCAGGGCGCCACGCCGCCACCCCTGGAGCGCGAGCACGACAGCGATGGCGAACACAACCGGCAGCATCACCGCCTGGTCGGCGAAGTCAGTAAGGAACCTCATCGCACTGCAGTATGCCTCAAAACGCGAGGCAATGATATGGAAATGCGATGAGGCCCGGTGCGAGCGGTCATCGCGCAGTCGTGATCACGCTGCCGTGGAGACGCCATTATCGCTCGCCAATGATCAGCGAGGCATTGCAAGGAGATCGACCATGCACGCGATGCGACGAATCGCAGTTGGGCTGGCCGTGATGGGCACGTTGGGGGCAGGCGTCCTGGCCACGCCGGCCAACGCGGACTGGCACCACCACTACTGGCACGGGCACTGGTATCACGGATGCTGCTGGGGTCCGCCGGCTGTGGTGGTGGCGCCGCGGCCTTACTACTACGCCCCGCCACCGGTCTATTACGCGCCGCCGCCGCCGGTGGTGTACGCGCCGCCGGCGTACTATGCGCCGCCGGGGATCGGCATCGGCGTAACGATCCGCTGAACCTGGCAAGGGGGACCTGTGATGCGACGTGCCATTTTGATGCCCTGTGCCGCCGTGCTGGTGGCTGGGCTGGGGTTGGCGGGCTGCACCGATCCGTATGACCCGGGGCAGCGGGCGGTGGGCGGCGGTTTGCTCGGCGCTGGCGCCGGGGCTGCGATTGGCGGGCTGGCGGGGGGCGGCAGGGGCGCCGCAGCCGGAGCGCTGATCGGCGGCGCCGTCGGCGCCGTGGGCGGTGCGGCGACGACACCGCAACGCTCGTACTATCCGCCGCCGGGGTACGGTCCGCCACCGGGTTACGGGCCGGGCTATCCGCCGCCGCCGACCCAGTACTGAGATGCGGCAGGCGAGGCGGTCGGGCTACGGCTCGGTCGCCTCTGCGGCAGGAGAGGCGGCCAGGCTACGGCTCGGTCGCCTCTATGGCGGCGACGTCGAGCAAGCGCTCGATCACCTCCGGCTCCTGGGCGCCGGCGATGGCGTGGCGGCCGGCAATGACGAAGCAGGGGACGCCGTTGATGCCAAGGCGGTGGGCGCGGAGGTTGTCGGCGTGCACCGCGTCGGCCTCGGCGTCACTGCTCAGGAAGCGCTTGGTCGGGACGGGCTCCAGGCCGCAAGCCTGGGCGATGGTCAGCAGCACCGCGTGGTCGCCGATGTCGCGGCCATCGGTAAAGTGAGCCGAGAACAGGGCCTCCACCATTTCGTCGGCGCGGCCGAAGCGGGCGGCGTAGCGGACGAGGCGGTGGGCGTCGACCGAAGAGGGGGTACGGCGGATCTTCTCGAAGCGGAACGGGACTCCCTCCGCGCGGCCGATCTCGGCAATGGAGGTGTAGAGGCGGCGGGCGCGGTCCTCGCCGCCGAACTTGCGCACGACGTAGTCGGGCCGCGACATGCCGAGGCGGGGCATGTCGGGGTTGAGCAAGAAGGGACGCCAGGTGAGTTCGAACAACAGGTCCGGGCGGCGGCGGACCGTGCGCATCAGGCGACGAGTGCCCAGGAAACACCAGGGGCAGACGAGGTCGTAGACGATCTCGACGCCGAGCCGGGCTTTTGGTGGGGCGAGGATGTTCACGCGCTGATACTGCCGCGCAACGGGGCTGGTGTCACGGGGTTATCACCAGGGATGGTGAATGCGACCGGTGCGCTGGTTCGGAGGACCCCGCATTCCCGCCAAGTGGTCCGTTCGGCAGGGCGGGTCTCGCCTCGGAAACCTAACGCCATGACCGTCATCGTGACGTGCATCAAAGTCGCGGAAGATGGCAGCATCTGCGGAGGTGCGCGTGGAGTTCGCCTGGGAGAGCAAGCGGCGCGGATCACGTTGAGAGAGCGTCCCGTGTGCCGCGCGCCGTTCGGCTGCCCCCGTCAACCTATGGCGCTTCGCGCTACCCGTTCTGCATCAGCCGGCAAAGTGCTGTGGCAATCTGCTGCAGGGTGCCAAAGGCGCCGGTCGGAGCAGCGGGGATTAATAGTCCGGGATGAACCGCCATCGCCCATCAGTCCGATCGAGCAACGTGCGACCATGGCCGAAAGGCTCGCGCGTGACACCGCGCAGGTGGACCTCGATGCGATCGACGTCCAAACGGACGGCGATCATATGTTGTTCGGCAAATCCTGCGGGAAACAGCCGGTCTGCGTCGGGAGAGCATAGGACGCGCATTTCGGCTCTGTCCTCCAGCAGATGCGAGAATCCGCCCAGGGCGATGTAGGCGTCGCCGGAAGCGTGCTGGAAAGCGAGCGTCACGCGAGGCGAGGCTGTCATTTCCACGACCTTCCGCGAGCCACGGCGCACCAGGAAGCGGCGCGTCCATTCGTCTTGCTCAGGCTTGCCCGGATGCACCCGCACTGCGCGCGCGTTGGTGCCGCCATCGAGGGAGCGCGTGGCCAACCAGGCGAACGGAACATCCGCGATCGTATCCCGCGCCGCGACGAGGAAGCGGACGATATCCTCGTCCGTGACGCAGGGCGTTGCTGGCAAGGTCGACATGCCGGGCCTCCGGAAGTCCGGGCCATCATGACGCGATGTTGACGCCGAGGTCAAGAACCATCATTCTAGAACGATGGGTCATCCGATCTTCAGCAATACGGACTTCCTCAACGCGGCACTCGCTCTCGCCGCGGAGCGTGGTCCATCATCGGTCACTGTCGGGGCGATTGCTGGTATCTTGCGGGCGCCGACGGGATCGTTTTACCACCGCTTCGCGTCCCGCACGGCATTGCTCGCCGAACTCTGGCTGAACACCGTCGAATCGTTCCAGGTAGGGATTGGCGAGGCGCTCGATGCCGGTGACGGGTTACGTGCCGCGCTGCATACTCCCGCCTGGGTCAGGGCGCACCCGGACGAGGGGAGGTTGCTGCTGCTGTACCACCGCGATGATTTCGTGGAGGGCAATTGGCCGGAGGCGTTTCGTGAGCGCTTGGCGGAACAGGAACAACGAGGCCAGGCGCGGCTGAGAAAATTCGCGCGCGCAACGTTCGGCCGCGCGGGCACGAATGAGGTCCGCCGCGCCCAGTTCGTCCTGTCGGAAGTGCCGGTGGCGGCAGTTCGCCGGCATCTGCTGCGCCGCGAACCGCCGCCAAAGATCGTGGATGAATTGATCTGTACAACCTATCAGGCCGTGGTCGCCTCCCATTAGCCACTGCCGTCCCATGAGCGGCTGACTGGTGATATGATCGATCGCCGGCATTGAAGCCCGATGGCCAGTGGCATGCGGCTAACAAGGTGGATCCTCAACCACGGCGATTTCCGCTGCTTTGCCACAAATGATCGAGATGGTGATTCCCTGCTGCTGCCGCTACCATGCCATGACAGCTTGCCGGTACGGCCGCAATGCGCCTCGGCCGCGGCATCCGCGCCAGAGGCATCCAGCTCGTCGGCTCTGTCCTACTCGACGTTATCGGGGTCCGACTTTAGCATCCGATCCGTAGCCTATGTGAACCTCGGCGATCGACCTCCGTCGCAGCAGACTGAACCTTTCGTTCTCACATTCTGTAAGCAGGGTGCCCCCATGACCTCTCCCATCTTCCACTTGATCGCCGACGCCCCGAAGCCGGTCGCACCCTACAGCCATGTGGTGGAGCAGGATGGGTGGTGGTTCGTGACGGGGCAGCTCGCGACGGACCCGGCGGACGACGGTCTGCCGCTGCCCGACGGCATCGAGGCGCAGACGCACAAGGTGATGGACAATCTGCGACGCGCCCTGGCGGGAGCCGGCGGGGGATTGCAGAACGTCGTGTGCGTCCGGGCCTTCCTGGTGCATTTCGAACGCGACTATGCCGCATTCAACAGGGTCTACGCCGGTTACTTCCGGCCCGACCGGCTGCCGGCGCGCACCACGGTTGGCGTCACCGCGCTGGCGCGCGGCGGCATCGTCGAGATCGACATGATCGCGCGCCGGTAGCGGCCGTCCTGGCAGGGCAGGGGGTGGCCGCCTGCGCCGCGACCTCACGCAATTCTGCTTGCCCGTGCCGTCCTCCCGCCGCGTTTGGCAGGTGATTCTGTCATAGTTCGGGTGGCATGGGGGAACCAGGCGATGGCGTATTACACCAAGGTCTTGCAGCCGGAAGAGCATGTGCTGGCGATCGGCCGGCTGCATTGGTCGATCTACCTGCGGTCGTTCCTGATTCTGCTGCTCGCCGCCGCGGTGGCCATCGGCGCCTTCTGGGTGCCGGACCAGCAGTGGCAGCACATCGCCTGGCTCGCCGCAGCAGGGCTCGTGGTGCTCGGGCTGCTGGTATTCCTGGGCGAGTCCATTCGCCGTCACGCCACCGAGATCGTGGTGACTGACAAGCGGGTGATCTACAAGCGCGGCATCCTGTCGCGCTACACGGTCGAGATGCACATGAGCAAGATCGAGACCGTGGACGTGATGCAAGGCATCCTGGGGCGCTTGCTCGGCTATGGCACGGTGGAGATTCGCGGCACCGGCTCTGGCATCGAGCCGCTGCGCCACATCGGCCACCCGCTGCAGATCCGCAACGCGATCATCGCCGCGTAGCCGTCGCCGCCGCCCGCTTGTCGTTGCGAGTTCCGCAGAGGCTGCCGCATCGCCCGGCGGCAGCCGTGCGGCGCAGGAGGGATTTGCGAACTACAAGCCAAGAGTTCCGGCCTCATGCGGTCGCGACTTTTGGGTTGGCGCGACCAAATTATTTCACCTGATGTGTTGCATGGCACAAACAGGCCCGCTTTTCCTCGTCATGTTCGCATCGCTCGCTACCATGGTGGCAGCGGCACACAGGAGGAAGTCATGACGAGGCCAATGAACTCAGAATCAGCCGTCGATATGGACGCTGTGGCAGGACGTGGCGAGAGGCACGATCTGTCTGCGCGCGAACTTGACATGATCAGTGGCGGCTTTGTACCCGGCGCGTTGGCGGACGCGGGACATCTCCGTCTGGTCACGGGGTCTGATGGGAATTCCTACAAGGATTAGCCCGTC
>Ga0335073_10009301_pt1 | contig 13788 bp, 21 predicted proteins | sample Lox_Sample_22_FD_207093 | JGI IMG/M metagenome (GOLD analysis project Ga0335073, IMG submission 207093) | Soil microbial communities from Loxahatchee National Wildlife Refuge, Florida, United States - Lox_Sample_2.2 | ecosystem: Environmental > Terrestrial > Soil > Wetlands | place: USA... | reverse complement strand
AAATACGAAAGTACGGCATATTGGACATTAACACCATATGCACAGAAAACCCCGGTCTGGTGGCTGTCGACCAGGCCGGGGTTTCCTGTGGCGAACGGCCCGCCCGGTTCGGTCAGCTCACCACCGGGGCCGTGCTGAGCCTCCTACTCCGTGCGTCCATCGGCGTGACCCTCTGTGACCGATGGCCGTTCGGCCGCGCGCGCCGCTGCTGCCGGCACGGGCGCGGGCTGTGCCGTGCGCCGACGCGCACGTCAGATAGTATGACCTACAAATCGCCTGGTCAACGTAAGGGGCCTGGGTATCCCACATGCCGACTAGCAAACCGAGATGGGCTCCCTGTGGCCGGTGTGGGTGGTGGTTTCACCGGTCGCGGCGGACGTGGCGTGGCTACTGCGTGGTGTGTGCCGAGATCGTTACTAACGACGCGTGGGATGCGATGAGCGATCACGGGTCTGACCTGTACAAACGCTGGTATCGTGCGCGGTGGGGTGATCGTTCAGGCACGAACTGAACCGGAGGTGACGAGATGACCGGCATGACCGCCGACCAGATCGCCGCGAACTGGGCGCAGCGGCTGGGTGCCGCTGGCGACAAGATGAAGGCCGGTGTCAACGCTGTCAACGTTGCCCCTGGTCAGCTCGCGGCGCGGCAGAAATCCGTGTACGTCCAGAATGTGCAGGCCGCCGCCGACAAGTGGGCGACGAACACGGCCGCCGTCTCCCTGACGGACTGGCAGAATGCCATGATCAACAAGGGCATCAGTCGGGTTGCGACCGGCGCGACGAACGCGCAGTCGAAGATGACGACGTTCTTCAACGCGCTGCTGCCCTACCAGCAGTCCAAGCTGTCGACCCTGCCGGCGCGCGGCACCTATGAGCAAAACAAGGCGCGCGCGACGGCGTGGATGGACGCGATGCACGCGTTCAATTATAAGGGTTCTAGCTGATATGGGCGCGGCACTGCACATGGTGGCCGGGGCGGCCGCGTCCGGCACGGCCGGCGCTACCGTCAACTTCACCGCCGGCTCGGGCGATTCGTTCGCGGTCCGCAACTTCGCGGCCACGGACTGGGCCACGCTGGAACAGGCGATCGGCCAGTACTCGCGTGGTGGGGACACCCTGCGGATCATCTCCCCGATGTTCCACGACGATGTCCAGGGCATCCGGTTGATCGTGCCCAGCACCAGCCCGGAGGGGCTGCTGCCGCTGGAGATCTCGCAGAAGGTCCTCCCGCAGGACACGCTCGTGCCGGCGCTAGTCCAGGCCAGCGCCGAGGGTGCGTCGGTGAACCAGGTCGCGGCGCTGGGGTTCTACTACTCCAACCTGCCGACCGTGAACAGCCGGCTGCGCAATCCGGGCGACGTGTCGGGCATCATCAAGACCGTCCACACGGTGGTGGTGCCGGTCGCGATCGGCGCGACGGCGGGGAACTGGGCCAGCGCCAGTATCGACAGCGCGCTGTCGATCTGGCACGCCAACACCGACTACGCGGTGCTGGGCTGGATCACCGACACCGCCGTGTGCGCGATCGCGGTCCGGGGTGATGACACCAACAACCTGCGCTGCGGCGGCCCTGGCGTCCTGGACCCGTTCCAGACCCGCAACTGGTTCCTGGACGCGTCGGTGCGCACCGGGCAGCCACACGTCCCGATCATCAACTCGGCGAACAAGGACGCGACGTTCGTTGATGTCGTGACCAACGCGGTGACCGGCACGGTGAACGTGTGCCTGTTCCTGGCGGAGCTGAGCACCACGGCCTGACCCAAGACCCATCCTGGTGGGGATGGAAATACCCGGCCGGCCTGCTTCCCCCCTCAGAGGCCGACTGGGTGTGCACGGTGGGGGCAGTCACGTCGCAGCGTGGCTGCCCCCTCGTCATCTGATCGAGAGGTGTGTTCGATGGTGCAACCCTCCGGCCCTGCCGGTCTGATCACTCCAGCGCTGTCCTGGGGGCGCGGCTACACCCGCGCGCACTACCCGGCGGACGTGGCGGCCGGCGCGGCCGCGACCTACACCGTGCGCAATGACAGCTATGAGCGGATCATGTCCGTGTTCGGCACGGTGACGACCAGCGCGACCGTGGCCTCGCGGGTGCCCCGACTGGAGTACCACGACGCCGATGGCAACGTGATGGCCGCGATCACAGCGGCGAACACCGTCGCGGCGTCGTCGCAGGTGGATATCACGTGGCTACTCGGGATAGGCTATTCCAGCGCCAATGAGTCATTCGATATGTGCTTTGGCCTGCCGGACCTGATTCTGCCACATAAATGGTCTACGGTGTTCACGCTACTCAATATGGACCCGGCAGACACCATCACCGGATTTCGGGTGATCAGTGAGACGTTCTGGACGGGCTTCCGGGGTGTCCCTGTGGGTGCGGTGCCGTTGGATGAGACAGACGGGCTCTACGGCGGCGGATGACGCGACTAGTCAGGCGCCATGACTATTCGATGCCAGTGCGGTGATGACCAGGAAGGGGGTAGCCGATGACCTCACCACCCGCGTCCGGTTTTCCCGATTGGCAGGCGTACGCGAACTGGCGGTCTGATTTCTCGGTTGACGACACCGTGTCCGTGCTGCCCGGCGACACCACGATTTTTGGTCCGTTCCCGTGCAACAACTATTCCACGATGATGCTCAACGTCGGTCCGCAGACCGATGGCGGCACGATCACCGTGGAATATGGGGATGACCCGGCGGACATGAAGGCTAATCTTTTCCAGGTCTTCAACATGTACATGACATCGGGCTTGCAGGTGTTGATTCCGTTGCTCGGTAATTATGTGCAGCTCGCGTTCGGCGGCAACCCGAGCTCGATCTACTCGGCCGATGTGCTGTTCAACTTCAACAACATCCCGGTGCCGCGTGTGCAGTACCCGGTGACCTCCAACCTGATCAGCCAGCAGGGCGTGTCCATCCCCGCGAACGGGTCGAAGTTCTTCAACCCGCCCTGGGTGGTCGAGGGGGACGCGTGGCTGTGCGTCGATCCGGAGGGCCTTGCAGGCCACCTGAGCGTGTATGTGTGGACGCTGAATTACGCTGGCGCGACGCAGTCACTCATTTTCGAGATGGCGAATATCGCGGCGCCGATCAATCAGCGCTTGTTGTTGCCGGCCTACCCTATCGCGGTCGAGGTGGCGAATGGGACAGCGGCGGCGGGTAACGTGAATGTCAGTTTCTACACCAACGGGGGGAACTGAGGTATGTATCGGGTCTATCAATTCCAGGTGACCACTCCGCCGTCAACGGAGATTGCCACTCCGTTGTCTACGGCGTGGCCGTTGGATGATGGATCGTTGATCAGTGTGAACCTCATTATCCCGCCCGGTCACAATGGGTTGACTGGCTTCAGGATCCTCATGGCGGAACAGGAGATTCTGCCATGGGGGAGTAGTGGCTGGATTATCGGGAATGACAGAAACGTCAATTACCCGGTGAACACTGAGATCAGTGGTACCGAACTTGCCATCCAAACGTACAACACTGACATATGGCAGCATACGCATTATCTAGAGGCTGTGCTAGATCCGTTGGGGGCGGTGTCGGCCACGTCCACCACGGTTCAGATGCCGATTGCCAGTGTTGATTTGTCGGGGACATTGGGAGTGTAGGTGACGAATGACGGATACCCAGTCCACCTTGGTGGTGCACCTCATTCAGGCGGTGGTCGCGATCGCCGCTCTTACGTGGATGGCATCGGATCACCTGATCAGTGGCACTCAGGCCATGGCCGCGATCCTCGCGGCGGCCGGTATCACCACGGCCAGCCAGCTCCTCACCAACGTCCAACAGGCGTCCGCGCGTGCCCTGGCCAAGACCACGGATGCGCTGGTCAGCCAGAACGAGACAGCGGCTAGCAACGTGGGCCAGGCCCCCGTTGAGCACACCAGCGCGGGCCGGTGACCTGCGGTGGCTGACTACCTCACCGCCGCTCAGGTCTACAGCGTGGCGGTGCAGGCTGGGTTCCGTGGCAACGACGCGATCATCGCCACGGCCATCACGAAGCCGGAGTCCGGTGCCAACGCGGCCGCGATCCAGGCCGGCCAGCCTTACGCCACCACCGGCTGGGGCCTGTGGCAGATCACCCCGGGCGACTCCGTGCCCAGCGTCGGGGTAAACGAGGCGCTGCTGAATCCCCTGACCAACGCGCGGGCCGCCTACGTCAAGTACGCCGGGTCGCGCTACACGTTCCACCCCTGGACCACCTATCGCGACGGCGCTTACCAAGCCTGGTTGGGGTGGGCACAAGCCGGCGCGGCCGGCGGTGGCGGCGGTGGCGGGATCGTGCTGACCGGCGCGCCGGGCGGTGGAGGGTTCCAGGCCGGCCAGGCGTGGCAGAACGCGCTGATCGTGTGGCAGAACGTGGAATTCGAGTACACCACCCGCTATGACCAGATATTCAACGCTGACCAGGCCGCGATCAACACGGCCTACACGCTGCGATAGGAGACGGGCATGTTCTCATGGCTCAATATGTTGCTGGTCTGGCAGAACGTGGAATTCGAGTACACCAACCGCTACGATGCTCTCTTTCTGACCATCCAACAGTCGATCAATACGGCCTATTTGCTCCGATGAGTGGAAGGAACACGCGATGACCAGTGCGCAGACCCCGATCAGTTGGAATGTAGTCTCCCAGATTCCCGATTTCGATATCGGCCCGGGTGGCACTCCGGTGAAGGGATGGAAGGTGTCGTTCGACCTGTCCAACGGTGACCGGGGAGAGGTATTCGTGCCCGCGTCGATCTATGACAACAAGGATCAGGTGTATCAGATCATCGCGGCGAAGGCCGCAAGCATCGCGACCACCGCGCAGATGTCCGGGGTTGTGGGGGAGGGCACCTGATATGCGCTCCCCTCGTGATCTCCAGACCACCATGACAGGGTGGCTGTCGCTACAGCAGTTGGCGATAGCCAACCAGTTGGTCGGTCAGATCAACGGTTTTATCAACCAGTTGTGGCCGCTGCCATCATTTGTGAAATCGTGGCTGACCACGGCGGTATCGGCGGTAGTCAATGGTGTGACGCAGGTGTTGAGCGGGTCCGCGGACGGCGTCACCGACTACCTGTTGGCGCCGGTCAACGCCCTGGACCAGCTCACCTCCGTCACGGCGGGCGCGTTGACCAGCCACAACCTGTCGCTCGTGTGGCTGGTCAACTATGATGTGCCCAAAGCCTACAATGGCGCGCTGCTCAACACAGGGATACAAGTCCGTAATGCCATGAATTTCGCGACTACCCTGTACAACGACGCGATCATAGATATCACCAACACCGCGAACCAGATCTATTACAACATCAGCCAGAATGTCAACGCCCTGAACGCCAGAATCAACGCGGCACAGCAGGCTGCCGCCGTCGCCCTGAACGCGGCGCAAATCGCCTTGATCGATCTGATCAACACGCGCTATAACCAGGCGGTGGAGTACACGGTCTCGGAAATCAACACGGTGACCAACTACTTCACGGGTCAGGTGAACTCGCTGAAGAGTGACCTCACCGCGTTGGCCATCTCGACCGCCGCCGCGCTGGCGGTCGCGGTGAACTATTTGCAGGACGTGTTTGTCCCCGCCGCGATCGCGGAATCGGTGGCCGCCCAGAACCTGTTGGCGACCGAAGCGGTAACAGTGACATGGGAAGCGATGGCCACCAAGGCCAACATAAACCTGGCCGAGTTCGTGATCGTCGATCCATCCACCACATGGTTGGTAGACGAGACGCCCGAGATACCCCCAATCGGTATCGCCGCTGGTTTGGGGGAACTCACCAATTTCGGTCGCCGGTATATCGACGTGGAAACCAACGCGGTGCTGCCCCTATACAAGAATCTTCACCAGTTCGGTGAAGATCTGTCGCAGTTGGGCGCGGTGGTGACCACGCTGTTGGTCGGGGGCTTCACCGTGGCGGCCGTGACGGAGCCCGAGACGACTGCCGCCGTGGTGGCCGATGTCCTGGGCGGGCCGCTCGACTCGATCGCGACGGCCATCGTCAACGCCCTGGCAGCGTGAGGAGATGCGCACGTGACGGAGGCTACCGGCGGCATCCTGTCGGGCTTGGGTGACATCCTGTCCGGGTTGCTGGGCGAGGGCAGCATCGGTCAGCAGTTCTTGGTGTGGGGTGTGCTGCAACAGGTCATGGGCGCGCTCAACGGCCCGTTCATCCAGGCCCTGACCAATGACCTGAACGCCAAGAACCCGGAGAACCCACTCTCACCGGCCGACCTGGCGGACATGGTCATCCGCTCGATCATGGCGCAGGCCGACGCTGAGGCGCAGGCCGCGAAGTCCGGGGTCAGCGCGGCGGACTTCGACCTGATGGTGCAGAACACAGGTGAGCCGCCGGCCATCGAACAGATGCTGCAATTGTGGCGGCGGGGCAAGGCCAGCGACGCTGATGTCACGCGCGCTATTCAGCAGTCCCGTATCCGGCCAGAGTGGATCCCCTTTGTGGAGCAGTTGGGGGTACAGCCGCCGACACCGGCCGATATTTTGCGGGCGGTGCTGACCGGGCAGACCGATCAGACCACCGGCCAGCAAATGTATGAGCAGCTTGGTGGAGACCCGGATTATTATCAGCTCTTGCTGGATACGGAGGGAAGCGCGCCCACTCCGGAAGAGGCCGCCGACATGGCACGTCGCGGCATTATTCCGTGGGATGGCGAGGGGCCGGATGTCACGTCATTTCACCAGGCGTTTCTAGAGGGGCCGTGGCGCGACAAATGGGAACCGGCGTTCAAGGCCGCCGCCAACTATCTACCGCCACCGCGGACCGTGGTCACGTTGATTCATCAGGGGGTGATCACCGACGCGCAGGCGCTGCAATACCTAGAGGCGTCTGGGGTGGATTCCACGCTCGCTGCCGCCTATATCGCCGAGGGGCACGCCACTAAGTCGGCGACAGAGAAAACGCTGGCGTCCTCCACCATCACGCAGCTCTACGAAGAGGGCGCGATCACCCGGGACCAAGCGGACAAGTTGTTGCAGGCCAACAACTACAGCTCGGACAACGCCAACTTCCTCCTGGACATCGCGGACACCCGCCAGGCGCAGCGGTTCCTGAACATCGCAATTTCTAAAGTGCATTCCCTGTATATCTCGTTCAAGCTGGACAAGGTTGACGCGCAATCCGCGTTGCGGTCTCTTCAGATACCGCAGTCGCAAGTGGATAACCTGTTTATTCTGTGGGATGTCGAGCGCGAGGGAAACGTCAAGCACCTCACCCCGGCACAGATAGCCCGGGGCTACAAATACAATATCCTCACTCAGGATGAGGCCCAATCATTGTTGGGTGAGGAGGGCTACCGGCCGCATGACGCCTGGACCTATCTGTCCATCGTCATCGGGGCGCCACTGCCCAATGAGCCCGCACCCGACAACCCGGCGACCTACATTTAGGGAGAGGACATGGCACACCCGGTCGCGGCCAAACTGCACATCGCTCTACGCGGACACTGGGAACACCAGAACAAGATCCGCGAGAAGGCGGGTCTGCCGCCGCTACCATTCCCACCCGATGAGAAAGAACCAGTGAAGAAATGATCCATGGAGTCGACTACAGTTTCAACCCACCCGATATCGACATTCTCTACAAACAGGGGTACGAATTCGTCGGCCGCTACGTCGGAGGCACCGACCCCGCCAAGGACCTGACCCTGGTGGAGGCCGACAAGATCCACCGCGCCGGCCTGGCGATCGTGCTGTTCGGTGAGGGCGGTGCACAGGCTGCGCTGGGTGGGTACGCGGCCGGTGAGCGGGACGCGCAGGCATACCGGACCATGGCGCGGCTGACCGGGTTCCCGGACAGCCGGCCGATCTTCTACGCGGTGGACTGGGATGTCCAGCCCGGCCAGTACGCGGCCGTGGTCGAGTACTTCGCCGGCATCGCCGACACCGAAGGCGCCAACCCGGTCGGGGTGTACGGCGGGTACCCGGTCTGTGAGTACCTGCGCAGCCGCCACCTGGTGCAGTTCGTCTGCCAGACGCTGGCCTGGTCCAACGGCCGCTGGCTGCCCACCGCCCATATCGACCAGGTCGCCACCAACCAGATGCTCTACGGCGGCCTGGTCGACCTGCTCACCGCCAATGTGCCCGACTATGGCCAGTGGCCAGTTGTCGGCCAGATTTCGTCCACCACGATGGGAGAGAACATGGGACTGACTGCAGGGACCTTTCCGGCCGGCCGCCGCCAGCACACGCTGTCGGTGACCGTCGGCGCGGCCAGCGCCACGCAACAGGACGCGTGGCTGCGGTTGCGCGCGGCGTGGGGCACGCTCAACAGCGTGATGGTGGTCGCCGAGAACGACCAGGGCGCACCCCTCCAGACCTGGACCTACCCGACGCTGAAGACCAACCAGGCCGACCCGATCGGCCTGCCGGACGGCACGACCGGGGTCAACGTGTCGTGGGGCAACGAGACTCCCGACGACACGGCACAGGATGGCCTGGTCAGCGTGGGGTGGTCGCTGGAGTACACCGTCAAGCCGTAGCGGCCACGGCTACTCCGTTCGGCCTATCTCCTGATGTCCCACAGTGCGACTAGTGTGTGTCGGGTGTCCAGCACCATGACCACGTCCGAAGTCGCCGCGTATTGGGGCGTCACCCTGCCCACCGCCCGCAAGCGGTTGTCCCGCATGGGTATCCGGCCCACCAGCCGCGACCCGGGCCGGGAGGGTGAGAACCGGTACCACCGTGACGCGATCCAGAGCCACGGTGGTACCGGTCCGGCGGACACACAGCTCACCATCACTACTGAGGAGTAGCCCGTGTCCAGCAAGAGTATCCAGGCCGCGATCGCGGCCACGAACCTCAGCGTCACCCAGGAAGTGTGGTTGGCGCTGGCCGAGCTGATTGAGGGCATCACCGAACCGGCGGACATCACGGCCCGCCTGGTCACGCTGGGTGTCACCGGCAAGCGCGTCAAGGCGTGCGAGTGCCCGATCGCGGTGTTCCTCCGCGCGCAGTTCCTGGGCTGGCACTTCAGCCTCACCAGCCGCCTGGTCACCGTGTGGGACCGCTGGAACTTCCACTACCGCATGGAACTGCCCCCGGCTCTGCAGGTCTGGATCGCGCAGTTCGACAACGGCCTCTACCCCGAGGTGGTGGCCCAGAGTGCGTAACCAGGCCACGGAACTGCGCATGGCGCGCATCCGCATCGCTGAGGAGGGCCGCGACGACATCGCGCGCGTGCTGTCCATGATCGGCTATCGGTGCCTGCACACGGCACAGATCGCGACGCGCCTGTTCGATCTCAAGATCACCGGTGTGCCCTACTCCGCATCCAACCACCCGCTGTGCCTGGCGGTGATGGCCTGGACCGACCTGCGCCGCATCCGCCTGGTCCCCGGCGGGATCAAGGCCGACCGAGACGGACTCCAGCTCGCCACGGTCCCGATGACCGCGCTCATGTGGCGGTTTGTGTGCGACTTCGATCTCGGCCGATTCCAGCACCTGGAACTGGCCGGCAGCACGCCGGCGACGCAGAACGGCCGCTGCGAGTACTGCGACCGTGTCCTGATGCTGTGCCACTGCCACACCGAAGACCCGCAGTGGATCGTGGATGATGCCGAATGAGGTACTGGCTGGCCGTCGCCGCGCTCGACCTGGTGGCCGGCGCGGCCGTGGTGCTCTACGGCATCCACCGTCACGTCCCCGCCGTGGCCATCGTGCTGGTGACCCTTGGCGCGCTGCTGATCGCCTGGCTACTGGCCTTGACGCTGGATAGGGCTAAATGAGTCTGATCAATCTCGCGCGTATTCACGCGACGCTCGGCACGGACAAGTTCCGTGCCGAGCGTCGCGCTACCGGCGATGCGGTTCGGTTTATCGGACCGGACCACAAGATGACCATCACCTGTGAGATCAGCCGGTATAACCAACAGCAGGTCATGACCGTGACCGTGCTCACCCCGACCCGATTTCCCACTTATCGAGAACTCCGCCAAATCGCATCGGCGGTGTTCGAGCACCGCCACTCCTACATCGTCTTCCCGCCTCTCCGTCCCGGTTCCGTATTCCCGATCAGCTCTGTGCTGATTCGCGGCCGCTGGGACAAGGGCGAAGCCACCATAGAACCGGAGAAATACCTATGAGCACCCCCGAAACCGATGACGACGCCATCGCGGTGATCAAAGATCTCCACAATGCGGAACTCGCGGGTGAGCGCGGTCCTATCACCTTGGGGCCGTTCACCGCGTTCGTGCTGATCGGCCTGCTCCAACTCACGCTGCGCCACCCCCATGTGGAGGGCAACAACCGCGCCGTGGCCGAGATGATCATTGGCCAGTTGAAGACCTGGTTCGAGGGCACCCCAACGGAATCACTTCTCGCGATGGGCGACGACCCCGTCCTGGACAGAGTGCAAGCCGACGCTATCGCCCGCACCCCGCTACCGCAGGATTACCGCGTCAACTTCCGGTACGGCGCGGACAATGTCCTCGTCGTGTGGTGCTACAAATGCCATGGCGTGGTGATCAATAATCTACCGCTGTCCATAGGTTCCGCGCCTGTGTTGGTCGAAACAGTCGTCAACGGGCTGATCGAGCACGTTCCACAGTGCCACTCATGACCCCACCCGGAATCCGTGCCCCCCGCCCACTGAAAGGGCGGGGGGCATATTAGTGAAAGGGAAAAACGATGGCCAAGCAGTTCATCTGCGACACCTGTAATGATCTCCCAGCAACGCACATCATCGGTGATCTCACCCAAGGTGAGCAGAAATTCTACTGCGCACTACACGCGGTGGAATGGGCACAGAACATGGTCGACATGTTCAACGAATTTCTGAAGGAACAGGCCGGCGACCAGGGAGAACAGGCCAGCGATGACTATTCCGGACCTACTCAAGACGGTGGTGATCGCGGCGACGACCAGCCTTCTCGTAAGCCTTCTCGCCGGAAAAGTGCGCGGCCGGCGACGCAGTCCAGCGCCGAGACCACGTCACCTCCCGACAACGGACGCTCAGATGATGGCGTGGCTCATCGGCAACTACCTGGCGAAGAGGCATCCTGACCAGCAAGAACTAGCAGATCTAGATCGACTGTTCGAGTGGGACATCGTGCAACCGCACGAGCTGGTCGCACTCCAGCGGTTGGGCCTGGTCCAGGCCCAGGGATGGGTGATGGCGGGATGGGATGCCGGCCTGCGTGAGCGGCCGGCTGATCAGTAAGGCGGTGCGGGATGGCCGGCTGGCAGAGTGGCGCACTCGGCAGTCTGCGGGGGTTGTGGGGCACGATCCAGTCGGCCGTCTCCGAACGGGCCACCACGGCTCAACTGTGGCAGTCGATCAAGGACAGCCCATACGAGGGCACGTTCCAACAGGTCAACGCACTACGCTCGATCGCGGTGCAGATCCGAGGTGCGGCGGAGAACTACGCGGCGGCCGGCCCCGATCAGGCCATCGATTCGACGATGATCGCATCACCCCCGTGGGCGCGGACGGGGGAGCAGCAGAGAGCGCGTCAGCAGTACCAGATCGTGGTCCCCTACACCGCGCCGGGGCGACCGCAGGATGAGATCTCCGGCTGGATCACCACATGGACCACCGCGTTGCCCGCGACCGTGGCCGAGATGGACGCGTTCGCCTCCGCGCACCTGTTGGAGCTGGATACACCCGAAGAGGGCGCGACGCTCGCGGCCGGTCTCCAGATTCTGGCGGTGTGACCATGGCCCAGCGGCGGATGGTGGCGGGGGCCGGTGATGGAAAACGAAACGGCGCAGCACCGATACCTGGCCCGACCCCCGCCGGGGGTAATCCGGTGCCTATCGGAGGCACCAGCGGCAGCGTACCGCGCCACTGGTTGCGTGAGGCGCAAACCCAGTGGTCACCCCGGCGCGTCGTGTCCCTGGACACCGAATCCCGCGTGGTTGATACCGCTTGGGAGCGTATCCACCAGCTCCGTGTCTGGGCCGCGCGGATGGATGTCCGTGACCCGGTCGGCGGTGCCGCGACCACCCATCACCGCGCCGATGGCACCACGGCCAGCGAGTTCCTTGACTGGCTGGAGTCCTGGTGCCGCGCCGACCGCCCGGTGTGGGTGTACGCGCACAACCTTGGCTATGACGCGATTCTGTTGCGGCTGCTCGATTTGTTGGTCGCCCGGGGCTGGACCGTCACCGGGTCGCACGTCTCGGATGGGCCGGTGTGGTGGCGGCTGCGCCGCGACCGTGAGCGCCTGGTCCTCACCGACTCCACCAGCGTGTGGCCCGCGCCGCTGGAGGACATCGCCAAGGACATGGGCCGGAGCAAGCCGCCGCTGCCCGAACTGGACGACGACGACATCGCCGGCTGGCTGGTCCGGTGTCGCGGGGACGTCGAACTCCTTGCTGACGCTCTCCAGCGGGCCATGGCGTTCTGGGACGACGAACAGCTCGGGAAGTGGTCGTTGACCGGGACGGGGTTGGGCTGGCAGTCCTACCGTCACCGGTTCCTGGACGTGCCGGTCCTGATCGACCCGAATCCCGACGCGGCCGCGTTCGAGCGGCAGGCCAACTACGGCGGTCGCCGCGAGGCATACCGCGTCGGAGAGTGGAAGGGCGGTCGGTTCGCGGATATCGACTTCGTGAACGGCTACCCGCAACTGGCCACCATGGCCGATCTACCGGCCCGGCGGTTGGCGCCGTTCGAGTCCATGGACCTGGACTTTTACCGCCAGCGGTCGGCCAAGCTGGGCATCCTGGCCGAGTGCGTGGTGACCACGGCCGTCCCGGTGGTGCCCTGCCGGTTTGGTGAGACAATCCTGTACCCCATAGGCACGTTCCGCACCACGCTGGCCAGCCCCGAGATCGACCTTGTGCTGGAGACGGGCGGCACGGTCACGATCGGCCATGGCTACGGCTACCAGCTCGGCCCGACGATGCGCACGTGGGCCACCTGGATTCGGGGAGTGCTCACCGCGGATTCCACGCAGGTCGACCCGGTGGCCCGCCGGATGGTGAAGCACTGGTCGCGCGCGGTGTTCGGCCGCTGGACCATGCGCACCACCCGCAAGGTGGAGCTGGACGCCTGGCCGATTCCCGGCGCGCCGGTGACCAAGGGTCGGTGGGTGGAGTACGCCGACCGCGACTGCGAGGTCCGCGACGGGATCAAGTTTCGCCGCACGGGTGCACCGCCCACCAAGCGGGTTGAGGGCTGGACCGTGGTGGATGGAGACAAGCACCTGGCGCTGATCCAAGATCAGGATCCGGACAACACGTTCCCGGCGGTGTGGTGCTGGATCGAGGCCCTGTGCCGGGTCGCGCTGTGGCGTGCGATGCAGCAGGCCGGCCCGGACAACGTCTGGCAGTGCGACACAGACGGGTTTGTGCTCGGCGAGGTCCACCGGACACGGGCCAGGCGCAAGCGTGACCGGGTGAGCGTTCAACAGGATGAGCCGACCGGCAGCCCGGTGGACCTCGCGGCCAGCCTACCGGACCGGCTGGCTGGCATGGAGTGGATCACCAAATCGGTCTTCCACCAGCTACGGATCATCGGCCCCCAACACCTCTGGTTGGGTGTTCAGCGCCGCATGGCTGGTATCGCCACCGACGCGGTCGAGATCGAGCCTGGCGTGTTCGAGTCGCTGGTGTGGCCCAGCTACATGTCCCAGGTCAAGGGCGGACACCCTGGCGCGTACGTACAGCCGCGCCGGCAGCAGAAACTACGCTCCGGCATCAACCCTCGTTGGGTGCTGTCCAGTGGCCGTACGCTGCCAGTTCAGCTCGCGATCCGGGGTGATCGAATGGTTGTGGAGCCACCACCCCGCCATGACAGTAGCAGAAATCGGATCACCCTGAGTGATGAGCAGCACGGCG
>Ga0335073_10009299_pt1 | contig 13789 bp, 7 predicted proteins | sample Lox_Sample_22_FD_207093 | JGI IMG/M metagenome (GOLD analysis project Ga0335073, IMG submission 207093) | Soil microbial communities from Loxahatchee National Wildlife Refuge, Florida, United States - Lox_Sample_2.2 | ecosystem: Environmental > Terrestrial > Soil > Wetlands | place: USA: Florida... | reverse complement strand
AAGAGTTTGTGTGAGAACTCGTAAGCAGGCCCTCAGCGGCTGAAGCCGCAATGATGCTGCGCTGGTTACGGCACGACTGAAGTCGTGCCCTGACGAAAAACAGGAGTTGTCACACAGACTCTGAAGCCCCGACCCCCACTGCCGAACACATTTTTCCGCAGGCCGTTTAAGCTGGGTCCTTATCTGGATTGGGAGTCAAGACGCTGGGGAAGGCCTCACGCCTGAAGGCGTGAGCTACAGGGGCTGAAGCCCAATTGATTGGCAAGCATTTATGTCGGAGCTAAAGAGTTTGTGTGAGAACTCGTAAGCAGGCCCTCAGCGGCTGAAGCCGCAATGATGCTGCGCTGGTTACGGCACGACTGAAGTCGTGCCCTGACGAAAAACAGGAGTTGTCACACAGACTCTGAAGCTCCGACGCCCACTGCCGAATACATTTTTCCGCAAACTGATTAACCTGTGTGACTTGGCCAACTACCCGCTCGAGGGGTTCCTCGCTTTGCTGTGAATGGCACTGGGCTCGTTATCTGGATTGGGGGTCAAGACGCTGGGGAAGGCCTCACGCCTGAAGGCGTGAGCTACAGGCGCTGAAGCCCAATTGATTGGCAAGCATTTATGTCGGAGCTAAAGAGTTTGTGTGAGAACTCGTAAGCAGGCCCTCAGCGGCTAAAGCCGCAATGATGCTGCGCTGGTTACGGCACGACTGAAGTCGTGCCCTGACGAAAAACAGGAGTTGTCACACAGACTCTGAAGCTCCGACGCCCACTGCCGAACACATTTTTCCGCAGGCTGTTTAAGCTGGGTCCTTATCTGGATTGGGGGTCAAGACGCTGGGGAAGGCCTCACGCCTGAAGGCGTGAGCTACAGGTAGGGAGGACCCAAGCCCCACCCTCCAAAAACGAGGTGGGGCACCCGCACCCCTACGACGACAGTCCGCGGCGAAGTACGTTCTCACGCCGACGCCACTTTCGCCCCCACAACCGCTTCCACCGCCTGTCGCGCCAGCCGCCGGGCTTCGGCGTCGCACGCCAATACATCCGCAATCGAGGTAAACTTGCCTCGCGGCGTCTTCTCCAAAACTGCCTCTACCACTTGGGGTATCCCCAGAAAGGGCAGCCGCTTCTCCAAAAACGCCGCCACCGCCACTTCATCCGCGGCATTCAACGCGCACGGCAGCGCCCCGCCCTTCTTCATCGCCTCCCGCGCCAGCCGCAAACAGGGGAACCGGCGCGTCGACGCCTTCTCGAAATCCAATTTTCGCAGCCCGGCCCAATCCAGCTGCACTTGCTGCGACTCCACACGGTCGGGATAGGTCAGCGCATACTGAATGGGCATGCGCATATCCGGCGGGGCCAACTGCGCGAGCACCGCGCCATCCACAAACTCCACGAACGAATGAATCACCGATTGCGGGTGAATGATCACGTCAATCTGCTCTGGGCGCAGATCAAACAGCCAGCGCGCTTCAATCACCTCGAAACCCTTGTTCATCATGGTTGCGGAATCGATGGTGATGCGGTTTCCCATTTTCCAATTCGGGTGCGCCAGTGCTTGCTCCACACTCACATCCTTCAACTGCGCCAGCGGCGTCTTCCGGAAGGGGCCGCCGGAGGCGGTCAGAACAATTCGCCGCACTTCCGGATACAACGCGCTGTCCACCATGTGCGACCTGCGCCCCGCGCGCAAACACTGGTGCACCGCGTTGTGCTCGGAGTCCACGGGCAGGAGCTCTTTGCCGCTGGTCTTGGCCGCTGCCATCACCAATTCGCCCGCGGCTACCAATACTTCTTTATTCGACAGCGCTACCGTGCGGCCCAACTTGACCGCTTCATACGTCGCTTCGAGCCCTACCACGCCCACCGCTGCCGAGAGCACAATGTCCGCACTGGGATGCGTGGCCACCGCCATCATCCCTTCGCTTCCGTGATGAATCTCCGGCAATTTCTCCAGCTTCTTTTCGCGCAACACCTGCGCTAATTCCCCAGCCAACTCTTGCGTCGCCACCGACACCACTTCCGGCGCGTGCCTCTCGATCTGCGGCAGCAACTCCTTCAAATTATTCCCGGCGGCCAGCGCCACCACGGCGAACTGCTGCGGCAGAGCCTCCACCACCGCAATCGTCTGGCGCCCAATCGACCCCGTGCATCCCAATATCGCGATGTTCTTCATGTTCTCAATGTAGCAGCGGCTTTATGCCGCTGTCCCTAGCATATGGGGCTTCTCCCACGCTCTGCAAAAGCTGAAAGCTCACCGCAGAGACCACAGAGAGCCGCGGAGCTCACAGAGATGAGGATGGAAATGCCCGCCACTGGCTCTCATACGCCCACCAAAACTAAATAATACCAAACCACCGGAATGCATAGGATCAACGCATCAATCCTATCCAACACTCCTCCATGCCCCGGCAACAACGATCCTGAATCCTTTACTCCGGCGCTGCGCTTATAGGCCGACTCCAACAAATCGCCCATCTGCCCGGCCACGTTGCCCACAAACGCCATCGCCAGCAAATGCACTAGCGGTATGGGCACAAAAAATTTCGCCACATATCCAATGATCAGCGATCCCACAATGCCGCCAATCGACCCTTCCCAAGTCTTCTTGGGCGAAATGTGCGGCGCCAACGGATGCTTCCCCATAGCCCGCCCTACAAAATACGCGGTGGTGTCCGCCGCCCAGGTAATCGCCAAAGCAAACAGCAGCAGCCACTTCCCATTTGGGACAACCGCGTGCAACCGCACCGCGTAAGACAAGGGAAACGCCACCAGCAACAATGCGCTGGACGAAATCCCCGCAGCGGGAAGCGATTCGACCAGCGGCCGCCGCGTGAACAGCGTCAGCACCGTCAACCCCAGGACGAAAAGAAAGAAAACCGATGCCAGCGATGCTGCCAGCGGCAAGACGCGGCCCCCAACATCAACGGCGAACGGTCCGCGGAATGATTCCAGCAACTGAAAGAAAATCAGCACCAGGGCACAAAAAATTGTCCAGAAGCGGTATGCGCGGTGCCCAATCGCGTCACCCAGCGCAAAATATTCCCACAGCGCCAGAATGGTGATGAACGCCAGCGCGATCGCCACTGCCCATGTTGGTGTCAGGAGAACTACCGCCAGAACAATCGGAATCAGCACCAGCGCTGTTAGAACACGCGTCCCTGTCATGGCTTCAAAGCATAGCAGATATCCCGCACCGGCTTCCGGCTCCATCGCCACATCGAAGAGAGCTCCCTGGCTTCGCTGGGGATGACAATTTTTTCCAAGGCGGGTTGGGGAGAGACGAAATGGCGAAACACGAACGGATCTTCAGCGCGGCGGCATCGAAGAAGGATTCTTCGTCGCGCTATGGATGGCAATTTTTCTTCTGGGTGAGTTGCGGAGACACGGTATGGCGAAAAACCAACGGCCCGCTTCAGCCCTTCGCAAAGCTCAGGATAAAAAAAGCGGGCCCTACATCACTGCCTCTATCGCGCCGCTACCACCGGCGCAATCGCGCCATACCTGCGCTCTCGCTTCTGATAATCGAGCAACGCCTCCAACAAGCGCGCGCGATTAAAATCGGGCCACAAGGTTTCAGTCACGAAAATTTCGGCATAGGCGATCTGCCACAGCAAGAAATTACTGACGCGCATCTCACCGCTGGTGCGGATCAACAAATCCGGGTCGGGCAAATCTGCGGTATACAAATGGCGCGCCAAATCCTCTTCGGTGACCGGCTTAGGCGGCTGGTGCCCATTGCGCTCCTGCAAAATCGCATTCATCGCGTCGACAATTTCCGCGCGCCCGCCATAATTCAGCGCGATGTTGAGCACCATCCCGGTATTCTTGGCCAATTCCTCGGTGGCCTCTCGCGTATCCCGCTGCACGGCCGGGGGCAACTCGTCCGCCCGGCCCAAAAATCGCATGCGGATATTATTTCTTTGCAGCAGCGGCATCTCTTTGCGGATATATTCCCGGAGTAACTGCATCAAAAATTCAATTTCAGTCTTGGGCCGGCGCCAATTCTCCACGGAGAACGCATAGAGGGTCAAGGCCTCGACATTCAGGCGCGCACAGGTCTCAATGGCCATGCGCGCGGATTGTGTCCCGGCGCGATGCCCGGCCACGCGCGGCAAATGGCGCTTCTGCGCCCACCTGCCATTGCCGTCCATGATGATGGCGATGTGCCGCGGCAAGCGGGTCAAGTCCAGCTTTTCGAGCAGGCGCGCCTCTTCGGCGGTCACTGGTCCGAGGGTCTCTGGGGAGATCGAATGCGCGTGCGTGAGTGCCACAGGGATTTCGCTACCTTCTTTACGCCGCAAAGTTAACACGACCACCCCAGCCAACGCAATTCCCCGCTCCCCCTAGTTTCCCATCCAGCATGCCGGCAATCCCTGCGGGTTCGATCCATGCCGAGAAATCTGCGCGCCCGCTTGCACATATCGAGTATCCAATCGCGAATTTGGTCGTTTGCTACCCGGCCACAGGCGGATGGAACGCCTGATAAATGCCCTGGCCCACCAGCACGAACGTCAAGATTATCATCGCAATCGCGGTCACCCACGCCACCAGATTAAAGAAGAAGCCGTTGGTGTGCTCTCCCATCAAATCTTTGCGGTTTACCAGCAAGAGAATAAAGATGGTGACAATCGGCAACCAGATCCCGTTGCCTACCTGCGAAAAAATCAAAATCTTCCAGAGCGGCGCATTCGGGAGCATCACCACCGCCGCCCCAATGACAATCAACATGGTGTACAGCCAATAGAACGCCGGGGCCTCGCGAAACTTGTTGTCGATGCCGGCCTCGAAGCCCAAGCCTTCGCAAATCACGTGAGCGGTCGACAGCGGAAGAATCGTCGCCGCAAACAGGGAAGCATTCAGGAGCCCAAAGGCAAAGGTGAGCGCCGCCCACTTCCCGGCCAACGGCACCAGCGCCTTGGCCGCCTCTCCCGCATCGGAAATATTGGTTTGTCCGTTGGCGTGCAGCGTGGCCGCGGTGCAAATAATGATGAAGAACACAATCACCATGCACGAAATGCTGCCCAGCAGCACGTCCCACCGCGCTTGCGGATACTGCCGCGGGCCCACCTTCTTCTCCACGAATCCCGCCTGAATGTAGAAAAATTGCCACGGGGCGATGGTCGTGCCCACCAGGGCGGTCAACGTAATCAGATACCCCGTATCCATGTGGATGCTCGGCACCACGGTCATGCGCGCGGCCAACAGCCAATCGGGATGCGAAAACATGGCCGAAAAGAAATAGGTCAGGTAAAAGGCGCAGGCGATCAAGAACACCACTTCCACCTGCCGGTATGTGCCCTTCAGCACTAACACCCACACCACCAGCGCCGCTAGGGGCACGGCAATGTATTTGCTGATGCCAAAAATCTGCGCCGACGCGGCTACTCCGGCAAATTCCGCCACCACGTTCGCCAGGTCCACCAGGAATCCGGTGATCATCACGAAGAACGTGGAGCGGAAGCCAAACTCTTCGCGGATCAGGTCGGACAAGCCCTTGCCGGTGATGACGCCCATGCGCGCGCACATTTCCATGGTCACGTACAAGGCAATGGTCATGGGGACCAGCGACCACAGTAATGAGTATCCGTACGCCGACCCCGCCTGGGTGTATGTGCCGATTCCGCCGGCATCGTTGTCCACGTTCGAGGTGATAATTCCCGGCCCAATTACCGCCAGAAACAAAAACACCCGGTGGCGCCACCCGCTCCCGCGGGAAAATGCGCGGAACACCCCGCCGCGCATCCGGTCAATAAACGCATTAATATCCGAAAGTGTCATGAACCCCGTCGCATAAGTGGAGTACCTGCACTACCACCGCAAGTAAGTCAGTCCTTCTCTTACATGCCGCGGAAAAAGTCAGACGAAAGAGTCTTCAGGGGCTAAAGCCCAACTCACTGCACGCAATTTGCGCGAGGGGTGGAAGCCCCCACCTCCTATGCCGTTTGCGCGGGAGGACCGCAACCCCTGCGTCTTGACTCCCCACTCTCCGTTAGCTCCAAGTCTCTGCGGTGAACTCTTAAACTCTTCCACTCGCGGACTCTTAAACTTTGCGGTTATCCACTCACCAAGCGGGACACCACATCGTCCACGGTGACCACGCCAATCGGATGATTCTGCTTATCCAACACGGTCAGCATCCGCAAATTATATTTATCGAACAACTCAAACACGTCCTTCTCATGGGCGTCGGCCCAAATGGACACCAAGGGGTCAGTCTTCAATTCGCTCATGGCCTGTTCCGGGGCCGCCAGCAGAATCCGCGCAATCGGCACGGTCCCCGCGAAATGTCCCAGTTTGTCCACAATTACGATGGTGTCCAATTGCTCCAGGTTGAATTCCTGTTTCCGAAGCCACTCCAGCATTTCATCGCGGGTAATCGATTCGCCGACAAATGCGAATTCTGTGTTCATCATGCCGCCAGCGGTGGACGAATCAAACGCCAGCAGTTCGCGCACGTCGTGCGCTTCCTGGTTCGGCATCTCTTCCAGCAATTCTTCCGAAGTTTCTTTCGGCAAATCGGCGAGCAAGTCTGCCGCCGCGTCGGGCGCCATCTCTTCAATAATGTCGGCGGCCTTTTCCGGATCGAGTTTCTCTACGATCTGCGTGGTCAGGCGTTCATCCAACTCCGCCAACACCGCCGCGGCGGTTTCCTCATCCAGCGACGCAATGATTCCCTGGCGCTCCGCCGCGGACAGTTCCTCCATCATTTCCGCCAAATCGGCGGGGTGCAGATCCTCCAATTTTTCGTGGGTGATGCGCAGTTTCACGCGTCGCAGGGGATCCGGCTCGATCAAATTCACAAACTCCCACCGGATCGAGCGCTGCGGCAGCTTGTTCTGCAACTTGCGCACAACCGCCGAAGGCGCGAGCCCCTGAAGCAACCTGCGCACCGCCCCCGGCACGCCTACATCGACCTGCGCGACGCGCAATTCCACGTGCTCGTTGGTCGGCACTTCGTTCAAATCCACGTCATTCACGCGCACCACTTTGCGCCCGGAAGTATCGATGATCTGCTGATCGAGCAAATCTTTTTGCACCGCCAGCCATCCCTCATTCGGCTGGTAGGCATCCAGCGCCCGTTCATTGACGTTCAAGTACAACCGCCCCGGCATGACCTTGGCCACCTGGTCATAGCGCGCCACCAGCGGCTGGAATCTTCCCCGGGAAATCAGAAAGTGCGACACGCGATTCGGCTGTTCCGCCGGCTCGATAAAAAACTCCCGTACTTTCCCTACATAATTCGAAGCCGCGTCATACGCGCCCGCGCCCATCAACTCCGTGGCATACAGCATCGCGTCCCTCCTTTCCCGTTAAAGCGAGGTAGTTTGCTGCGCGTTCACGCATCCGAGGCTCAGCACAAACAAAAAACCCGCGAACGGCTAAAACCATCGCGGGTAGACCCCAAACGAAATGGCGCTCTTCCTACCCGAGAGTCACTTCCCTCCGCGCGTACCATGGCCCACGCGCCCCCGCCCCCGGTGCGCCTGCCCGGACCGCGAGCGTCCGAGCCGACGAATTTTCCGGCGGAGCGATCGGAAGGCGGACCCTCATCCCATCGCCACTAGGGTGAGGTTCGAGTTCGCTTGACGCGCTCATCAGAGAAAAATGCACTCCAAATGTAGGAATAAACCTCGCTTACATCGGCTGTCAAGCACAAAGCACTGATTCGTCGAAAATTGTTCCCAGTTTTTGCGATGCACGACCTCATTTGCCCTGAGGCGGGGATCAAAAAAAACGAACGGAGCGCTTCCCTTTTGGCGCCAGGGCAGGCGGAAAGCAGGCTGCGGTTCGGGGCTCAGGGTAAACAGTGCGGCGCCCCTACGAGGAAAGGCCTCACCCCTGGAAGGGGTGAGCTACAGGGCATGTTCCTTTGAGTGCGGAGGCTAGACACAATGAAAAACGAACGGCAGGGTAAACAGTGCGGCGCCCCTACGGGGAAAGGCCTCACCCCTGGAAGGGGTGAGCTACAGGGCATGTTCCTTTGAGTGCGGAGGCTAGACACAATGAAAAACGAACGGCAGGGTAAACAGTGCGGCACGTCTACGGGGCCTCACCCCTGGAAGGGGTGAGCTACAGGCATGTTCCTTTGAGTGCGGAGGCTAGACACAATGAAAAACGAACGGCGCGCTTCAGCCCTTCGGGGCTCAGGATTGAAAAAGCGGGCCCTACACAAACAGCATGTGCGCTGGGGGCACTCCCCTTCGCTTGCAATCCTCCAAATACAACACCAAATAATTCTTGGTAATAAACTCCCGCGTGCCATAGCCCAAGCGCCGCGCCGCCTCATCAATCGCCGCCGGCGGCCCCTCCAACTCGACAAAGGTCCCAATGGGCGTCTCGTCGTAATCGATCACCAAGCCCCCGGCCCACTTCTCTCGCGCAGGCAATTTATACGGCGTGCGGTATTTTTCATACCGGAACCAGCCGCGCAGCCCCAATCCCTCAAAAATCCGCGTCACCATCCCGGCATCCAGCAGCACCGTCTCCAGCTCTTCGCGTACCTTATGGCGGCGATCCGCGGGAGGAACGGCCACAGCTCCAATGGCCATCTGGTCCGGGGGCGACTTAAACGTCAAAAGGTAGCGGTTTGGGCCGGCCTTTCCTTTGCTATTGGTATGGCTCCTCGTCCCCGTCCCCTTACCGGGCGCCGGCGTTTCCGTGCGAATGCGCAACAACTGCCCATGTTTCGCCAATCCCCCATCGGGGGTATCGAAGATAAGATTCATCTCGTGCACGCGGCCCGAGGCAGGCTTAGCCCCCAGCTTCGCGAGCGCCCGCAGAAACCGTTTCGGCTCCGCAATTCTGAGTTTTATTTCAATCTCCGCCGCCATATCCCCGTCAGCATATCAAACTCCCTGTGGACTGCGGCAGCTCGCTTTGGCCCGAGGCTCGAAACGTCTTCGATCCAAACAGAATCGAGGCATTCCGTCTTTCGCGTTGTCCCGCGGCTTCTGTCCGACGGTGGGCACCCGGGTACTGGCGACCCAAGAGCACAGGTGGGAGTGGTTGTGCCACGGCTACTGCACGACCCAAGAGCACAGGCAGGAGTGCCTGTGCCACTAAATTTTCCTCAGGCTCCCCAGGTGCATTGCACCGCGCCCGTACGGTAGGATAACCTCCAGTAGACTTGGTGCCAGGGGAGCGGTCGTTCCTTTGGGGGCAATCTGGGTAACGGTCGTGCGGCCCGCGGGTCGGACGGCGCAGGTTACGCTCCACGCTCTGCCTGTCGTAGTCGGGGCCGCTACACGAGATTCCGACATCTCCTTCAGCAGGAGCCGCGATTCCGCAATCGCGAGGGTTCGGTTTTCCTTGTTTGAGGTTGGTGTAGCCCCTAATTCGCACGGTGGATAGCAGGTTCAGGGGCACGCCAATGGGTTTCGGGACACATTTTGACGACCAGACGCCACGCGGGTCTGGCCGCACAAGCGTAAGAGGTGCAGCCGTGGGCAGCGCAGGGGGTTCCAAGATGCACGCACCCTTAGCCGACCGCGAGCCGGTCGAGCACGTGATCCACAATGACCGCCGGGTCGATCACTACGCATGGATGAAGAACAAGAAAGACCCGCGGGTGCGGGCCTATCTCGACGCGGAAAACGCCTACGCCGACGCCGACATGCACGGCACGGAAGCCCTGCAGGAATCGCTCTACCAGGAAATGCTCGGGCGCATTCAGCAAACCGACTTGAGCGTGCCCTACCGCCTGCGCGGCTACGAATATTACTCGCGCACCGAAGAGGGCAAGCAATATCCCATCTACTGTCGCAAAAAAATTGTCGAGGCGTTTTCGCCCGCCCAGCGCAACGAACCCGACGACGCGCCTGTCCCCTCTCGGTGGGGTGACGACAAGGTTCTCCAGGAGCTGCGCGCGGAACTCCGCCAGGAATTTGGCGACGAAGCGTTCGAGCGCCGAACCGCGATCGAACCGGCGCCCAAAGGCATGGTCGAAGAAGGGCTTACCGAGCCTAGCCGACCGGTCGAGCCCGGCGAGGAAGAAGTCCTGCTCGACCTGAATGAAATGGCCGTGGGCCACACATTCATGGCTCTGGGCATCTTCGAAGTCAGCGACGACGACCAATTTCTCGCCTACGCTATCGACACTAGCGGCTACCGCCAATATGTCTTGCAGGTCAAAGATCTACGCAACAACGCTGCACTGCCCCTGCGCGTTGAACGGGTCACCAGCACCGCCTGGGCCATGGATAATCGCACGCTGTTCTACGTGACCGAAGACGAGGTGACCAAGAGGTCCAATCAACTGTGGCGCCACGTGTTCCCCGACCAGCCGTCCGACGCCTCGCAGTCCCAGCATCCTGACGATCTGCTTTTCGAGGAAAAAGACGAACGTTTCCGTATGGATGTCGAGCGCAGCCGGAGCGGCGCGTACCTTTTCCTGGTGATCAACAGCCACACCACGAGCGAAGTCCGCTATCTGCGCGCCGATTCACCCTTTGGCGCCTTCCAACTCGTGGAGGCGCGCACCGACGACCACGAGTATTACCTCGATCATCATCCCGGCAGCTGCAGCGATCCCGCCGGTGGGGTCTTCTTCATTCGCACGAACAGTGGCGGGCGCACGTATCGTCTGGTGACCGCGCCCACGCAAGATCCCGGCAGCGGGCGTTGGCGCGAGGTGATCCCTAATCGGCCTGGGGTGATGCTGGCTGGCCTGGAAGTTTTCCGCTCGCACCTGGTGCTGACCGAGCGCGAAGACGGGCTCCCGCATCTCCGCATCGTCGATCTCACCCTCGAAGCGGCCACCGCGCTGGACGCGTCCAAACGCCTCAGCTTCTCGGAGCCGGCTTACAACGCGGCGCTCGGCAACAATCCGGAATTCGAGCAGGAAACGTTACGCTTCCAGTACGAATCGCTGGTCACGCCGCGCTCGGTGTATGATTACGAGCTGTCCACGACTCAGTGGGTGCTGAAAAAACGTCAGCCGGTGCTAGGCGATTTCGACACCGCGAACTACGTCAGCGAGCGGCTGCACGCCAAAGCCACCGATGGCACGCTCATCCCCATCTCGGTTGTGCGCCACAAAGACACGCTACGCGACGCCAATGCCCCGCTGCTGTTGTACGGATATGGCAGCTACGGTCTGTCCTTGCCCATCAGCTTCAGCTCCAATCGACTCAGCCTGCTGGATCGCGGATTCATCTACGCTATCGCACACATTCGCGGCGGGGGGGAACTCGGCAAGCCTTGGCACGACGCCGGTCGCATGCACCAGAAGATGAACACGTTCACCGACTTCATCTCCTGCGCGGATTACCTTGTCGCCAGGCATTACACTTCCCACAACCTGATCGTGATCGAAGGGGGTAGCGCCGGTGGTTTGCTAATGGGAGCCGTGGCCAACATGGCGCCAGAAAAATTCCACATGGTGGTCAGCCACGTTCCTTTTGTCGACGTGCTCAACACCATGCTTGACCCTACGCTCCCACTCACCGTCGGCGAATACGAAGAGTGGGGCAATCCGGAAGTTGCCGAGGACTACTTCTACATGAAGCAGTACTGCCCGTACACCAAAGTCGAGCACAAGAATTACCCGCGGATGCTGGTGAAAACCGCCTGGAACGATAGCCAGGTGATGTATTGGGAAGCCGCCAAATATGTGGCCAAGCTGCGCAGCCTGAAAACCGATGGCAACATCCTGCTGCTGAAAACCAACATGGGCGCCGGACACGGGGGTGCTTCCGGTCGCTACGATTTCCTACGTGAGATTGCGTTCGACTACGCCTTCATCCTCCGGGAACTAGGCCTGGCGTTATGACTTGGCGGAACACTCTTGTGGCAGAGCCACGCTTGGCTGGGCTGGGGGTTCACCGCGACACTCGCAGCACAGGCAGAAGTGCCCGTGCCACGCACTGAGCCATGTCCGAAGCCACCACACCTCTAATGCAGCAGTACAACGCCGTGAAGGGCCGCTACCCTCACGCGCTGCTGCTGTTCCGGCTCGGGGACTTCTACGAACTCTTTTACGAAGACGCCATCATCGCCGCCCGCGAACTTCGCATCACGCTCACTTCCCGCAACCGCGAAAAGGGCCAGCCCATCCCGATGTGTGGCGTCCCGTATCACGCCGCCGACGGCTACATCGCCCGGCTCATTCGCGCGGGATACAAAGTGGCCATTTGCGAGCAGATGGAGCAGCCCGGCCCCGGCAAGAAACTCGTCCGGCGCGAGGTTTCCCGCGTCATCACTCCCGGCACTGCCACGGACGTTTCGGTACTCGATGCCCGCGAAAATAATTTCCTCGCCGCTGTCGCTCAAGACACTTCGGGCCGCAACGGCCAGCACATCGGCCTTGCGCTCGTCGACCTCTCCACGGGCGAATTTCTTGCGACCGAATTCCAGGGCCCAGGCGCCGAAGACGATCTTCGCGACGAACTCCAGCTCCTGCATCCTCGCGAAACGCTGCTCCCGCGTCCGCAGCAGCTTTTCGAAACCGCCAAGAACACTCTGCTGGATGGCGCGGGCGGCGTCGAAACTCGTCTGGAAGACTGGATCTTTCAGCGCGATTACGCCGAGCGGCTTCTGCGGGAACAGTTCGGCGTTGCCGAACTCACTGGCTTCGGCCTGGATGCGCACCTGCAAGCGCTCTGCGCCGCCGGCGCGGTCGTTCACTACCTTCGTGAAAACGCCGCGCGGGGTGACGACGCCCCCAGCGTCGAAGCGCTCCAGCATCTCGATCGCATTCGCTATTACCAGCAGCAAGACGCGCTGGTCCTGGATCCCGTTTCCGTACGCAATCTTGAACTTCTCGCACCCATCTTCACCGACGAAAGCAAATCCTCCGGTCCCACGACGGTCATCGCCGCGCTCGATTCCACCGTCACCGGCATGGGCGCACGGCTGCTCCGCTCCTGGATACTTCGCCCACTTCTCGATCAAGAGGCGATCGAAGCGCGCCTCGATGCCGTCGAGCATCTGCTGAAGCAAACCGTGATTCGCGGCGAAATTCGAAAGGAACTGCGGGGCATTCAGGACCTCGAGCGCCTTACGAGCCGCATTACGCTTGGCCAGGCCATGCCCCGTGAGCTTGTCGCTCTGCGCAAATCCCTGGCACAACTTCCCGTGATTCGCGAATTCACGGTCGATCGTGTGTCCGCTAAATCTTCCTGCGATGCGCGCACCGGGCTCCTCCACGAACTTCACGACGAACTCGACGAACTCGCCGATGTTCGCGAACTTCTGGAAAAATCCATCGCCGAAGAGCCTCCCGCGGTCGCCACGGAGCCCGGCATCATCCGTCCCGGGTACAACGCTGAACTCGACGAGCTGCGCACCCTCAGCCAGAACAGCAAACAGATCATCGCTTCGATGGAAGAGCGCGAGCGCAAGCGCACCGGCATCGGGTCCCTGAAGATTCGCTACAACCAGGTCTTCGGTTACTACATTGAAATTTCCAAGCCCAACCTTCACCTCGCACCCGCCGATTACGAGCGCAAGCAAACCCTCGTCAACGCCGAGCGTTTTACTTCTCCGGAATTAAAGGAGTACGAGCGCAAAATCCTCGCCGCCGACGAGCGCATCTCCGAAATCGAGCGCCAGCTCTACGTCGACGTGCGCTCGAGCATTGCCGGCAAAGCTTCCCGGCTGCGCCGCACTGCCTCCGCCATCGCCAAGCTTGACGTTCTCGCCTCATTCGCCAAGCTTGCCGCCGACCGCAATTACGTTCGTCCTGAATTCAACGCCACCGGCGAACTGCTGATCATCGGCGGGCGGCATCCTGTGATCGAAGAATTGCTGAAGCAAAAGGGAGAACGTTTCGTTCCCAACGATCTTTGCTTCGAGCC
>Ga0335073_10009298_pt1 | contig 13792 bp, 9 predicted proteins | sample Lox_Sample_22_FD_207093 | JGI IMG/M metagenome (GOLD analysis project Ga0335073, IMG submission 207093) | Soil microbial communities from Loxahatchee National Wildlife Refuge, Florida, United States - Lox_Sample_2.2 | ecosystem: Environmental > Terrestrial > Soil > Wetlands | place: USA: Florida... | reverse complement strand
AGTGGAGAAAGCGGTCGCCGATCTGCGCAGAAGCATCCCCGCCTGTGAACAAAATCGGTGCGATACCCAGGAGAAATGGAACTATTTCCTCCGCAGCAACGATCTCAACCCCGAGTTGGTGGAACAACGCTGGAGCCAGCGCATGGCGATCCTGCATTTCATCGACATCCGCTTCCGCAGCGGAATCCGCATCGCGCCCGACCAGATCTCGGCGTATTACCAGAAAACCCTCGTGCCCGCGCTCGAGAAGAATCATGAGACCGCGCCGCCGCTCGCCGATGTCTCCACGCGCATCCAGGAAATTCTGCTCCAGCAGCAGGTTTCCGGCCTCTTTCAGGACTGGCTCGGCAGCCTGCGCGATCAGGGCAACGTCCGCATCGTCGACAAAGCGTACAGCGCCGATCTCGACACCGTCTCCCCCACACCCTCCGGAGATCGCACCCCATGAGCGCCGCGCCCACGCCCGAGACGAAGCCGCGCCGCCGCGTCGGCCATTTCCTGATCGTCGCAGGGCTCTGGGTAGCCGGCCTGCTCGCGATCGCCTTCGTCGCGCTGGCCGTTTTCGCGGACTCGCCCCTGTTCCAGAAGCGCATCCGCCATGCCATCGTTGCCGAACTGGAGAAATCCACCGGCGGCCGCGTGGAGCTCGGCCGCTTCGCGTGGCGCCTCTCGCATCTGGAATTCGAAGCCGACAACCTTACCATCCACGGCCTCGAAGCGCCGGGTCAGGTTCCCTATTTTCATGCGGATCGTCTCTATGCGCGCCTCCGCATCGTTTCGTTCTTCCGGCCGAAGATCGCGCTCAACTACCTTGAAGCCGACCATCCCGTCATCCACCTGATCGTCTACCCCGACGGGTCGACAAACCAGCCGCAGCCGCCGCACCCCAGTCCGCCGAGCGCGACGCGCAACGAAATCTTCGACCTCGCCATCGGCCGCACCGTGCTCAGCGACGGGCTCGCCATCGTGAACCAGAAGACCATCCCCTTCAGCCTCACCGCGAACGATCTCGCTGCGCAGGTCACCTACGACGCTTCGCGAGACCACTACCTCGGCAGCCTGCACGCGCAGGACATCGTGGCCCAGCGCGCGGTCGATACTCCGGTTCACTCCACGCTCGAGGCCACGATCGACGCCAGCCGCAACGCCGTCAGCCTCACGTCGCTCAAACTGCTCAGTGGACTCGAAGGAGCGAAGCAGCAAAACGAGCTCCGCGCTACCGGCTCGCTCACCGACTTCAACCATCCGCGCTGGCAATTTACCGTGCAGGGAGCGGTCGATACGCTTACGCTCCGCGCGCTCAGCGGCATCCCCGGCCTCGCGGGAGGCACGGCTCAGCTCGAAGCCGCGGGCAGCGGATCCTCCGCGCAATTCTCGATCGACGGAAAGGCCGCCCTCACCGGCGGCGCCTACAAGATCGGCACCGTCGATATCACCGACGCGGAAGGCACGGCGGCGCTCCATATCAACCAGGATGTCGTCGCCGTCACCGATATCCACGCGCGCGCAGCCGGCGGCTCCGTGGACGGCGATCTGCGCATCCTCCACTGGCAGGCGCCGGCCCCGCCGCCCGGCCGCCGCATCAGGCCCGGGACACCGGTCACCGAGGGCACCCTGCGCACGCACATCGCCGGCTTTGCGCTCGATCGCATCCTCGACGTGGTTGCCCCGCCGCATTACCGCCGCTTCGGCTTCGACACCGTCGCCGCCGGCACTGCCAATCTCGACTGGACCGGCGACGCCACCACTTCACTGATCGGTTCAGCCGATGTAACCCTGGCTCCGCCGCAGACGCCCACGCCCGGCGAAGTTCCGGTCACCGGCAGCGTAAAAGCGCAGTACATCCATCACACCGGCTCAGTCGCCATCGGCAGCCTCGACGTCCACACGCCGGCCTCGGCGATTCAGATCTCCGGTGCGCTCGGCGTCTATCCCGACACACGCCCCACGCAGCTCACGGCCAGCCTCACCACCGGGAATCTGGCCGAATTCAATCCCGCGCTCGAGGCCTTCGGCATCTCCGCACCGGGCCAGCCTTCGCCGATTCCCGCGGCTCTCCACGGACAGGCGCAGTTCCACGGTGAAGTGACCGGGACACTGGAGTCGCCGGATTTCCACGGTCACGTGCAGGCCACGAATTTCGATATCACCCCGCGCGTGGCCGCGACGGCGGCGCCGGGATTGCAGGCCATTCATTTCGACTCGCTCACCGCCGACGCCGAATACTCCGCCGGCGCGCTCTCGATCGGCGCGGCGACCCTGCTCCAGGAGAAAACGACCATCCATCTCGACGGCCAGGTGCGCGGCGATCCCCGATCGCCCAGCGATCTCTTCGCGGATACTTCCGCCATTCGCGCGAAGATCGACGTGAAAAACGCCGATCTCGGTTCGTGGATCGCGCTGACCGGTCATGATTATCCCGTATCCGGAACGCTGAACCTGCACGCCCAGACCGGCGGCACCATCGGCGATCTCAGCGGCGACGGCGCGCTGAGCCTCACCAGCGGAGCGATCGAGGGCGAGAATTACCGTTCCCTCACCGCCGACGTCAGCTTTCACGGCAAAGAGATTTTCGCTTCGCATCTCGCCTTCGCCCTCGATGGCGGCCGCATCTCCGGCAGCGGCGGCTACGATTTCGGCGCGCGCACCGTGCAGTTCGATGTGCAGGGCGGCGGTTTCGAACTGGCCCACATCCGCCGCATCCAGAACGAACAATACCCGGTCGTCGGCGCCGTCGATTTCCAGGCGCGCGGCAGCGGTCCGGTGGACGCGCCGTCGCTGCAGGCCGCTCTGCACGTGCGCAACCTCTCGCTCGCCCGCGAGTCCAAAGGCGAAGTTGACGTTGAAGCCCACACCGTCGGCAAGGCGCTGGAGACTCATGTCGAGGCGCGCCTGAACACCGCAACCCTGGACATGAATGGAGAGACGCAGCTCTCCGGCGACTACCAGACGCGCGCCAGCCTCGACGTCTCGAAATTCGACATCGATCCCATCCTGCGCACCTTCTCCGTGAGCGGCGTTCGCGGCAGCTCTTCGATCGCCGCCGCCGTCACCGTCTCCGGCCCCCTGCGCTATCCGCGCCAGCTCAGCGGCGACGCGCGCGTCAGCGAGCTTTCGCTCACGCTTGAAGATGTGCCCATCCACAGCGACGGCACCCTGCACGCCTCGCTCGCCAACGGCACGCTCCGCGTCGATCCCATCCACATTCTCGGACCTGACACCGACGTGCACATGCAGGGCTCGCTGGGTGTCTTCACCACCGCCTCCGCCCCGCACACCGTCGAAGGCCACGCCAGCGGTTCCATCAACATTGCGCTGGCCCAGACGCTCGACACCGATATTCTCTCCTCCGGCCACGTCGACTTCACCGTAACCGCGCAGGGGACCACACAGAACCCCGACCTCGTCGGCAACGTCCGCTTCACCAACGTCAACGTCGCACTCGAGGACTACATCAACGGCCTCAGCCGCATGAACGGCGAGCTGGTCTTCGATCAGGACCGCCTGGAATTCAAAAACGTCACTGCCTACTCCGGCGGCGGACTCATCAGGGTGGGCGGCTTCGTTACCTATCATCACGGTCTTTATGCCGATCTGACCGCAACGGCGCGCGGCGTGCGCATTCGCTATCCGCAGGGCGTGACCTCCACGGCCGATGCGAACCTGCGCTTCCAGGGCACCCAGGCCAGCATGCTGTTCAGCGGCGACGTCACGCTCACGGCCTTTGCCATCAGCCCCGACGTCGATTTCGCGTCCATCGCCAGTTCCAGCGACTCTGTCTCGGCGCCGCCCAATCCCGATGCTCCGTCGAACCGCGTGCGCCTCGACGTCCGGATCACATCGGCGCCCTCACTTGACTTCCAGAACTCGTTCGCGCGCCTCGCCGGCAACGTCGATCTCCTGGTCCGCAATACGCTCGCCCAGCCCACGGTGCTGGGACGCGTGACCATCACCGAGGGCAGCGCGACCTTCAACGGCGAAAAGTTCCAGCTTCAGCACGGCGAAATCTATTTCAGCAATCCCGTCCGCATCCAGCCCAACGTCGACATCACGGCCACCACCACGGTGGAAGACTACAACATCACCATCGGCCTCCAGGGCAACGTGTCGAAGGTCACGCCGACCTTCCGCTCCGATCCGCCCCTTTCGGAGCAGGACATCTTCTCCCTCCTCGCCATGGGCCGCACCCAGGAAGAGCAGCAGATCTATTCCACCGAGCAGCAGCAGGCCGGCGTCAACTCCACCGCCGACTCGCTGCTCGGCGGCGCGCTCAACGCCACCATCTCCAGCCGCATTCAAAAGCTCTTCGGAGGCGGCTCGGTGCGCATCGACCCCACCTTCGTTTCCGGCGTCGGCAACGCAACCGCGCGCATTACGGTAGAGGAGCCCATCTCGAAGCAGGCCACGCTCACCTACGCCACCAATGTCAACTCCACCGCCGAACAGCTGATCCAGGGAGAGTGGCGCCTGACACCCAATTTCTCCGTGCTTGCCGTGCGCGACGAATCCGGAGTCTTCTCGCTTGTCTTCCGGCTGCACCGCCGTTATCACTGACAACTATTTGCATCTTTTGGGCAGGAATTCTCGTCTAACGGCCGGGTTTGCCTGCCAACTTTTGTATCCGTTGCGCGCACAAAAAATCGTCTGCCCAAGCGCATCCAAACACCGTCCTTCCGTGTCTGAATAGGCAGAATGGCCCTCTCCGCTGGCAGGTCGCCTCAGCGGTCCAGCCGGGAAAACAAAACCCCAGGGAGCGGGCCGGGGAGCGTATCTCATGAAAGCATTTGCTTCACTTGTTGTAGCCGCGGTCCTGGCAGTTCCTGCGGCATTCGCTCAAACCAACGATGCCCAGTTACAGCAGTCCGTGCAGAAGGCTCTGCACGGGTCCCAGTTCAAAAACGTTCAGGTGACCGCGCAGAACGGAATCGTCGTTCTCAGCGGCAGCGTCGACGTCGTAGCCGCGAAACTCGCTGCCGATCAGAAGACGCACCATGTGAAGGGCATTCAGGCAGTCAACAACGAGATCCAGGTCAATACCGAACAGATCCCGGATGCACAGCTCCAGGCTAAGGTTTCGAAAGCCATCACCTATGACCTATGGGGCCAGGTGCCCGTGCAATTCCAGGCGATCGGCGTAAGCGCGAGTAACGGCGTCGTCACCCTCAGCGGCCATGCGGCCGGGCCCGTGGCGGCTGCCGATGCTGTAGCCGTTGCCGCAAACACCAAAGGTGTGAAGGACCTGATCGACAACATCCAGATCGACCCGGTATCGGATTTCGACAACGAAATTCGCGTCCGCGAATTCCGCGCCATCTACGGCTATCCGCTGCTCAACCAGTACGTGATGGACCCGGAGAAGCCGATCCGCATTGAGGTGTCGAACGGCCACGTCGTCCTCTACGGAACCGTCGCCAACCAGGCGGAGAAGAATGCAGCCGGAATCCAGGCGAACACCGTGCCCGGCGTCTTCAGCGTCACGAACAACCTGCAGGTCTCAGGCTCGACGACCGAAAAGCCTTCGAAGTAAGCGAGTCTTTCCACTATCCGCCCCGTCCCGATCAGATCGGGATGGGGCCTCTTCTTTTGGCGTGGCGTCTATCTTTCCGAACTGTCGCCGCCCAATTGCAGCCGCCGCTCCGTTAGATAGGCCCGCCAGCTCGCCTCGGCAATCTGCGGCCAACGCAATCGCGCGTAGGCGACCCATGCGTCCCGGTAGCACATCCACGCGCGCTCCATGTTCCGCGTCAGTTCTGGCGGGATGCAGGTCTCGTCGTCATTGCGACACGGCTCCTCACTCGACAGAGCATTGCGATATTCAGCGTTCAGCTTTGCGTCTGCGGCCGCCAGATCGGCGTCGGATCCGGACGGCAGCGCGCCGCCCCGAAACCCTTCCATCATCCACAGAAACTGGAAGTTGGCGCGAGCTTCTGCCTGCTCTGTATCGGCGCCGCAGCCATTGCCGCCGCCGCATGACCTGCTGAAAATCTCCAGATGCAGCGTTCGGAACGGCTCGAATGCCTTCAGCAGATTTGCCCACGCTTTCCGCTCCGTAATCTTCGCCTGTCTTTCCCGCTCCATCAGCGCTGCCAGCTCCGCCCGTTCCCGCCGCAGATCGTCCTCGGCACAGCTCAGTTCAAAGCTGCGCTCATCACCGACCCAATCGCTCGCCGAGCCATGCCCTAACTCGCGCTCGCAGGCGCCTGCCGTGTCCGGATCGAACGAGAGCTTGCGCTGCGCCCCAGCCGAAACAGGAGCGACAAGCATCGCCAGTGCAATCAGCCCGCCCCCGAAAGTCTTCCTGTGCATTGCGAGAATAGTATGACGCCAGGGCCATCCGGTGCAGGAGTCGGCCTCCCTATCCCCTGCGCCCTATCCCCTATACCCTGTATTTATGTCTTTATTCCGCTCCATCCGGATCACCCTCGAGATGATCAAGTGGGAGCACTCCATCTTCGCTCTGCCCTTCGCTCTCACGGGAGCCATGCTCGCCGCGCACGGCTGGCCGCCGGCGCGCCCGCTCCTCTGGATTATTGTCTGCATGATCGCCGCGCGCTCCGCGGCGATGGCCTTCAATCGCTGGGCCGACGCCGATCTCGACGCCGCCAATCCGCGCACGCGCGTCCGCGCCATTCCCGTCGGCCTGCTCACCCGCAACTTCACCGCGGGATTCACGATCGTAATGTCCGCGATCTTTTTCCTCGGCGCCGCAAAGCTCAACAGGCTCACGCTCGCGCTCTCGCCGATCGTGCTCGCGGTGCTGTTCTTCTACTCGTACACCAAGCGCTTCACGCGCTGGTCGCACCTGTTTCTCGGGCTCGCGCTCGGCCTCGCGCCCGCAGGGGCGTGGGTCGCCATCCGCGGCTCGCTCGACCCGCGCATCCTCGTGCTCACTGCCGCCGTGTTGTTCTGGGTCGCGGGCTTCGATGTCCTCTACGCCTGCCAGGATGAAGCGCACGACCGTGCAGTCGGGCTCCGCAGCGTGCCCGCCACGCTCGGCACCACGACAGCGTTTGCCATCGCCCGCGCGATGCACCTCATCATGCTGGCGCTGCTGGTCTGGCTGATTGTGCTTTTCCATCTGGGAGCCATCGCGCTCGTCGGCATCTTCGCCGTTGCCGCACTGCTCCTGTGGGAGCACCTGATTGTCTCCCCGACGGATTTGTCGCGCCTCAACGCCGCCTTCTTCACCATGAATGGCGTCATCTCGGTCATCTTTTTCGTCTTCGTCGCGGCCGACCTGCTGCTGGCTCACCGGAGTTGAAAATCAACGGGTATTCGCTGACGCAATCCCCACGGATCGCTCTTTTCTGGCGGCTCTTTCCCTGGCTTCTTAGCTGCCCTTGGGCAGTTCCAGCGCAACCAACCCAAACTTCGTCTGGCCATTTTCGCTCGAGTCAATGCCCACCACGTGGAACCGCTCCGGCGATCCCGCGCGCAACTCGTGATCGCTGTCGCTGCCGTTGATGCTCATGTGCCCGTTCCCGCCCTGTCGGTCGCCGCACGTCAGGCCGCTTTTAGTCACCGTCAGTTTGCCCACCGGCATGCCGTGATCGCACTCGAGCACGTCGCCATACTTCGCGAGCGGCTTGCGATAGAACGCGAGCACCTGCTCCGGCGAGTCCGTCGTGACATAGCTGGCCGCCTGCACGCTGAAGTGAAAGCTGTTGAGCACAAAGCCCAGGTCTGCCGAGGACGAATCGCTGTCTTTGTCCTTCCACGGCTTCGCTCCAGGATACTCCGGCAGTCCAATATCCTTCGCCGTCGCATGACTGTTCGCATGCGCGCTCAGGTTGAAATCGGAATTCTGCGCGAAGCACGAGCTGGCCAGACCAGCCACAGTGAGCGCAATCGCCAGGGTACCGCAGAAAAGGGTTCGACGGTGCATAGAGCCTCTCCCTCGGCTTTACGCAGACGAGCGCCCTGGGGTTCCCTGGCCGGATCAACCATCTGCTCGAGGCTCTGCCTGACGCTGTGATTCGGCCTGCGCGCCGCTCACCGGAAGAGCTTGTTGAGATCCTGTAACCCCGCCGCGTTCTTCGCAAACGTGAACGTTCCCTGCTCGCGCATCTCCCTGGCCGCGGCCAGCACGGTGCCCATGGCCGCACGCGCCAGAGCGCTGCCCACGCTCACCCGCTTTACGCCCAGATCCGACAACTCCGCCAGACTGAACTCCGCACCCGCGAGCCCCATCAGCACGTTCACGGGACGATCCACGGAACGCATCACTTCCGCGATGTCCTCCCGCTTCCGCAGCCCCGGGGCGTACAGCACATCCGCGCCGGCTTCCTGATATGCGCGCAGTCGCCGGATTGTGTCTTTCAGATCGGCGCGCCCGTGCAGATAATTTTCCGCGCGCGCCGTCAGCGTGAAGGGGAAGCGCAAACGACGCGCCGCCGCCGCCGCGGCCTCGACCCTCGCAATCGCCAGGTCGAGTTCGTAAATGGGATTGTCAGGATCACCGGTCGCATCTTCGATCGATCCGCCGACGAGCCCCGCTGCCGCGCCCAGCCGGATCGTTTCCGCCACCGTCTCCGGCGCGTCGCTGAATCCATTCTCGAGATCCCCACTCACCGGCAAGTCTGTCGCGGCGGCAATCGCCGCCACGTGCGCCATCGCGCCCATCAGTCCCGTCGATCCGTCGGGCTTTCCCAGCGAGAAGGCGCAGCCCGCGCTCGTCGTCGCCAGCGCCTCGAAGCCTGCGTGCGCGAGCAGCCTCGCCGTGCCCGCGTCCCAGGGGTTGGGAATGATGAACGCGCCGTCCCGCTCGTGCAGCGCGCGAAACGCTTTCGCTTTTTCGGCTTGTGTCGCCATGCTCATGGCTCCCGTGAAGAAGACGCAGCCATCCGGCAGAATGTTCCGTCGACGGCTTCAACAAAATTACGCTCTTCGCGCAGGATCAGCCGCTTCGTTTCCGCCATGGCAAAATTCTCGCGCGCCTCGGCGTCGGTCCGTAGCCGCGCTCGGTACGCCTCGTAGGCCGCCAGGCTTTTGAAGCCGATCAGCGCCCACGCCACGTCGTTCGTCCCTTCGCTGGGCAGAAAATATCCGATCAGATTGCCGCCGCATCGCGGAATGATCCGGCCCCAGTTCTCCGCATAGCGCCGGAACGCCTCTTTCTGAAACGGATCGATCTGATACCGAATCACGCACGTCACTTTTGCCGCCATTGCCTTTTCCTCCGCCATCCTGTCCCTCCATGCGTCTGCCGCGGCCGCAGCGCCTGCACCTGCCATGCCGATCATCGCTTCGCGCCGGTTCATCATGTCTTCGAGTATCGGGTTTGCCGAGCGCTCATACTTCGTTTACGGTAAAAGTGTGAATGCAATCCCGTCCGTCGACACGGATGTTTCCCGCATCGCCGCCGCCATCGGCGAGCCGGCCCGCACGCGCATGCTCTATTGCCTGATGGAAGGCCCGGCGCGCACCAGCACCGAACTGGCTCTCGTCGCCGGCGTCTCGCCGCCGACGGCCAGCGTGCACCTCAGCCGCCTCAAAAGCGATAGCCTCGTCCGCGTCTTCGTTCAGGGACGCCACCGCTACTACTCGCTCGCCTCGCCCGCAGTGGCCCGCGCGCTCGAAGGCCTTAGCGTGCTTGCCGGCTCGCCGCGCAATCGCTTCATGCCATCGACGCCCGTCCATCTGCGCGCCGCGCGCAGTTGTTACGACCACCTCGCCGGAGCTATTGCTGTCGGCCTGCACGATCGCTTTCTGTCGCACCGCTGGCTGCTCCCCAGGCGCGGCGGAAACGCCTATGATCTCTCCGACGCAGGCTCAGAAGCCCTCAGCGCTGCCGGAATCGACGTCGACTTCACCCGCTCCCTGCGCCGCCGCTTCGCTTATGGTTGTCTCGACTGGTCTGAGCGCCGTCCGCATCTCGGCGGCGCGCTCGGGGCTGCGCTGCTTTCGCTCGCGCTCAAAAAGAAGTGGGTCGCGCGCCAGTTCGAATCCCGCGCACTGACGATCACCGCGCTCGGCCGCCGCGAATGCCGCGCCCGCTTCGGTCTCAGCCTCTGATCCCAGTAGCCCGGACTACTCCGCCCGCAACGCTTCTACCGGATTCACCCTCGCGGCGCGGCGGGCCGGAAGCAAACTCGCGAGCAGCGCAAACATTCCAAGCACCGCCGCAACGACCGCCAGCGTGGAGATATCCCACGCGCGCACGCCGAACAACTGGCTTTTCATCAGCGAAGAGGCGCCGATCGACAAGGCCAGCCCCAGCGTAATGCCAATCCCGGCCAGCAGCCCGGCTTCGCGCAGGATCATCCCGTGCACGGCGCTCGGTTGCGCGCCCAGCGCCATGCGTACGCCGATCTCGCGCGTGCGCTGGCTGACCGAATACGCAACCACTCCGTACAGGCCTACAACGCTCAGCACCAGCGCCACGGCGGCAAATCCTCCCAGCAGATACGTCAGGAACTGGTGGATTACCGCCGCCGTCGAGCCGTCGATGGCGCCCTGCATGCTGCTTTCGCCATAGACGCTCAGATTCACGTCGATCCCCCGCATCGCCTTCACCAGCTCCGGAAGCAGCGCGTTCTCGTTGCCCGTTGTGCGCACGGCCAGCGAAAAGTAGTTGTCCGCCTCGTGATAGATCGAGAAGTACTCCGCGGGATATGCCGTATCGTCCAGCGCATTCTCCCGAATATCCGCGATCACTCCCACTACCTGGCGCATCGACTTCGGAGACAGAACGATGTCACCGACCATCTTGCCTACCGGATCTTCGCCTGGGAAATACTTCTTCGCGAATGTGTCGTTAATCACGATCACCTGCGGATGATTCATGTCGTCCTGATCCGTGATCCCGCGGCCCTCCAGCAGCTTCGCGCGAAATACCTGCCGCAGATACTCCGGATTCACGTCCCGCTCCAGCACATCGTTGTGCTCGCCGTGATACGGCTTGCCCGGTACGCGAATCCAGTCCGTGTCGCAGTCGCACTGCACCGGCAGATCGCTGGTGATGCCCACTGCCTGCACGCCCGGAAGTGCCAGCACCCGCTGTTTGATTTCCGCGTAGAGCTGCACCCGGCTCTCAGGCTTCGGATACGCCTTGTCCGGCGCCGCTATGGAAACCGTCGCCACATGCGAAGGGTCGAATCCCAGTTCCACATGCAGCAGCCGGTAGAGGCTCTTGCCCAGCAGACCCGCGGCGGCCAGGAGCACCATCGCGACGGCCAACTCCACCACCACCAGGTTCGCGCCCAGCTTGCGCCAGAATCGCCCGGCTCCCATGCGTCCGCCTTCGCTCAGCGCGGAGTGAATATCCTGGCGCAGTAGCCGCGCCATGGGCGTCAGCGCCAGCAATGCCGAGGCCAGCACCGCTACGCTCGCCGCGAACTCCGCCGAGTGCACATGCAGCCCCAGATGATCCAGGAAGGGCGCGCCGTCGCGCATGGTCTTCGGCATCAGCTCGCGCAGCAGCCGCATGAGACCTACGGCAACGGCAATCCCCGTTCCGCAGCCGCCTGCGGCCAGCAGCATCGCCTCGGTCAGGAATTGCCGCGCCAGCCGCAAGGGCGTTGCGCCCAGCGCGCCTCGCACGGCAATCTCCCGCCGCCGCGCCTCTGACCGCACGACCATCAGATTTGCCACATTCACGCAGGCAATCACCAGCAGCAGCACGGCTCCGGCCAGGATGGTCATCAGAATCGGCCGCACCCGCCCCACAATCAGCTCCCGCAGGGGCTGCACCGTTGCAGTCACGCCGTGATTCGAGTCCGGATACTGGCGCTCCAGCTCTGCTGCAATCTTCTTCAGATCCGCCAGAGCCATGCCCGCGGTCACGCCGTCGCGCAGCCGCCCCACCGCATACAGATCATGGCAACTGCGGCGCGCCTCACATCCCTTACGATCTCCCAGCGGCGTCCACAACTCCGCCTTGCCGCGTGGCGCGAATGCGAAATTCTGCGGAAGCACGCCCACGACTGTGTACGGCTCGCCATCCAGGTGAATCGTCTGCCCCACCGCGTCGCGCCGCCCGCCGAAGCGCCCCATCCACGTGCTGTATGCCAGCAGCGCCACCTTCGGCTGCCCGTTCTCGTCTTCTCCAGGACGAAAGTCCCGTCCGAGAATCGGCTGCACGCCCAGGGTTCGGAAGAAGCTGTCGCTCGCGCGTCCCGCGGGAATCGTCTCGCTTGCATTGCCCATCTGCAGCAGATAGCCCGTGCCGCCATACGCGGCCACCGAGCTCAGCGATGTGTTCATCCGCTTCCAGTCGTCGAAGTCCAGACGCGAGATGTTCGACCGCGGAAACGCGGGCGCGCTCTCCGTCACGTCCACCAGCCGGTTCGGCTGCGCGTAAGGCAGCGGTTGAATCAGCGCCGCATCCACAAACCCGAAGATCGCCGTGCTGGCGCCGATGCCCAGGGCCAGCATCGCGATCGCTGTCGCCGCGAACCCTGGATTCTTTCCCAGCTGCCGCAGCGCAAAGCGCGCGTCCTGCGCCACCGTTTCCGCGCGAAAGCTCATCACTTCGTGGCTGCGCTCCTTCATCTGCGTCGCGCTCCCAAACTGCCGCAGCGCTGCGTAATGCGCCGCTTCCGAAGTCATGCCGCGCTCGCGCAGCTCCCGCTCCACCTGGTCGCGGTGAAACGCCATTTCCTCATCCAGCTCGCCGCTGAAGCGCTGCCGCCGCAACAGGTTTCCGATCTTCGTCCACCATCCGCGCATCGCGAATCCTCCTGGCCGCGTACCGTCGCGGGCGTTGCTGGTAACCATAGACATTCTATGGATAGTCTGTCAACGGAAACCGTTTCTTCCGAACCCTGTTCCCGTTCCCTAAAATCCGGCCGCCCATCTGCTATCGTTATGCCACTCCTGCAGCAGCCATCCGCCGGTCGCTGTACGCCCGTGCGCCCCTGCGTGCGGACTCAAATCTTATCTGCGCCCGAGGTCCTCTCGATGATCCGCGTCCCGCATTCCTTCCATGTCTCGCTGCGCCGCCGGCTCTCCGTTGCTGGCGCCCTGCTCTTTGCTTCCGCGCTCGCCGCTTCCGCGCAAAGCACGCCCCTGCTCCTTCGCAATCCCTCGCTCAGCCGCGACAAGATTGCTTTCGTCTACGCGGACGACATCTGGACGGTTCCCCGCGACGGCGGCGACGCCGAACGCCTCACCTCCGTCGCCTCGGTCACGGCCGGCCCGTACTACTCGCCCGATGGCTCGCAGATTGCCTATTCCACCAACCAGAACGGCGTCGTCGAGGTCTACGTCATCTCCGCCGACGGGGGTATTCCCCGGCGCATCACCTGGGATCCCGAAGGCAACGTCGCCGTTGGCTGGACCCCCAACGGCAAGGACGTCCTCTTCGCCTCAGCCCGCGACAGCTTCTCCGATTTCCAGCAGCTCTACCAGGTCCATGCCGACGGCACCGGCTCGCCCACGGTCCTGCCGCTGCCCACCGCCGTCTGGGGATCCATCTCGCCGGACGGTGCCACCATCGCCTACGTTCCTGTCGAGCAGTGGCAGCAGGCCTGGAAGCATTACCGCGGCGGTCAAACCACCCCCGTCTGGCTCGTGAATCTCAAGTCCCTCGACCTTGTCAAAGTCCCGCGCGACAGCAACTCCAACGATTCGTATCCCGTATGGGAAGGCCGCACCGTCTACTTCCTCTCCGATCGCAACGGCCCCGTCTCACTCTTCAGCTATGACACCGAGACCAAAGAAGTGAAGCCGGTCGTCGACAATCATGGCTACGACCTCAAGACCCTCGCCGCCGGGCCTGGGGCGCTCGTCTACGAACAGTTCGGCTCCCTGCACCTCTACGATCTCGCCTCGCATCAGGAGTACGCCATCA
>Ga0335073_10009297_pt1 | contig 13793 bp, 10 predicted proteins | sample Lox_Sample_22_FD_207093 | JGI IMG/M metagenome (GOLD analysis project Ga0335073, IMG submission 207093) | Soil microbial communities from Loxahatchee National Wildlife Refuge, Florida, United States - Lox_Sample_2.2 | ecosystem: Environmental > Terrestrial > Soil > Wetlands | place: USA... | reverse complement strand
CATGGCGCTGGTGCTGATGGTAAGCGCGCTGCTGATGATCCGCACCTTTATGGCGCTGCGCAGCGTGGATCCGGGATTTGCCGACGCGGCGCGCGTGCAGACGCTCCGCATTTCCATCCCCGAGGCGCTGATTGCCGATCCGCAGATGGTTATACGGACGGAGAACGAGATTGACGACCAACTGGCGGCCATCCCCGGCGTGACCAGGGCGGGCTTTGCGTCGGCTGTGCCGATGGAAGGCTTCAGCCCCAACTGGGACATCATCAGCGTGGAAGGCAAACGGTACGACGGCGAGCCTCCGCTGCGCATGTACAACTACGTGTCGCCAGGATTTTTCCAGGCCATGGGAACGCGGATGATTGCAGGGCGCGACTTCGACTGGGACGATGTGTATGGGCTGCGGCGCAACGTCGTCGTCTCGGAGGAATTCGCGCGCGAGTCGTGGGGATCGGCGGCTGCGGCGATTGGCAAACGCGTGAAGCAGTTCGACCCGATGGGATGGCAGCAGGTAATTGGCGTGGTGGAAGACGTACGGCACAACGGCGTGGACGCACCGGCTCCGCCGACGATCTATTGGCCGCCGCTGATCAACAATCCGTACTCGCCGGACCACAAGCCGAATGCGGATTGGGTGCGATCGGCGATTTTCGTGGTCCATACCAGCCGCGCCGGAACGCAGAGCCTGGTCAGAGCGGCCGAGCAGGCAGTAGGGAAGGTGAACGCGAACCTGCCGGTGGCGTCGATCCGGACGATGCAGGACATCTATGGGCAGTCGATGGCGCGGACGTCGTTCACGCTGGCGATGCTGGCCATGGCCGGAGGGATGGCCCTGGCGCTGAGCATCATCGGGATCTACGGCGTGATCTCGTACACGGTGTCGCAGCGGACACGGGAGATCGGTATCCGCCTAGCGCTGGGGGCGCAAAAGAGCACGCTGGGCTGGATGTTTGTGCGCTCGGCGCTGGCGATGACCGCGGTGGGGATTGCGATCGGCATGGGGGCCGCGGCGGGGCTGACGCAGCTGATGCGGTCACTGCTGTTCGCGATTAGCCCGCTTGATCCGCTGACCTTCGCAACGGTGCCGGTGGTGCTCGCCGGGGCGGCGCTGGTAGCGAGCTTTGTGCCGGCGCGGCGAGCGGCCGCGGTGGATCCGGTGGTGAGCTTGAGAGCGGAATAGGCAGTGGGGGAGTACAGCGGCAGGGCCCGACATCGAAGGCCGCGGACAGACGCCAGCAGTCAGCCTGTGAAACTTCGTGCGAATCGGCTGCGTCCCTGAGGAGCGGGAGAACCCAGGCGGCAACTGGAGAAAACGCGCACGCTGCTGCTCGCGGGCGGGGAAAAGGTGCAGGTGCCGAACGACCGGAGCGAGCCCATCGCCTTTGAAGTGACAACCCGGCCGGCCGCAGAGGCGGCGGACGGAGGCGCGAGGCGCGGGGAGCGGCCGAAGCGCGGCGAGAGGCCGTGGCTGGTACACATGGTGCTGCCGGCGGCGGCGATTTATCCGCAAAACGTGAGCGGCAGTGTGGCGACCGATGAGATGGGCACGGCGATTATGGTGGTGAACCGCTACGGCGACCCGCTGGCCCGTAAGCTGGAAAAGGTGACCGTCAGACTGGATGAGGAGAAGCTGCGGGCTGCGCCGGCATCAAAGCTGGCGGTGGATGAGCCGATCGACCTGCCAACCGGGGAAGATTATCTGTATGTGGCAGTGTGGGACCTGAGGACGGGGCGGATGGGCGCAGTGGAGGTGACGGCAAATGTGCCGAAGGCATCGCGAAAATCGCAATAGAATCGGCTGTCGTTGCCGTTGAGGCCCTGGGACTGTCCGTCCACAGGGGGATTGGAGATAATCGAGCCTGTGAGCACGACGACGGCGAACGCAGGATTGGGAGTTCTGTTCAGCAGCGAACAGATCCGGGATCGTGTGGCCGAGATGGGGCGGCAGATCGACCGGGATTATGCGGGCGAGAAGATCGTTCTGGTGGGCGTGCTGAAGGGGGCGGCGATTTTTCTGGCCGACCTGGCGCGCAGCATCTCCGTGGACAATACGTTCGACTTTGTGGCGGTCTCGAGCTATGGCAAGGGGCAGCGCACGAGCGGGGCTGTGAAGCTGATCAAGGACCTCGATCAGCCGATCGAGGGGAAGAACGTCATCATTGTCGAGGACATTCTGGACACCGGCCTGACTCTGAACTTTCTGCGGAGCCTGTTTGAGCAGCACCAGCCGAAAACGCTGAAGATTGCGGCGTTGTTGGACAAGCCGTCGCGGCGGCTGGAGAAGATCGATGCCGATTATGTGGGATTTACCATCCCCAATCAGTTTGTTATTGGATATGGGATGGATTTTGCGGAGCGGTACCGGAACCTGCCGGATATCTGCCTGATGCCGCCGGAACTGGCGCCTCACTGACCTGCGGAGGACGGCAACAGCCGGGCGGGCGAGGGTTGCGAGAGGAGTAAGTGCGATGAACGCACCGATGCATTTGATGGACGAGGACGAGGAGCTGGAAATCGTCGGCTTCGACGCGGAGAGTTTTGCGAAAGAGGCGCTGAGCTCGCGGGAGAAGCTGGCGGCGACGATCGATCACACGCTGCTGAAGCCGGAGGCGACGCGGGAGCAGGTGGTAAAGCTGTGCCGCGAGGCGGCGCAGCACAGGTTCGCATGTGCGATGGTGAATCCGGTATGGGCGGGGCTGGCGTACGCGGAACTGGCGGGGACGGGGATTCCGGTGGGGGCTGTGGTGGGGTTTCCGCTGGGGGCTTCCCTGGGAACGACGAAGCGCGAGGAAGCGGCGGCGCTGGTGAAGCTGGGCGTGCGGGACGTGGACATGGTGGTCGGCGTGGGGCAGCTGAAGAGCGGCGAGAACCACGCCGTGCAGCAGGAGATCCGCGGGGTGGTGGAAGTGGCGCACGATGCCGGGGCGATTGTGAAGGTGATACTGGAGACGTGTTTGCTGACAGTCGAGGAGAAGCTGCGGGCCAGCGAGCTGGCGATTGCAGCGGGGGCGGATTTTCTGAAGACGAGCACGGGATTTTCGACGGGCGGGGCGACGGTGGACGATGTGGCGCTGATGCGGGGAGTGGCAGGGGGACGCTGCGGGGTGAAGGCTTCGGGCGGGATCAGGACACTGGCCGATGCGCGCAAGATGCTGGAGGCGGGCGCGAACCGGATTGGGGCCAGCGCGAGCGTGGCGATTGTACGAGAGCTGGCAGCCAGCTGAGACGCGGATAGCTAAGAAGCCTGTAACCAGCAGTTGAGAAGCGGTTGGCGGAACGCGGCATCGCTGCCAGGCTTGCAGCCTGCCACAGATGACAAGAAAACACCGTATGATGGCATTCGTTCGGCCTGAGGTGTGCTTTGGGCCGCACCGCCGTGTTGCGCCAACAGGAGAAGTGTGAGCGAAGAGCAACAGGGGAGTCTTCCGAAGGAGCCGGAGCAGGCTGCGGGCGCCGCGCAGGCAGAACATGCGTGGGAGGGAGACTACCGCCCGGCGTCGGGCGATGCACCGCGGCCGGTGCAGACGCACATCGATCCGCCGCAGACGGAGTTTCTGATCCGGCTGGCGGATACGCTGAACACGACGCTGGACCTGAAGACGCTGCTGGAGCGGACGGCGTCGATGGTGCGGGCGGTGATCGATTACAAGATATTTGCGATTCTGCTGATCAACGACCGGACGAACGACCTGCGGATGCGCTTTCAGATCGGGCACAGGCCGGAAATCGAGCGGATGCGGATCAGGATGGGGCAGGGGGTGGTGGGGCAGGCGGCGCAGACTCGGCAGGCGGTGTTGCTGAACGATGTGCGCCAGGCGTCGAACTATATCGACGCAAATCCGGATGTGCGGTCGGAGCTGGCGGTGCCGCTGATCACGAAGAACCGCGTGATTGGCGTGATCGACATCCAGGCGGAGCAGCTGAATTATTTCAAGCAGGAGCATCTGCATCTGCTGACGCTGACAGCGTCGCGGATCGCCATTGCGATTGAGAACGCGCGGCTGTACACGCGGGTGGCGCGGCAGGCGCAGACGTTGCAGGTGCTGAACGATATCAGCCGGGAGATTACGTCAATTCTGGATCCGGACGCGCTGCTGGAGCGGGTGGGGCAGCTGATCCGGAGGATTATCGACTATCAAATGCTGTCGATATGGCTGGTGAGCGATCGGGAGCAGATGCTCGAAAACCGGCTGGCGATCCGGTTCCGGCACCAGCACGACGCGCGGCCGGCGGGAGAGCAGGTAAAGCGGAGCGTCTGGGATTCGTCGCCGCCGCAGCCGCCGCGGATGACGCCACCGGCGTCGATTCTGGGCGAGACGGAGCGCGTGGCGGTGAAGGTCCCGTCGATTCCGCTGGACCGGGGACTGGTGGGGGCGGCGATCACAGAGAAGCGTGTGATCAACGTGCCGGATGTGCGGAAGGATCCGCGCTATTACATGGTGAACCCGGAAACGCGGTCGGAGATGGCTGTGCCGCTGCTGTACAAGGGGCGGGCGCTGGGGGTGCTGGACATCGAGCACTCGCGGGCGCATTACTTCAACGAGGATCACGAGCGTGCGGTGACGACGCTGGCCGGGCAGATTGCGATTTCGCTGGAGAATGCGCAGCTGTACCAGCGCGTGGCGCAGCAGGAGCAGCGGCTGGAGCGGGATCTGGCGATGGCGCGGGAGGTGCAGCTGCGGCTGCTGCCTCCGAAGAAGCCGCAGAACAAGCGCGCGGAGTTTGCTGCAAAGTTTCTGCCGGCGCGGACAATTGGCGGGGACCTCTACGACTTTTTGCAGTACGACGCAAACCGGAGCGCGGTGGCGCTGGGCGACGTGAGCGGGAAGGCGGCGCCGGCGGCGCTGTACGCGGCGCTGGTGAGCGGGGTTATGCGGTCGGAGGCGAGCACGCATCCCTCACCTTCGCAATTACTGCGCACACTCAACGACGCGCTGCAGGAGCGCAAGCTGGATTCGCAGTACGTGACGATGCTGTACGCGGTGTGGAACGACGAGAATCTGACGCTGCAGATCGCGAACGGCGGCTCGGTGCAGCCGCTCATTTGCCGCGGGGAGGACGTGGACACGATCCGCGCCGAGGGCTTTCCGGTGGGGATGTTTCCGAATGCGACGTGGGAGGAGTTCTCCATCGCGCTGCAGCCGGGAGACTCGGTGGTGTTCTTCAGTGACGGTATCCCTGACGCGCAGAATGCGGCAGGGGAGATGTTTGGGAACGACCGGCTGGTGGCGTGTGTGAAGAAGAACCAGCACAAGACGGCGGCGAAGCTGGCGGAGAGCATTTTGGCGGACGTGGGACGTTTCCAGGGGAAACGGGACCGGTTCGACGACGAGACGGTGGTGGTGCTGCGGGTGGTATAGGGCAGGGCACAGGGTAGAGGCGGAACTCGCGTGAGGCCGGCGCAAGATGGGAGCTCTGCTTCGTTACCAACGTCATGGTGGATCGGCGAGACTGCGCTGCAATGGCGCAGTTGGGCGTTAGACTTAGCGCCAATTCAGCAGGGAGTTTCCAATGAAGAGCTTATTCCAGGGCTTTCTTGCCGTGGTGCTTTGCCTCGCGGTGCCTTTTGCCGCCATTGCGGGGGACGGGGGATACGGAGTTGTCTACGATGGAGGTTCGTTGCAGGGAGTCAAGGCCGGGGCCAGGTTGAGGCTGTACATCGAAGGCGACAAGATTCGCTTTGCGGCGGAAGGCAAGGAAATCGCTGTCGTACCCGCCGCGAGCATTACGGAAATCAGTTACGGGCAGGACGTACACAGACGAGTGGGCGCTGCCATCGGCGTAGCGGTCGTCTCGTTTGGCATTGGAGCACTTCTGGCTCTAAGCAAATCCAAGAAGCACTATGTGGGTCTGACCTGGGCGAATGGGAACGAGAAGGGCGGATTTGCGATGCAGTGCGACAAGAGCGACTACCGAGGCATACTCGCGGGACTTGAGGGCGTGTCAGGGAAAAAAGCGGTTGATTCCGATGCCATGACTGTGAAGAACTGAAAACGCGCAAACGATACCTGTCACAAGAGGGGCATCCTGAGGGGATGCCCGTTTTGTGACTACGGTAACGCCACGGAAGTACTATGCCGTTTGACCTTTTGGGGGTTGGAGGCCGTTTGCCGAGAGGAATACAACCAGTAACGGGAGTCCTGACTGCTATGAAGAAGCAAGCTGCAATGGTTTACCTCCTGGTCTTCCTGGCCGGTTTGGTGGGCGCGTACTGTGTGCCGAGCTCGTGGTATCAGAGTCCGGCGCCCACGAAAGCAGCAGCCAGAGCAAGCGCGCCAACCAGCGCGAACCTGCTGGCGGAACGCCGGTAACTGTTCGATTCCGCAGGGCCTCTCTTTGAGGAGATCCGCTCCGTGACCGCGAGGAGCGAGGAAGAGCGCCGATTGCCGTCGAGCGCGGAAACCGTCAACGCAAGGAAATCAATCAGCCTGCGGCGACGCAGGACGAAAAGCAAACGAAAGCGAACAGAAAAAAGGGCATCTTCGGATGCCCTTTTTGCGTTGGGGGCGGAGCGGGCGGTGTTTTTTTGCGCCGATGCAGGAGAAAGGGATTTTGAGGGGTGGGGTCTGATATTCTCAAACGTTTATTCCGTTTCTGCCGGCGCCGGTAGCAGAGCGGTCGAAGGAGAAGACATATGCCGGAGCAGCGAGGACGGAAGTATCACCAGGAGCGCGTGGCGGAGACCCTGCGCGACGAGATCGGGGCGATGATCGAGGGCGAGTTGTCGGATCCACGGATCAGCTTTGCCTACGTCAGCCAGGTGGTGCTGAATCCGGGAGGGAAGTCGGCGCTGATCTACGTGGCCGTGGATGGGGGCGCGCAGGAGGAAGCGGACACGCTGGAGGGGCTGATGGCGGCGCGGGGGTACATCCGGCACGGGCTGCTGGAGCGAATGGGCGTGCGCTTCGTGCCGGACTTGACGTTTCATCTCGACCGGTCGGAGAAGATGAAAGCGCGAATTGACGATTTGCTGGGGCGGAAGAGGAAGAAGCAGGGAACCGGGATCTGAGAACAGGGCAAAGGGCACGGCGGACAGGTCGCAGGGAGCGGAAATCGACAACGCGGGAATGAGCATGGGGCAGAACATCCCGGAGCAGGAGGGCGCGAGCCGGCGCAGGGCGATGCCGATGGCCGCCGCGGCCGTTGGCACGGGGATCGAAGCTGTGCTGGAGGTGCTGCAGCGAGGGCGGCGATTCGCGGTGTGCTCCCATGCGCGGCCGGATGGGGATGCGGTGGGCTCGATGCTGGCCTGCGGGATGATGCTGGCGCAGATGGGCAAGCAGGCGGACCTGGTGTCGGCCGATTCGGTGCCGCTGATCTATCGCGGCATGCCGTGCGCGGGGACGATCCGGCAGACGACGCGACTGGAGGGGGAGTACGACGCTGCGATTCTGCTGGAATGTGATGGAGTGACGCGGACGAGGCTGGCCGGGGTGGCCGGGCGTTTTCTGGTGAACATCGATCACCACATGAGCGGGCGGACGTTTGCGGATGTGAACTGGATCGACACAGACGCGTGCGCGGTGGCGGAGATGGTGTATCGGCTGGCGCAGGCGGCGGGTGTGACGGTGACGCCGGAGATGGCGGCGTGTTTGTACACGGCAGTCCTGACGGACACAGGGTCATTTTGCTACGAGGGGACAGACGCGCATGCATTCGAACTGGCGCGGGAGCTGGTGGGATGCGGGGCCGATCCGGCAGCCATTGCGCGAGATGTGTACTTCTCGAATCCGCTCTCGAAGATGCTGCTGCTCGGAGCGGCGCTGAGCAATCTGCGCCGGGATGGAAAACTGGCGTGGCTGTGGGTGACGAACGCCGACATGCAGCGGACCGGCGCGGCGGAGGAAGACTGCGAGGGGATTGTGAACTACGCTATCGCGGTGGCGGGAGCCGAAGCGGCGATCCTGCTGCGCGAGCTGCCGGACCGGCGGGTGCGGCTGTCGCTGCGCAGCAAAGGCGATCTGGATGTGGCAGAGGTTGCGGCGCGCTTTGGCGGCGGGGGCCACGTGCATGCCGGCGGATGCACGCTGGAGGGCCCACTGCCGGCGGCGACGGAGAAGATTCTGGAGACGATGCGGCGGGAGCTGGAGACGAACGCGGCGGAGCAGGACGGGACGGCGGAATGAGGGCCGCGGAATCTGGTACGCTGGCTCGGACGTGAAGGATAGCCCCAAAGATTTCCAGGCAAAGGAAGCGGAAGGAAGCGGCTCGACGGGCGGCGGAGCGGGAGACGCGCGCTCCGGGGACTCCGGCAGCGCTCAGGCCGCTGCGCCGGTGGAAGCCGGCGAAGCGACGGAGGCACCGAAAACCGGCCTGGCAAGGCCGTGGGCGCATTTGTGGGGACGATTTCCGGCGCTCGAAACCGTCGCGGAAGCAGGGACGCTGTTCGTTCTGACAGCGTTCTTTTTCTTTTACGGGCTGGTGCCGATCTTCGGCGGAGACGGGCTGGGGCTGGTGGGGGCCGACGAGCCGCGTTACGCGCAGGTAGCGCGCCAGATGCTGGCGCGGCGCGACTACATTACGCCGGTGCTGTGGGGACATCCCTGGCTGGAAAAGCCGGCGCTTTACTACTGGCGGGCGATGTTCGCTTTTCGGGAGTTTGGGGTCCACGACTGGTCGGCGCGGCTGCCCTCGGCGAGTTTCGCCTTCATGCTGGTGGTGCTGACGTACCTGCACATCCGGCGATTCCGCAACGGCGGGCAGCTGGATGCGGCGCTGATCACGGCTTCATGCGCAGGCATTTTGAGCTTTGCGCGGGGTGCCTCGACGGACATGCAGCTGGCGGCGCCATTCTGTATCGGGATGCTGGGGTGGTACGCGTGGTACGAGACGGACAGCAAGTTCTGGCTGTTCGATCTGTACTTTTTTGTAGGTGCGGCGACCCTGGCCAAGGGTCCGGTGGCGCCGCTGCTGGCGCTGGTCATCATCGGGATCTTCGCGGCGCTGCGGCGAGAGTGGTCGCTGTTCCGACGAAGTTTGTGGTGGCCAGGATTTGTGCTGTATTTCGCGATGGTGCTGCCCTGGTACATCGCGGTGCAAAGACGCAACCCGACATTCCTGAAGATTTTCTTTCTGCAGCACAATCTGGAGCGGTTTGCGACGAATCGGTTTGAGCACTATCACCCGTTCTGGTATTACGTGCCGGTGGTTCTGCTGGGGCTGACGCCGTGGGCGGTGATTGCGGTGACGGCCTTTGTGGATGCTGTCGGCGGGTCGATCAACGAGTGGAAGGCGCGGCGGGCGAAGTACCACTACGTGGGGCACATCCGGGCAGGCGACGCGTTTCCGGAGTTTCTGGTGCTGTGGGCGCTGGTGGTGATCGTGTTCTTCTCGTTTTCCGAGTCGAAGCTTCCTGGGTACATTCTGCCGGCGCTGCCGCCGCTGGCGATTCTGGCAGGCGATTATCTGAATCGCATTCGAACCCGGGGGCTAAAACTGTGGCTGCTGGTGCTCCATGCGGCGCTGACCGGGATACTGGCGATGTTTGTGCTGCTGATGCCGCTGCACCTGAGGAATCCGGAGGCGATTCCGCCGCGCATCGCCATCGTGGCGGCCAGCATGGTGGGCGTGGCGGCGGCGGTGTTCATCCTGATTACGGTAGCGCGATTCGGGCTGAAGCGGCTGCGCATGGCGACCATGACGCCGATGGTGGTGCTGGTGCTGTACATGTTCGGAGTAGGGCCGGTCTTCGGGATTGGGCCGCTCGCGAACACGAAGCACAACATCAACCTGATCGACATGACGTACTCGGCGCGACCACTGACGGGGATTCTGAACGAGATCAGCCCGCCGCCGGAGATTGTGGCGGTGTGGCACGTGCGCAGAGAGGTACAGTACGGAATTTCGTTTTACCGCAACAGCCGGACAGTGAATTACGATGTGGGGATCAGAGTGAGCGACCCAGGGCCGAGCGCGGGGGGCGGACCGCAGGGCGTAGTGATCGAGGAAGTGAACGAAGGGTCGTGGGCGGACGAAATCGGCCTGCGGCAACTGGCAGGGGACAACATCGTGGCCGTGAACGGCCAGCCGGTGCTGAACGCGGCGGATTTCGACGCGATGGAGCGGAGCTGGCGGCGGGGCGAGCGGCTGGAATTCGAGCTGTACGATCCGAGGATACCGATCAGGCCGCCGCAATTCGTCGGGGGAACCTTGCAGGACGGGATTCCGCAGCAGGAGCATCTGCTGGTGGTACCCGAATCGACGGTGAAGCAGCTGCGTCAAAAGCTTGCAGGAAGGAAGTACGAGCCGCTCTTTTACTATCCTGCGCAAAGCCTGTGGGTTTACGAGGTGGCGGCATTGCCGCAGGGAAAAGCGGCCACGACCCGATGAGGGAGTGCGCGGAAGCGAGGAATCCACCGGCGGGATCGCCCGCGCACGGACGGGACTGCATCGATGGGATCGGCTTTACAGTTCGAGGTTCTGGACTTGCGTCACTTCCCGGCGGGGAGTCTGCGGCCGCTGCTGGAAGCGGAGAGCCGGGTGTGGAGCGAGCGGCTGCACTGGGACTATCGGGGATCGGCCGACCTCCTGCTGCAATATCTGGATTCCCGGGTGCTGCCCGGTTATGTGGCGGTGGAGAACGGCCGGGTCGTCGGCTATGTGTTCTGCGTTTACGAGGGACACAAGGCTGTGATCGGAGACGTGTTTGCGCTGGATGCAGCGGAGAAGGCGGGCGAGGTGCGCGATGAGTTGCTGCGGCGGCTTGTGGAGATGCTGAAGAACTCGCCGGGCGTGACGCGGATCGAATCGCAGCTGCTGCTGCACCCACACGGGGCGCACCGGGAGGTCTTCGAAGAGGCGGGATTCGAGATTCACGAGCGCATCTTTATGGAGTGTCCGCTCAAGATGGCAGGGACGGGAGGGGAATTGCATCGTGCGGATGGAGACGGAGCGCAACCGGGAGCACATCCGGGAGTGGAACTGCGGCGCTGGGCGGAGAGCGATTTTGGAGCAGCGGCGCGACTGATCGCAGCAGCCTACCTGGGGCACCAGGACAGCCACATCAACGAGCAGTATCGAACGGCGCAGGGATCGCACCGGTTTCTGCACAACATCGTGCGGTTCCCAGGGTGCGGGTATTTCGACGCCGAGTCGTCGCGATCGCTGACCGTCAAAGGGACGCACGAACTGGCGGGGCTGCTGCTGTGCTCGCGGGTGCGGGAGGACGTCGGGCACGTGACGCAAATCTGCGTGGCCCCGGAGCATCGCGGGAAGGGGTACGGGACGCTGCTAATGGAGGAGTGCGCGGCGAACCTGACGAGGAGAGGGTTCAGCCTGCTGACGCTGACGGTGACAGCGTCGAATGCCGGGGCGGTGTCGCTGTACGAACACCTGGGATTTGAGGGCACGCACCGCTTCGACGCAATGGTTTGGGACAAGATGGAGCATGATCAGGCAGGGACGCCGGGGAGCGCAGCGTGAGAGGGGACGGGTCTTTGCGCGTGGCAAAGAGCGGCAGATAACACCCCGCAGGGCCGAAGGCAGTTGCCCCTGGGGCTCCATCGCACGGCTTAGCCGACGTGCTGGGCGGCGAGGTGTGCCGGCTCGAGAGCCGCGGCGGAGAGGGTAGCTTCAACCATGGCGTCAATACCCATACAGGAATTCATCATGAGGTGATAGAGGCGGCGGTCATCCCACTCGCGCTGGTGGTAACGGCGGATGTATTCGGAGCGGCGTCGGTCGGTGGCGAGGATTTCGCGTTCGGCTTCTTTGGCGTGCTCGGGGAAATTCTCTTCCACCCAGCGAATTTTGCGGGCCATCGCGGCATAGACAAAGACATGAAAGGCGCCGGGAGCTTTGGCGAGCATGCACGCGGCGCCGCGGCCGAGGACGACACAATTGCCTTGAGCGGCGCGTTCGAGGAGATAGCCGCGGACAAACTCGACCATGCGCTCACTGTCAAAAACGTCGGGATCGCTGGGGTTGCGTTCCAGCGACCCGAACCAGATGGATTTGTTGAAGCGATAGAACCATGGATCGACGCGCTCGTCGCAGCGCTTGACGAGAGTGGGAGCGACGCCGGCTTTGCGGGCGACGTCGTCGACGATGCAGCTGTCGATGAGTTTCCAGCCGAGGCGGTCGGCGAGGCGGTGGGCGAACTCCGCACCGTGGCTGCCGTATTCCCGTTCGACGGTGATGACCTGGATCATAGCGTGCCTCTTGCGATTCGAGCCGATCGTTGCACTTTTGGCGGGGGCTCGTCAAGGACAGGCCGTCCAGACGGGCGCGCCTTCTGCGCCGGTGTTTCGATTCGGGCCACGAACAGCGTTTAACCTCCGCGCCTCTATCGACATGCGGCCGAGCACGCGGACGCCAGCCATGCCGAGACCGGAGCCCGGGTGTCGAAGAGAATGAACCCAAAAATCCAGCACCGATGCCGACTGGGTTGTAAGTCACAAACAGGTCCAGGAGACTTTTCCCTTTTGGCGAGGCATGCTCTTCGCAGTTTTGTAAGATGCGGGCTCGCGAATGGCGATGGTCTACACTCTCAGCTCGACAATCGTCGCGCCTGCGCCGCCTTCATTCTGCGGTGGCTCGGTGACGGAGGCGACCTGGGGTTGTTGCTGAAGCCAGGCGCGGAGGGTGCGGCGCAGGACGCCCATGCCGGTTCCGTGGACGATACGGATGCGGGGCAGGCCGGCGAGGAAGGCGCGGTCGAGGAACTTTTCGACTTCGTCCTGGGCCTCGTCGGCGGTGCGGCCGATGACGTTGATCTCGCTGCTCATGACGTCGGGCTCGGCGACCTGGACGGTGATGCCGGCGCGGCGGCGCGCGGCGGCAACAGGTGTTTCCCCGGTGGGGCGGGCGGAGGAGATGACTTCCGCGATTTCGTCGCGGGCAATCTTCATCTTCATGGGGCCGACGGCGACCTCGAAGGTATGGTCGTCGATCTGGCGCTGGACGGTGGCAGTCTTGCCAAGGGAGCGGAGTTTGACTGTGTCGCCCTGGGAGACGTGGCGCGAGATGTGCGGCTGTGCATTCGAGTCTCCGCGGTCGGCCCCAGTGTGCTGGGCGACGACGACGGCGTTGAAGCTCTCGGAGAACTCGCGACGGAGACGGGCGATGCGCTGCTCGGCATGCTTGGAAAGTTTTTGCTGAGCGGCACGGTCTTCGATGGCGCGGACGGTCTCGCGGACCTGATATTCGAAGTCTTTGAGCAGCGACTGCAGCTGGGATTCGAGGTCCTGGACCTTGACGCGCCATTCCTTTATGCCTTCGGCGGTGAGGCGGGCGCGCTCCTGGGACAGGTGCTGCTCAAGACGGCGGACGCGGAGGCGCTCGGCTTCGAGGGCGGCCAGTTGCTGGTGAAGGCTGTCGAGGAATCGGGCGATGTCCTGAGTTTGCGTGTTTAGCTGACGGCGAGCCGCGGCGATAATCACCGGGCTCAAGCCGAGGCGCTGCGCGATATTGATGCCGGCGGAAGTACCGGGGACGCCCTGGCGGAGCTCATAGGTGGGGGCGAGGGTTTGCTCGTCGAAGCCGACAGCGGCGTTGACGGCGCCCGGATTGTTCTCAGCATAGACCTTGAGCGAGGTGAGGTGCGTGGAGACGATGGACCACGCGCCGGCGCGAAGAAAATGTTCGGCGATGGAGACGGCGAGGGCTGCACCTTCTTCCGGATCGGTGGAGGAGCCGAGTTCGTCCAGAAGAACCAGGGATTGCGATGTGGCCGCGGCTGCGATGCGGTTGAGGTTGACGACGTGGGCGGAAAACGTGGAGAGGTCCTGCTCGATGGACTGTGCATCGCCAATGTCTGCAAGGAATGCATCGAAAACAGGGGAGATGGCCTCTTCAGT
>Ga0335073_10009296_pt1 | contig 13794 bp, 12 predicted proteins | sample Lox_Sample_22_FD_207093 | JGI IMG/M metagenome (GOLD analysis project Ga0335073, IMG submission 207093) | Soil microbial communities from Loxahatchee National Wildlife Refuge, Florida, United States - Lox_Sample_2.2 | ecosystem: Environmental > Terrestrial > Soil > Wetlands | place: USA... | reverse complement strand
GGGGAAGTCCGGTTTCTCGGCGATGTGGAAAACAGTTGGCTGCCGATCGAGCGGACGATCAAGAGATTGGCGGACCGCGTCATCGCCAACGTGTCCGAAAAGCTTGTTCGATGATGATCCGTTCCAGGCGTCGGAGCTCCGACTGCCAACCGCACTTGCGACTCACTCAGACCGCCCGCTAAGGCGCCATCTCCGCTCCACTCTCGATCGTCGCCCGAGAGATGATTGTCTCGGTAACTTCGTCGCCCGCAAGCGTCTGGACGATTGTGCCACTGTGCATGATGTGGATCCGGCTGCAAAGGCGAGCCAGCTCTTCCGCCTCGGAGGATACGATCAGGATGCCGGCGCCATCCGCGGCAAGCTCGCGTATCACTTCGTAGACTTGCTCTCGGGCGCCAACGTCTATCCCCTGCGTCGGTTCGTCAAATAGGAAAATATCTGCGATGCCTATGAGCCAACGCGCAATCACGACCTTCTGTTGATTCCCGCCGCTGAAAGTCCTGATTTTGCGGTGTGCCGCGCCCTTCAACGGCCTTACATCCAGGCGCGCCAGCAACCCCGAGACCTGGCTCAATTCGGTGCTAGCGCTCGGAAAGATGCCCAAAGCACCGAATCGACGCAACCAGGGCAAAGTCGCGTTCGCGGCGACGCTCATTCCAGGAAAGACCGCGTTTGCCCCGCGCTCTTCGGGCAGGTACGCCATTCCGGCCGCGATTGCCTTGCGTGGGCTCGTCACCAGCATTTCCTTGCCGCGAATAACGATCCGACCGCCAGTAATCTGCCGATCGCCCCAAAGTGTGCGCAACAAACTGGTGCGGCCCGAGCCATCGAGGCCGGCAATTCCGAGAACCTCGCCGCCGCGCAGCGCAAGATCTATATTGCGTGTCCGCGGGCGTGACGAAAGCTTCTCGCAGCGAAGGAGAGGAACGGCAGCATCAACCGCGCGGAATCGACCCGCAGTAGACTGGATGATACGCCCCGGACCGTGAACGTCGACGCCGGAAACGAGCGCCTTTAATTCGGCCGACAGGTCGGAGCCTGCTATGAGGTTGCCAAGCTCATGCTTGTCCATGTGCCTCGCGTCCTTCTCCGCGATGACACGGCCTTGCCGCATAACCATCACGCGATCGCACAAGTCTAACATTTCGTCCAAGCGGTGCGTGATATAAACGACGCTTGCGCTGGTTCGAGCGAGTGGCCGAACGATCGAGAACAGCATATCGACTTCTGGTCTCGACAAGTTTGCTGTCGGCTCATCGAGGATGATCACACGCGGACTACGGAGCATCGCTCGACCGATCATGAGGAGACGCTGGGTCACAGGACGCAACCGTCCTGCTTTGACGTTCAGAAACGGCGTCAAGTGTAGATGCTCAGCCATCGCGTCGACGGCTTGATGCGCGTTGCGCGCGTGTGCGAACCAAGGCCGAATCTGCTCGGTGCGCGCAGATCGGCGCTGCATTCCAAGAAGCATATTTTCAAGCGCTGTGAGATTGGGTACGATCATGAGCGGCTGCGGCACGAGCGCGATCCCGTGCCTTTTCGCGTCATCCGGGCTACGAAATCGCACACTCTCGCCATCAAGTGTGATTTCGCCCGAATCGGGTTTACTTGCACCCGCGAGCACGCGGGTCAGAGTGGACTTTCCGGCGCCATTGTGTCCGGCGAGCCCGAGGATCTCGTTCATCGCCAAGTCCAGGGTGACGCGATCGAGGGCCAGCGTGCCGGGATAGCCCTTCGACAGTGCTCGCACGCCAAGGACAGTCAACGGTGGATCGCGTCGAGGATACTTCAGAGATTGAGTTTCGACGGCCATGGGGTTCGCGCCCTCGCCCAATGTCAGTTGACCTGTCGCAAGGCGACGACGCGAGCGAAAATCAACGCCACCAGCAGGATTACGCCTTGGAAAATATAGGTCGTGTAGTTAGGCACTCCAAGGAGGATTAGCCCGTTTGCCGTGATTTGCGTAATCAGAACTCCTACCACGGTGCCCAGAACATTGAACTCGCCGAAGCGGAATGTCGCAGCGCCGATAAAGGCCGCAGTGAACGAAGGCAACAGGACGTCGAGCCCGGCAAGCGGATAGGCTACTGCCTGTTTGTTGGCGAAGATCACCCCCGCGATTCCCGCGGCGAGCGCACATATGACGAAACCGAGCGCCCTGGTTTGCAGAACATTTACGCCGGCGAGACGGGCCGCTTCAGCGTTTCCACCGACTGCCTTAACGTAGCGCCCAAACACCGTCTTCTCCAGCGTCAACCAAAGGAGGAGGACGATTGCGGCGGCGACGATCACCAAAGCGGGAACGGGTCCAATATTCGAGCGGCCGAAGGCGACAAGCGCCTCCGGAAATCCGCCGTAGATCTGAGCGCTCCCGGATATATAGAATTCCATTCCGATCAGAAACGACGACATGGCGATGGTTGCGACCAGCGCTGGCAGGCCCACATAGGCCACCATCAATCCGTTGAAGGCGCCGGCGCCAATGCAAGCGACCAGTGTAATCAGGATAGAAACCGTCGGATCTAAGCCTTCCTTGGCCGCGAGCTGTGAATAGAGAATAGTCGCGAATCCGGCCATAGCGGCGATCGAGAGATCGAACTCCCCCATGACCAGGGGAATTGTGAGCCCTACGGCGACGATGACGGGCAACGCGGAATTGGCGAAAATGTTGGTGAAGTTCTCGACGGTTAGAAAGCCGGTCGTTGCGAAGCTAAAAAAAATGATGATGCCGATCGCCATGATCGGCACGCCCAGCGGTGCGAGCAGTTCGAATGCGGTTCGGTGCTTGGCGCCGGTTGGGGAATCCGTGCTTGCTGCGTTGGCGACAGACAAGGAAGCCTCCCCATTAGCTGCAGTCATCGGTCCCTCGCTTCTTGATGTCGCGCCCCGGACCTTTGAATCGTCCGGGGCAGAGCCAATCGTAATGCGCCCAACCTCTCAGGTCGGGCGTGTTCGTCGCTCTCGTCTAAGTCACATATTTCTCGTTCCACGACGCCACGAACCGGTCACGGTACGAGCCTTGAGCGAACACCCAGGTCAGGATTTTCTTGCCGTCGAGCGCCTCGACCATTTGCATGTTCTGCGTGTTCGCCTCGGCCTGATCGACGCAGACGCACGGGACGGCGCTTGTGGTCAGGAGGGCGAGTCGATCTACCCCTCTGCCGGAAAGGTACTGCAGGACGAGGTCGACGCATCCCCATCCCACCCAGACCAGATCGACCCACGAGGTGGCGACCAGCGGGCTCTTTCCCTCCTTGATCAACTGCAACCCGGCGCTTTGGGCGACCAGGCCGTAGACCTTACATGAATCGCCCTTGCCGGCTTGCTCGACCGCGGTCGCGACGGGCACGGGCGCCGGAGACCAACTGACCCACAGGCAGTCGACATCTGGGTTCTTCGTTAGGATCGCCTGGGTCGCCTGCGTCGCCACCTGGACGGTGTTGGCGGGATCGACGTCTGGCACAACCTGAACGACCTCGAAATCCTTGTTCACCTCGAGACCGAGCAAGCCGTTCAGCACCCCTCGGCGCGGACCGATGACGTCGAGCTGGGAGTCGATAATTCCGAGCTTGATCTTCTTCTTTCCGGGGTTGCGAATGCGCTGGTCGAACAGCATGTAGCTGCTGACGAAGCTCGATTCGACCGACGTGACCCCTCCGTAGTCCAGCGCCATGTCCGGATAGTTGGTGCCGAAGGTGTAGATCCCGAACACCGGGATCTTCCTTTCCTTCGCCTTCGCCATTTGCGCGGCGACCAGGCGTGGCGGGATCACGATGTCGATGATCACATTGACGCCCTGGCTGACGAAAGTGTCGAACACCTGTCCCGCGGTCGTAACGCTGCCCGCGACATCCTGGACTAGGAACTTCCAGTTCAGCCCCGCCGCTTCCGACGCCGCCTTCAATTGATTGGCGATGGTGATCTGATTCTCGTCGGCGAAGGCGTAGACCGGCACTCCGATGGTCAGATTTTTATACTTGTCGGCGATGGCGCTGGCGCCAGCGGATTGCGTTGTCGCCGCGGCGGCCCTCGGAGCCTTGGCGATGAGGCCGGTCAGGATCGTCGAACCTGCCGCGGCGCCGATGCCCAGCGAGCCGGCGCGGGTCAGAAAGCTGCGCCGCGACGAGGCTCCTTGGGCCACCTTTCCTGCGAGATGTGCAAGTTCGCTGCGGTATCCCTTAGGGATGAAATCCTCGAGATATTGCTCGATCAGCTGATCCCGATCTTGTGTTTCGCTCATTGGAAGTTCCCTCCGTGGATTGTTGAAGTTTTGACTGTCTGTTCTGTTGATGATCTCCGGACTGTCCGCGCCGGCGCGCGATTCTTGGATCGGGCTGTTGCTCTATCTGCTCAACTTCTCGACACCGGGCGCAGCGAATTCCCGCTGGGGCGCGCCGCCGCAGGCGGAACGCTGCCCCATCAGATTCAGCGCCCTGCGGTCAGGAGTTCGGCCAGTATGCGTTCGCCGCCAGGCCGGTGAGGGCGAGTCCGTGGCTGAGGTTCTCGGTCATCATTCGCCGCATATCCTGGGTCATCAGGATTCGCGCGTAGCGGACGGTCAGCGGGGGCTGCTGCAAGAGCTGCCGGGCAAGCGCGCGCGCGCGAGGAAGCACCTCAGCTTTGGGCAGCACTTCGTTGACGACGCCAAGATCCAGCGCTTGCTTCGCCGACAGCTTCTGTCCAGTGAGCAGGAAGTACTTGCCGCGATTTGCGCCCAGCAGATGCGGCCACACGATGTGGCAGCCGTCGCCGAACACCAGGCCGTTGGGAAAGTGCGGCGCGTCCTGGAAGGAAGCGTGCTCGGCGGCGATCACGATGTCGCTCAGCACGGCGAGGTCGGCGTGGATGTTGACCGGACCGTTGACCGCCGCGATCACCGGCGCCTCGATGTTCAGCAGGTTGACCAGCATCGTCTTGGCGTTGGTGAAGGTGCGGTCCCAGGTGTGCGGGTCCATCTTGGTCCAGTTCGGCAAGCGGCTTCCCTTGCCCGGCGTCCCCTTCAACGTCGCGGTTTCGACTTCCTCGATGAACGAGTCGCCGGTCCCGGTGAGAATGACGATTTTGTTGTCGGGATCCTGGCTGATGTCGAGAAAGGCCAGCGGCAGCTGTTCGTGGGCCTCGGGCCCGAACACCATCGTGCCGCCGTTGGTGTGCAGGGTGACCTCGAGTATCCCATCATCGTCGCGCTCCATCCGGATGCGCGAATATTCGTTTGCGTAGTTTTCAAATTTGCTCATGGGAAGTTTCCTCTCATGCCTGCGGCTGGGCCGGAGCTGGACCTCTAGATTGGCCTTGATCTATCCCGGCCAATATTCGTTCGCCGCCACGCCCTGGAGAGCCAGGCCGTGGCTGAGATGTTCAAGCATCAGGGTCTTGAGTTCCTGGGTCATCACCACCCGGGCGTAGCGAACGGTGATCGGCGGCTGCCTGAGGATCTGCTTGGCGAGCTCATGGGCGCGGGGCAGCAGTTTTTCCCTAGGCAGGACTTCGGCCACCACCCCCAGTCGAAGCGCCTCCTGCGCCGAGAGTCGCTCGCCGGTCAGCAGAAAATAGCGGCCTCGATTCCTTCCGAGCAGATAGGGCCAGATCACATGCACGCCGTCGCCGGGAACAAGCCCATTCGGGAAGTGCGGCGCGTCCTGGAAGGCAGCGGTCTCCGACGCGAGCACGATGTCGCTCAGAATGGCCAGTTCGGCGTGGATGTTGACCGGGCCGTTGACCGCGGCGATGACCGGAACCTCGATATCGAGCAGGTTCATGATCAGCCGCTTGGCGTCGGAATAGATATGGTCCCAAACGGTGGGAGTGATCTTGGATTTGGGCAGGCGCTCGGACAGAGTTTCGGCGCTGATTTCCTCGATGAACGAGTCCCCGGTCCCGGTCATGATGACGATTTTGTTCTCCTTGTCCCGGCCGATGTCATAGAACGCCGGCCCGAACTGGGCGTGAGGACCGCCTCCCCAGACCAGGGAGCCCCCGTCGGTATGGAAAGTGATCTGCAGTATCCCGTCCTCCCTCTCCATTCGGATGTTGGAGTATTTTTTGGCGTACTCCTTGAATTCGGTCACGGGTTTCTTCCTCCTGCTTCTCTATTCGGCCTTTTACCCTTTATTTCACTTGTTGGACGGGACGCGGATCGCCGCATCCTGTCGTCGATGCGGTCAGTGCGCGCGTTTCTCGCTGCCGTCTTTCGCAGCCTTTGGTTGCCTGGAACGGATGTTCGCGACGAGCTTGCTCGTGAGCGGAACCTCGACCCCATGCTGCTTTGCGGCCCGAAGTATGGCGCCGCCTATGGCTTCGATTTCCGTCGTCCGCCCTGCCGCCGCGTCCTTCTGCATTGAGGACTGCATGCTCGCGGGCACGCTGTCGAAGAGCTTGAGCGTGGCCTGCTCATCGATCGGAGCGCCCGCTCCGCGGGCGACCTCCGCCACCTCGTGAACCACGCTTAGGAGGCTCGACCGATGCTTGGTGCGAACTTCGCCGGCGCTGGTTTTCTCATGCGTGGTCAGAAGCGCGAGGGGCGCCAGGAATCCGAGTTTGCCCCACAGCATCAGGGCTTCGTCCGAGCGGATCTCGACATCCAGCCCCGCTGCCACGAGGTGATGCGCAAGCGAGCGTATATTCTGTCCGCGCGCGGCATCGGCGCCGCCGGCAAGCGCCAGCTCGATGAAGGCGAAGGGGCTCGCTTGCTCGATCAGCCCGGGCGAGACGCGCGTGGCTTCGACCCGAATGGTGGCCGGAACGACCGCTTCACCGTATTTTTCGCGCAGGGCGGCGACATGTTCGACGCCGTTGAGAAAGGGAACGATCAAGGCGTTCCCCAGGGCGTCGCGGGAAACGCGATCGAGGGCCGAGCCCAGTTCGGTCGCCTTCACCGCGACGAAGCACACATCGACTGGGGAGCGCAGTTCTGAGGCAGCCTCGACGCTCGCCTTGAAGTCCCCAAAGCGTTTGCTTCGCACCGAGATCCCATCGGCGAGAAGGCGCTCGCAGGTGGAGGGACGTGCGATGCACACCACCCTGTCCCCTCGCCGGGACAGCAACGCCGCCAGCAATCCTCCGACGCCGCCCGGCCCCAGTACGGCCACGTTCATTGGCTTGTCGTCTTCGATCGTCATCCGCATCACCTGTCAGTCCGCGGCGTAGAGCCGCACCGCGTCCTCGTCCCACGAAAGACCGTTTCCTGGCCGTTCTGGAACAATCGCGTAGCCGTCCTTCAAGAGGAGCGGCTCAGAAAGAATTGGTTCTGCCCAGTCGACGTATTCGAGCCAATGATTGGTCGGGGTCACCATCATGAGGTGGCTGCTCACCTCGGGAAATAGGTGCGAGGACATTGGAAAGCCGCTCGCTTCCGCGATCGCCGCGGCCTTCAGCCAACCACTGACGCCGCCAATTCGCTCGAGGTCCGGCATGACCAGATCGCATGCGCGCTGATCGATCGCCGCCTGCATCTCCCGCAGCGTTCTGAAATTCTCGCCGATTTGAATTGGCGTCGATACCGATCGCGCGACTTCGGCATTGGCCCGCAAATCGTCCGGCGCTGTCGGCTCCTCGATCCAGTAGAGCCCTTCGCCGTCGAGCATCCTCGCGCGCCCGATCGCCTCCGGCGCGGTCAGGCAGTGATTGTAGTCCGACATCAGGAGCGCGCTATTGGGAATTTGGGCGCGGATCGCCCGGACCACAGCAAGGTCGTGCTCGGCAGCAGGATGACCGAGACGAACCTTGATCGCGCGATAGCCCTCATCGATAAGTTCGAGCGCTTCTGACGCCGCGGCTTCCGGGCTCATCACGCCAAGGCCGTTGCTGTTGTAAGCTTCAATTCGGCCTGAGGTCCCGCCGAGGAAGCGAGCAAGCGGCATGTCCGCCGCTTTTGCCAGGGCGTCCCAATAGGCGACGTCAAGCCCCGAAAGACAAAGCCCGAACACACCCTCCGCGCCGAGAAGCTGGAGCGACTGACCGGCGCGCCTGCAGAGCTCCGCGGGTTCAACCGGTTGTCGGACCAGACTCGGAAGAAGGATTTCAAGCGCCCGCTGGATGAGCGGCGAAACCGTGTCCAGGTAGCAAAACAAGTAGGAGCGTCCGGTGACGCCCTGATCGGTTTCAACATCAATCAATACGAGCGGCGCAGCCGAGACCGAGCCAACGCTCGTGAGCAACGGCCGGCGCATGGGCGATCGGACGGCCCTTGTTCGAACGGTCCGTACACGCAGCTGAGGGGTCGCGACACCCCCGGCCGCGGCAGCATTCAATTGGGTAATGAACTCGCGACCCTCAGATGGCGAACCCCGTAACCCGGCCACCTGTGACCCTCCCAAGACATCAGACAACTGATGTATCGTTGCACTCCGATCTCCCTCTGTCAAGTCATTTCACTGGGGCCGCATCCACCCTCGGAGAACTGTTGGCCTCGCTTCGGCCTCGCTGAAGAGCACGTCCGTGAACTGCCTCTCGGAGCACGCCGCGTTCAGACGGAATCGGTCATTGCGAAGAATGAAAGGGCATCGAAAGACGCCCGTCTTTCGATGCCTCATGGCGACGCGGCGATCAAGGAGGCCGGGGGCTTCAACGTTCCCCTGGATTGCTTCTCCTGGAGTCGAGTCGCGGAGTCAGGCTCCAGCGTCAACCGAACTATCCCCAAAGCAGGCTGGCCGACGCGAAGCCCCAACCCTCGGTGAGCTATGGTTCGCTTTCCCGCGCGACCGGTGCGCGTCTAGTCATCGGCTCGAAGACCGTGCGCCTCCGCGGATTGGACAGTATTCGCAGCGCCGGCGGACTTGTTGGCTTCGCCGACGCGCACGTCCCCCAGCACTTCCTTGGTCAGATTCGCCAGCCGTTCAAGATGCGCCTTGGTTATGGCTTCGGCCAGATCGGCATCGCGGGCCGAAATCGCTTCGTAAAGCTGCTCATGGCGGCTCAGACAGTTTTGCATAACCCCCGGGATCGAAACGATCTGGGTTAAAGCCAACCGAAGCGCATCGGCAAAAAAGGCATGGATTTCGATCAGCATGGAATTGCCGGTCGCGCCGGCGAGGACGCGGTATATATCCAGATCCGCTTCGAGAAACGAGATTTCGTCCGACCGCCCCAGGCTGGAGCGCATTCCCTCGACGGCGCGGTCGATTGCGGCCAGCGCCGCATCCGATCGACGGGTCGCGGCTAGGCGGGTGATCTCCAGCTCCAGCGCGCGACGGACTTCCAACACCTCCAAAACCCGAGCCTGCCGAAGGCGGCCGGAAAGAATTCCCCGATCCTTGACCGATCGCAGATAGGTTCCTGCCCCCTGCCGCACTACCAACAATCCTTCGTGCTCGAGCACCCGGACCGCCTCCCTCAACGTCGTGCGCCCGATCCCGAATTCTTCAATCAAGGTGGTTTCCGAGGGAATCCTGTCGCCGATTTTGAACTCGCCCGACCCGAGCCGGGAGCGGAGCAACTCGATCGTCTCGCCCACCAGCTGCGGCCGCGCAGGGCGCCGCTGCCGCCGCGCGATAACGTTTCCGGCGCTGCTCTCACCCTCTTGGCTCATCGGTCACCTCGGCATTCGACTGCCGCGTAACATAGCACGCCTCCGGGCGCCATATCACCACGGACCGGCTGCATTGCAGCGTGATATTCCGCCGCCGAGATCTCGGTCCTCCTGGAAGCGATTGCGGGGCGCGGGAGCGACCATGCAGTCCTCCTTGCGCCCCGTTGCGAGGAGTCGCGGGTTTCAGGCCAGGGCCGGAGCCGCGGGCTCCGCTTTGACCGGAGCCGTCTTGCGCAGGATTCGCATGAACTCCCGCATCCAGGCCGGGTGGTCGGGATAGGCGCGCGCGGAAACCATTACGCCGTCGACCACAGCCTCCGAGTTCACGAACTCCGCGCCTGCGGCTTCGACATCCGACTGCAGTTCGGGGTAGGCGGCGATTCGACGGCCCTTGAGCACTCCGGCTTTCGCCAATGCTATCGAGGCGTGACAAAGATGAGCTACCGGTTTTTCCTCTTTGAAGAAGCGGCGCACAATTCGTATAAAGTCCGGATCGTTTCTGATGTACTCGGGGGCGCGGCCTCCCGGTATCACCACCGCGGCAAAGTCGGACGGATCAACGTCCTTAAACGCGATATCCGAGGGCCAATGATAGCCCGGCTTTTCCACGAACGTATCTATTCCTGGCACAAACTCATGCACCACCAGGAGCATCAGTTTTTTTGAGAGGCTGGCGACGACGACTTCGTAGCCCTCCTCCCGCAGGCGTTGGTGCGGATAAATGACTTCAAGCGCTTCTGCGGCGTCACCGGTCATGATCAGAACCTTTGGCATTCTCCGTCTCCTCTTTGTTTTCCTTAACCTAACAGACATCAGACGACTGATGTCGCATCTCGTATGCCAGTTGCGCCTGCGCGTCAAGCGGGTCGAATTTCTGGCTTGCCGCCGGACGTCCGGCCGACGCCATAAGTTTTTTGGGGTTCGCTCACTGAAGCGCTCAAGACCGGCGAACTGCAAAACGAAGGCAAGGACGGCGGCGACAACTTCTTCGACGCGCTGTACGCGACGCCCGACAAGCTCCGCGACTTCCTGCGCGCGATGAGCGGCCTCAGCGTTGGCCCGGCGCTCGCGATCGCGCAGAACTTCGAGTGGAGGCGCCACGCAACGTTCATGGACCTCGGGACGGCGCAGGGCGAGCTGCCGGTCATTCTGGCCAAGGCCCATCCGCATCTTCGCGGCATCGGCTTCGACCTTTCGATGGTTCGACCTGTGTTCGAGGAGTTCGTTGCCGGCCACGGGCTTTCCGATCTCCCGAAAGGCGGCGCCGTGATCGCCTACGATCCGATCCTCGACGACGACCGCCGCGAAAACACCTTCGGCCTCTTGGCGAGCCTGAACATGCTGATCGAGACCAAGGGCGGGTTTGAATACACCGGCGCCGACTGTCAGGCCTGGATGCGCGAGGCCGGCTTTTCGGCGACGCGAGTCGAGCGCCTCGTCGGCGGACACTCCATTGCGGTCGGGATCAAGTAAGTATCCCCCGGCAAAGCCGGGGGCTTTATGGTGTGAACGCTCTGTCCTCTTTCTCGCCCTTCGCTACAATCCTGAGCGCTGCGTCAGGCAATGGCCGCTGCAGCTTGAGCGCCTCGGGCAATTGTCCTTCAAGCCAGAGATCGATCTCGCCGGGCGATGTCAGAATGACTGGCATCGCCTTGGGGTGAATGGGGGCGACGATCGCGTTGGCCTCGGTAGTCAGGAAGCCGAACAACTCATGCTGTCCGACGACCGGCGCGCTCTTGGGGCCGCGTACGCCACGCCAGGGCGTCCACAGGCCGGCGAAGGCGAACAGTGGCCGATCCTCGCTCAGCGCGAACCAGATCGGCGTCTTGCGCGGCTTGGTGTCCGCGTATTCGCAAAACGACGTCGCCGGGACGATGCAACGATACTTCTGCCCGAGCCATCCTCGCCAATGCGGGCTCGAGATGTTGCGGATGTTCGTGACTGGCTGGCCGCCATATTGAGGCGGCCCTGGCATGCCCCAGCGCGCCATGACCAGCTCGCGCTCGCCGTCGGCGCCGACGCGGACGATCGGCGCCATCTGGTCGGGGAATATGCCCGGAAACAACGGCAGATTCCCAGTTCGGTCACTGCGGGCGCGAAACCAATCCCGGATCGCCGCCTGGCCCTTGGTGAGGCTATACAGGTTGCACATGGGCGCGGGGATAGCGGGCGCGTCGAGTCGAGTCCATAATCGCCCCGTGGCACGCTCTCGAGGGAGGGCAGCATAAGCATCGAGACCCGCCGCGCGGCCCTGACCGCGCTTGCCGGTTTAGTGGCGCTGGCGCTCCCTGGCGCCATCGCGTCATCTGACGTCGCCGACGCCGCGCTCGTCGACCTCGGGGCGCTCGCCCAATGCGACGCCCAAGAGACCCTCTGCCCCGATGACGACTTGGAGCCGCGCGAACAGACCTCTGGATTGTCGCCACGAACGATCGCCGGCCCGGAGCTACACGATCGTTATCCCGTTCCCCGCTTCCTCGCGACCTACGACCGCTTCTGCGTCAGGCGAGGTCCACCGCGAACCGCTTTAGATCGGCGAGCGCGCAGTAGTCGAGGGCGCCTTCGTGCGTAGCCCGCAAGACCAGGCGGGGCGGGTCGCGTCGGCACTCAGTTATGAGTGACGTGATGTCTTTATAGAGCAGATCTATGGCGTCCGGCCCGATGCCGACCCCGGGCTCCCGCGAAGCCCACCGCGATGCCTGCAACCTCTCGTGCGGCGTGAGCAAGTGCGCGATCAGCACAGTGAACAACGGCGTGGTGGCGTTCAGAATGGACGCTAGGCCACTGGCGATGTGGTGCTGCCCCCAAACGACCAGCGCGAAAGGGGACCGCGTTCTTGAGGAGCCCCACGCCGAAGAAGGCGGCCCAGACAGGATCTTCGAAAGTCCTGCAGACCGTGCGAAAACGCGGTCGGGCATATGTAAATAACGTCGACCCGAGCGGTTCGGCGCGTTTCGGGCCGAAATCGCGCCGGCGGCGTCTTGCAAGGCATAGGGAGCGCCTCCAAAGTCCTGTTGCCGCAAAATAACGCGATACGGGCTCCTATCATGCGGCCACAGCCGCCATCATCTCGTCCATGCCGACAATGTTGAGTACTCGCCGCAAATTGTAGACGAGCGCGGTCAGGCTGAATTCGGCGCGAACCTTTTGAAGGCCTCGCATCAGGAACGCGCCCTGGTACATCCATTGCTTGATGCTTCCGAACGGATGCTCGACGGTCTCGCGACGACGGTCGAGGATTTCCGGCCGGGCCTTCAGGCGAGCCGCCATGCGGTCGAGCGCGTCCTCGTGCTCCAGTCGCGAAACGGCGCGATAGCCTGCGTCCGTGCAGCGCGGACGCAACGGGCAATCGCAGCACGCCTGTTTGTTGGCGTAATCGATCTTCGTCATCTCGCGCAGCTTGCCAAAACGGAACGGATTCAGTTCGTGACCGCCCGGACAGGTATATGCGTCCCGCTCCGGATCGTAGCGAAACTCGTCCTTGCGGAAGAACCCGTTGCTCGCCGATGAGCCGCGCTGGGGACGGGGCACATGCGGCGTAAGCCCCGCCTGCTCACAGACCGCGATGTCCTCGGTTCGGAAGTAGCCCGCGTCCGCGACGACGTCGATCCTGTCGACTTCGAGGATTTCTCGCGCAGGCCCGGCGGTCGCCTGCAACAACCCCATGTCGACGACCTGGTTGGTCACTTCCTCATCGACGATCAGCTTGTGCTTGGCGTCGACCGCGATTTGGACGTTGTAGCCGACAGCGACGCGCGTGTGGGCCGCCATGGCGCGGCTGTCGGGATCGGTCAGCGATATCTGGTCTTCGCCCGTGCGCTCGAGCTGCCGCAGCATGGCGTCGTATTGGCCGCGTTTCTTGCTCAAAGCCTCAATCTTCTGCGCGAGATTTTTCACCCGCGCGCCGCCCGTCGCCTTTTCCGCGGCGTCGCCCTCGTCGAGCCGCTCGAGGTAATCCGCCAACCGCTCGTCGGCCGCCTTGATGAATTTCTCCAGCGAATTGCGAGTGAAGTTGCGATCCTTGTTGTTGACGGCCTTGATGCGCGTCCCGTCCACCGCCAGCAGTTCGCGCCCGGACAGGTCGAGCCGTTTGCACAGCAGCGTGAATTGGCGAAATACCGATTTGAAGGCGGCGCGGTTTTCCGCGCGGAAATCGGCGATGGTCTTGAAGTCCGGCTTCAGCGTCCGCAACAGCCAGATGACCTCGATATTACGATGAGTTTCGGCTTCCAAGCGGCGGCTGGACCGAACTCGGTTGAGATAGC
>Ga0335073_10009294_pt1 | contig 13794 bp, 9 predicted proteins | sample Lox_Sample_22_FD_207093 | JGI IMG/M metagenome (GOLD analysis project Ga0335073, IMG submission 207093) | Soil microbial communities from Loxahatchee National Wildlife Refuge, Florida, United States - Lox_Sample_2.2 | ecosystem: Environmental > Terrestrial > Soil > Wetlands | place: USA: Florida... | reverse complement strand
CCACTCGGTACGCCAGCCCCGGCGAGTAGCCCTTGCGTGCGAGGACGCCGGTGAGGCGGCGCATCCGGGCCGGGACCGGCATGCTCGCGGTGCCCGCCAGCCTGCGTGCGACCAGCTCGCGGGCGGTAGCGAGCTCCTGCTCGGGGTCAAGCTCGCTGAGCGCCGCCTGGATGTCGTCCTGGGCGACGCCGCGCTGGCGGAGCTCGGCGCCGAGCGCCCGGCCCGCCAGGCCGCGGCCGTGGTGGCGCGAATCCACCCACGCCCTGGCGAACATGGCATCGTCGATCAGGTTCACCTCGGCGAACCGGGCGAGCACAGCCGCGGCGGCATCCTCGGGCACGCCGCGCCGATGGAGCGCTGCCGCCAGTTGCGCCTGGGTTCGCGGGGCCGCCGTCAGCATCCGCAGGCAGATCTGGCGGGCGATCGCCTCCGGATCCGCGTCCGGCTCGGATTCTTGATCGTGCCCGGCGCCGGCGGCCAGGCTCGCGCTTGCCCAGCCGCCGGCGCTCGCTGACCCGGTGCTTCCCGCGGAACCGGCCGGTGCTGTGGACCCGTTCCTCATCCGCGTGCTGCGCCGTCCCGCCACCGGATGTCCTACTCGGAGCGCAGGCTCGTTACCGAGGCCAGCCCCGGCGTCGCGCGACCTGCGCTCTGGCCGTCGGCCACGCCAGCCTCAGCATCCACCTTGGCGCCGACGCCGAGCTTCTCCTTGATCTTCTTCTCAATCCCGTTGGCCAGGTCCGGGTTGTCGCGCAGGAAGTTCCTGGCGTTCTCCTTGCCCTGTCCGAGCTGGTCGCCGTCGTAGGTGTACCAGGCGCCGGACTTGCGCACGATGCCCTGCTCGACGCCGAGGTCGATCAGGCTGCCCTCACGACTGATCCCGTGCCCGTACAGGATGTCGAACTCGGCGACCTTGAACGGCGAACTTACCTTGTTCTTGACGACCTTTACGCGAGTCCTGTTCCCGACCGCGTCCTGCCCATCTTTCAGAGTCTCGATCCGGCGAATGTCCAGCCGGATCGACGCATAGAACTTAAGCGCCTTACCCCCGGACGTCGTCTCCGGACTGTTGTGTACGATGACACCGTCGGCCAGGTAATTGTGCGAGCCCTCGACCTCTATGTCGTACCGGTTCATGATCCGATATCCGGTCTTGTCCTTGACTTCCAGAACAGTCGCCGGCGCGGGTATTACCGTCGGCTCGATGAACTCCGGCTCCACCTGGAACCTTCCGCGGTAGCGCGGAAGCAGCTTGTACTCCATCGATGGAAGCACGTAGGGCGCTACAAGCTTCTGGAATTTCTCCGAAGCCGCTGTAGTGAACCGAAGTACCGCCATCTGCCGCTTACCGCGGGTTTCCAGCTTCACGTCCAGCCCACGGCTGTCCCGCAGGTACTGCACAAGCCGCTCGCGCGAGCCAGGGCTCATCGCCTCCACGCAGATTTCGATCCGGCCCGATCCGCCCTGAGTCCGCTCTTGCACACCCTTGGAGCGAAGCGTGAAGCAGCCATCGTCCATGTACCAGATGGCCAGCGAGAGAGGCGTCAGCTTCTTGAGGTAGTCCCACGTAAGGTGTTTCTTCCCGTCGCCTTGATAGACCACCTCACGCAAGTCACCCAGCTCGCTGAGCGGCGTGAAATCGACGAACATTGCCCCCTTAGCGTTGGTGGTCCTGGAGTGAGGAATGTTCTCTAGCAGCGAGGTCTTCCAATCCAGGTAGGAAGCCTGCTTAGCGCCGTGGCCCATGCGGTATCGAGCGCTGTGAGCGGAGTTTCTGATCGGCCGAGACAAGTTACCGTCGCCCATTACGGAACCGAGAATTACCTGCCATTGCAGGTCGCTAAGCAGTTGGCGCTGTGCAAGCATCACACGATCACCCACTGCTATCTCTCCGGCTTCGCGCCAGCCACCGGCCGTGCGGACGAGGTGGTTCGCTGTAACATCGAACGTCGCAGCGCCGCGGCCGCGGCCGCCACCGGCTCGTTCTACCCGGAAGTGCAGGAACTGTTCGGTAGTCCCGTTATTGAACCAGCTAACTACCTTCTTTGGAACGATCTTTCCGATCACTGGGTCATAGGAAAGAACCTCGACCGCCATCTTTTGGTCGACGATCTTTCCAATTCGCTCTCGGCTACCGTCGGCGAGAGTCACATACGTGTACCAGGATGCGCAGCCGAACATGACGCCTATTTTTTCCCTCAGCTGATTAATAAAAATAGCCGTGGTCTTTGTTTGATTAAGCGCACCGGCAATCTTGCGAAGCGCCTGGGACATGAGCCGAGCCTGCAGGCCGACGTGGCTGTCCCCCATCTCCCCCTCGATCTCCGCCTTCGGAACCAGTGCGGCAACGGAGTCGATGACGATGACGTCGATGGCACCTGAGCGGATCAGCATGTCCGCGATCTCCAGCGCCTGCTCGCCGGTATCGGGCTGGGAGACCAGCAGCGCGTCGGTGTCGACACCGAGCTTCTGGGCGTAATCAGGATCGAGCGCGTGCTCAGCGTCGATGATCGCCGCTATGCCGCCCGCTTTTTGCGCATTTGCTATGACATGTAGTGCCAAACTCGTCTTTCCACTGCTCTCCGGTCCGTATATTTCGACGATCCGGCCCTTGGGGAAGCCGCCGACACCGAGCGCCACGTCGAGGGCAATAGAGCCGGTCGGAATCACTTCGACTGGCGCGCGGACATCGTCGCCGAGTCGCATGATGGCACCCCGGCCGAACTGCCGCTCGATCTGCGCGAGCGCGGTCTCCAGGGACTTGTCCCTGTCTCCGCCAATGCCCCTGCCACTGCCCGCCCTGTCGTTCGGTGCCATCTGAAGCTCCTGTGGGGAAGTGCCGGCTACACGCTCGCTTGCGCGTGGCCTGAGATCTGCCTGTCGGCCACCGATAATGGCCGAGCAGCTTGTCGGTTACTTGCTGGCGGAGACGTTACGCGGCCCTTCTGACAATCACGGCCGACCGGACCGCAGCGCCTCATCCTCCTAGCCGTCGACAAGCAGGCGACCGCCAGTGAGCTAACTCTAACGAACAACTGTTCGATCATGAAGCGGACACGCCGGCGCCGAGGGAGTCTGCGAAGCGATGCTTGGAACCCCGCCGATCGGATCGGAAGAGGTGTACGTTCCCGGAATGAGCGAGCGGATCGGCGCAGCCCAGCCAGAGCCCATCCGCGAGGGGAAGTACGCGAGGGTCGAGCGAGAGCGACGCTTTCTGCTGGCCTCGCCGCCGCCGGTGTCGGCCATCACCGACAGTCGCCGGATCACCGACCGGTACCTGCAGGGAACGCGCCTGCGCTTGCGCCGTGTTGACCACCCGACCGGCGCAGCGTCCGAGTTCAAGTTCACCCAGAAGGTGCCAGCCGACCGCCCCGGCCACGTCCAGGGACTGATCACCAACACCTACCTGGCCGCTGCCGAATACGACCTGCTCGCGACGCTTCCGGCCGAGGTGCTGTCCAAGACGCGGCTCATCATTCCGCCGCTGAGCATTGACATCTTCGATCCGCCGTTGCACGGCCTGGTCCTGGCAGACGTCGAGTTCACCACGGACGACGCGGCAAAGTCATTCCCCCAGCCTCCGGTGGCCATCGCCGAGGTTACCGATGACGCCCGGTTCACCGGCGGCAATCTCGTCCGGACGCGCCGCGCCGACCTGCTCGCCTGGCTCGCCGAGTACGGCATCGAACTCACGCCTGGTCAGTGACCTGCGATCTGACCACCGTCGACATGCACGGTTTCGCCGGTGACGTAGGGCGACGACTCAAGGAAAAGCACGCTGTTGACGATGTCACTGACCTGGCCAACGCGCCCGATCGGAGAGAGCCTGGCCTGCGCCTCGTAGTCTTCGCCGGCGTGCATCGGCGTCTGGATGACGCCTGGCGCGATGGCGTTGACCCGGATGCCGCGAGAGGCATACTCGATCGCCAGTGACCTGGTCGCTGCGTCAACGCCGCCCTTGGTGAGTGCGGCCAGGACTGTGGGTTCTGCCGAGTTCGCGTAGTCGACCAAGGTCGTGGTGATGTTGACCACGTGGCCGCCGTCCCCTTTGAGCATCTCGGCGATGACGCGCTGAGTGAGCCAGAAGAAGCCGGTGAGGTTGACGCCAACGACGGATGCGTAGTCATCGGCGGTGTAGTCGGTGAACGGCTTGGAGACGAAGAGGCCAGCGTTGTTGACCAGGGTGTCGATGCGGCCGAAGCGCCCGAGCGCTTCGCCGACAATACGGTCAGCCGTTGCGGGCTGGGAGACGTCCCCCGCGACTGTGACCAGGTCCGGCTCCTCCGACGGCTCAGCCTTCAGGGAATTGGAGACGACCGCCCAGCCCTGCTGGCGATACCCGTCGACTACTCCGGCGCCGATGCCCTGCGAGCCTCCGGTGACGATCGCGACCTTGCGTCCGTTTCCGCTCATCAGCGTTGTGCGCGCGGGAGAACGCGGTCGAACTCGATCGAGAGGTGGCGTGGACCCCTCAGGGACGAGCTGGTCCGGTAGGGCGGCGGGTCGGCGAGCAGGCGCGGGTTCTCCAGCCGACTGAAGATTTCGGTGAGCGCGAGCTGCGTCTCCAGCCTGGCCAGTGGCGCGCCGAAGCAGTAGTGGATGCCGCCGCCGAAGCCCAGATGCTGGTTCAGCTCGCGGTCGGGATCGAACCGGTCGGGATCAGCGATGCACTTCGGATCCCGGCTGCCGGATGCCAGCGCCAGCACGATAGGTGCGCCCTTCGGAATAGTCGTGCCGGCGATCGTGATGTCGTCGAGTGCCGCCCGCAGCACCGGGAAGTGAACCGGCGGCTCGAACCGGAGCAGCTCCTCCACCGTGCGGATGACCAGCTCGGGCTCACGCCGGAGCCGCTGGAGGACCTGCGGGTGGCGCAGCAGCGTGAGCACGCCGTTGGTGATGAGGTTGACGGTCGTCTCGTGACCCGCGATCAGGAGCAGCGAGGCCGTGCTCGCCACCTCGTCCGGCGACAGCCGGCCGTCAGGTCCGTCAGAGCTGACCAGGCCGGAGATCAGGTCGTCGCCCGGGCTCGCGCGACGGGTCTCGGCGAGTTCCGCAAGATACTGATGCAGCGCAGCCATGGCCTCGGTTCGGTTCCGCTCCCGCTCGGCCATGTCGCCTTCGCCGGGGCCGAAGGTCTCTGCGACCGCGTCCGCCCACTTGCGGAACCGTGGCTCGTCCTCGTGCGGCACGCCGAGTATGCGGCAGATGACAGCGACCGGGAACGGATGGGCGAGATCCTCGACGACGTCGGCCTGCTTCCGGTCCGCGAGACCGTCAACCAGGCCGGCGATGATCTCCGCCATCTCCGGTCGCAGGCCGTCGATCTTGTGCGGCGAGTGCGGCGGCCCGAAGTGATACATCACCAGCCGCCTGATCCGGTCATGCTCAGGCGGATCAAGGCGGATGAAGGCCGGCGTCTGCTCCGAGCCGTGCGCCTCCGCTTCGGGCTGAGACGCAGGGACGTAGGCCAGGTTGCGCCCGTCCGAGCTCACCCGCGGGTCGTGCAGCAGCGCGACGATCTCCCGGTAGGTGCTGACGACGTAGCTTCCGTCTTCCTGCCGCGATACCGGCTCCTCGCGGAGCTCTCCGTACAGCGCGTACGGATCGGCGCGGCTGGAGTAGTCGATGACCTGCTCAAAGACGCTAGCCGGTGCCATGACGTGCCCTCCCTGACGTGTCCCTGACGACGCTGAAGTCACTGCGTGCCGTAGACGAGCTCGGCGCGGCGTTCTGCCGGGTCGTGCCCGGTCACCACCACCGTTGCCTGGAGACCGGCCTCGAAATGGTCGGGGACGCCGGCCGGCACGGGCTGCATATAGTCCGGGCGGTCGACGCCAGAGAACCTGGGCGGGAACGGGGCAGCTTGCTCGATCAGCCGCCGGTAGTGCTCGAGCCACATGCCCTGATCAAAGGTCACTGCGGCGGTGACGCGGCCCTCGTAGCCATAGGCGGCCACGAACCGGCGCCTGGCAGTCGAGCCTTGCGTGATCATTACCTGGTCGGCCAGGGTCGGGACGCCGACGGATTTGATATTGGTGCCGAACTGGCTCGACCAGAACACCGGAAGGGATAGATGTGGCCAGCGATGGGCCTGGTCGCTGATCATGTTGTGAGCAGCGACCTCCGCCTGGGCGACGGCATTGCCCCAGTGCTCGAGCGCCAGGAACTGGTACCGGTAGACCGGGTGCGGGAAGCGCGCCACATCGCCAGCGACGAAGATGTCGTCAGTGACCAGGCCGTTGGCGTCGAATGCCCGGCAGCCAGAGTCGCAGGCCACCCCCCACACCCCGACCGCGAGCCCTGAGCCTTGCAGCCACTCGATGTTCCGGGCGGAGCCGAGGGCAGCCACAGCCACCTCGACATCCAGTATGTCGCCGTCCGACAGGTGCGCACGGCGCAGCCGCCCGCTTGCATCTCCCTCCAGCTGCGTGACCGTGACGCCGCAGCGGAGATCCACGCCGTGCGCGCGCTGCATGTCCGCAGCGACCGCGCCGACAGCCTCGCCCAGCGCCCCCACGAGGGGAGCCGGTCCGCGCTCGACTACCGTCACCGGCAGGCCCTGCTCCCGGCACACCGAGGCGACCTCTGATCCGGTGAACCCCGCCCCGATGACCAGGATCCGGCCCTTGTGCTCTGCGATCCGCCGCCGGAACCCGGTCGCGTCCTCGATGGTGTGCAGGACGAGCACTCCATCCAGCGCCGCCTCGGTCTCGTTTGGCCACGGCCGGGCCCGCACGCCGGTCGCTATCAGCAACCGGTCGAAGCCGACCTCGCTGCCGTCGGCGAGGCGTACTCGCTTGTCGTCCAGGTCCAGCCCGACGGCAGGCTGCCCGCGCCGCCATTCGGCATTGAATTTGCGAAGGTGCGGCAGGATCGTGTGATCCGGCGGTATCGATCCGGCAAGGACCTGCTTGGACAGCGGTGGCCGGTCGTACGGGTCGTGGTTCTCGTCCTCGATCAGGGTCAGCGATCCGGTGAAGCCATCCCTGCGCAGCACGCCTGCTGCTCGCGCGCCCGCCAGCGACGCGCCCACGATGACGATGCGTTCGGTGTCCCCTGGCCTAGCGCCATTCCCGCTGCGAGCTCGTGGCACGTCGGCCCTGGTGTCTCCGGAGACATGAGCACTGCCGTCCCTCGAGACCTCGGACTCGCCCTCACCGTCGCCGGACATATCGACCTTGCCGTTCCCGCCCCGGCTCGCCAGGTCGACATGAAGGGCCTGAACCGGACAGGCAGCCGCCGCGCGGAGCACTCGCTCACGCTGGGCATCGTCGGGGTCGAGGTCGTACATCAGGGCTTCCTGGCCGTGCATGTGGAAGACGTCCGGCGCGAGGAAAGCGCACTGGCCATAGCCCTGACACCGTGTGAGGTCAACGACAGCTCTCACCGGACAAACCCCCCGTCGGCACGCATGTTTGGCTGCGACCTGGGCCACGCCCATTTCGGCCGCACGTCAACGAGGCGTAGCCTCAGCGGATTCGTGCGCAGAGAACCAGACGTGAGCGCCGAACCCGGTCAGCCCGCGCGACGCAACTGGTCCGCTGGCGAGGTAAGGCCGTTCGTCCTGACACCAGACGCCTACCCGCGGATCTGCGGTTCGTATCTCCGCCGGCCGTCTTTTCGCGGTGCCCGCAGCCGTCCCGCCTGCAATCTCCCGAGACTAGCCGACCGCTTCGCCCGTTTTATGATGACAGAACTGCGCCGTCTGGCCAGGTTCGCACCAGTTTAAGCTGTGCCGCCACCGGAGCAGTCTCGGTGGCCGGGACCGGGACATAGCCGGTCACGGTCGTGCCGCGCCCCGGCGCTGAGACGACCTGAAGCGCGCCACCGAGAGCTGCCAACCGGTCGGTGATTCCCTGGATGCCGCTGCCCGGCGGAGTGGTAGCTGGGTCGAACCCTGCGCCGTCATCCGCGACGGCGAAAGTAAGCCACTGGCCGTCCTGCCCAACGGTCACCCTGGCTCGCGTAGCGCGAGCGTACTTCACCACGTTCTGCAGGGCTTCCAGCACGCTGAAGTAAACGGCAGCTTCGACGTCCTGCGAGTACCGGCCGCTGCTTTCGGCCTCGACCTCGACTGGTACGGCCGATTTCCGCGCCTGGGATTCCAGCGCGAGACGCAGGCCTCGATCGGCCAGCAATGGCGGGTAAATGCCGTGGGCCAGGTCACGCAGGTCAGCCAGGGCCTGCTCGGCTTGCCGCTCGGTCTCTGCGAGCATCTCGGAGATCTCGCCGGACGCATCGGCCGAAGCCTGGCGGACGAGTCCGAGGGTGATCCTGAGCGCAACGAGCTGCTGCTGGGCACCATCGTGCAGGTTGCGCTCGATCTCGCGGCGCGCTTCATCGGCAGCAGTCACGATCCGCTGACGGGAGGACCGAAGGTCCTCGATCAACGCCACGTTACGCAGCACTAGCCCGGCCTGCGCGGCCACTTCTCGCACCAGCCGCTCACCGCCAGGCGTCAGCGGCTCGCGCAACGAGCAGGTCACGCGCAGCTCGCCAAGTGCTTCGCCGCGGTGTTCGACCGGGAAAATGCGGGTGCGGTCTGCCACCTGAGCGGGGCGGGCCATGGCTGGGTCCGCCGACAGCGGCCAGGCCGCCTCCAGCCGATCTCCGCCGCTGCGCAGCCAGATCTCGGTGCGTTCCGCGCCGGTGGCCTCGGCGACCATCCGGGCCATGCTGGGCAGCACCTCGTCGGTGGACTGGGTTCCCGCGATCTGCTCGGCGAACTGCGACAGAACCTCGTAGGGCGAGGCTCGCTTGCCGTAAACGAGCCGGTCGGCCAGCAGCCCCGCCCGCGCCCGCAGTGGCTGGAACACCACCGCAGCAACGGCTGCCGCGGCGAAGGTCAGCGCGCTGTCGCTGGACCGCCCAGTCGCCGCGCCCACACCCACCACCAGGAGCGCGTAGATACCGGTAAACCCCGCTGCGACGAGAGCTGCCACCACGGTCTTTCTGACGACGACGTCCAGGTCGTACAAGCGGTACCGCAGCACCGCCACTGCGCACGCCACCGGGATGCCCACGAGCGGCGTGAGCAGCATCAGCGACCAGAGCAGCGTCCCGATCCAGCTGTTAGCACCGTTATCGATCAGGCCGCCGGTAACCAGCAGGAGGACGAAGCCGATGGTCAGGACCCCGACGTAGCCCAGCCAGGCAAGTTGCTGCCGTACCTCAGGGGTCGCCAGGCGACGGCGGGCAAACACGGAGACGATCGTCAGGAGGACCGTCACGATTGCGACGATCGCGGCGACGGCGAGCAGGTCGCTGAACCAGCCGTGTCGTGGCAGCACGCCCACCGGGTTGGGATAGGCGACGCCCACCGCACTGAGGGCATTCGTGAGGCCGCCCTGGATAGTAGTCCCGCGTTGCAGTTCCTGCAGCACCGCACACACGGCGATCACGTAGACCGCCCACCGGACCGGACGCCAGCGGCGAGACGGCAGCCGACCGTCCGGGAACAACAGCACCAGGAGGATCAGCAAGATGATTGCCAGAATCGTGAAGGAGCTAGCCGGCAGCCCGACTTGCCGGGGCGCCGGCACCGAGCCGGGATCAGTGGCTAGGCCAAGCAGCGAGTACTGCTCCGCCAGCATGCTGAGCGCGATCAGCAATCCGATGACGCAGAGCAGCCAGCCGATGGCGTTGCCCGGCAGGCGCCGGGCAATCAGGCTGCCGATGCCCGCATAGCTGATGACCGCCAAGGCACCCAGGGCGTAGAAGAGAGTCCGGCCGGCATTCAGCTTGCCGCCGTCCACGTTAAGCCCCACTAGAACGAGAACGATGGCGAGCACGAGCAGGGTCAGGCCGACCAGGACCCATGAGACCGTGGCTGGTCGGCGCTGGCTGATTATGGCGGCCACGTGCCGATTGTCCACGGACTGCGGTCCGCAGGCCAGTGTGCAGACCGCACTGTCAGGCTCGTGCTAGCCCCCACCAACCCTGGCTAGCTGGACTAGGCCTGGCAGAGTCGGCCTATCGCAGCCGCTCCGGCACGCGGAACGCGTCGCATACGGCCCGCCAGACCACCTTGGACTCCTCGCCGTCGGCAAGCGCCTGGTTGACGGTCCGGTCGCCTAGCGCCGACAGGACGTAGTCCTTGGCCACGCTCTCGGCGTAGCCGTCCCCGAACTGCGCCCGCATCCGGTCCCAGAACTCCGTCAGTCGCACCCGCGTCAGCGTAAACGGCACCCCACGCCCGCACAAACGCCAGGGCCGGCCGGCTAGCTCAGCCGAGGGGGCGGGGGCGGGCCGATCGAGCGGGGCGCCGGGGGCGGGCCGGGGGTGGGCCGATCGGGGCCAAGCGACGAGGCGAGGCCGACCTAGCGGGCAGGGCCCACACGACCGGACAGCCCAGGCTCAGCCGATCTCCTCAGGCCGCCCAGGTCTCGTGCCGAGGCTGCCAGTCCCCGTGGCCGGTGGTCCTGGTGACCAGACAGCGCCCCAGCAGGAACTCGAAGAACTTCCCGTCCGCGAAGCCGACCGGCTCCGTCTCGATGCCGCGCTCGGCCAGGAACTGAGCCCCCGCGGCTGCTGCCAGGCCGGCGTCCCGCACCGGCTCTGCCCGCCCGGTGACGTAGAAGGCATCTTCGTTGTCCGGGCTGGCGAATGAGTGCAGTGCGTACCTCCCATCGCGCTGCAGGTCATCCCGCTTCAGCGACGGGATGATGTGCGCCACTAGCCGGCCCGACACCACCAGCGGGCAGATCGGGTGCAGGCGGGGCCCGCCATCCGGCCGGACGGTGGACAGGAACGCCTGGCCTACCCCGAACTGATACAGCAACTCTCGCCCGGCCTCGGCGAGCTCAGGGCGGGCAGAAGCGAACTGCTCCCAGCTAAGTTCTGTCTCCATGGCCCGATCCTGCCAGCGCCCACCGACATTTTGCCCCTGGCTGGCATGATGACCGGGTGACCATGTCGGTGGACTTCTCAGGCGTCCCTGAGAACCAGCGCGGTGCACTGGTCAGGCAGCTGTGCCACGCCATGGAGGATGCCTACCAGGCAGGTCACTACCCGCGCGTGACGGTCGAGCGGCCGTGGTCGGTCCACAATCCGGTTCTCGAGGGCGAGTTCGCCGAACCCTTGGCCATCCGCTGGTACCTGGAGCGCGAGCTGGGCCGCCTGGCTGCAGCCGGTGCCAGTATCGCGGTCGGCCCTGGCCGTGAGACTCTCGACCTGCATGACCCCGCGCTCGCGGAGGCCGTTGACGAAACCAGGTCTGACCTGCGGCGCAAGAAGCTGTTCTTGTTCGGGCCGGAGCGGATGGCGCTGTCCATCGACCGCCTGAGCCATTACACAGGGACTCCCGCCGAGCAGTTCCAGCGCTATGTCCTGCTGACGAATTATTCGTGGCACGTCGAGGAGTTCCGGGCCGCGCTGCCGGACTGCGTAGGTCCCGACTCGCCCGACCGCCAGATGCCGGCCTGGCACTACATGCTGCCCGACAGTGCCGGGCTCACCATGATCAACATAGGCGTCGGCCCGCCCAACGCTAAGACGCTGACCGACCACCTGGCGGTGCTCCGGCCCGACCTGATGCTGATGATCGGCCACTGCGCCGGACTGCGTAATCACCAGGAGATCGGCGACCTGGTCCTGGCGACGGCCTACCTGCGCGACGACCGGGTCCTGGACGACGTCCTCCCGGTTAGCGTGCCGATCGTGTCCAACCACACGCTGAACATGCTGCTGCTCACCGAGGTCATGTCCCGCGACCTGCGCACCCGGATGGGCATCGTCTTCACCACCGCCAACCGGAACTGGGAGCTCCAGCTATCCGCCGTCAGCGACCGGCTGCGGCAGTCCAGGGCCATCGCGGTGGACATGGAGTCAGCGACCGTCGCAGCTAACGGCTTCAGGTACCGGGTGCCCACGGCCACCCTGCTCGCGGTCAGCGATAAGCCGCTGCACGCCAGTCCCAAGCTCAGCACCGAGGCGCAGAACTTCTACGCATCCTCCCGCCGCCAGCACGTGGACATCGCCATCGCGGTAGCCGCACAGGCCCGGCAGCAGTTCCCGGACGGGCTGCCGACCGCTGATATCCGCTCGGCTGACGAGCCGCTTCTCGGCCTCACCGCGCCGGATCGGCCCCTGCCAGAGGTTGGGTCACAGAAATAATTCCTCTTGCGCGGTTGCTGGACCCGGATGTTACGGTTTTTGTGACGCAGCGACCGAGCCATCGGAGGCAGCAGTGCACCGCCTGACCGCCAGCCGCGGCCCTTGGCTTGTCTGCCGGCGTCACATCGATCTGCTGCGCGTATCCAGCGCGATCTGTCGTCCTTCCTGCTGAATTAGCCTGTCCCGCACCTCACAGCGCGCCCGGTAATCGCCGGGCGACCTCTGTCAGTGCCAGCGCCACGCCAGCAGAAGGATCTGAGCAATGCCATCCGTGCCGCTTCGCGGCCAGGGCCAGTGGGCTCTCGGCCACCATGAGCCGCTTAATCCCGCAGAGAGATTCAAGAAGGACGACGACGGGCTGCACGTCCGCGACCGCATCCTGAACCGCTACGCCCAGCTTGGCTTCGACTCCATCGACCCGTCCGACCTGCGCGGCCGATTCCGATGGTGGGGCTTGTACACCCAGCGCAAGCCCGGCATCGGAGGCGGCAAGACCGGTGCGCTCGAGGACGCCGAGATCGAGGATCCGTACTTCATGATGCGCGTCAGGATCCCCGGCGGCCAGCTCGAGGCCGATCAGCTGCGAGCGATCGCGGGCGTCGCCAAGGAGTACGGCCGTGACCTCGCCGATGTCACCGACCGGCAGAACGTGCAGTTCCACTGGATCGCGATCGAGGACGTCCCGGCCGTCTGGGAACGTCTCGAGGAAGTCGGCCTGTCCAGTCAGCAGGCCTGCGGTGACGTACCGCGCAACATCCTCGGCTGCCCGGTGGCCGGCATCGACGCGGCCGAGGTGCTGGACGCCAGCGCGGTGCTCCGGGCAACGGAGGACGTCGCGACGAACAGCCCGGACCTCACCAACCTGCCGCGCAAGTTCAAGACCGCCATCTCCGGCTGCGCCACCCAGTGCACCGCCCATGAGGTCAACGACGTCTCGTTCGTCGGCGTCATCGGCCCTGACGGGAGGCCGGGCTACGACCTGTGGGTTGGCGGCGGTCTGTCGACCAACCCGATGCTCGCGCAGCGCCTTGGCGCCTTCGTTCCGCCCGAGCGGGTGCCGGAGGTCTGGGCCGCAGTGGCCAGGCTGTTCCGCGACTACGGCTACCGCCGCCTCCGCAGCCGGGCCCGGCTGAAGTTCCTGGTGGCGGACTGGGGTACCGAGCGCTTCCGGCAGGTGCTTGAGCGCGAGTATCTGGGCGGGAACGGGCTAGCTGACGGGCCCGCGCCGCCGGCACCTGCGCCGGGATCGCGTGATCACATTGGCGTGCACCGCCAGCGCGACGGGCTGTGCTACGTCGGCGTGGCCCCGCACACCGGGCGCACGACCGGCACTCAGCTCTGGCAGGTGGCCGATCTAGCCGAGGCCTACGGGTCGGGCCGGGTCCGCACCACGATCGAGCAGAAGCTGCTGATCCTGGACGTGCCGGAACGGGCTGTTGCCGAGCTGGTGTCCGAGCTCGAGTCGGTCGACCTGCAGGCTCGTCCGGACGTCTTCCGGCGCGGGACGATGGCCTGCACGGGCATCGAGTTCTGCAAGCTGGCCATCGTCGAGACGAAGGGCCGGGCCCGCGAGCTATACACCGAGCTCGGTAGGCGCCTGCCGGATTTCGACACGCCGATCACGATCAACGTGAACGGCTGCCCGAACTCGTGCGCCCGGTTCCAGCTCGCCGACATCGG
>Ga0335073_10009293_pt1 | contig 13794 bp, 8 predicted proteins | sample Lox_Sample_22_FD_207093 | JGI IMG/M metagenome (GOLD analysis project Ga0335073, IMG submission 207093) | Soil microbial communities from Loxahatchee National Wildlife Refuge, Florida, United States - Lox_Sample_2.2 | ecosystem: Environmental > Terrestrial > Soil > Wetlands | place: USA: Florida... | reverse complement strand
TCGCGCCGACCACGGAGACCACGGCGCGGTCGCCCTCGACATCCATGTCGATGTCACCGTCGAGATCGGCGACATCCAGCAGTCCCTCGATGTAGTCCGCCGCGATCTCGCCCTCGAGTTCAAGGTCGGCGATATCGGTCAGTCCCGGTGCCACCTCGCCGGTTTCCTCGCCGGTTTCGCCGTCGGAAGCTTCGTCCTCGGCCGGGGAGACCTCGGCGACGCCGTCCTCGGCCGGCTCCCGGACCTCATCCAGCGCCTGCCCGGCTTCGTCCCGATCGGCCGCGGGCACCTGCGGATCGGTGACCGCGCTTTCTCCTTGGCTCACGACCCAGGCCTCCTACGCTCAGGGTTGATCTTCGCTGACGGCAACGGCGCGAGGCGGCGGCGTCTCACCGCTTGCCTGAGCGCTTGCTGCGCGACTGCCGTTGCCTCTGCTGCCTGACGAGCTTAACCTCGGGCTGCGGCGGGGGCTCGGGTTCGCTTCGTCCCAGGCCGAGCCTGCGCCGGCGACCGGTGCCGTTGGCTGACGCCTCGTCCTTGCCGGACGAACCAGACGATCCGGATCCCGATCCAGCCGCCCGGGGCGCTGTGCCCGCAGGTTTGCGTCCCGAGCCGCGTGGCTGCGCCCCGTTCGAGTTCCGGCGGCCGGAGCCCGACTGGCTGGCGGTGCCGTTCGACTGCGGGGCAGCGTCCGCCTTCACGCCATCGGAGCTGGCACCGGCATTCGCCGGTTCGGCCTTCGCGGGCTCGGCTTTCGCTGTGGCGGCCTTCGCCGGGGCGGCCTTCGCCGGGGCGGTCCTGGCGGAGCCGGTCTTGGCGCCGTCCTCGGTCGCCGCGCCGCTCCCGTCGGCCTGATTGCCCGAGCCCGCTCCGGTCCCCGATCCCGGCCGGCCGGCGGCCGAACGCTTCGTACGGGTCGTCACCGTCGGCGCGATGGCCGGGCTCGCCGCAGTGCCGGCAGCACCGGCCGTCCGCGGCTGCGGGTACACCCGGAACAGCACGTACTGCTGCGTGAGCGTCCACAGGTTGGTGGTGACCCAGTACAGCACCAGCCCGAACGGCCAGTACAGGCCCGACAGCGCGAACACCGGCATGATGTAGGCCATGTACTTCTGCGACTGCCCCATCGGGTTGTCGGGCGTCGCCTGCGGCATCATGCCGCGCTTCATGCTCTGCCGCACGGTCAGGTAGGTGGTCGTCATGCTGATCAGGACCGCCAGCAGGATGACGAGCTTCGCGTGCAGCGGAACAACGGCCGTCCCCGTGAACAGGAACTTGTCCGATACGGTCACGCCGAGGATCGAGGCGTGCTGGGCGCTGCTGACCATCTGCTCGGTGAGCCCGTACTTGGGCGCCTGGCCCGGCTTCCACTCGGCGATCGCCTTCAGCACGCTGAACAGGGCGAAGAACAGCGGCAACTGCAGCACGACGGGAAGGCACCCCATCAGCGGGTTGACGCCCGCCTCCTGGTAGAGCTTCATCGTCTCTTGCTGCAGCGTCTGCTTGTCGTTCTTGTACTTCTTGCGCAACGCCTGCATCTGCGGCGCCAGCGCCGACATAGCCCGCGTCGTGTGCATCTGCTTGATGAACAGCGGGACCATGACCAGCCGCATCAAGATCACGAGGATCACGATGGACAGCGCCCAGGTCCAACCGCTGCTGGCGCCGAGCAGTGGGCTGAGGAAGCCGTAGATCTGCTTCAGCACCCACGCGACGGCCTCATAAATCGGGTTTAGCGGATTCCCCACCGGTTAGCTCCCTTGGGCTCTGATCGGGCGCGCCTGCGCCTCGGACCGGTGCGGCGCGCCTGCCGTGCGGGCCGACTCGGCCGTGTCCGTCCCGGCCTTGGCCGCCCGGGCTGGCACGGGGTCCAGGCCCCCGGCGTGGAATGGATGGCAGCGGCTCAGCCTGCGGGCCGCCAGCCAGGAACCGCGCAACGCTCCGTGCACCTGCACTGCCTCGAGCGCATAGGCACTGCAGGACGGGTAGAACCGGCACCTGGGGCCGAGCAGCGGGCTGACGAACGTCCGGTACCCGGTCAGCAGCAGCATCAGGAGCCGGGCGGCCGGCGATGGCCGTTGCCTCGACTCCCGCTGTGCGTTACTCGTCACCATTGTGTCCATCACGTACGCTGTGTCCCACCCTGCCGCCGAAGCAACGCTCGGATTACCAGGTCGAGTTCGGCGGCGAGATCCGCCTGGCGTGCGGTAGCGGCCCGGGGATTGGCGCGTACCACCAACAGGCTACCTTCAGGAAGCGACCCGAGATACCCGCGGGCCAGATGGCGCAGCCTCCGCCGCACCTTGTTGCGCACGACGGCGCCTCCCACCGCCCGGCTCACCACGAAGCCCACCCGGGGCGGCTCATCGCTGCCCGGCTGCCGGAGCAGGTGACCGGACAGCAGAGACCGCCCGGAGCGCGTGCCGCCCCGAACCGTCCGGGTGAACTCCGAGCGCTTTCGCATCCGCGAATCGGCCGGGAGCACCGCCGGTCACCGCAGGACCCGCCGGGCCCGCCGGACAGGTCGGCGGGCGCCCAGGCCGGACCGGTCAGACACTGACCCGAGCACGCCCCTTGCGGCGCCGCGCGGCCAGGATCGCGCGCCCGGCGCGGGTGCGCATGCGCAGCCGGAACCCGTGCGTCTTCGCGCGGTGACGGTTGTTCGGCTGGAACGTACGCTTACTCACTGGGACTCCAGGTACAAGGCGGGGTGGAAGCACCACCGGCCGGCTGCGGACACGCTAAAAACAGCCCTGTGCGGGCCAGATCAATGAACGGTACGCGGACCTGATGCCCCCGGTCAAACCGGCCTCGCGAGGGCGCCCGCCGACTGTCCAGCGTCTCGCCGGCACCCTGTGTAACACTTGCCGTTTGCCAAACGAGCGCCGAAGCCGAGCCCTAGGCTGTGGATAGCGGTCCCGGGCGTGGGGATCCGGGATCGGATGGTCGCCGAATTCGAAGCCCCAGGCGACCGATGGGGCGGCATCTGCACCGCGGTGCAACGTGCACAACCTGTGGAAAAACCTGTTGATCAGATGTGGGGGCGCGAGGTGAACGGCAATGAGTGAAGCAGACCTCGCGGAAGTTTGGGCCCGGTCCCTGGATGCGCTCGCCGGTATGCAGATCGAGCCGGCCCAGCGCGCCTGGCTCCAGCTGACCAGGCCGCTCGGCCTGGTCGAGAACACCGCGCTGATCGCCACGCCCAATGAGTTCGTCAAGGAACAGCTCGAGACCAGGCTGCGCGCCCTGATCACGAACACCTTGTCGCGGGAACTCGGCCGCAACATCCAGCTCGCGGTCACCGTCGACCCCGCAGCCGCCACCCCCGACCCCGGCCAGCGCCCGTCCGGGCTGCGCGGGCTGGACGGCCTGGGTGACGGGCCGGAACCACACGCCGATGACGCCGTCACCGGGCCGCTGCAGCGGATCGCGGACGGCCGGCCCCACGTGGGCGCCGAGTTCGGCCCCCCCACCGCCGCGGACCTGCGAGCGCCGCGGCCTGAGGGCCCCGGCGGCGTCGACGGCCGCCCCGGCTCCGGCAACTTCGCCCCGGGCAGTTTCGCCGCTCCCGGCGGCTTCGCCCCGGGCACCGCGCCGGGCCAGCCGCGGCCGGCCCAGGCCCGGCTGAATCCCAAGTACACCTTCGAGACCTTCGTCATCGGCTCGAGCAACAGGTTCGCCCACGCGGCGGCCGTGGCCGTGGCCGAGGCTCCCGCCAAGGCCTACAACCCGCTGTTCGTCTACGGCGACTCCGGCCTCGGCAAGACCCATCTGCTGCACGCGATCGGCCACTACGCGCAGAGCCTGTACCAGGGCGTCAAGGTCCGCTACGTGAGCTCGGAAGAGTTCACCAACGACTTCATCAACATGATCAGGGACGGCAAGCAGGACGGCTTCCGGCGCCGTTACCGCGACGTCGACGTGCTGCTCGTGGACGACATCCAGTTCCTGGAGAACAAGGAAGGGACCCAGGAGGAGTTCTTCCACACGTTCAACACGCTGCACAACGCCAGCAAGCAGATCGTGATCTCCAGTGACCGAGCGCCGAAGCGGCTGGTGACGCTGGAGGACAGGCTCCGCAGCCGGTTCGAGTGGGGCCTGCTGACCGACGTCCAGCCCCCCGAGCTCGAGACCAGGATCGCGATCCTGCGCAAGAAGGCCGTGCAGGACCGGCTGAACGCGCCGCCGGACGCGCTCGAGTACATAGCCAGCCGGATCTCGACCAACATCCGCGAGCTCGAGGGTGCGCTGATCCGGGTCACCGCCTATGCGAGCCTGAACCGGCAGTCCGTCGACCTGCAGCTTGCCGAGTTCGTGCTGAAGGACCTCATCCCAGAGGCCCAGGGCCCGGAGATCACCGCCTCAACGATCATGGGACAGACCGCTTCGTACTTCGGCCTGTCGATCGACGATCTGTGCGGCACGTCGCGGTCCCGGGTCCTGGTCACCGCGCGGCAGATCGCCATGTACCTCTGCCGCGAGCTCACCGACCTGTCCCTGCCCAAGATCGGCCAGCAGTTCGGCGGCCGCGACCACACTACGGTCATGCATGCGGACAAGAAGATCCGCTCCCTCATGGCCGAGCGCCGGTCGATCTACAACCAGGTCACCGAGCTCACCAACCGGATTAAGCAGCAGGCGCTCTCCGGGTGAACGCACGGTGAAGAAACTGAATCGCGTCAGTGCGGGCACAATGAGTGCACACAGGCTGTGGAAAAACGTGTGGACAGACGTGCAGCCGCGGAGGAAAACTCCAGCCGGCCAGGGGGTAACCGGAAGCGGTCTGGGAACCGGCTCCTGCGTATCCACACGCCGGGCGCCGGGCCCACGGACGGCGATCACAGCCGCTGTGGACGCCCGTGATGCCGCTGACCTGCGGTTCCCTCGGCTATCCCCAGAATCCACTGACCCTATGACTACTGCGAATCTCTCTCTAACTAAGACCAAGAAGAAAACAGGCCGACCAACAGGAGGCAGCTTCCTGTGAAGATCCAGGTCGATCGCGATGTCCTGGCCGAGGCAGTGGCGTGGACGGCCCGCGCCCTTCCGGCCCGTCCGACGGTGCCGGTGCTGGCCGGGATGCGGCTGGTCGCCGGAAGCGACCTCACGCTGTCCAGCTTTGACTACGACGTGTCTGCTCAGGCCACGGTCCCGGTCGTGACCGAGGAGGAGGGCAGCGCGATCGTCTCCGGGCGGCTGCTCGCCGAGATCAGCCGCAGCCTGCCGTCCCGCCCGGTGCAGATCACGTCCGAGGGCGGCAAGGCCATCTTGTCCTGCGGCAGCGCCACGTTCACGTTGCTGACGATGCCCGAGGACGAGTACCCGGCGCTGCCCGAGATGCCCCCGGCCGCGGGCACGGTGGGCAGCGACGCGTTCGCCTCGGCGGTCAGCCAGTCGGCCACAGCGGCAGGCCGCGACGACACACTGCCCGCGCTCACCGGCATCAGGATCGAGATCGAGGGCGACACGCTGACCCTCATCTCGACCGACCGGTACCGGCTTGCCGTACGGGAACTGCGCTGGAACCCGTCCCGGCCGGACCTGTCCGCCGCCGTGCTGGTGCCGGCCCGCGCGCTGGCCGAGACCGCGCGCTCGCTCACATCGGGAGCCGAGGTGTCGATCGCCCTGGCCCTGCCGGGCGAGGCCGTCGGCGACGGCGGCCAGCCGGTTGGCGGTGACGGCATGATCGGATTCGAGGGCGGCGGCCGCCAGGCCACCACCCGGCTCCTCGGCGGCGAGTTCCCGCGGCACCAGAACCTGCTGCCGAAGAGCGTCAGCTCGGTGGCGGAACTGTCCACGCCGCTGCTGTCGGAGGCGGTCAAGCGTGTTGCTCTCGTTGCCGAGCGCAACACGGCGGTCCGGCTGGCGTTCTCAACCGGGCAGCTCGTGCTCGAGGCCGGCACCGGCGAGGAGGCTCAGGCGGTCGAGGTGCTCGAGGCCAGTTATGACGGCGACGACCTCTCGATCGCGTTCAACCCGGGTTATCTGCTCGACGGGCTGACCGCGATCGATTCCGACACGGTGCGGATGTCGTTCACCGAGCCGGGCAAGCCCGCGCTGATCACCGGCAAGCCGGACCCGAGCGGCCAGCCGGACTACCGGTATCTGCTGATGCCGATCCGCCTCGGCGGCTGAGCGGTGCTGGCCTCGGGGGGACGCTCCCGCCAGACCCCCCTTCGGCCGACACTGCACTAACCTCGCAGCCGTGCACCTGACCAGGCTGGCGCTGACCGACTTCCGCAGTTACGCGGCGGCCGACGTCACGCTGGCCACAGGCGTGTCGACCTTCACCGGGGCAAACGGGCAGGGCAAGACCAACCTGGTCGAGGCGGCCGCCTATCTGGCGACCTTCGCCAGCCACCGGGTGGCCACCGATGCCCCCCTGATCCGCCACGGCACGCAGCGCGCGATTCTCCGGGCCGTGGTCAGCTCGGCGGACCGGGACAGCCTGCTTGAAATCGAGATCAACCAGGGCAAGGCCAACCGGGTCCGGCTGAACAGGGCGCCGGTGCCGCGGCCGCGCGACGCGCTCGGCACGCTGCGCTGCGTGCTGTTCGCCCCTGAGGACCTGGTGATGGTCAAGGGCGACCCCGACGGGCGGCGGCGCTACCTCGATGACCTGCTGGTGGCCATCCGGCCCCGGTTCGCCGGGGTCAGGGCCGACTACGACCGGGTGCTGCGCCAGCGCACCGCGCTGCTGAAGTCGGCCCGGGCGGCCAGGTTCGCCGGGCCCCGGGGCGCGGCACCCGGCGCGCCCCGCGCCCTGGAGGTCTGGGACGAGCACCTGGTGGAGAAGGGGGCCGAGCTGACCGCGGGCCGGCTGGAACTGACCGCCGCGCTGCGGCCGCTGCTGGCCAAGGCGTACGCGGCGGTGTCCGGTGAGGACGCGGCGGCCGCGATGACCTACCGCCAGGCCCGCCAGCCGGCCGCGGACGAGCCGTCGGCCGACCGCGGCGCGCTGGCCGACGGACTGCGGCAGGCGCTGGCCGACGCCCGCGGGGCCGAACTCGAGCGCGGGGTATGCCTGGTCGGCCCGCACCGCGATGAGCTCGAGCTGCGCGTGGGCGAGCTGCCGGCCCGCGGCTACGCCAGTCACGGCGAATCGTGGTCGCTGGCCCTGGCGCTCCGCCTGGCCGCCTACGACCTGCTACGGACCGGCGGCGACGACCCGGTGCTGCTGCTCGACGACGTCTTCGCCGAGCTCGATGCCGGGCGCCGCGAGCGGCTGGCCGGGCTGATCTCCGGCGCGGAGCAGGTCGTGATCACCGCCGCGGTCGCGGACGACGTGCCCGAGCGGCTGGCCGGCGCAAGGTTCGAGGTCTCCGGCGGGGCGGTCTGGCGTGCCTGACGACACGGACCGGGCGCGGCTCGCCCGCGAGGCCCTGGCCCGGGCGAAGGCCGACGCGCGCGCTCGCGGGAATCGCCCCGCCCGTCCTCAAGACCAGAATTTTGAACGCCCCGGCTCCCCCGATACGGTCTCGCAGCGTCCCGGCGGGCGCCGGGCGCGCCGCGACGACCCTGAGCCGCTCACGGCCGCGATCGACGGCCTGATCGATTCGCGCGGCTGGCGCGAGCCGGCCGCCGCCGGATCTGTTTTCGGGAGATGGGCGGAAATCGTCGGCCCGGAGCTGGCCGCGCACACCCGGCCGGACTCCCTGTCCGGCCGCGAGCTCACGGTGACAGCGGACTCGACGGCCTGGGCAACGCAGGTCCGGCTGCTCGCGGCCCAACTGGTCCGCAGGCTGAACGCTGAGCTCGGCGACGGCTCGGTCGAACGGGTGAAGGTGCGCGGCCCGTCGGGCCCGGCCAGGCGCCCTGGCGAGTGGAAGGTTCGGGGCGGCCGCGGCCCTCGGGACACCTACGGCTGACTTTCTGCCGGCTCGCCTCCGCCCCCCCGGCTCGCCTCCGCCCCCGGCACCGTCGGGCGGCCTCCAGCACGCCCAGCGGTTCAACCATGCACGGCGTGGCAGCCCGCGGACCCGCCAGGCGCCCCACGGAATCCGGCAAATCAGGAATATTTCGCGCGCACCAGTAGTTACACTTAGTAGCCAACCTGCAACCCGACGAAAGGAACAACTGCCGCATTCAGTGGCATCCGGCCGGTCGGCGACCCGTGTCTCTCCGGTCGTCTGTGCCCGCGCTGGCGTCCCTTTCCCCTTTGGCTCGCGGGGTCTCGCAGACGGCTGTGGCTGACGGTATGCGCAGGTAAAATGTAGACGCAGCCGGAGGGGGACACGGGGGATGTTCCCGCGAGGCGCTGGCCCGCGTGGCTGTCTTGTTCAGGAGGAGTATTCCGCTTTGTCGTACGACGCACGCTCGATCACGGTTCTTGAGGGGCTGGAGGCTGTCCGCAAGCGCCCCGGCATGTACATCGGCTCGACGGGCGAGCGCGGCCTGCATCACCTAGTCCAGGAAGTAGTCGACAACGCGGTGGACGAGGCGCTCGCGGGCTTCGCCACCCGAATCGAGGTCACGCTACTCCCAGACGGCGGAGTCCGGGTCTTTGACGACGGCCGCGGCATCCCGGTGGACAACCACCCGGTGGAGAACCGCCCGGCGGTTGAGGTCGTGCTGACCACGCTGCACGCCGGCGGCAAGTTCGACCGTCAGTCGTATGCGGTCTCCGGCGGACTGCACGGCGTCGGCGTGTCGGTGGTCAACGCGCTGTCGATCAGGTTCGAGGTCGAGGTCCACAAGGACGGCTTCGTCTGGCGGCAGTCCTACGCCGCGAGTGAGCCGACCGGTCCCCTGCAGAAGGGCGAGCCGGCCTCGGAAACCGGGACGATCATTACGTTCTGGCCGGACGGGAACATCTTCGAGAGCACGGTCTGGTCGTTCGAGACGCTGTCCCGGCGGCTGCAGGAAATGGCGTTCCTGAACCGCGGGCTCTCCATCACCCTGACCGACGAGCGGCCCGATCACATCAACGGTCAGCCCAACGTCGCGCACTACCGCTATGACGGCGGCATCGCCGACTTCGTCAGGTACCTGAACGCGTCCAAGGAGCCAGTGCACGACTCGGTCATCGAGTTCGGCGACGAGGCCGAAGGCATCTCAGCCGAGGTCGCGATGCAGTGGACCGGGTCGTTCTCCGAGTCCGTTCACACGTTCGCGAACACGATCAACACGGCCGAGGGCGGCACCCACGAGGAGGGTTTCCGCGCGGCGCTCACCACGATTGTGAATCGCTACGCGCGCGAGCAGAACCTGCTGCGCGAGAAGGACGAGAATCTCACCGGCGACGACGTGCGCGAGGGCCTGACCGCGATCATTCACGTCAAGCTGGCCGAACCGCAGTTCGAGGGCCAGACCAAGACCAAGCTCGGCAACACCGAGGCCAAGTCGTTCGTGCAACGCGTCTGCAACGACCACCTCCGGGACTGGTTCGACCGCAACCCGGGCGAGGCCAAGGCGATCGTGATCAAGGCCACCCAGGCGGCCCGTGCCCGGATCGCCGCCCGCCAGGCCAGGGACCTGACCCGCAAGAACCTGATGGGCGGCTCTGGACTACCAGGCAAGCTGGCCGACTGCCAGTCCGGTGACCCGGAGATCTGTGAGGTCTACGTGGTCGAGGGCGACTCGGCAGGCGGCTCGGCCAAGGGCGGCCGGGATCCGCTGTTCCAGGCGATCCTGCCGATTCGCGGGAAGATCCTCAACGTGGAGAAGGCCCGGATCGACCGGGTGCTGAAGAACAACGAGGTCCAGGCGATGATCACCGCGCTGGGCACCGGGATCCACGATGAGTTCGACATCGCCAAGCTCCGCTACAACAAGATCATCCTGATGGCGGATGCCGACGTCGACGGCCAGCACATCACCACCCTGCTGCTCACGCTGCTGTTCCGGTTCATGAAGCCGCTCATCGAGGCCGGGCATGTGTACCTGGCCCAGCCGCCGCTTTACAAGATCAAGTGGGACGGCCGCGTGCCACCGGGCTACGCGTACTCCGATAGGGAGCGGGACGCGGTGGTCGAGGCGGGCATCGCCGAGGGCCGCAAGGACCCGAGGCCGCGGGACGCCGTGCAGCGGTTCAAGGGCCTGGGCGAGATGAACTCCCACGAGCTGTGGGAGACGACGATGGACCCGGCCCGCCGGGTGCTGCGGCAGATCACGCTCGACGACGCCGCTCAGGCGGACGAGCTGTTCACCGTGCTGATGGGCGAGGACGTGGAGGCACGGCGCTCGTTCATCCAGCGCAACGCCAAAGATGTCAGGTTCCTCGACATCTAACGGCGGGAGCGCCGGATTCGTTGATCACGGAGGATCCGGTCGTTCTGGCATGCCAGATACACCGTGATCACGGAAGGCGAGACGACATATGACCGACGTGAACGCACCAGCGCCGCCCGGGGGGTCCGACCGAACAGAGCCGGTCGACATCCAGGTCGAGATGCAGCGCAGCTACATCGACTACGCGATGTCGGTCATCGTCGGCCGTGCCCTGCCCGACGTGCGCGACGGCCTGAAGCCGGTGCACACCCGGATCCTCTACGCCATGTACGACGGCGGCTACCGGCCGGAGCGCGGCTACTCCAAGTGTTCCCGGGTGGTCGGCGATGTGATGGGCGTCTACCACCCGCACGGAGATAGCGCGATCTACGACGCGCTGGTCCGGCTGGCCCAGCCGTGGTCGATGCGGATGCCGCTGGTGGACCGGCAGGGCAACTTCGGCTCGCCGGGCAACGACCCGCCCGCCGCCATGCGCTACACCGAGTGCCGGCTGGCCCCGCTGGCCATGGAGATGCTCCGGGACATCGACAAGGACACCGTCGACTTCCGGCCCAACTACGACGGGCGCTCGGCCGAGCCGGTCGTGATGCCCAGCCGGTTCCCCAACTTGCTGGTCAATGGCTCGGAGGGGATCGCGGTCGGCATGGCGACCAAGATCCCGCCGCACAACCTGCGCGAGGTCGCCGCCGGGGTCCAGTGGTATCTGGACAACTTCGAGGCGACCGACGAGGAACTCCTCGAGGCGCTTATCGAGCGCATCAAGGGCCCGGACTTCCCCGGCGGACCCGATGGCAGCAAGGGCGCCCTGATCGTCGGCCGTCGCGGCATCCAGGAGGCCTACCGCACCGGCCGGGGCTCGATCACCATGCGCGCGGTCGTTGAGATCGAGGAGGACCGCAAGGGCCGCTCCAACCTGACCGTCACCGAGCTGCCCTACCAGGTCAACCCGGACAACCTGGCCGCGAAGATCGCCGAGCTGGCCCGCGACGGCCGGGTTACCGGCATCGCCGACGTCCGCGACGAGACCAGCGACCGGGCCGGCCAGCGCCTGGTGATCGTGCTGAAGCGCGACGCCGTGCCGAAGGTCGTGCTGAACAACCTGTACAAGCACACTCAGCTCCAGGACACGTTCGGCGCGAACATGCTGGCCCTCGTCGACGGCGTGCCTCGCACGCTGCGCCTGGACCAGCTCATCCGGCACTGGGTGATGCACCAGATCGAGGTCGTGATCCGGCGTACCCGCTACCTCCTGCGCAAGGCCGAGGAGCGGGCCCACATCCTGCGCGCGCTGCTCAAGGCGATCGACCGGATCGACGAGGTGATCGCCCTGATCCGGGCCAGCGCGTCGGCTGCCGACGCCCAGCAGGGCCTGATGGATCTGCTGGAGATCGACGAGATCCAGTCCCGGGCGATCCTGGACATGCAGCTGCGCAAGCTCGCCGCGCTGGAGCGGCAGCAGTTGCTCGACGAGTACAACGAGCTCATGGCGCAGATAGCCGACTACGAGGCGATCCTCGCCTCGCCGGATCGGCAGCGGCAGATCATCGGCACCGAACTCGCCGAGATCGTCGAGAAGTTCGGCGACGAGCGCCGCACAAAGATCATCGCCTACGACGGCGACGTCTCCGTGGCCGACCTGATCGCCGAGGAGGACGTCGTCGTCACGATCACCCGCGGCGGCTACGCCAAGCGCACCAAGACCGACCTCTACCGCGCCCAGCGGCGCGGTGGCAAGGGCGTGCGCGGGGCACAGCTTCGGGCCGACGACATCGTCGAGCACTTCTTCGTGTCCAGCACCCACAACTGGATCCTGTTCTTCACCAACAAGGGCCGGGTCTACCGGGCAAAGGCCTACGAGCTGCCCGAGGCGGCCCGCGACGCCCGCGGCCAGCACGTGGCCAACCTGCTCGCGTTCCAGCCCGATGAGCGGATCGCCGAGGTGCTGGTGCTGCCCGACTACTCCGTCGCGCCGTACCTGGTGCTGGCCACCTCCGGCGGACTGGTCAAGAAGTCGCACCTGACCGACTTCGACTCGCCCCGGTCCGGCGGGATCATCGCGATCAACCTGCGCGAGGACGACGAGGTCATCGCGGCCCGGCTGGTGTCGGCCGATGAGGACCTGCTGCTGGTGAGCAAGAACGCCCAGGCGATCAGGTTCCGGGCCAGCGACGAGGCGCTCCGCCCGATGGGGCGGGCGACCTCGGGTGTGATCGGGATGCGGTTCAGCGACGGCGACCGGCTGCTCGGCATGCACGTGCTGCGCGACGGCGCGGACGTGCTCGTCGCGACCACCGGCGGTTATGCCAAGCGCACCCCCGCGGACCAGTACCCGAGGCAGGGCCGTGGCGGCCACGGTGTGGTGACGGCAAGGATTGTCGAGGCCCGCGGCGAGCTGGTCGGCGCCCTGATGGTTCGCCCCGAGGACGAGGTCTTCGCGATCACGTCTGTCGGCGGGGTGATCAGGACATCCGCTGGCGAGATCAAGCTCTCCGGCCGTCAGACCATGGGAGTCCGCCTGGTCAATCTGGCTCCAGGTCAGAGCCTGGTGGCGATCGCCCGCAACGAGGAGTCGCTCGACGGCGGTAACGGCGTCGTGGTGGCCGAGGACGGTGAGGCCGACGTCAACGGTGAGGCCGACGTCAACGGTGAGGCCGTCCCCGACGTCAATGGTGACGTTGGCACCGACCAGGAGTGACGGTCCGTGAGAGGTGGGTACGACCACAACGAGCCGTCGCCGGATTCGACCGAATCCGCCGGCGGCCCAGCGCAACGTGGCATGCCTGAGCGGCGTCATATAGGTGTTGCGTCCGGTGGCGGTCGGGACCAACGGGACCCAGACCGTCCATATGGGGATAACCTCATTGGAGGCAACATTCTGGAGGAGGACGGGGTGGACCACCGCGTGGAGCCGTCAATGTGGCTCACCGACGGATCGGCCGAGGGCGCTCCCGGAGATCCCGAGTCGGATTCTCAGGCCGCGCAGCCGGCACCGGACGCCCCGGCAAAGGACGCAGACCCGATGCCAGACATGCCCCCGATGCCGGGCACCCCGGGCAGTTCCTTCGCCGCCAGCGGGCCTGAGCCCGCCTACGGCGACAAGGACGCGCCGTACACGGGCCAGCAGGAGGCCGCGTTCAGCGGGGGCGGCCAGGACGCCCCGGCGTACTCCCCGGCCGACCGGGTGCCATACCCGCCTCCGACGGAGACGATGGCGAACGGCGGCGGGCCAGCGGCGCCGCGCCCGCAGGTACCGCCGCTGCCGGCCCAGGTGCCCCCGGCCCCGGGACCAAGCATGGCCGCGAAGGTAACCGCGCCGTTCGCCGCACTGACCAAGCCCAAGGTCAAGGCGAAGAGGCCGGCCCGCCCGGCGCGCCCGGTAATGCCGAGGCCGACGGTCCGCACGGCTCCCGGGATGGCCGCCCGCGCGGGGGCCAAGGGCTCTCCGGCCACCGCGCCCACCCGCCGGGCACAGCTCGTGCTGTCCAGGATCGAGCCCTGGTCGGTGATGAAGTTCAGCTTCATGATCTCGCTGGTCGGCTGGGTGGTCCTGTTTGTCGCGGTCGC
>Ga0335073_10009292_pt1 | contig 13795 bp, 11 predicted proteins | sample Lox_Sample_22_FD_207093 | JGI IMG/M metagenome (GOLD analysis project Ga0335073, IMG submission 207093) | Soil microbial communities from Loxahatchee National Wildlife Refuge, Florida, United States - Lox_Sample_2.2 | ecosystem: Environmental > Terrestrial > Soil > Wetlands | place: USA... | reverse complement strand
CGCGCTCGTCCCAGGTGATCACCCGGAATTCAGGAGCCAGAACGGGCAGCTGGGGGTCGAACATCGTGTGATCCATCAGGTATCCGTGGCTGAGCACGACCGCGGGGCCGTCGCCGCCGCTGTCGGTGTAGGCGATGTCCGTTGCGTTGACCCGCGCGGTTTGCATGTCCGACAAACTACTGCGCTGGCCGCTGTCCGGGAAGACGCCGCCGGGCTGGCCGGGGCAGCGGCCGCCAGGCGATCCGGGGCAGCAGCGGCGCGGCGATCCGCTCGGCCAGCACGCCCCGGTATACGCCCGCCCCATAGGCCGCCTCGTCGGCCAGGTAGCCGAGCGTGAACCGGGCCGGGTCGAGCCGCGGCCGGCTGCGGAGCCATTGCGCCACCGGAGGGCTCAGGGCCAGGGAAGCCAGCGCGAGCCGGCGGCAGATCCTGGTCCTCCGGCTGCGGCCGCCCGGCCTGGCCAGGCCGGCCGCGACCACGGGAAGCGCGTACTGCACACTCCACCGGCCGGTGTCGAGCCAGGTCTGCCGCACCGACGCGGCCATCGGGCCCAGCACGCCCTTGGCCGGCACGCCCCACTCGCGCAGCAGCTCGACGAGCTGGCCGGTGCCTGCCCCGTAGGCGGCGAGCGCGGTCACCGGCTGGCCAGCCAGCAGTGCGGCGACCGCCGCGGCCGGCCAGGCCTGCAGGATCAGCGGCGGCACCTGACCCGGGTGCCTGCGGGCCAGCGGCGCAGCCGAGCAGCCGTACCGCAGCCGCCGGGCCAGCACCGGCCGCCAGCGGTCGGGCTCGGTGTGGAAGACCTCGGCGCTCGGGTCGTACCGCACCCGCCAGCCCGCGGCGATCATCCGCCAGATCAGGTCAACGTCCTCGCCGTAGCGCAGGCCCGGGTCGAACCCGCCGTCCGGGATCGCGCCGGTGCGGACCAGCAGCGCCGCGGTGGGCACGTAGGACAGCCTGGTCAGCGGCACGACCCTGGCCTCACTGGGCCCCAGGTCGATCGGGGCCCGGGCGGCGAGGTAGCGGCCGACGGCGCTGCTCCCGGTCACCGGGCGGACCCGCGCGGCCACGGCGCCGACCATCGGGTCGGCGAAGTGCGCGGCGAGCTGGGCGATCCACCCCGGGTCCGCCGCGCAGTCGCTGTCGATGAACGCGGCGAGCGGCGTGGCCACCAGAGCCAGCCCGTCGTTCCTGGCTGGCCCGGGGCCGCCGGAGATTGGCCGGCGCACCAGCCGCGCGCCGTGCCGCTGGCTCACGCTGACGACCGCGGCCGCGTCGGCCGACCCGTCATCCACGACGATCGCCGGGTAACAGCTGTCCAGCGCGGACAGGCAGCGGTCGAGCCCGTCGGCGCGGTCCCGCACCGGGATCACCACCGTGACCTCGGCGGGCCGCCGCAGGGCCGGCGGCCGCGGGTGGGCCAGACCGGTGTCGGTGAGCCGCCGGGCCAGCCGACCGCTGTCCGGCGAGCCGACCGGGCCGACGCGCAGCTCCCCCAGCGCCCGGACCCCCGCCTCGCTCAGCCGCAGCAGGCGCGGCGGCGACCCGCCGAACAGGACGTCGGACCCGACGAACTGGGTCTGCGGGTCGAAGGCGATGCCGAACCCGGCCGGCAGCGGGACCGTCTCGCGTTTCACGGTGCCAGTCTGGCTCACGGCCAGTGCCCGGTGATGCACGGCATGATCTTCGAGCTGGAAGGGCTGCAGGAAGGGACTACCGGTCAGGCCGAGACGCCAGCGTGGATCCAGCGGGACAGGCGTTCCGGTGAGAGCGCGCCGTTGGCCCCGAGAATGGCCGCGCCCAGCACCCCGGCCCGATGGCCGGAGGCCGTGGTCTCGATCACCAGCTGCCGGGTGGCCAGCGGCAGGGCCCGGCCGTAGATCTCGGCGCGGATCCCGGCCAGCAGGTCGTCGCGCAGCATGCCCAGCGCGCCGCCGACGATGATCCGGCTGGGGTTGTAGAAGCTCACCAGCGACGCGAGCACCTCGCCGATGCGCTGGCCGGCCAGCCGGACCTGGCGCACCGCGCGGGCGTCCCCGGCCTGGCACAGCCGGACCACGTCGCGGGCGTAACTCACGTCGAGCCCCTCGGCGGCGAGCTGGCGGGCCACCGCGGCCCCGGACGCGACCGCCTCGAGGCAGTTGGTGTTGCCGCACGAGCAGACGACATCGCCGTCGACGGCCACGCGCAGGTGCCCGATGTCGCCGGCCGCGCCGTCCGCGCCGCGGTGCACGGTCCGGCCGGTGATGATGCCGCAGCCGATGCCGGTGGCGACCTTGACGAACAGGACCTGCTCGTCTTCGAGCCCACGGGACCAGTACTCGCCCATGGCCATGATGTTGACGTCGTTGTCGACGAGGATCTGGGCGTCGTAGAACCGGGACAGCACGTCGGGCACCACGACCCCGTCCCATCCGGGCATGATCGGGGGCTGCACCACGGTGCCGGTGACGAACTCGACCGGCCCCGGCACCCCGACCCCGATCCCCCGCACGTCGCCGGGCGACCGCCCATGGTCCTCGAGCAGCTCGTGAAACCGCTTGACCAGCCAGTCCAGCACCACATCCGGGCCGGCCGCGATGTCGATCTCGAGGCCGCGCTCGGCCTCGATGTGACCGCTCAGCGACGCCAGCGCGAGACGCGAGTGCGTGGCGCCAAGGTCGGCGGCCAGCACAACCCCGGCCGCCGGGTTGAGGGTCAGCAGCACCGGGGGCCGGCCGCCGGCCGACGCTCCGTCGCCCGCCTCGATGAGCACGCCCAGCCGGAGCAGCTGCTCGACCCGCTGGGAGATGGTCGACCGGGCCAGCCCGGTGAGCCTGGCCAGCTCGGCCCTGGTGGTCTGGTGCCGCTGGCCAACGAGCGCGGCCACGTCGCCGAGCTCGGTGCCGCGAAGTTCTCCTAACGTCCCCGTCATGGGTAAAGCGTACTAAACACTTTGTCCGAAACACAACAAACTTAATCTCTTGACAACGCGAACTAGTCATAGCAATGTTCGATATCGCTATCACTTCCGCTCAGGAGGCGATTTTGGCCGACGAAGTTGGCGTTGCCATTCTTGGCACCGGGTTTGCCGGGCGGATGCACGCGCAGGCCGCGCGCATGCTCGGGGCGCGCCTGGTCGGCGTGATGGCGTCGACGCCGGCGCGATCCGACGCCGCAGCCGCGGAACTCGGCGCCGAGCAGCGCTTCGCCAGTGTGACCGAACTCCTCGAGCATCCCGCGGTTGAGGTCGTCCACGTCTGCACGCCCAACGCGCTGCACGTGTCTCAGGTCGAGCAGGCGCTGGCCAGGGGCAAGCACGTGATCTGCGAGAAGCCGCTCGCGACCACGGCACAGGACGCGGAGCGGCTGTCGGGGCTGGCCCGCGAGAGCGGCCTGATCGCGGCCGTCGCGTTCGCGTACCGGTATCAGGCGCTGGCCCAGGACGCCAGGACGAAGGTCATGGCCGGTGAGCTCGGGCGGATCCGCCTGGTACACGGCACGTACCTGCAGGACTGGCTGCTGTACCCCAGCGACGGCGACTGGCGCGCGGTCGCCGAGATCGGCGGGCCGTCGCGCGCGTTCGCCGACGTCGGGTCGCACTGGTGCGATCTCGCCGAGTGGATGACCGGCGAGCGGATCACCGACATCGCCGCGACCACCTCGACCGTCTACCCGACCCGCCCAGGCCCCGCGGCGCCCGCCGGCGCTGGCGCGGCCGAGCCGCTGCCGGTGACCAACGAGGACATCGCGTGCCTCGTTTTCCGGGCCACCGGCGGGATCGTCGGCACGCTGACCGTGAGCCAGGTCTCCCCCGGGCGGAAGAACAGGCTCTGGCTCGAGATCGACGCCGCCGAGGCCAGCGTGGTGTTCAACCAGGAGAACGCCGAATGGCTGTGGCTGGGCCGCCGGGACGCGGGACTGCAGATCGCGCGCGACCGCCGGCCGGATGCCCAGATCGCCGACTCCAGCTTCCTTCCGCCCGGGCACGCACGGGGCTTCGTTGAGTGTTTCGCCGGCCTGTTCTCCGACGTCTACAGATCCCTGCGCAACGGGGCGGCGCCGAAGTTCCCCACGTTTGACGACGGTGCCAGAAGCGCGATCCTCACGGAGGCAGTGCTGCGCTCCGCGACCGCGCGGGAGTGGGTGCATATCCCGTGAAACTTGGTTTCCTGACCGCCTGCCTGCCCGACGTCCCGCTGCCGCGCATCGCGGAGTGGGCGGGCGCACACGGCTTCGAGGCCCTGGAAGTGGCCGTCTGGCCGGACGTCGAGTCACGGCCGTTCGAGGCCAGCCACCTCGACGTCACCTCGCTCGGCGCCGCCGCTGCCGAAGACGTCGTTACGCTGCTGGCCGGGCACGGCCTGTCGATCTCCGCACTCGCCTACTACGAGAACAACCTGCATCACGATCCCGCTGCCCGCGAAGAGATCCATGCGCACCTGCGCCGCTGCGTCGACGCCGCGCAACTGCTCGGCTGCCCGTTCGTCGGCACATTCGTGGGCCGCGACATCACCCGATCAGTCGCCGAGAACGTGCGCCTGGCCGGGACCGAGCTGCCGCCGCTGGTCGACTACGCGGGCGAGCGGGGCGTGCGGCTGATCGTCGAGAACTGCCCCATGGAGGGCTGGCACCCCGACGGGTACCCGGCCAACCTCGGCTACTCCCCGGAACTCTGGGAGTGGATGTTCTCGCTCGGCTTCTACCTCAACTACGACCCATCCCACCTGACCTGGCTCGGCATCGACCCCATCGCCGCCATCCGGGCCTGCCCCGAGCGGATCGTCCACGCGCAGGCCAAGGACGTGGAGATCGATCAGTCGGCCCGCAACCGGGTGGGGGTATACGGCCGGGCCCTGGACCGCGCGAACCCATGGGATAACGGCTGGTACCGCTACCGTGTCCCCGGCCTGGGCGACGTCGACTGGCGCCGCGTCGTCGACACCCTGTACCAGGCCGGCTTCGACGGGACGCTGTCCGTCGAGCACGAGGACCCGGTGTGGGCCGGGGACACGAGCCGGGTCCTGAGCGGGCTGCTGATCGCCCATACCACTTTGCGCCCGCTGATCAGGCGTGCGACCGATGACGGCTGTCCTCTCGTTAAGGAGTAGGAATAGCGGTGCGCTTCATCGCCCGGCGTCTCGGCTTCTACGTGATCACCGCGTGGATCGCGATCACGATCAACTTCTTCATCCCACGCCTGATGCCGGGGAACCCGGCCGAGCTCGTGTTCAACCGGGTCCGGCACTCGATGTCGCCGACCGCCCTCAAGGCGTTCAGCGTGGCGTTCGGCGTTGACAGCCACCAGGGCCTGATCCCTCAGTACTTCTCCTACCTGAACCAGTTGCTGCACGGGAACCTCGGCATCTCGATCACGTTCTTCCCGGCCACGGTGTCCTCGGTGATCCGAACCGCGCTGCCCTGGACCCTCGCCCTGGTCGGGGTGGCCACCATCCTCAGCTTCGTGCTGGGCACCCTGCTCGGCATCGTCGCGGCCACCCGCCGCGGCACCTGGGTCGACGCGCTGCTGCCGGTGACGTCGTTCCTATCGGCGGTGCCGTACTTCTGGCTGGGCCTGCTCGCGCTGACCGTGTTCGCGGTTGAGCTCGGCTGGTTTCCGCTCAGCGGCGGCTACGCCCCGTCGGTCAACGTGGGGTTCACCTGGCCGTTCATCTCCAGTGCGATTGACCACGCGGTCCTGCCCGCGCTGACCATCGTGGTGAGCTCGATCGCGGGCTGGCTGCTCGGCATGCGCAACGTGATGATCTCAACCCTGGGCGAGGACTATGTGCTGCTCGCCGACGCCAAGGGCCTGCCCCGGCGGCGGGTCACGTTCAGCTACGCGGCGCGCAACGCCCTGCTGCCGAACATGGCCGGCTTCGCGCTCTCGCTGGGCTTCATCGTCAGCGGCGCGATCCTCACCGAGGTCGTCTTCTCCTATCCCGGCATGGGCTACGTGCTGTTCGAGGCGGTGACCAACGAGGATTTCCCGCTGATGCAGGGGATCTTCCTCATGATCACGATCCTGGTGCTGCTGGCGAACCTGTTCGCCGACGTGATCTACGTCGCGCTCGACCCCCGGACCCGAGAGGCGGGCTGACCGATGGCCGTGCTCGATGCATCCGCGGTTGAGCCTTCAGCCGCCTCCCCTTCCCCGTTCAAAGCCACCCGGCCCCGGGGGTGGGTGCGCAATGCCCTGCGCTCGGCGAAGGTGCGCGTCGGCCTCGGCATCGTGGTGTTCTTCATCCTGCTTGGCATTATCGGGCCGAACTTCGTCGGTAACCCCTCGGTGACCGGCCCGCAGGCGTTCGCGCACCCGAGTGCGCATCATTTGCTCGGCACCACCGACACCGGCCAGGACGTGCTGGCTCAGCTCGTCGACGGCACCAACGTCTCGCTCATCGTCGGCTTCGTCTCCTCGGTGATCGCCACCCTGATCGCGATCGCCATCGGCCTGTCCAGCGCATTCCTCGGCGGCCTGTGGGACGAGGTGTTCTCGACGATCACCAACGCCTTTCTCGTCATCCCCGCGCTGCCGCTGGTCATCGTGCTGGCCGGCTACCTGCATGGCGCGGGCACGCTCGCGGTGGCGGTGGTGATCGCGGCGACCGCATGGCCGTGGACGGCCCGGATCCTGCGGGCGCAGACCCTGTCCTTGCGCCGGCGCGACTACGTGCGCGCCGCGCGGGTGGTGGGCGAGTCGGCCACCCGGATCATCTGGTTCGAGATCGTGCCGAACGAGATCCCGCTGATCGCGGCCCAGTTCCTGATCACGGTCATCTACGCCATCCTCATCCAGGCCGGCCTGGCGTTCCTGGGCGTCGGCTCGGTGACCACGTGGAGCTGGGGCACGATGCTCTACTGGGCGCAGAACGCCTCCGCGCTGGCGTCGGGGGCCTGGTGGTGGTTCGTCCCGCCCGGGCTGTGCCTGGCCCTGCTCGGCACGGGCCTGGCGCTGATGAACTTCGGCGTGGACGAGATCGCGAACCCCCGCCTGAGCGCCGTCGCGAAGCCTTCCCGCCGTCGCGGCCGGTTCCGCCGGAGCGCCGCCGGGGTGCCGACGTCATGAACGCGGAACTGCTGCTCGAGGTGAGCGGGCTGTCGGTCGATTACGGCAGCGGGCCGGGCGCCGTGCACGCGGTCGACCGGGTGGACCTCGCGTTCCGGCGGGGCGAGGTGCTCGGACTGGCCGGCGAGAGCGGGTCGGGCAAGTCGACGCTGGCTCACGCGATGACGCGGCTGCTCCGCCCGCCCGCGGTCGTCACCGGCGGCTCGGTCCGGTACCACCAGCGCGGGCCGGCCAGCGCGGCCGGCGATCGGGTGGTCGACATCCTGGCGATGAGCGAGGCGCAGCTGCGGCGCTTCCGGTGGGAACAGGTCGCCGTGGTCTTCCAGAGCGCGATGAACGCGCTCAACCCCGTGATCGACGTGCGGAGCCAGCTGGTGGACGCCATGCGGGCACACGAGCCGCGAATGAGCCGGGCGGACCGCAACGCGCGCGCCGCTGAGCTGCTCGACCTGGTGGGCGTGAGCACCGACCGGCTCCGCAGCTACCCGCACCAGCTGTCCGGGGGCATGCGCCAGCGGGTGATGATCGCGATGGCGCTGGCCCTGAATCCCGACCTGGTGATCATGGATGAGCCGACCACCGCGCTCGACGTCGTCACCCAGCGGCAGATCCTGGAGAAGCTGGAGGAGCTGCGGGTCGAGTTCGGCTTCGCCACCGTGTTCATCACGCACGACCTCTCGCTGCTCCTGGACATCGCCGACTCCATCGCCATCATGTACGCGGGGCGGATCGTCGAGACCGGCCCGGCCAAGCGGGTGCACGCCGAGCCCGCCCATCCGTACAGCCGGGGCCTGATCAACTCGTTCCCGCCGCTGACCGGCGCGCGGCGCGAGCTCACCGGGATACCGGGCTTCCCGCCCGACCTTCGTGCCCTTCCCCCGGGCTGCCCGTTCGCCCCCCGGTGCGGGCAGGTCATGGCGATCTGCCGGGAGCAGTACCCGCCGCTCGTGCCGGCGGGCGACCCCGGCGAGCCCGGTCACCTCGCGGCCTGCTGGCTGAACACGCCACAGGGCGCCCCGGCAACGGAAGGCTCCTTGCGGTGAGTGACGCCAGCGGAACCAGCGGCGGGCCCGTCCCCGTGCTCGAAGTCGAGTCGCTGACCAAGTACTTCCCGGTGCGGGACGCGTCGGTCCGGCTGGCCCGGCCCGGGCGGCGCGTCGTGCACGCGGTCGACGGCGTGTCGTTCACGCTGCGGTCCAGCACCGCGGTCGCACTCGTGGGTGAGAGCGGGTCCGGAAAGTCCACCACCGGCCAGGTCGTGTCGCACCTGGAGCAGGCGACGTCGGGGCGGCTGCTGTTCCGCGGCGCCGAGCCCAGGTTCCGCCGGCGTTCGGTGATCAAGGCCTACCGGCGTCAGGTGCAGATGATCTTCCAGGATCCGTACTCGTCGCTGAACCCAGTGCACTCGGTCGCGTACCACCTGGCGCGGCCGCTGCGGATCCACGGGCTCGCGAAGTCGGGCGCCGAGGCGCGCCAGCAGGCCCTGCAACTGCTCGAGCGGGTGCACCTGACGCCCGCGCAACAGATCATCGACAAGCTCCCGCACGAGCTGTCCGGCGGGCAGCGCCAGCGGGTGGCGATCGCGCGCGCCCTGGCCGTCCAGCCAAGCGTCCTGGTCGCCGACGAACCGGTCTCGATGCTCGACGTCTCGGTCCGGCTCAGCATCCTGAACCTGCTCTCTGAGCTCGTGACCCGCAGCGAGCTAGCCCTGCTCTACATCACCCACGACATCGCCTCGGCCCGCTATTTCGCCGAGGAGATCCTCGTTATGTACGCCGGGCAGGTACTCGAGGCCGGCCCGGCCGAGAAGGTCACCCAGTCACCCGCGCATCCCTACACCCAGCTGCTCATCTCCGCCGCGCCCAACCCGGACGCGGCGGCGGGGACGCGCCCGAAGATGCAGTCACCCGGAGAGGCACCCAGCCTGATCGACCCGCCTTCAGGCTGCCGCTTCCACCCGCGCTGCCCGCACGCCATGGCCATCTGCGCCGAGAAGGAGCCACCGGCGTTCCGCCAGGGCGGCGGTCACTGGGCAGCCTGCTGGCTGCTCGGCGACGGCGCAACCCAACCACCTCAGCCCTCGGCTGCGCGGCAAACCCCCCGGCCCGCCGCGAGCACCGAAGAGTGCGCAAAGGAGCAAACAGATGCGTAACTCATTTCTCCGGGCCAGAAGCAAGACGGTCCGGACCCTTGCCGGCATTACGGCGATCGCCCTGCTCGCGGCGGCGTGCTCATCGAGCGGCGGCGGCACGAGCGCTTCCGGCGGCAGCAGCGACCTGTCGATCATCGCGTCCCCCGTGGGGCCGTTCACCGACGGGTTCAACCCGTTCTCCCTGTCCACCTCGGCTTACAGCCAGGGCGCCACCGGCATGATCTACGAGCCGCTCATGCAGTACAACCTGGACAAGCCCGGCCAGATCTACCCCTGGCTCGCGACGTCATGGTCGTGGGCCGATGGGGGGACCGAGCTCATCTTCCACACGCGCACCGGGGTCAAGTGGTCGGACGGCAAGCCGTTCAGCGCCGCCGACGTCGCGTTCACGTTCAACCTGATGAAGAAGTTCCCGGCGCTGAACGTCAACGGCGTCAACTTCACCAGCGCGAGCGCGCCGTCGTCCACCGAGGCGATCGTGAAGTTCGCCCAGCCGGCCTACAGCCAGCTCTTCGACATCAGCCAGGTCCTGATCGTGCCGCAGCACATCTGGGCCGGCATCTCCAACCCGGTCACCTACACCGACGACACCCCGGTCGGGACCGGCCCGTACAAGGCCAGCAGCTTCACCGCGCAGGAGTTCACGCTGGTGAGCAACCCGCACTACTGGCAGGCCGGGCTGCCGAAGATCACCACGCTGCGGTTCCTGGCCTACGCCTCCAACCCGAGCGCCGGGCTCGCGCTGGGGCAGGGCGAGGCCGACTGGTCGACCGCGTACGTGCCGAACTACCAGACCGCGTTCATCGACAAGGACCCCAGCAAGTACCACGTCTCGGTCTCGCCCATCGGCGACTTCTACATGTGCCCGAACCTGACCCAGTACCCGTACAACCTGACCGTCGTCCGGCAGGCGCTGAGCGAGTCCATCAACCGGAAGACGATCGTGTCCGAGGGCGAGCACGGCTACTACTTCGCCTCGACCAACCCGACCGGGCTCAGCCTGCCCCGGTGGAACTCGTGGCTGGCCCCCCAGTACGCGAACGCGACCGAGCAGTTCAACCCGGCCGCGGCCAAGTCCGCGCTGGAGCGGGCCGGATTCAAGGCCGGGAGCAACGGCATGCTAAACGAGCCGAACGGCAAGCCGTTCGCGGTCACGATCCTCGGGCCCGCCCCGTACACCGACTTCATGACCGACGCCCAGCTCATGGCCAGCGAGCTACAGCAGGCCGGGATCTCGGCCACGGTCAGCGGGGTGTCGGTCAGCGACTGGACCAACGACTACAACACCGGCAACTACCAGTTCACGTTCTGCGGGGAGTTCACCACCAACGACCCGTACTCCATCTACAACTACATGCTGAACAGCGCGCTGACCGCGCCGGACGGCAAGAGCGCCAGCGGCGACGTGGAGCGCTGGTACAGCCCGCAGGCGAACGCGGCCCTGGCCGCCGCGGCGGCGACCAACAACCCGGCCCAGCTGCTCAAGGCCTACACCACGATCGAGTCGCTCATGGTGCAGGACGTCCCGGTCATCCCGCTGTTCAACGGCGGCGCCTGGGCGCTGTACACGACGGTCCACGCGACCGGCTGGCCGTCCGCCAGCAACAGCTACGAGATGAACGAGGTGGCGTCGCCCTGGGACGAGGTCGTGGTGCTGCACCTGAGGCCAGCGTGAGCGGGGCCAGTCCGGTTGGCGTCGGCATCGTCGGCTGCGGCAACATCTTCCCGTCCTACGCGCTCGGCCTGGGCAAGCTCGGCTCGGTGCGCGTGGCCGGGTGCGCGGACATCGACCAGGCCCGGGCGCAGGCCATGAGCAAGGCCCATGACCTGCGCGCCTACGACTCGCCGGACGACCTCATGACCGATCCTCAGGTCGGCCTGGTCGTGAACATCACGCCCCCGGCCGTGCACGGCGCGGTGACCCGCGAGGCCCTGGGCCGCGGGAAGCACGTGTACGTCGAGAAGCCGCTGGCGGCCTCGATCGCGGACGCCGAGCCGACCATGGCGGCGCTGGCTGCCGCGCCCGGCCGGCTCGGCTGCGCCCCGGACACGTTCCTGGCCTCCGCGGGCCAGACCGCCCGGGCCGCGGTGGACGCGGGGCTGATCGGGCAGCCGATCGGCGTCGCGGCCGCGATCCCGCACAGCCGCGCGGAGGAGTGGCACCCCGACCCGACGTTCCTGTTCCGCGCGGGCGCGGGCCCGCTGCTCGACATGGGGCCGTACTACGTGGCCAGCATGGTGAACTGCCTGGGCCCGGTGGCGTCGGTCTCCGGCGCGACCCGGATCGGCAAGAATCCGCGCCCGGTCACTGCCCCCGGCCGCCTGGTCGACACCGTGACGGTGGAGGTCCCCACCCACGCCGTCGCGGTGCTGCGGTTCGCCTCCGGCGTCATCGGCACGATCACCGCCAGCTTCGACATCTGGAGCGAGCACCTCCCGCACATCGAGATCTACGGGACCGAGGGAATCCTGCGGATCCCGAACCCCGACGTGTTCGCGGAGGACGTGACCGTCAAGCCGAACAGCGGCGACGAGTGGCAGGTGCTGCCTCCAGTGCTGACCCTGGGCGACTTCCTGCCCCCGAATCAGCGCATCCGCGGGCTCGGCGTCGCGGACCTGGTGGATTCGCTCGGCGGCCGGCCGCAGCGGGCCAGCGCCGAGCTCGGTCAGCACGTCCTCGAAGTACTTGAGTCGGTCCAGATGTCCAGCGACAGCGGCGCCGTCGTCCACCTGACGACGGCCCCGGCCCGGCCGGCGCGAGTGGAGGCCGGAGACCTGGCCGGGCTGGCCAAGGTGTCAGCGAACGGCTAGTAGAGAAAACCACGAAGGAGGAAGCTGCACATGCAGGTCCAGTACGGCGTCGACCTGATCACCTTCTACCACCCGGAGTTCTGGGGCGAGAAGGATCGCCAGGGCTTCGAGCAGCACGCGTTGAGCGATCCCAAGGGCTTCTGGAACAAGATCGCCGAGTCGGTCGTGTCCGCCGGGATCACCGGCGTCGAGGTCACGTTCCCGCCCGGCGACTGGGAGACGGCAATCCGGACGTACGGGTCGGCCACGGCCTTCGCCGACGTCCTGCGCGGGTCCGGCATCTCGGTGATCAGCGGGTTCTTCAGCGCCCTCGAGCAGTACGAGAACCTGGACGACCCCGAGGTCCAGGACAAGGTGATCGACGAGACCGTCAAGTACTCGGCGTTCCTGAAGGAAGCGGGCGCGTCGGTGCTGGTGGCCGGCATGCCGATGCGCAAGGGCGGCACGCCCGAGCAGCCGAGCTTCGTGGACTTCGACTACGCCAAGCGGGTCGCCGACCTCATCAACCGGGTCGGGGCGGCGTCGCTGACCCAGGGCGTCCGGACCGCCCTGCACACCGAGGTCGGCTCGGTGTTCTGCGTCCGGCGCGACATCGACCTGTTCATGGCGCTCACCGACCCGGCCTACGTGGACCTGTGCCCGGACACCGCGCACATCTATCTCGGCGGCGTGTCGCCGGTCGAGGTCCTCGCCGACCACTACGAGCGGGTCACGATCGCGCACTGGAAGGACGCGACCGGGCGGTGGCCCAACGACGACCAGGCCAACCAGGACCGGTTCCTGCTCGAGGCCCAGTACTTCAAGCGCGTCGGCACCGGCGACGTCGACTGGGCCGGCTGGGTCAGCGGCCTGAACAAGGCCCAGTTCGCCGGGTGGGCCATCCTCGAACTCGACGCGGCCGCCAACCCGGTGCAGGACATGACGGCGGCCCGTGAGTTCGCGGGCAATATCGTGAACGGCAACGCGTAGCGCCGGAATGACACAGCTCGGGGTCGGTTTTCTCGGGGCAGGCATCGCCACCCAGGCGATCCACCTGCCCACCGTGGCGGCGCTGGCCGGCCGGCTACGGGCGTGCCACGTCATGGACGTTGACCCGGCGGTGGCGGCGGCCGCCGCCGCCACCGCCGGGGCCCGCTGGACCACGCGCGCGGCCGATGTCCTGGCCGATCCCGACGTGGACATCGTGGTCGTGGCCAGCCCGCCGAGCGCGCACGCGGAGCAGGTGATCGCGGCGTGCGGGTCCGGCTGCCGGGCAGTGCTGTGCGAGAAGCCACTGGCCACGAGCCGGGACGAGGCCCAGCTGATCCTCGAGGCGTCCCGGTCAAGCGGCACCCCGGTGCTGGTCGGAACCATGCACGCCTACGATCCGGCCTGCCGGGCCGCCGCCGCGGCCTGGCGGTCGGCCGGATCAGGGGCGGTGCTGGTCCGGTCACGGATCAACCTGCCGCCCGACGACGTGTACATCCTCGCCGCCACGCAGCCGGTGTCCGTGCCGCCGCCCTGGACGCCGCCGGCCAGGCCCTGGGCCGAGGGCGCTGCGGCCGCGTTCATCACCGACATCATGCTCGGGCTGGCCATTCACAGCATCCCGCTGGTCAGGGAGTTCTTCCCGGAAGCCGGGCGGGTGACCTCGGCGGCCACGCCCGCGCCGATCGGATACGCGGTCGCGGCGCGCTGCAACGGCGGCGCCGCCGAGTTCCTGGGCATGGTGGCCGCGGACTGGGAGTCCGACTGGAGCCTTGAGGCCTGGAGCCCGTCGGCACGCCTGCGCGTCGAGTTCCCGC
>Ga0335073_10009291_pt1 | contig 13796 bp, 11 predicted proteins | sample Lox_Sample_22_FD_207093 | JGI IMG/M metagenome (GOLD analysis project Ga0335073, IMG submission 207093) | Soil microbial communities from Loxahatchee National Wildlife Refuge, Florida, United States - Lox_Sample_2.2 | ecosystem: Environmental > Terrestrial > Soil > Wetlands | place: USA... | reverse complement strand
CAGCTGAACCAGCCCGGATCCGCCGATCACACACCGCTTGACCTCACTGCGGACCCGCAATTTTAATTGTCTTTTAATAATTTACCCACTTCTTTTCCCCGGTTGGGAATTAACTTTGACCCGGAAAATGTTCATGCTCACGCACGAATAATTTAGCATTCAATTTTTAGGGTTTAGGGGTTTTTAAGAATGGGCTCATCCCAGCTTGTCAAAGTAGGGATGGCCCTTTCCGTTTTATGTCCCTGGCCGGCTCCGCCGACCCCGGGTCTCCGCCAACCCCGGGTCTCATCCAATCCTCCTCCCCACCCACCCCTTTTTATCGTTTTTTCCCCCTTTCATCGTACCTTTGCAACTTCTTAAAATTCCTAAAGATCACCCTTCAATATGAATCTATTCGAACAACAGGCGAATGAATTTGCAGGACGACACATCGGACCCGATGAGAAAGAGACTTCCGGGATGCTGGCTGCCATCGGCGTCCGCTCCCTGGACGAACTGATCGACCGGACCATCCCGGCCTCCATCCGCAGCAGAACGCCCCTCAACATCCCCGACCCCCTGAGCGAATACCAATACCTCACTTCCCTGCGCGAGATCGCCGCAAAGAATAAGGTTTTTAAATCCTATATCGGTCAGGGCTATTATAATACCATCGTACCCAGCGTGATATTGCGCAACCTTTTCGAGAATCCGGGCTGGTATACCCAATACACCCCCTACCAGGCGGAGATCTCCCAGGGCCGGCTCGAAAGCCTGCTTAACTTCCAAACCCTGGTGTCCGATCTGACCGGCCTTCCGCTCGCAAACGCCTCACTCCTCGATGAAGGCACCGCGGCCGCCGAAGCCATGACCATGTTCTTCAACGGGAAAAATAAAGACCACGATCATATTACCACCCCCAAATTTTTTGTCGATAACAATATATTTGCCCAGACCAAAGACATCCTGCTTACCCGCGCCCAACCCGTCGGCATCCAGCTGGTCACCGGCGATTACCGGGAAGCCAGACTCGATGATTCTTATTTTGGCGCCATCGTCCAATACCCGGGGAGCGACGGGGCCATCCGCGACTATCGCTCCTTTATTGCCCAGGCCCACGCCGCAGGCGCCTATGTCGTCATGGCCACAGACCTGCTGGCGCTGACCCTCCTGACACCCCCCGGCGAACTGGGCGCGGACGTGGCTGTCGGATCTTCCCAACGTTTTGGGGTGCCCATGGGCTTCGGCGGCCCGCACGCCGCTTTCTTTACCGCGAAAGAAGAATTCAAGCGCTCCATTCCGGGCCGGATCATCGGCGTCAGCGTCGACGCACAGGGGAACCGCGCCCTTCGCATGGCGCTCCAGACCCGGGAACAGCACATCAAACGCGAAAAAGCAACCTCCAATATCTGCACCGCCCAGGCACTCCTCGCCAATATGGCGGCGATGTACGCCGTCTATCACGGACCTTCAGGGCTCACGACCATCGCCAAACGAGTCAGCCTGCTCACCCGGACCCTTGCGACCGAACTGGAACAGTTGGGCTACCCCGTCATCGAACAGTTCTATTTCGATACCATCCGCGTGCGGGTAAAGGACGTGACGGCCGTCCGTTCCGCCGCAACCGTCCGCGGGATGAATTTCCATTACTCCGGTCCCTGTGTAAGCATCAGTATCGATGAAACGACCTCCCAGGAAGACATCGTCAACATCCTGGCCGCCTTCGGGCAAGCCGCGGGGACCGACCTCGTTTCCGCCACTTTCGACGAAGACGATACCCTGTCCAATATCCCTTCGGCTGTTACCCGCACTTCGGAATTTCTGACCCATCCGGTCTTCAACACCCATCACAGCGAAACGAATATGATGCGCTACCTGCGCAGCCTGGAAGTGAAAGATCTCTCGCTCAATACCTCGATGATCCCCCTGGGCTCCTGTACCATGAAACTGAACGCCGCAACCGAACTGATCCCGGCCAGCTGGCCCGAATTCGGCGGTCTCCATCCCTTCGCGCCGGCCGATCAGTGGAAAGGCTATCGTCAGATCCTGACGGAATTGGAGAACTGGCTGAGCGAGATCACCGGATTTGCCGCCACTTCCCTCCAGCCCAACAGCGGCGCCCAGGGCGAATACGCCGGTCTGCTGACGATCCGCGCATTCCACGCCGCACACGGCGACACCCACCGGGACGTTATGCTGATCCCCATCTCGGCTCACGGGACGAACCCCGCAAGCGCCGTCATGGCAGGGATGAAAGTTGTCGTCGTCAAGAGCGACGATGACGGCCATATCGATATCACCGATCTGAAAGAAAAAGCGGCTCAATACAAGGACCAATTGGCCGGCTTGATGGTCACCTACCCATCGACCCATGGGGTATTCGAAGAAAGTATCGTCGAGATCTGCCGCACGATCCATGACAACGGCGGCCTGGTCTATATGGACGGCGCTAACATGAACGCCCAGGTGGGGCTCACCAGCCCCGGGTTGATCGGGGCAGACGTCTGCCACCTGAACCTCCACAAGACTTTCGCCATCCCGCATGGCGGCGGCGGCCCGGGCATGGGACCCATTTGCGTCAATGAAAAGCTGAAGCCGTTCCTGCCCGCACACATTAACCTGCAGACCCTCCATTTCTCTTCCAACGGTAACGGCGCCGCCGCCGACCACCATACCCACGCCGTATCCGCTGCCCCCTTTGGCTCCGCGAGCATCCTGCTGATCAGCTACGCGTATATCAAAATGCTGGGCGCCGAAGGACTTACCCGCGCAACCCGGTATGCCATCCTGAACGCGAACTATATGAAGGCGCGGCTGGAAAAATATTATAAAGTGCTCTACCACCGCCGGCATTGAGGCCGAAGACGTGGCCAAACGCCTGATGGACTATGGCTTCCACGCCCCCACCCTGAGCTTCCCTGTGCCCGGAACGATCATGATCGAGCCCACCGAAAGTGAGGACAAGCCTGAGCTCGACCGCTTCTGCGACGCCATGATCAGCATTTACAAAGAGATCCGGGCCATCGAAGAAGGCAAGGCCGACAAGACCGACAATCCCCTGAAGAATGCCCCGCATACCCAGCAGGTGATCTGCGCAGACGAATGGAAACATTCCTATCCGCGCAGCCAGGCCGCCTTCCCCCTGCCCTACGTCCGGGAGAATAAATTCTGGCCCGGCGTCGCCCGCGTCAATAATACCTATGGTGACCGAAACCTGATCTGCACCTGCGAGCCCGTCAGCTCCTATGCAGCGGAACCCGTTCACTAACCGGTTAAACCCGGCTCATTCACCGATTTTTTGCTGGCGTTGACAAACGCCTGAGTTACCTTTCCGCAAAAATCCATGACCGCCAGAACGCTGCCCTTCATCCTCTCTGTCACCTTCTTCCTCTCAGCCTGTTCACACAAGCTGGCCCCCCTTGGCCACTATCAAACCACCCCCGTTGTAGCCGATGGCATTGCCGACGACTGGACCCTCCCGCTTCGCTTCGCCAACGCGACCTATACACTTCAATATAATATTACAAACGACAACAGGAATATCTATGTCTGCGTCCTGTCCCGCGATGAACAGACCATGCTCCGTATGCTGCGGTCAGGCATTACCGTCTACTTCGATCCGAAAGGCCAGAACAGCCGCGATATCAGCTTGCATTATCCGCTTCGCAAACAACCCGATCCCAACATCCGCAACCGCGACGGCGAGCCGCTGACCAACCGGAATGACAGCAGCTGGGAACAGGAACTGCTGGCCCAATCCGACTCCTACGGGACCACCGGATTTTCGGGGATCGAGAATGGCCAGTTTGCCGTAAAGGACAGCAAAAGCCCCATCCGCGTCGCCATTCAATTTACCCACCACGACAGCCTTCTCGTTTATGAGGCCATCATCCCGATCGTGAATGTTTTGGGCGCCGGCCTCAGCAGCCGAAATCCTAAGAAGCCCTTCAGCGTCGGCGTGGTGCTCAATGCACCATCCGGCCGGAGCGTTGCCCGCAATCAACACCATTACGGCGGTCGGGGGATGAATGTGAATGGTATCCACATGGGCGGCAGCGGCGGTGGAGGCAGCCGCCGGAATTACAATACGGACGGGGACAACCCACCCATCAGGGAGGACGCCAACTGGTACCAGTTCCGATTGGCTAATGGTCAGGCTAAAGGTCAGTAAATCTCAGCCGGTCCCCCGTTCAGTAAGCCGCAGGCAGCACGCCGATAGTCGGCTGGGTACCGGTTCCCTGCAGAAAGATCGTGTAGACACTGCCCGCCGCCAGCGGAGTGGCGCCAAGCGCCGCCAGGACACTGTCTGTCGCCGAATTCGTGATCTGTATCGCGTAGCCGGATGGATTCACCGGCTGGAACGCACTGGCGGACGGATTGGTAAAATCCAGCGGCGTCCTGTCGGTCTGCACGGCCGAACCATTCAGATATAGATTCGCCTCGGCTATATCGGGGTTCAGATTGAAAAAGCGATAATAGGCGCTGGTCTCGGTTATAGCAGAAAAATCATCGATGATCCTGGCCGCCGACACCGCCGGGCTCTTCGGCCCGGTATTATACAGGATCAGCGTATAGAAATTTGCGGTATCATACTGAACGGCAGGGATCTCATACAACAAACTATCCGTACCGGTCACTTTGAAATCGACTGTATAAACCCCCGGCACCACCGATCCGTATTGGGAAGAAAACTGGCCGGGCGCAATCCCGCTACTGTTCACCTTAGTCCCGTTGAAATAAACATCCGCCGTGGAACTGTAAGGGGCTTCATTCATCACCGATACATAACAGATGGCGCTGGTTGCATTGGAGTTGGGGCTCGACTTTATACAACCGGTCTCTACCAGGCAAAAAACCATTATTATTGAACTCCAAATAAAATGCTGACGATTGTTTCTCATGATGTCATTCTTATTTATATCGCTAATATTCAGGATACGCCCGCTGTTATTTCCCTTGACAACCGATACGGTCTTTTCGTTGCGCGGGTTGTTTCCCGCCCTCAAAGTACAAAAGCTGACCGCAGTCCAAATATAAAACGCCCGTTGCCCCGATTGAAAACCGGAACAGCAGGCGCGTCAGATCATCCAAAGAGATTTATTTCTTTACCGTTATTTCTTTACCATCACCGAAACGGTTGCCGCCATCTGGCCGCCATACGACCGGTGAAGCCCATCCGCAAATTCCAGCGCCAGCGTATGCTTACCGGGGGCCAGCGTCAACTCCGTGCTGGTTTGTGCCTTGCCGTAATGAAGATGCGTCGAATCCTTGGGGATGATCTGGCCGGATGCAACAGAGTCACCCGCATCGACCAAAATGTGAAAATGCCCGCTGCCGGCAACCACAGGACCGGCCGTGTCGACCTTCATCCCTTTGACGCCCATTTCAACTTTGAAGGGTGATTTGACACTTTCACCATTCTTCAGGTTCTTGAAGTAGACCTTTGCGCCGGCCGGAACCGCAGGCAGCGCAGGAACGACAGCTTGAGTGGAGTCTTTTGCCATCTGCATGGCACTGTCTTTGGAAGCAGCAGTCGTATCCGTGTTGGCAGCACTCTTGTCACCCCCATTGTTGCAGGCGACCATACCGATCAACAGGAAAGCAGGAAGAAAATGGAACTTGCGCATGTTATGATTGATTGTTGAGGATATAAAAATAGTACTTTTACCCAAACCGGACGTTACCCGGCTCAAATTGCTTTACCATGCGTTACTATTTGCTGACCCTCCTCCTGCTCCTGTCTTTCTCCGGATTTTCTCAACAATATTACCTCTTCGTCGGTACTTATACCGAAGGATCACCCGCCAGCCGGGGGAGTAAAGGCATCTACGTGTATCGTTTTGATGCCGCTACCGGTGACGCCACCCCGGTAAGCACCGCGATGACCGACAACCCGTCCTATCTCGCTATTGCGCTTGGCGGCCGGTTCGTCTACAGCGTCAACGAAACCCATGGCACGGAACCGGGCGGGGTAAGCGCCTTCTCCTTCGACAAAGCCTCCGGCAAGCTCACGTTTATCGACAAGCAGGCCAGCGGCGGCGCAGATCCCTGCTATATCTCCGTGGACGCCCGCAGGAAATGGGCGCTGGTGGCCAACTACAGCGGCGGCAACCTCTCCGCCCTGCCGATCGGCGCCGACGGCTCTCTCCATCCCCTGACAGAACTGATCCAGCATACCGGCGTCGGCCCGGTTAAAGATCGCCAGGAAAAAGCCCACGTCCACTCCACCATCCTTTCACCCGACCAGCGATACCTGGTCGTCGCCGACCTGGGAATGGACGAACTCTCCGTGCTGCGCTTTGATCACGCCGCTGTGAAGAAGCCGCTCACACCCGCACCCGACCCGATCGTGAAGATCCAGCCGGGATATGGGCCCCGTCATACCACCTTCTGCCCCGGCAAGCCTTACGCCTATCTCATAAACGAGCTGAGCGGCATGGTCGATGCCTTCCACTATGCGAATGGAAAATTCACCCTCCTGCAAGCCATCTCCGCACACCCCGCCGGATATACCGGAACGATCGGCAGCGCGGACATTCACGTTTCCGCCGACTGCAGGTTCCTCTACGCCTCCAACCGGGGCGATGCCAACAATATCGCGATCTTTGCCATCAATGCCGCAACCGGCAAACTCACCTGGAAAGGAGTAGTGCCGACCCAAGGCAGCACACCCCGCAATTTTATGATCGACCCGACCGGACACTGGCTGCTGGTAGCCAACCAGAACGGGTCCAACGTGGTCTTCTTTAGGATCGATACCCGAACGGGTATGCTTACCCCCACCGGCAAACAGTTGTCCATACCCGCACCCGTGTGCCTCAAGATGACCCCGGTAAATTAGACCGCAGGAAACGCAACCAGTTTCCGTGCAGCACATTCCGGATATCTTCCGGCGAATACCCCCGGCCGGCCAGCAACGATCTCAATTGCTGCAAATCGGCGATCGTCTCGACATCATACGGACACTGCTCCTTTCCAAACGCACCGTCGAGATCGGTGCCGATCCCCACATGCAGCGCATTGCCCGCAAGCTGGCAGATATGATCCAGGTGATCGATCACTTTCCCGAGGCTGCAGCCCATTTTCCGCGGATCGGATTTCCCCCTTACCCAGCCCGGCACCATCATCCACGCATCCAGGGCCCCCCCGATCACCGCCCCCTTCGCGATAAGGACCTTGATCATGTCGTCACTCAACTGTCGATTATGATCCACCAGCGCCCGGCAATTATTGTGGCTGGCCCATACCGGGCCATCATAAAGTTCCATGGCATCCCGGAAGGCGTCATCGCACAAATGGGTAGCATCCAGAATGATCCCCAGCCGCTCCATCTCCCCCAGAAGCGCCTTTCCCTCACGGTTTAGCCTACCCGAACTGTCGGTCCCGTTCGCATACCGCCCCGGTCCGTAATGCGCCGGCCCCACCGCCCGCAGCCCATGATCAAAGGCCCTTTGCAGATATTCCGGTGTGACGATCGAGTCCGCGCCTTCCAGGCTCAGGATATACCCGATCGGAAGCGCCGCCGCGACGCCCCCCGCGCCCTCCACGCCTGCATTCCCCGCCACACCTGCCTCCTCCGCCCCATCCTCCGCTTCTCCACCCATCCACAACTTCACATGCCTTTCCAAACCCGCCAGATCCCTGATCATCACCATCTCCCCCGCCTCCTCCATCGCTTTATACCAGGCCAGCTGCGCCTGCGTCTGCGCCCAGGCCTGCCACGGCGAATGCCACCCCGGCAACGGATTATCCGGGGCCACATACCGCGCAATCTGCGTCGCCACCACCAGCCCGATATTCCCCCGGCGCAACGCCGGCAACGAGACGGTTCCCTTCGCCCGGTCGGGCTTGTCGGTCATCCCGCGCTCCCGGGCGCGTATATCATCGACCGATAAACGAAGATCGCGGTTCCACTCCATCGCATTCATGCTGAGATCGAGGTGGGCATCGATAATGAACATAACGGCAGGCCTCCGATTTTTTGCAGGCCCAAATATAGGCTTCCTTCCTATATTTGCTTCGGTCAAATCCCGCTAACATGCAACGATATACCTGCCTCCTGATTGCTTTCCTCCTTCCCGCCCTCCCGGTACTCTGCCAGCCGACACTCCGCGATCTCCAAACCGAAGATCTGACCAACCCCCTCTGCATTGACAGCAAAGCCCCCCGCTTCAGCTGGCAGATTGTATCGACAGACCGCAACGAGCTGCAGACCGCCTACGAGATCCGGGTCAGCAGCCGCGCCGATGGCAAAGACCCCGTCTGGACACCGGGCAAAACGAACTCCGCAGCCTCCATCCAGGTCGAATACAGGGAGGTCCGCATCTGGGATAACAAAGGCCGCGTCTCCCCCTGGAGCGAACGCGCCTGGTGGCAAATGGGCCTCCTTCACCCGGAAGACTGGAAAGCAAAGTGGATCGAGGCCGGCAAGAGCACCGAAAACACAGGCAATCCCCTTCTTCGTGACCGCTTCACCGTCTCCCATGCCGTCGCTTCAGCCACCGTCTATATCACCGCCCATGGCCTCTATGAAGCCAGCCTTAACGGCCGGCGTATCGGCGACGCCTACCTGACACCCGGCTGGACCTCGTATAACAAGCGGCTTCAATATCAGGCCTACGACGTCTCTAACCTTCTTCATAAAGGCGCCAACGCCATCGGGGCTCTTCTGGGTAACGGCTGGTACCTTGGCCCCATCGGCTATGACAACCAGCGCGACGTCTACGGAAAAGACAATTCACTTCTCCTTCAGTTGATCATCCGGTATAAAGACGGACGCTCCGATACGGTCACCACCGGCCCCGGCTGGCGCTCTTCCACGGGTGAGGTCCGCTCATCGGAGATCTATAACGGCGAACGCATCGATCATCGCCTCGCAAAGACCGGATGGTCCCTTCCCGATTACGATGACGCCCAATGGACCTCCGTACAGACCGAAGACTTCCCGATGACCAACCTGATCGCCACGCGCAACGAACCGGTCCGCAAGCACGAGACATTCCCCGCCCTTCGCCTCATCACCACCCCCCGCGGTGAACAGGTCATCGATTTCGGCCAGAATCTTGTCGGCTGGGTCGTCGTCCGCCTGAAAGGCCACCCCGCCGACAGTCTCCGCCTTTCCCATGCTGAAGTCCTCGACAAAGAGGGCAATTTCTACACCGACAACCTGCGGAAAGCAAAAGCCGAGGATACTTACATCCTTGGCACCGAAAGCGGCACGACCGGGGAAGACGAAGTCTTCGAACCTCACTTTACTTTTCACGGATTTCGCTATGTCCGCGTCTCAGGTTGGAAAGGCCCCCTCGACATCAGCGATTTTACCGCCGTAGCCCTTTATTCAGATATGCCGAAGACCGGCAGTTTCACCTGCTCCGATCCCCTGATCAATCAACTTCAGCACAATATCCAATGGGGACAGCAGGGCAACTTCCTCGACGTACCCACCGACTGCCCGCAGCGCGATGAACGGCTGGGCTGGACCGGGGACGCCCAGGTTTTCTCCCGGACCGCCGCCTTTAACCGAGGCGTCGAAAATTTCTTTGCGAAATGGCTTCAGGATGTGGCCGCCGATCAACTTCCTTCAGGCGCCGTCCCCTTCGTTATTCCCAATGTCACCGGTAACGGTACCAGCGCCGGCTGGGCTGATGTCGCCACCATCATTCCCTGGAACATCTATCTCGCTTACGGCGACCAGCGGGTGCTCGAGAACCAATATCCCAGCATGAAAGCCTGGGTCGAATACATCCGCTCGCAGGCAAAAGACGATCTCTGGAACACCGGCTTCCATTTCGGGGACTGGCTTTTCTATCGGCCTTTCGATGATAACGACGGCCGTTCCGCTGTCACCGACAAATACCTGATCGCTCAGTGCTTTTACGCCCACTCGACCCAATTGCTCATTAACGCGGCAGACGTCCTGGGCAAAAAGGAGGATGTCATCGCCTATTCAGCTCTCCTGAAACGGATCAAAGCCGCCTTCCTGCACGAATATGTCACCCCAAGCGGCCGTCTCGTGTCCGGCACCCAGACTGCCTATGTTCTCGCGCTCGAATTTGACATGCTGCCGGAAGGTCTCCGCGACCAGGCGGTCCAACGGCTCGTCAGAAATATCCAGGACTATAATTATCACCTGACTACCGGATTCCTCGGAACCCCCTATCTCTGTCACGTCCTCAGCGATTTTGGCTACATCTCGGTCGCCTACCGCCTGCTTATGCAGGATACCTACCCTTCCTGGCTCTACCCGGTGAAAATGGGCGCCACCACCATCTGGGAAAGATGGGACGGCATCAAGCCGGACGGCACCTTCGAAACCCCCGGCATGAACTCCTTCAATCACTACGCTTACGGCGCCATCGGCGACTGGATGTACCGGGTCATCGCCGGCATCGACACCTATGCCGCTGATCCGGGCTACCACCACAGCCGGATCGACCCGCACCCCGGCGGCGGGCTGACCGAAGCAGCAGCCGATCTTCAAACCGGCTATGGCCTGCTGAGCAGCCACTGGCGAATGAACAACGATACCCTGTATATGGACCTTGTTATCCCCCCCAACACAACCTCAAGCGTCTTTATCCCCGGCCCCGACGGCGGATTGATCACCGAAAGCGGTCATCCCCTGGCTACCGTCAAAGAGATTACCGTCGAATCCGTCGGCCGTGGATACCTGGTCGCCCGGCTGGGTTCCGGCGAATATCATTTCCGGGTCTCCCGCTGACCCCTCCGCATCTCCATTTCCAAACAATTCGACCAAAATCGACGATCGGTCGAACCATTTTTCTTTAAGTATTGTTAAAGGAGAATGTACAGGATACCTGAATTCGAATATATGGCACCCGAAATCAACAGATTAATCAACGACAAACAGACTGGAAATGAAACAACTATTACTCATTGCGGGGATTGCCCTGCTGTGTCTTGGCGAAAGCGAAGACGACCACCTGAACGCACAATCCCTCACGGCTGACGCCAAAATCAACGCCATCCCCCAAAATCCCGCCGATATCCTCGAATATCCCGCCCGAACCTTTCGAAAACCCATCGACAGAAAACGCATCGACCGAAAACCCATCGCCCTGAAAACCGCCGACACCCTCCGCTGGATCTTCCGCATCTCTGAAGACAACGATTTCCTCAACGCCCGCGGCTGCGGAACCGACGACGCCTATACCAATGGTACCCGGCTCGATTATTTCTACCAGCCGCGACATCCTTCGAAAGACCCGATCGACAAGATCCTGCCAAAAGCCGGCGCCCACAGCGTAAACACCTATGGCTGGGGTATCATGCAGCTGATGTATACACCCGAGAATATCACCGATTCCGCCTATCAGCCGAACGATTACCCCTGGTCCGGCGCCCTGGTGGCTACCCATACCCTTTATTCCTATAACCCTGTGCAGAAATACGACTTCCGGACAGAGCTCGACCTGGGCGTGATCGGACCCGCCTCTCTGGCCTGTCAAACCCAGACCGGCTTCCATAAACTGATCCACTACTTTAAACCCCGCGGCTGGAGCCACCAATATCCAAATGACCTCCTGGCGAATGTGGACATCACTGCCGAACGGCAACTGGCAGGCAACGGTTCCAATTTCGAATGGATCGGCGGCAGTCAGCTTTCCGTCGGCACCATGATGAACAGCCTGACCGTTTACCCCCTGATACGAATAGGCAAAATGAACCCTTATTTTAAGGGATGGCTTAGCCAGTATGCAAGCACGGGCCGGAATAACCGCCGTCATAAGAACTGGCAACTCTATTTCATCTGCCGGCCCGAGCTGCAGTTGATCGCTACCGAAGCTGTCCTGCAAGGGGGCATGTTCACCCGCAATCCGAACCTGGCGGCGGCCGGCGCCCCTGCGAAGCCGCAACAGCAGCCTCCCGCACCCCAACCCTACCACCCGATCAATCACGCCGTCCTGGCTTCCAACTTCGGCGTGGTAGCCGGCATCGGCGATTTCAGCATTTCATTCAACCAAAATAGCTCTACGGCCATGATGAAGGGCCTGTACTCGCACGAATTCGGCAATATTTCGCTGTATTTCGGCTGGTAACCCGGCAAAACAATGAACGATCCATGAACCGGCAAAACAATGAACGATCCATGAACCGACATCGCAAACTTTTGTTACTATTATACTTGTCCACCGGGTTGTACGCGTCCGCCCAGCAGGCCCGCGAGACCGGCCGCGAGGACCCCCCCGAAACGCAAAAGCACTGGGAGATCCGGAAAGACCAGGACGGGATCCGCGTCTACTCCCGGACGACCGACAACTCTCAGTTCAATGAGCTGAAAGTAGAAACGACCCTCCAAGGAAAACTCTCTTCCCTGGCTGCCCTTATCCTCGACATCGGAAATTACCCGAACTGGTCATTCAATTCGGAAAAAGCCTATGTGCTGAAAAGGATCGGTCCATCCGAACTTTATTTCTATTCCCTGATCCGTTCCCCCTGGCCGGCCAGCGATCGCGACCTGGCCATCCACCTGCATATTACGCAGGACAGCAGTACCCGTACACTATATATCCGCGCCGATGAGATCGCAAACTACATCCCCGCAAAAAAAGGGATCGTCCGGGTTCCCGTCTCCATCGAACGCTGGGTGGTAATCCCTTTACCCGGCGACAGGATAAAGATCAGCTATGAGCTGAGACTGGACCCCGGCGCCTCGTCACCCGCATGGCTGATCAACCTCTTTTCTACCAAAGGCCCCTATGAAACGTTCTGCCACCTGCGCGAACAGCTGAAACAACCCAAATACCGCGACGCGGGCCTCGCGTTTATCAAAAATTAACATCAGGCCCGGCCCGCCACTACCCTGACCTTCATCAACCGTGCCCTGCCCTTCATCAGAAATTAATTTTGAAGGGCTGCCCGATCTCCGTAATTTCATTGTTGAAACATTAAAATACATCTTATGGCTACTACGAAATGGGTATTGGACCCCACGCACTCGGAAGTCGAATTTAAGGTCAAGCACCTCATGATCTCTACCGTGACCGGCCATTTCTCCGCTTTTTCTGCCGACATCACCACGGAAGGAGAAGACTTTACTACCGCAAAAGCCGCCTTCACCGTCGAAGCTGCCTCCATCAATACCAAGAATGAACAACGCGACGGCCATATTAAAGGGCCGGAATTTTTCGACGCGGCGAAATATCCCCAGATCAAATTCGTAGCGACCAAAATTGAGAACGTTGACAATGACGGCTCCTATAATCTCCAGGGCGATCTGACCATTCGCGACATCACGAAGAAGATCAAGCTCGAAGTCGAATTCGGCGGCGTCATTAAAGACCCCTGGGGAAACACCCGTGCGGGCTTCACCGTGAGCGGAAAGATCAACCGCAAGGAATTCGGCCTGCTGTGGCACATGACTACCGACAGCGGCGGCGTCGTTCTCGGTGACGATGTCAGGATCCACGTAGCCATGGAGCTCGTGAAAGCATAGTATATTTGCAGCATGCATTATGTTTCCGTCGGGAATTTGAGTAAATCCTTCGGCGTAAAGCCGCTTTTCCAAAATATTACCTTTCACGTGGAAGAAGGCGACAAGATCGCCCTCGTCGCCCGCAACGGCAGCGGCAAATCAACCCTTCTCCGTATCCTCGCCGGAAAAGAGACCGCGGACAGCGGCACCGTCTGGATCCACAAGGATGTCACCGTGGCCCTGTTCGAACAGGAGCCCACTTTTATAGAAGACCGGTCCATCCTGGATAATATCTTTCAACATGACCACCCCGTCATCAATGCGATCAAGGCCTATGAAGCCGCCAGCGACGCCGAAGACGCGGATCGGTTGACCGATGCCA
>Ga0335073_10009289_pt1 | contig 13796 bp, 13 predicted proteins | sample Lox_Sample_22_FD_207093 | JGI IMG/M metagenome (GOLD analysis project Ga0335073, IMG submission 207093) | Soil microbial communities from Loxahatchee National Wildlife Refuge, Florida, United States - Lox_Sample_2.2 | ecosystem: Environmental > Terrestrial > Soil > Wetlands | place: USA... | reverse complement strand
GATGTTTGGTAGAAGTTGCGGTAGTCCCGGCCCCCCCCCGGCCTGGACCTTAATACACTGCCGTTTGGTAAATGCTGCTAGCATCCAGCCCCATGGACCTTGGCCGGCTGGGCGTGTGGAGCATCGGCATCCGGAAGGTGGCGGACCCGGCGGTGCCGGCCGCCGCGGCGGAACTTGAGCGGCTCGGCTACGGGACCATCTGGTTCTCCGGCGGATCCGGGACGCGCGGCTTCGACATCGCGCGGGTGCTGGCGCAGGCCACCGGCCGGATGGCGGTCGCGACCGGCATCACGTCCATCTGGGCCACCACGGCGGAACAGTCCGCGGCCGGATTCGAGCAGCTGGAACAGCTCGCGCCCGGCCGGTTCCTGCTCGGCCTGGGCGTCAGCCACGCGCCGATGGTGGATCATCGCGCCCCGGGCCGCTACCGCCAGCCGCTGCGGGCCATGGCCGGCTACCTCGGCGAGCTCAGCGCGGTGCCCAGGGACCGGCGCGTCCTCGCGGCACTGGGCCCGAAGATGCTCGACCTGGCCCAGCGGGAGTCCGCGGGAACACATCCGTATCTCGTGACGCCGCGGATGACGGCCGCCGCCCGGGCCCGGCTGGCCCCGGGGGCCCTGGTCGCTGTCGAGCAGGGGGTGGTCCTCGAGGCCGACCCGGCACGGGCCCGCGCCGTCGCCCGTGAGCACCTGAACGGCTACCTGAAGCTGCCCAACTACGTGAACAACTGGCTGCGGTCCGGCTACCAGCCGGAGGACGTCGCGGCGGGCGGCAGCGACCGGCTCGTCGACGACCTGGTGGCCTGGGGGGACGTGACCGCCGTCGGCGACCGCATCCGGGCTCACTACGCGGCGGGCGCGGACCACGTGTGCGTCCAGGTGCTCGGCGGCGACGAGCCGGCGCCGCTGCCCGAGTGGCGGGCCATCGCCCACGAGGTCCTGCCCGCCTAACACGGTTTGCTCAAGCCGGCAATCCTGCGGGGCGCGACTGTGCGGCGCAGGTGTCGTCAGAGCAACACCCATCCCGCACAGAAGGCTCCGCGCCCGTCGGCACGCCCGGGATCGGGCGCCGCCAGGCCCTCGTCTGGGGTCCGGGTTCACGAACCCCGACGAACTTCCAGTGGTGCGCACTTGGGGCAACGTTTCGGGGTGGTTACTGGTGGCGCTCGGTACCAGCCGGTCAGTCGCGACCGGCTGGCGGCGCGGGCTGGTCGACAGACAGGTCGACAACGTGCGCCCGGACGGTGGCCCCATCAGCCGACAGCCAGCCCCGGTGGGCGGCATAGCCGATCATGTCCTCCCACCGCCGCGCCCAGCCGGCCGAAATCCCCGCGGCAACGGCGCGGCGGCGCAGCTCAGCAGGCTGCAGGTCGGCCTCGTCGCCGCCGTCCCAGTGCCCCAGCCCCGCCTGCCGGAGCGCCTCGTCCAGCGAGGAACGGAACTCCGGGCCGGTGCGCACGTCCAGCGAGGTGCAGTCGTCGGCGGCGCCGACGTGCACACCCGCGGCGGTCACCGCGACGTACACGACGCCCTGCGATGGTCGGCGTGGGTACGGGCAGCCCACATGGGGAGGCACACGGGGGGCGTCATCGGCGGTAGACCGGATCGCTGTGGTCCCGGCTACCGCGAGTCATTGACGAGATCGGCGAGGTGCCCTTCCAGGGTGCGACCGTGTCGGTACGGGCGGAGTCGGTCACCACAACGCGGTGCGCGATGCGCCAGTCCCCGTCGCGCCGCTCGAACCGGTCGACGTAGCGGCTGTTGGCCACAAGCTGCAGCACCTCCTGGCCGGTGTGCTTTTCCTGGACCACCACGGCATAAGTTTCGGCGTACGCGACGTCGCCCTGGACCTCGATCGACTGGGTGGTCAGGTGATGCGAGGTGGTGACGTACTCGCGGCGCATGAACGGCACGACCCAGGCCACGAAGTCGTCCCGGAGCCCCTTGAACGGGCCGTGGTCGTCGAACGCGTCCGGATGGTAGGCGGACTTGATCAGCTCGGCGTCGAGGCGGTCGACGCCGCGGCAGTAGCGGGCCATCGCCTGCCGGATGGCCTCCCGGTCCGCCACGGTCTCCGCCGTGGGGGTCAGGTAAGTCGTCGTTGGCCCTGCTGATGCCGTCATGAGTACCTGCCTCGTGGCTGTGACTTGCCAGCGGGAGCGGGCCAGCCGGATACTTATCTTACAATGTTTGGTTAGTGGCGGGCAATGACGCGGAGGCTTCATGCACGGTTCCTGCTTCGACTGGGTCGCCTACCACAGCCGCCGGCGGCCGGACCAGGTCGCCGTGGCCAACGCCGACTCGACGTTCGCGCTCACCTGGGCCGAGCTGGAGGCGCGGGTATCCCGGCTGGCCCACTTGCTGGCGGGTATCGGCCCGGTACGGCGCGGAGACCGGGTGGCGCTGCTGGCCGAGAACGACCTGCGCTACTTCGAGGTCCAGTTCGCCTGCATCCGGCTGGGAGCCGCGTTCGTCCCGCTGAACATCCGGCTGAGCCCGGGTGAGATCCGGGCGATGCTCGGCGATGCCGGGCCGCGGCTGCTGATCCACGACACCCGGTTCGCCGGCCTGGCCGCCGAGCTGAGCGAGGCGGACGGCCTGCCCCGGCTGCGCTGGGACGACGGACCGGACCGCACGCCCTACGCCCAGGTGAGCGAGGCGCTGGCGGGCACGGTCCCGGCTGGCCGCTACGCCGCCGGCGATCTGGCCCAGATCCTGTACACCTCGGGCACAACCGGCACACCTAAAGGCGTCATGATCACGAACGGGGCGCTCGCGGCCAACGCGGTCAACATGGCTCACTGCAGCCGGGTCGCCGACCGGGACGCCCACGCGCTCAACTTCGTTCCGCTGTTCCACGCCGGTGGCCTGAACATCTACTGCAACCCGGTGCTCTGCTGGGGCGGCCGGGTGACCACGACCCGGACGTTCGACCCGGAGCAGTCCCTGCGCCTGCTCACCGACGCCAGCCTCGGCGTCACCATCACCAACGGAGTCCTGCAGATGTTCGAGCGCATCGCCGACGTGGAGGGCTTCGCGCAGGCGCGGTTCCCGTCGCTGCGGGTGGCGCTGTTCGGCGGGTTCGGGCCCAGCGCCCCGCAGACCTACTTGAAGTGGTTCGGCCGCGGCTTCGCCCTGCAACTCGGCTACGGCTCGACCGAGCTCGGGCCGATGGCATCGATGAGCGACGACCCCGACGAGGGCGCGATAGCCCGTGGTGAGTTCGGCCGGCCGCTGCCCCTGGTCGAGCTGCGCAGCGTCGGCGACGACGGCCGGCCGCTGCCGCCTGGCGGAACCGGCGAGATCCAGGTACGCGGGCCGGCCGTCACAGCCGGCTACTGGCGGCGCGATGGCGAGGGCCGGACGGACGACCGCTGGTTCTCCATCGGCGACGTCGGCCACGTCGATGAGTCCGGATTCGTGCACATCACCGGGCGGCTGGTGGACAAGTACCGGTCCGGCGGCGAGAACATCTACCCGGCCGAGGTCGAGGCGGCCTTCCTCGACATGCCCGGGATCGCCGAACTTGCCGTGGTGGGCGTGCCCGACGCCACCTGGGGCGAGGTCGGGCTGCTCGTCGTCGTGCCCGAGCCCGGAGCCAGCGTCACTCTCGAGGCGGTCCGCAGGCACGCCGAGAACAAGCTGGCGCGGTTCAAGATCCCGCATCACCTGCGGATCGTCGACCGGCTGCCGCGCAGCGCGACCGAGAAGGTAGCCCGCGCCGAGCTCCGGGATTCCTTCGCCGACGCGGCCCGGTGATCAGATAAGAATCCCTGCCGGGCCGGGCGGATGAGGATCTCGTTGATGGCCGCGGCGGGATCCAGCTGGACGATGAACTCGATGGTCGCCGCGATATCGTCCGCGGCGACCGGCTGGATGCCCCGGTACGGTCCGGCGAGCATGCGTTCGCGCACGGTCTGATCGACATGGGTGAGCAGTTCGGTGGCGACGGCACCGGGCTCGACGCAGCACACCCGCACCCCGTCCGGGGCGAGTTCCTGCCGCAGGGCCTCGCTGAACGCGGTGACGCCGAACTTGGTCGCGTTGTACACCGCGCTGCCGCCGCGCGCGATCCGGCCAGCCACCGACCCGACATTGATCAGGTCGGCGACACCGCGCGGCCCGCTGGCGGCAGCCGCCCGCAGGTGCGGTATCGCCTCCTGGGTCAGGTGCAGCAGCCCGTTCAGGTTCACATCCATCATGCGGCGCCAGTCGGCTTCCGGGCTGGCGTCGAAGGGACCGAGCAGCATGACGCCGGCGTTGTTGACCAGGACGTCGAGCCGGCCGAACTCGTCGGTCACCCGGCCGACGGCGGCACGGCCCTGCTTGGAGTCGGTGATGTCGGCCGGGATGGCCAGCACCCGCCGGCTCTCGGCCGCGAGATCCGCGAGCCGGTCCTCCCGCCGCGCGACCGCGGCCACGAGGGCGCCCCGGCGGGCCAGCCTGCGCACGGTCGCCTGGCCGATCCCGCTGCTCGCGCCGGTGACCAGGGCCACGAGCGAGTCGCCGTTGCCGGATGTCTCCGGCCCGGGTGTCACCGGTGCTCCACCGACGTGGTGATCGCGCCGCGGACGTACGCCTCGACTGCCCCGGCGCAGCTGATCTTGTCGTCGTCCACCCCGATGACGTCCTTGGCGCGCTGGATGCTGTCCGCCACGGTCGGTCCGGGACGGCCGCAGGAACACCGGCCGTAGTCGGCCGTTACCCAGTCGCCGCTGATCGTCCCGCCCCAGTGCCCGTCCCAGACCGGATCCCAGTACGCCGCCCGCCCGGTCACCGGGCCGGAGGGCTGGTGGCGGACGTGCTCTGCGGTCTCGTCCAGGATGAAAAGCGTGAGCCAGGGCGGCACGTGGAAGCGCCCGTCCGGGCAGACCGGGCTGTGCGTCGACGTCTCGCTCATCCCGTACCCGCGGTACCGGCGGGCGCCGCCGAAGAACCGCGCCACCTGCTCCTGGTAGTCCTCCGGCAGGTTCAGGCCCTTGGTGCCGCCGCTGCCGAGGTAGATCGAGTCGGGGTGGAAACCGCCCTCGGGCAGGCCAAGCTCGCGGCACGCCTCCAGCAGCGACCAGACCTGCGGCCAGTTGCCGTGGAACACGATCGGCTCGCGGCGGTGCGAGTTCAGCGCCAGCGCCAGCCGCCGGTAGTTGCCCCGCATGTCGTCGGCCCGGCCCGCGATGCCAGCCTCGAACTCCGCCACCTGCCCGGGCGTGGCCTGCCCGGAGGCCAGCGACTGCTGCAGGCGCATGATCTTGTTGAGCTCGGCCATCCGGATCGGCTCGTCGGTCAGCGTGTAGATGGCCCCAGGCCGCCCCGTGTACGTGGCCTGCGCCTGGAAGGCGTACACCAGCCGGGCCGGCCCGGCCGACGGGGTGAGGGAGAACAGGGGCCGGCTGTTGTCGCGTGGCGGCGGACTGGGCCAGCCCCAGATCCGGGTGAGCAGGTCGGCGATCCGGTCGATGTCACCCTGCGTCTGGTCGATGAAAGATGCCTTGCCGCTGGTCCCGCTGGAGGAGAACACGAAGTGGCCGGCCGCTTCCAGCCGCGCGATCCAGTCATCCACGTCGGTCACGCCGTCGAGGTCCACGCCGTCCATCGGGGTCGCCGACACGGTAGAGAACCAGAGCGTCATGCGGTCCCACTGCCCTTTGTCGACGAACGAGCCGGGGTAACTCTTGTATGCGGTGTGCGCGAACAGCGTTGGCACCAGGTCGGCGAGCGTGCCGATCTCGGGCACACCCATGTCAGTCGCGCGCTGGTCGAGCACGCGGATCCGCGGGCGCAGCTCGGCGAAGCGCTCGCGCGCGGCCGCCAGCTGCAGCGCCGGCAGGTCGAGTTTCTCCGCGGCGAGCATGGGGTCGTCCCAGGTCGCCAGCTCGAGCAGGTCGTCGACAGCGGTCACGGTTCGTCCTTTCCCCAGCGCACCATCCGGGCCAGCGGGTAGAACCCGTCATGCGGCAGCCCGATTGCCGTGTCGCCCGCGTGCCCGAGGCTGGTGACCCGCTGCACGCCGGCCTGGCACAGCTCATCGCGCAGATCCGCGCGCAGCCGGTCGGGGTAGATGCCCACGGTCTGCGTCGAGGCGTTGATGAACCCGAAGACGTGCTTCGCCTCGGGCACCGCCACGACGTTCACCACGCGGCCGGTGGGATAGAAGGTGACCGGTTCCTCGGACCGGATGACCAGGCCGGTCCCGTCGGTCGCCCCCCACACGCGGTAGTACGGCTCCAGGTACCGCAGGGCCTCGATCTCGTCGCGCAGGTCGGCGGGCACCGGTTCGGAACGGGCCGCCGCCTTGTCCCGTTCCACGCCCAGCTCGGCCACGAGCAGGGCGCAGAACCGGTCGACGTCCTCCAGCGGGCCTTCGACGAACTGGAACCGGCTTGCCGTGCAGGCATCCTGGTTGTGGACGGTCGCGTCGGTGGCGGCCGCCGCGGCGACCCGGCGCAGGTCGGCTCCGGGGGCGAAGGCTTCCTGGCCAATGAGCGAGATCGATGTCTTCGGGTCGAACGAGACGAGTTCGAGCCCGGGACAGACGTAGCGGGCGACGCCCCGTACCGCCTGGGCGCCTCCCCACACCACGAGCTTGTCGAAGAACTGCGGGCGCATCAGCACGCTCTCGACGGCATCGTCACCGCCGCGCCAGTACACCGCGGCCAGCGACTGCTCGAGCGGGTGGCCGGGCGCGACCGCGGACACCGCCCGGACCAGCGCGGGCGCAGTGAACAGGTCGTTCGAGGCCAGCTTCAGCAGGCTCGCGCCCTTCACCAGCGCGCTGCGGACGATGCTGATCGCCGCGACCCCGGGTGCGTTGCCGGCCAGGACATGGACCATCCGCGCCGGGAAAGGCCGGACGAACGACGGCCGGGGCTGGCCCGGCACCTCGACGGACCGCCACGACTCCATCACGTCGGTGCCGCCCAGCTCCTGTTCCAGCTGGAAGCGGGCTAGGTCGCGGTCGAAGTAGCGCCACAGCCCGGCGTAAGAGCGTTCGGCCAGCGGGCGGGATGCGCCGGACACGGTTACCAGGCTCTCGAGAGCCTGCGCCAGCACCCCGTCGGGATCCCGGCGGACCCAGTCCCCGACCTGGCCGAGCAGGTCGATGATCTCGTTCGAGGGGACGCCGGCGAGCGGCACCGGGACGTGGCTTGGCCAGACCAGGTCGTCGAGGTCTAGTGCGGAGTCGCCCCGGGCGCCTCGATCGGTGCGGTCGCCGTGGGCGGCTCCGGCGTACGGCGTCTGGCTCACGCCCTCGGATACCCGCCCGCGCACCACGAACGGCACGCTGGCCAGGGCGGACCGCGACTCTACGGTCATTTGGCGCTCCTCATGGCCTCGGGCGATAGCAGACGCCGCCGTCGTGCAGATAACCTAACCAGATTTTAATCAAATACAATTTGATTATTGTTGCCGCCCGTCGATTGTCAAGGAGGCTGGTCGCCGGCTGAGGGAATCAGCGCTGGCCGAGGGGGCAGGCCCAGGCGGCCACCCGGACACGCGCGGGCCTGCCCGGATGGCGCGGGCCCGGCTCAGACGGCCGGGCCCAGACGCGCGCGGGCGCTCCTGGCGCCCGTGCCCGGGGGCGTCAGCTGGCGGTGGCGGGCACCGGCTCAGCGGGCGAGCTCGGGACGTCTATGACGCGGCCGTCTGGAAGGTAGAGGGTCCCCGGGTAGTCAGGCTCGACGGCCGGGCTGTCATCGGCCAGGAGGCGGTTCGCCTCGTCCCGGTCCTCGTCGGTGAGCAGCCGGGTGTTGCACGTGAACTCGACCATGTTCCCGTCCGGGTCTTTGGTGTAGATCGACGTGATGAACTCGTGCACGACCTCGCTGACCTTCTGGCCCGCAGCGAGCCAGCGCTGCTTCTTGGCCTCGAGCTCGTCGAGGTCGGCCACCTCGAAGGCGTAGTGGTTGATCCACCAGGGCAGGCCGAGGCCGGTCGAGATCGGTGCCTTCCAGTCCTCGTCCGCGAGGTCGGTGAGGTGCAGATCCCACAGCACGAAGTAGGACCCGTGACCGGTGTCGTAGAAGACGTGCTTGGTCCAGCCGGCCTTGACTCCGCCCATGGCCTGCCGCTTGACGATCTTCGCCAGCGTGAAGCCCATCACCTCGGTATAGAACTGGTGAGATGTCTTGAAGTCCTTGGGCGTGATCGCGAGGTGATGAATCACGGCGGCCTCCATCGCTCCGGATTGCTGCGTCTTCTAAACTAAACGATGTTTGGCTAGCGGACAAGGCGTACAGCGCCCGGGCGGCCAGCAACGGGAGGTTAGACCGTCGCGCCGGCTAGCGCCGGAATGACCCGCTCGCCGACCAGGTCAATCGCCTCAGCCAGCTCCCCGGTCGGCATCCCGCCCATGTCCATGTAGAGCAGGTGGGTGGTGACGCGCAGCTGAGCGGACAGCGCCGCCAGGCGCTCGGTGACCTCGGCCGGGCTCCCGACGATGGCCGGGCCTTCGGTGGTCAGCCAGTCGAAGTCGAACGCCCGCGCGTTGTGCGCCGGGATGGCCGGGTTCACCTGGCCCAGCAGCTGCTGCATCCATTCGTGATAGGCGCGGTAGCGCGGTTCCCACCGCTGTCGCGCGACCTGGCTGTCCGGCGCGACAAACACGTGCCACGCCGCACCCACCTCGGGCGCGTGCAGGTGCCCGTGCGCCTCCCATTGTTCGAGGTAGCGGTCGACGATGGGCTCGAAGAAAGCGGGCCTGCCGAACGCGCTCGGCAGCATGAGCTTCCAGCCGAGCCGGGCGGCCAGGTCGACCGACTCCTGCGAGCTGCCGCCGCCGATCCACATCGCGTCCTTGGCCTCCTGCACGGGCGGAGGCTGCAGCGACTCACCGGAGATCGGTGCCCGGAACCGTCCAGACCAGTTCACCGGCTTGCCCTTCCAGATTTCGTCGAGCAGTTCGGCGTTCTCCGCGAACCGTTCTTTGGACTCCTCCAAGGAGTGACCGAACAGCGTGTACGTCGAAGCGAAGAAGTTACCCCGGCCGCCGACGATGTCGACGCGGCCGCCGGAGAGCACATCGAGGGTGGCGTAGTCCTCCGCGATCCGCAGCGGGTCCAGGTTGGCCAGCAGCGTCACGGCCGTCCCCAGCCGTAGCCGGCTGGTCCGCTCGGCGATCGCGGCGAGCAGCACGGGCGGAGCCGAGTAGATGTACTCAAGGCAGTGGTGCTCGCCCACGCTGACCCCGTTGAACCCGGCCGCCTCGCTGCGCACCGCCATGTCCACGAAGGCCCGGTGTCGCTGCAGCGCCGTCGGCCGGTCTCCGGTCACCGGGTCGGTGATGTGGTCCCCGAGCGACATGAGATTGAACTTCACGTCGATTCCTTCTTTCAACGAAAGCCTCGCTGGCCCAAGCGGCCCGGACGCTGAGCCCGTAAACTACCGGACGCTGAGCTCGTAAACTATCATCGTTTGATTTACTGGTCAATCGTCGTTGCCTTTGCCCTGGATGCGGGTCAGGAACCGGCCGATGGCATCGGCGAAGCGGTCGTTGCGGTCGCCCGCCACCATGTGGCCCGCCCCGGCCACGTTGACCGTCTGCGCCGCCGGGACCAGCGCCCGGAACCGGGCCACGTCCTCCTGCCGGACGACGTCGGAATCCCCGCCCGAAACCAGCAGCGTGTCCACGGACAGCCTGGCCGCGGCCTCGGTGGCCCGCGTCCCGTCCAGCAGCGACTGCAGATCGCTCCCGGCCCCCAAGATCCTGGGGTCCCAGTGCCAGCGCCAGCGGCCGTCATCGCCCTGCCGCAGGTTCTTGCTCAGGCCGGAGTGATCCCGCGGGCGTTCGCGGCGAGGGTTGTAGGCGTAGATCGCGGCGGCCGCCTCGTCCAGGCTGGCGAAGCCGTCTGGATTCGCGGTCATGAATCGCTGGATCCGCTGGACGCCGCCTAGCTGCGGCTTCGGGACGATATCCACCAGGACGATGCCGTCGGCGAGGTCGGGCGTCTCGGCCTGGCCGATCAGGATGGTCATGCCGCCGAGCGAGGCGCCGACCAGCACCAGCGGCCGGGGCGGGGCGACCTGCTCGATGACCAGGCGCAGGTCGGTCACGTACGCGTCGATGGAGTAGTCCCCCGACGGCGCCCAGCTGCTGCCGCCGTGACCGCGAGCGTCGTAGGTCAGGGTCGTCCAGCGCTGGTCGGCCAGGGCCGCCGCGGTACCGTGCCAGGAGTGTCTGGTCTGCCCGCCGCCGTGCAGCAGCATCACGAAGCCCCTGGGTGCTTCGGGCCCGATTAGCTCAGCGGCTAGCGGGCCGGCGGCGCCGTGCAGGTTCAGAGCCTGGCGGGCGACCACGGACTGCTCGGGCCTGGGCGCCATGCCGCAAAGTTTATCGAACAGCGTTTGCTTCATCGCCACGGGCCGGAGGGCGGTCACTGGCCGGTGAAGTGGGGCTGGCGCTTTTCCAGGAAGGCCTGGACGGCTTGAACCGGGCCGTGTGGTCGCACAGCCGGACGTCGCTGGCCAGGGCGAGCGCCAGCCCGCCGCCGGCCGCCGCGCCCTGGACGGCCGCGACGATCGGCTGTGGCAGCTGCCGCATCGCCGTGACCAGGGAGGCGATGTGCTCCTGCGTCGCCATCCAGTCCTGCGGGCTGCCCGAGCCGTCTCCGCCCGGGGCCTGGCCGTGCCCGGCCAGGTCTGCGCCGACGCAGAAGTGCCGGCCCGCGCCGCTCAGGATGACGACCCGGCAGGACCGGTCCGCCGCGACCGCGGCGAAGGCCTGGTGCAGGTCGGACACGAGACGCGACTGGAGGGCGTTGAAGCGCTCCGGCCGGTTCATGACCAGTTCGGTGATGCCCGGCCCGCCCTCGAGGACCCGGACGCTGCCGTCGCCGGGTGCCGTCACAGCAGCGACTTCAGCTGGGCTACGGTGTCCGGCGCCAGCGGGCCGGACCCGGCCGGCTCCACGTTCAGGACGGTCACGCCCGCCTCGCGATAGGCGGCGAGCCGCTCGCGGACGTAGGACGCGGGCCCGCACAGGGTGACCTGCTCGAGAAAGGAGGCGGGGATCGCGGCCTCCGCCTCACGCCGCTGGCCGGCCAGGAACAGCTCCTGGATCCGTTCGGCCTCGGCTTCGTAGCCGTACCGGCGGAACAGCTGGTTGTAGAAGTTGCGTTCCCGCGCGCCCATGCCGCCGATGTACAGCGCGAGCTGCGGCCGGGCCAGGTCGCGCAGCGCAGCCGCGTCCTCGCCGATGGCGACGATGCCCCCGGCGCAGATCTGCAGGCCGCCGAGCTCTGGCGGCCGCCGGGCCAGCCCGGCCCGCAGCGCCTCGCCCCAGACCTGCTGGGCCAGGCTGGGCGCGAAGAAGATCGGCAGCCAGCCTTGCGCGGTCTCCGCCGCCAGCTCCACGTTCTTCGTGCCGAGCGCGGCCAGGTAGACCGGGATGTCGGCGCGGACCGGCTGGCCGAGCATCTTGAGCGGCTTGCCCAGCCCGCTGCCCGCGCCCGCGGGCAGCGGGACCTGGTAGAAGGTCCCGTCGTATGTGAGCCGCTCGCGGCGCCAGACCTGGCGGCAGATGTCGATCACCTCCCGGGTCCGCCCGACCGGATGGTCGTAGGGAACCCCGTGCCAGCCCTCGATCACCTGCGGGCCGGACGCGCCCAGCCCCAGGACCGCCCGCCCGCCAGAAAGCCGGTCAAGCCCGGCCGCGGTCATCGCGGTCAGCGTGGGGGTGCGCGAGTAGATCGGGAGAATCCCGGCGCCGAGCTGCACGGTCGTGGTGACCGCCGCGAGATACCCGAGCAGCGTCGGCGCGTCGAAGCCGTAAGGCTCGGCCACCCAGACCAGGTCCAGCCCAGCCTGTTCCAAACTGGCGACGTGAGCGGCCGCCGCGGCCGGATCCGCCGCGTCCAGCGGCAGCAGCGTGCTCAGCCTCATCCGGGCCTCATCCGGCGAAGCCGTGTGCGGTCATCCAGGCCTGGATCGCGTCGGCGGCCGCCTGCAGGTGCTCGCGCTGGCCGCTGTAGTAGTGGTTCGCGCCCTCGATCACCTGGTACTGCTTGTCCTCGTGCGGCAGCGCCGCGAAGATCGACTGAGGGTGGGCCGGCGGGCAGGCGTTGTCACGCGAGTTCTCCACGATCAGCACCGGAACCGAGATCCGCGCCGCAGCCTCGACCGCGTCCACCTGGGCGTCGTCGAAGCTCCACTGAGACAGCCAGCTGCGGCTGGTCGTGTACCGGCCCAGCGCGGACGGGCCGTCGTTGACCAGGCGCGGATCGCCGAGGTAGGAGCCGGGGGACCGGCCGTTCGGGTCCACCGTCACATCGAGCCAGCGCGGGTCGGCCATGGTGCCGTAGACGATGAAGCAGTGTTCCTCGTCGTCCCGGCCGCTGGCCCGGAGCTCCTCCAGCCGCTGCTTGGCGTACGCGGTGATCCGCCGGTTCCTGGCCAGCTGGGCCGCGCGGTAGGTGGCCAGGAAGTCGGCCGGATACGGCGGCTGGCTGGAATTGAGCGGGTCATAGAGGTTGAGGTCCCTGACGCGGTCGAACGGCCGGGATTCATCGGTGATCGAGGCGTCGAGGAAGTCGGTGAGCAGGTGGTGGCGGCTGCGGTGGGCGGCGAGGATCATGACGCCGTCCGCCGGGGTCAGCTTCGCATCAGCCAGCGGCGTGTCCTCGCCCGCGGCCGTCCGCGTGATCTGGGGCTGCTCGGCCTCGGCCTGGTAGCCCATCATCAGCGACCCGCCGCCGCTCCACCCGGCCAGGATGATCCGCTCGTATCCCAGCCGCTCCCTGGCGTCCTGGACGACCGCGCCCAAGTCGAGCAGGACGTTCTCCATCTGCAGGGCCGCGTCGCCGGTGGAGTAGCGCGTGTCGGACGCGATGACGTGGAAGCCCTGCCGGGCCAGCCCGGAGAACATCGGCAGGTAGCCCGGTGACCCGATCGGGTGCATGGCCACGATCGCGGTCGAGCTCGGTTCCTCGCCCCTGAGCAGTTGCGCGTGCAGGACGATGGCATCCCCGATCGACCCGTAGACGTCCTTGCGCCTGGCCGTGTCGCGCTGGACGACGAGGTAGGGCGTGCGCTGGTACTTCACGGGCTTCGGGCTGGTCATGCCGCTCCTCACAGTCGCTCGATGATCGTCGCGTTGGCCATGCCGCCGCCCTCGCACATTGTCTGCAGCCCGTACCGGCCTCCGGTCTGCTCCAGCGTCGTGACCAGGGTGGTCAGCAGCCGGGCCCCGGAGGCGCCGAGGGGGTGCCCAAGGGCGATCGCGCCGCCGCGGGAGTTGAGCCGGGCGGGATCCGCGGCCAGGTCGGCCAGCCAGGCCAGCGGGACCGGCGCGAACGCCTCGTTAACCTCGTACGAGTCGATGTCATCGATGGTCAGCCCGGCCCGGTCCAGGACCTTGCGGGTGGCTGGGATGATCCCGGTCAGCATGAGGATCGGGTCGTCGCCGGTGACCGAGAACGAGCGGAACCGGGCGCGGGGCCGGAGCCCGAGCCGGGACGCCATGCGCTCGCTCATGATCAGGACGGCGGCGGCGCCGTCGGTGAGCGGCGAGGAGTTGCCCGGCGTGATCAGCCAGTCGATCTCCTCGAACCGCTCCCCCGCCGGGTCACCCTGGAAGGCGGGACGCAGCCCGGCCAGGCTTTCCACGGTGGTCGCGGGGCGGATTGTCTCGTCGGCCTCGTGCTGGCCGCCGCCGGCCCCCGGTAGCGGCACCGGGACGATCTCGCCGGCGAACCAGCCGGCCGCGGCCGCCGCCGCGGCGAGCTGGTGGGACCGCGCCGCGAACTCGTCAAGCGCCTGCCGGTCCAGCTTCCACCGCGCCGCGATGATCTCTGCCGACACGCC
>Ga0335073_10009288_pt1 | contig 13797 bp, 9 predicted proteins | sample Lox_Sample_22_FD_207093 | JGI IMG/M metagenome (GOLD analysis project Ga0335073, IMG submission 207093) | Soil microbial communities from Loxahatchee National Wildlife Refuge, Florida, United States - Lox_Sample_2.2 | ecosystem: Environmental > Terrestrial > Soil > Wetlands | place: USA: Florida... | reverse complement strand
TGTTTGGTGCACATGAATTCGAAGATAGCCGTTACCAGACGTTTGCAGATGACACAGATCGCGTGAGCATCCGGAACCGGCTCAACGCGAGCACTGGACAGTGGGTCAAGTGATTCAGGTCGCACAGTCTCCGGCTCTTCGAGAGGAATCGCCTCAACCTCAATGCGGAGGGTAGCGAGACGGTGTCGCCAATCAGCCACAGCGCACGCATGGAGACCAATACTCTCGTCTTCAAGCCCGTTCAGAATGCGGCTCGTCTCAGCCTCGATCCGGTCGCCGAGACTGTCCCGCTGGCGGTCGATCAACCCCTCGGCGGCGTGATCGACCAATTCCAGAGTTTGATCGGAATAAGGCAGAAGGCTGACTCTGAGCTTGTGACACAGGCGTTTCAGGATGAGGCGCTTGACGAGTGGCGCCGGTATCTTCCATAGGCAAATCAGCAAACCCGGCTTCCACTCCATAAGCGACGGGACGAACCACGCCAAGTCATCTCCGGTGTGTGGCGTCCATGGCGCAGGCACGTTGGGGACCGCAGTGCCGAGTGCCGCTGGAGCTTCCACGGCAATTCTGCTGGCTTCACGCAGAATGCGGTTGACAAGTGGTTCGGCTTGCTGTAACCCGGCTTCTATCTCTTGGGCGAATATTCGATGGTGTTCTGCTAACCAGCCTGCCGTCAGATCCCGACACTTCTCCGAAACCCGTGAAGCGAGCGCATCGCTTTCTCCCAGGAGATCCTCAAAGCTGGCAGCTGCCAGCCAGTCACGAGCCCCCGCGAGGAGGGGCCCCACCAATCGCTCAGGCAAGGAATCGATGTCAGGCTCCAACCGTTTGCGAATCGCGACCACGCTGCTGGCTTTGGCTTGGTCCATTGCATGCCGGAGTTTTTCCTGCAAGCCAGCGGCGTGGCGGCGCTGCCGTGCAGCAAGTTCCGCACGCTGTTCCGGCGAATAGAGAGTTTGCTCTGAAAGGCGACTTAGTTCTTCCAGTTTGCGGAGTAGTTCTTCTGTTCGATCGGCAACGCGCAGGAGAAACTCGCGGCTCTTCTCAACCCTCAGGAAACGTACCAATGCCTTCTCTAGTTCCAGCAAACCACTCTCATCCAATCCGCTGGCGTCGCCTTCCATCCGCGACCGCATGGCTTGCAGGGCGGAAACCGGGAATAGACAGGGGTCCTTCTCAGCCAACCGCTCCGGAAGCTGGCTACGAACAAAGTTGATTACGACGTGCTTTTGTTCCGGCGAAACCGTGTCCGACTTGTTAACGACGACAAACACTTCGCGCACGTGATCAAGGACCTCGATGAGGAGCGTCAACTCGCGTTCATCGAGCGGAGAATCGAAACTCGTGACAAAGATGGCGGCGTCGGCTTGCGGAAGGAAGGCCTTCGTTGTCCGAGTATTCTCGGCGATAACGGAACCCACCCCAGGGGTGTCCACAAAGTGAAAGCCGAGGCGCAGGAGTTCGACCGGCAGTTGGACTTCGGCAATCGCGATCCCGTTTCGGTTTCCAGGATTTCCAACCTCGGTCACGTGCTGAGCCAGTTCGGCGAGCGGGACTTCGATCGGTAACCCGCCGTCATTTCTGTGAAGCAGAACGCACTCGCGGTCGCCGTAGCCGACCGAGGTGATCACGGAAGTTAGAGGCAGCACTCCAGTGGGAAGGCGGTCCATGCCAAGAATTGCGTTCATAAGGGTGCTCTTGCCACGGTTGAACTGCCCTACGACGACTAAGTTGAACCGGTCCGAAGCCAGGCGCGACAGCAGCTCCTGGCATTCAGCCTCCACCAGATTGTCTTCCCATTGCCGCGCCTGGTGCAGAATCGCCTGTAAGAGTTCTGCGAATTGCAGCTTGTTCTTCAGATAGTCATGGAGGCTGTTACCCGCACCACCCGCTTCCGCGACTTCGTCGCGATCGACGGGGACTCCATCATTCCGTGCCGTAGGCGGACGAAGTTTCATAAGTTACGAAGACTTATAGATGTAATCGCGGGTCAAATGCGTGCGCTGACGCGACGCGCGTTTGGCCATCAAAACTTGATAAACGTCTGTCTGGCCACGCTCAAAGGAATACGCTGACGCAGCTAGATAGAGCAGCCAAGTGCGGTAACGCACATTGCCAACGCACCCCAGGCAGGCGGCCGGGTTTTGTTGCAGGCGTCGAACCCATTCCCGGCACGTCAAGGCGTAATGTGGCCGCAAGTTCTCCACATCCAAGACCTCGAGGCCAGCACTTTCGGCGATCCGCACCACATCGGACAGGTGTGCCAATTCCCCGCCGGGGAATACTCTCTTGCCTAGGAAAAGAGTTTCCGCGTCGTCGGAGACAGACTGCGGCCTCATGATGCCATGATTCAGAAAGAGCCCATTGGTGTCGAGGAGGGAAGCCACCTTCCTGAAGTAGCTGCCCAGCCTACGCCGGCCCACGTGTTCAAACATCCCGACCGACGCAATCTTGTCAAAGCGTCCGGTCAGGTCCCTGTAGTCCGCATCGAGAATCATAATCCGGCCAGCGTGGGGGCTGCCTTGCGCTAGATTCAGAGCGTAGGCGAATTGCCGCTTACTGAGCGTACATCCTGTAGAACTGGCACCAAATTGTTCTGCCGCGTGAAGAACAAGTCCGCCCCACCCGCAGCCGACGTCCAGGAACTTGTCGCCTTCATGGAGATCCAGTTTCCGGCAGATGTGATCGAGTTTGGCAATTTGCGCCTGCTCCAAAGGCCATTCCGCATCCCGAAAATAAGCACAGGAATAGACCATACGAGAATCGAGAAACTGCTGGTAGAACCTGTTAGAGCAATCATAGTGGTGCCGAATGTTACGGACGGCTTGCACTCTGGTTTGAAACAGCGATTCCAGCCTGGCCCGCGAGAATCGGGCCACTGCTGTATAGACCAAATCCTTCCAGTTGCGAGGCAGCGCGGACCGCGCCGCGACGGCCGCGACCAGATCCCCTTCCACGTCGAACTCACCGCGAATGAAGGCCATGGCCGCCGAGTAGGCGTCCATTTTGCGAAATCGTTCCAGGTACTGCCTGTCGCGCATGAACAGGCAGAATAGTGGGTGCCCATCGCCGCAGGTCTGGGACTGACCTCCACGAAAGACTACCTCGTATGGAAGCTGGTTGAGGTTCTCGTACGGCTCTGATTCCGGAGTGGCGGCCGGTGGGTCCGACTTAACCCTCACGGACGCAGTCAATTCACTTGCACGTTCGATCAAGGCACCCTCCTTGCGCGACCTTGCGAGCAAAAAGGCTCGGCCGCGCTCACATCAAGTCGGGTGTTATCACGATAGGACAGGCGCGATGGCGAACTTCGCGCGCGCTTCCCGGTACGGTAACTCCCGTGAGGAGTCATCTGCCCAGGAAGGGCTATTAAAGGCGAACTCCAACGCCCGATTTCAGTATGGACCCGCCAAACTGAGCTCGTCAAGGATTTCCGCATCCAAGACTGAAGGACCAATCTTGGCACCGCTGCAGGACCGAAACTGCTTGGCCGGAGACCGGCAACCATTGCTCACCAAACAGCATCGAGTGATAATGAGATCGAAGGTGTTGGAGTTCACCTTGAACCGCCCCGTCGGGCAGATGACTCCTGTCAAGGATCTTCCTGGACAGGAGCTACCTCCGATCCCAGGGAGATCCCCAAACATAATCGACACCGGCTAAGCACCGATGAAGATTGTGCCGGGAGGCCTGAATGGCGATCGAGAGTCCATTGAATGCGGCGCAGCGGCAGCACCTTTTGAGCCACGCCAAGTACGCCGACCGACTCCTATCGGATGTCGAGGAGATCCTCAACGCCTCCGAATCGAAGTCTGTCTTTCCAAGGTACATTCCCGATGTCTCTCTGGCTCAGGCCAAACTTGTTCGAGGCTATATAGCACGCTTCCGCGATCAACTGGCGCGAGTGATGGATGGATTCAGCATCGCCCACGGGGGACCCAGCTTTGGTTCCATTCACTCCATCCGAGTTACGTTGACATTCGTCCGCATCACCGTGCAAGAGATGGCCCCTCATTATCTGGAAGGCTATGGAGAGCTTCGCAAGAGCGCCGTGCCGCAACTCCAAGGTCTCTGCGCCGAACTGGAAGGGCTGCTGGAGAGGCTCGGCGGTTTCCTGGCGCAAGGTCCTACCGCTGATCTTCAGACTCGGCTCGAGCGCCTTCAACAAACCACCGGGGGAGTCGAATTGCTCCAGCTGCTGGACCGAGTCATTGCGGACCGTGGATTGGTAGAACTGCGTCCTCGTCTGTCGATGATCGCGGAGCGTCTTGAAACACGTCGGTTTGAGATCGCAGTTTTTGGTCGCGTCAGTTCCGGAAAATCCTCGCTGCTGAACCACATTTTGGAGACAACTGTCTTACCGGTTGGTGTGAACCCGATCACGGCGGTCCCAACGAGGCTGATCCATGGTCGCGAAGCTTTGCTCACGGTGAGCTTCGCGGATCGCCGGACGGAGCGGCTGCCGATCGGGCGCCTGCCGGAATTTGTAAGTGAAGTTCACAATCCAGCGAACATTAAAGGTGTCGTTCGCCTTGTTGTAGAACTGCCTTCCGGACGGTTGAGAGACGGGCTTGGGTTTGTCGATACCCCAGGCCTTGGCTCCTTGGCGACAGCGGGAGCGGCGGAGACTCTGGCGTACTTGCCGCAGTGCGATCTGGGTGTTGTTTTGATTAGCGCGAGTGTCCCGCTGAATGATGAGGACCTCTCCACTATCCGTCTCCTCTATGAGGGGGCGATCCCCGTCAAGGTGTTGCTGAGCAAAGCGGACCTTCTTACGCCTGGCGACCTTGACTCAGCGCTGGCATACACCGCCAGGCAGATTAACACCGAGTTGGGCGTTAAGATCGATGTACATCCGATCAGTACCGCCTCCTCTCACTCCCACCTCCTGGAGCAATGGTTCGCGGGCCACCTCGCGCCGCTCTCTCAAAGGCACCAGGAACTCGCTCAAGAATCGATCCAGAGGAAGACTGGAGCGCTGCGCGAGGCGGTGGAAGCCGCGCTGAGGGCAAAGCTCAACAGAGCCGAAGTTGTGCGAGAGCCACAGAAGGAGGATCTCCTCGCTGTAGAACGAGAACTCCGTGGAGCCACCGGAAGGCTCGAGGAAGCTCGGGTGTTCTGTTTGCGGGCGTCAGACGAGATACGGGCCTTAACACCGTATGCGCTGGACGAGGCCACGGATGCTCTGCTCGATGCCTGGGGAGGAGGCTCGGCGAACGGAACCAAGTCGGGCGCCATCGTTGCCAGTGCGATCGCAAAGACAGCCGGAACGGGAGTTCAGGTGCACGCATATCTCCAAGACCTCGCCCACTGCTTGACCGCGGCGTCACGGAGAGCTGCCAGCGCTCTTGGCCGACAGGATGCACCAGAGGAGGAGGAATTGCTACGCACGCTTCGAGAGATGCCGCGCTTTGATCCCCCACCTACCAGCGAAGGTCTCCACCGGCCATGGCTTAGGTATCCGCGCGCGCTGGCACGGAGGCTGATCCACGGCGAACTTCGATCGGCCCTCGAACAGCCCTTGTCGGAGGCGTTTGCGACACACGCGCGGCTCGTTGAAAATTGGGTTCTTAGAGCACTGGCAGAACTCCAATTGGTGTTCGACAGTTCGGCTGATGCCTACAGGGCGCAGTTGGCGAGGTTGATTGGACGTGGAGCCGCTACAGCCGAAGAAGAGCAGCCGATTCTCGATGACCTTCGCCGCCTCGATGAAATCGGCGGGGCCGCAGGAGATGTAAACCAGACCGGCGGTGGAAGCAAGCGCGGCCGCGGTGCTCTGCCGGTAGCAGGGTGATTCTTGCTGTGAGTTGCGAAGAGTCCGCTCTCTGGGCGAGACGAGTGAGGTCTCGGCCGATTTCATGGGCCGGCATAGCAGGCGGAGCATGATAGAGGAAGATGTGGACGTACAAGCAGAGCGACTTGTCCAAGCGCTAGATAACCTGAGAGATGGCGAAACTGCCGTCGTCGCCCTGGTTGCTTTGGGAGCGAGGTCAATCGACCCACTGCGCCGGTTCTTGCTCCGAGGCCGACCGGGCCCTGTTTATCAGCCGCGACGCTGGGCTGTCCAGGCCCTGGGTAGCCTGGACGCCAAGGAAGTGCTGGTTGAATACTTGACTTCACTGCCACACATCCCTGATCCACAAGTGCGCTTCGCGGAGGAAGTGGTTCAGAACGCAGCCGTTCGTGAGTTTGTTCGTTGGCCCGATGCCGAGACAACTGCTTTCCTGCTCGATCTCTCAAGAAAGAAGAAGCTGGTGGGTCTTGCTGAAGTCTTCGGGAAGCTACGCCAGGTCGAGGCCATACCATACCTCGATCGCGCTCTTGAGGACGACTGCATCCGACAGTCGGCTGAAGAAGCCCTGATCGCGATTGGAGAACAAGCGCGAGAGGCGCTGATTCTCTCGTCCACTGTCAAGCTGCCGGTAAACGATGTTGAGATCCCTTCGAGCCTGCGGAGAAGACAAAGCGTTCTTCGCGTCCTGGCGAAGATCGGCATTCGTCCCCAGGATTGGCCGAAGCTATCCCCACTCATCTGGGAACGGGACCCCGAAATCGTCGTCGAAAGCTGTGTGCTGGCTGTGGCCGCCGGGATCTTGGACAATCGGGAAACGGTAGCGGCCCGGCTGCTTGCCGTCTCCGAAAGAGCGCCCTGGTTTCTGGAGGAGGACATAGTGGAATGCCTGCTTGAGTGGTTTGAAGCAGCTCAGCCAGCAATAGAGGCCGAGATCGACCACCTCAAGAAGTTGCCGGAAACCGATTGGATCCGCAATGAACGCCTACGTCTGCTCCTTCGCGTAAAAGGGCGTGCACAGCCGAGAACTCCTGCGATTTGAAACGCTCTGGGTATGTGCCACGATTCCTACATCGGTTTGCCCTCGGCCTGCCAGCCAAGGTGCATCACCCAAGATACTTCGTCATCACGTCGATCCGGACCAGAGCGAACTTGATGTAATTTCCGGTTACGTACTGCGGGTTCGACGCCAGCCGGCACATTTCGACGATTTGTCCCGGATTCCCTTCAGCCGAATCCAAGACTTTTCTCCGAAACTCGTCGAGCATGAGGTGGCGGAGTTCGAAATGATCCGCTGCTGTCTCAAACAGTCGCAGAGCTTCGTCGTCGGACAGAGGCGGAAGGCGAAGGGTCGTTCTCGGATCCCAGAACAGCCGCCCCAACTCACCGAGATGCAAGTGATCGCGAGCGGTCGCGATCATCGCCATTCCGCGCACAAAGTAGAGATGCTGGAGAAAACGATAGGCCTGATGACCCGCCCTGTTCACACCGTCGACGATAAGCGTTCTTGGTTCTGTCTCAAGAGCCGTCCACAACAGCCCTTTCAAGTGCATGCTGGTCTGGCGACTCAACCACCCTTCGTGGTCGGGACCAGCCTTGGCTCTGGAGCAGAATGTCCCGTGCCGGGAGCGGAGCAACCCGCGGGCAATTTGGACAAGCAGGTCGTGGGGGGACTCGAAATTCGAGATGTACAACCGGGCATCCTCCCAACCTTCCGTCTGCGGCAAACCCTGAACAAGAGCCGTCTTGCCGCTCCCCCCAGGGCCCAGCAACAATAGTGAGTCGCGGTTCTTGACGGCGCTTAGGAGCGTCTGCCGCTCCTGCACCCGTCCGATCATTGGCAGTTCGGCTCCCATTTGAGTGCTGCGTAGTGGAGTCGTGGCGGTCGCCTCGAAATCGACTTTTCCAAACGCCGGTGCCCTTGTCTTCCGCATCTCTCTTCTACCAGGCCGATTCCATTGATCCCACGCCTCCTATGCCACGCTTCATCACAACAACGCTTTAATGAGCCTGCCGACGCGTTGTGATAGGCTCCAAACCGAATGGCGTCTAAGCCTGCTTGTCAAATTGTTTGGGGGGACCAGCTACAGGAGGGTACTCAACTCAGAACTCCTACAGCATCCCGCCATAGGAGTCATTGGCCGCTAAGCGACGTTCCGCGAACTCCACCGCTGTTCTCATTGTAGCGGCTATAAAGCGATAGGCGTCAAGCCATATGTCTGACCGGTACCCTTTCATCTTGGCGGCCGCACATATTCAACCGTCCGCGTGCATTGGTGTAAGTCTTCCACGAGGAGTTGCTGAACAACCCACTTATGCCTTTCCCGCACAATGTGAGAGTATTTAGGCCAATGCCAACGAAATTGAATAAGTTCAGTGCTCGCATCACCGAGCCGCCGTCCCAGGGCGCCTCCCAAGCGATGCTCTATGCGACTGGCCTCAAAACCGAGGACTTGGAGAAAGCTCAAGTCGGGATCGCCAGCGTTTGGTTTGAAGGCAACCCCTGCAATATGCACCTGCTAGCCCTTGCGGAAGCAGTCAAGGAGGGCGTAACAGCCGCGGGTATGGTTGGGATGCGATTCAACACAATCGGCGTCAGCGACGGGATCGCGATGGGCACCGATGGCATGAGCTATTCTCTCCAATCCCGTGATCTTATCGCCGATTCGATCGAGACTGTGATGGCCGCCCAATGGTACGACGCGAACATCTCTATTCCCGGCTGCGACAAGAACATGCCCGGTTGTGTCATAGCCATGGCCCGGTTGAATCGTCCGTCGCTCATGATTTACGGAGGCACCATCAGCGCCGGTTCGTGGAACGGGGAAAAGCTCGACATCGTTTCCGCGTTCCAGAGCTACGGCGAGTTCCTGGCCGGAAACATCGACGAGCAAAAGCGGCAACAGATTGTGCGGCATGCTTGCCCCGGAGCGGGGGCATGCGGCGGGATGTACACGGCGAACACCATGGCTTCCGCCATTGAGGCTCTCGGCATGTCGCTTCCTTACAGCGCAACCACGCCGGCCGAGCACCCGGGAAAACGAGCGGAGTGCGCCCGGGCAGGCGCGGCCGTCCGGAAGTTGCTGGAACTCGACCTGAAGCCGCGGGACATCATGACCCGCGCCGCCTTCGAAAACGCGATGGTGGTAGTGATGGCGCTCGGCGGGTCGACAAACGCGGTGCTACACCTCATTGCAATTGCCCGGTCCGTTGGAGTTTCGTTAACGCTGGACGATTTCCAAAGTGTCAGCAACCGCGTCCCCGTCCTCGCGGACTTCAAGCCGAGCGGCCCCTGGGTGATGGAGGACCTGCACGCAGCCGGCGGACTGCCCGCCGTAATGCGCCTGCTGCTGGACGCGGATCTGGTGAACGGCGATTGCATGACCGTAACCGGGACCACTCTGCGCGAGAACATCGCGGCCGCGACGCCACTGACCCCTGGTCAACAGGTCGTCAGGCCCATCTCGAATCCTCTCAAGGCGACCGGCCATATCCGCATCCTGAAGGGCAGCCTCGCCCCAGGTGGGGCCGTTGCAAAGATCACGGGCAAAGAAGGCTTGCGATTTTCCGGCCCAGCACGGGTGTACGATTCCGAAGAAGAGATGCTGCGCGCGTTGGAGCACCACGAGATTGTTAAGGGGGATGTCATCATCATCCGCTACGAGGGTCCCAAAGGCGGGCCGGGTATGCCCGAAATGCTGACGCCCACATCCGCCATCGTGGGAGCCGGGCTCGGAAAGGACGTCGCCTTGATTACTGACGGGCGTTTCTCCGGCGGCTCTCACGGATTCATCGTCGGACATGTGACTCCAGAAGCGCAGGAAGGCGGACCGATCGCGCTGGTCCGTACGGGAGATCGGATCACCATAGACGCAGAGGCCAACCGTATTGAGGTGTCCTTGTCGGATGAGGAATTCTCGACAAGGCGGAACGCCTGGCGCATGCCGCCATATAAGGCAGAGCGAGGCACGCTGGCGAAGTACATTCGTCTGGTGAAGAGCGCGAGCTTAGGCTGTATCACGGACGAGTGACGTGGGGATGTCGCGCACCTTAACAGAAGAAGATGGCCGCAGGGTAATTGTCTGTACGGACCGGTCGGTCCCATCGCGCTCGTGAGGGCGTGTTTGCCGCCAGGCCCACAAGTGACCGGACTGAACAATCCCCACGTCCGCCGCTGACGGGTGAGCCTTGGCTAATCTGGCCAAGCCGCTCACCGTGATCGCCCAGTTTGATAACCCTTGACTGAGCCGGTCCTTTACGGTGAGAATGACACAGGGCGTTGGAGTTCGCCTTTAACCGCCGTTCGGGCAGATGACTCCTTCGGGGAGTGTTCCTCGTAGATGTCTTTCGTCTGCGATTCAACACTCCTTATCGCTGGGTGGCAGTTGGCCGCGTCCGTAGCAGTGCGCAGCGAGCGACTTGGCATGAGGAGAACATCACGTGGCTAAAGGAGTATCTCCCCTTGGAGGGGACAGTCGGTATATTTGCTGCGACTGCAATCAGATAGTTTTTCGGCGGAGGGGGGCGCAGCAAAACGAGTGCGCCGAGAATCGTTGCGACCGCTGTGGGCATGAGATGAACGCCGTTCGGTCCACCGCGTCGGCATTCGGCCTGGGCATCGGATGGGCTGCTACGGCCCTCCTGGCCATTGGCGGGGTCTCAAGAATTGCTTCGGCCTCCAGAGAGCTGATCCTTGCGATCGGCTTGGCGATCTGCGGAGCGTTCGCCTGCAACAGGCTTCTTGAGGCAACTAGACATTTCCGCGGACCCGAGCCCTCTGCTTCGATTTCCCGGCAAACGCTGGCTGAGGCAGCCGGCGCATTCCTCGCCTTGCTTATTGGAAGTGCAATTCTGCTTCAATGAACCCGAGTCTACTCTGCGCTGGAATCGCACTCGGAAAGTTCTTGGCCACAAAAAAGACTGTGCGTATCTTCGGACGTGGTGACAAAACGAATCGATCTCGAACACGGCAACCAGGTCCGGTCGGTGCATCGTGAATGGACTCGACGAGCCAAGAGATTAAACCAGAGACAATTTCGCCGTGGGGGGCGAACCGGCTCGGTGCCAAGGGGTCGGGTCTGGAATGCTGAAACAACAACGAGGCCGGTGGCTTACGCGGAACGTTGTCGCAATCGGGATGCTCAGTTTGTTTTCGGATATGGGGCATGAACTTACAACAGCGGTCCTTCCCCTATTCCTGGCAACTTTGGGTGCTGGCGCTTTGGCGCTCGGAACAATTGAGGGAATATCAGACGCCGCCTCGGGTCTCATGAAGTTGTGGATGTCCTATTACTCGGATCGGATCGGAAAGCGGAAGCCGATCCTCGTCGTCGGCTACTTTCTAACCGCCATAATGGGCAGCTTCGGCTTCGTGACGGCTTGGTGGCAGATGCTCGCGATCCGAACCATCGGGTGGTCCGGACGGGGAGCACGCGGACCCGTCAGAGATGCGCTGCTGTCGGAGAGCGTGCCTTCTGAAGCCTACGGCCGGGCGTTCGGATTCCAAACCGCGATGGACACGCTTGGAGCCATCGTCGGCCCGGCTATTGCCCTGTCCCTTGTCGGGCTCCTCTCGCTTAAGCACATCTTTCTGGTCGCATTCATCCCCGGCGCCATCACGATGTACATTGCACTTTTCCTGATCCAGGATCGGCCGAAAGCACGCGGAGTGCATCGGGCGTTCGTCCGCTCGATTAGGGCCCTCCCGCAGCCGTTTGTAAGTTTCGTTTGCGCAGTCAGCATTTTCGGTCTGGGAAATTTTGCACACACACTCTTGGTGCTACGCGCCGTGGCCGTGCTTACCCCTGTCCATGGCCAAATCGCCGCGCAGCGGATAGGCGTTGGGTTGTACATGTTGCACAACGTTCTCTATGCCGCTGTTTCATATCCGGTCGGAGCGCTGGGAGATCGCTTCAAGAAAAGGCGGATACTTGGCGCGGGGTACGCCCTTTACGCTCTGATGTGTCTGGGCTTTCTCGTCCCCAGGATCAACCTTGCCTGGCTGACCCTTCTGTTCGTTCTTGCAGGCGTCTATATAGCAATCGTCGACTCGATCGAACGCGCGCTCGCGGCGGATCTGCTGCCACTCTCACAACGAGGTATTGGATACGGCGTCTTAGCTTCGGCCAATTCGATCGGGGATCTTCTCTCTAGCATCGTAGTTGGCTTCCTTTGGACGCATGTCTCGGTGGCCTCTGGCTTTGTTTACGCTGCTGTCCTCACAGCGGGCGGTGCAATGGCGTTAACACAATTCCGCCAAGATGCCCTTGACCCTGCCCCGCGATGCCCACGAGTTTAGACAGGCGGAGCTGGCCGAACCCAGCGATCTGAAACGAAGCACCCCGAAGTGATTTCCTTCGCGGGTTTCGACAAATCGCGTGATGGTCTTGGTAAGTGGTCGAAGCCAGCATGCAGCAATTGGGCGGCGCTTTCTTATATCGCTTCGTCGCCGAGAGTCCATTTTCTGATGCAACACGCGAGATCGAAACGTATACGGAGTACTGCCATTCTCTTCGGGAGAATGACTCTTGCCTCCTCGACTGATGTATGCTTGAATCTTAGATGGCAATGGAGTTTGCCTTCCCAGTCCAGCTGGGATAAACCGCTGTCTTCCCAGACAGCTAATGACTCCTCCCACGATCAAATGGGGGAGTCGCCTAAATTGCGTCGAATCCGGAACAGTCACCTAGCCTTCGTGCAGTGCCTGAGTGCGCGAGCGATCTTTCGGCGAAGTTCTGGAATGCACACGCGACAACACCCTGCCCTGCAAGATTCCAAGCTGGTGGTAGGCTCGTCGTTCCGTAAACCCACTTACCGAGCACCGCATGACCCACACCATTTCTTACAACATAATTCAGGTCCTCTTCGTGCTGTTATTCGCTCCCTTATACGCCGGTGTCCTAGCGCGACTCAAGGAGATGGTGCAAAGTAAGCGCGGGCCCAGCGTCTTCCAGGCGTATTGGGATATCTGGAAGCTCTTTCACAAGGATGAAGTGATATCCGACGAGACTACCTGGATCTTTCGGGTCACTCCCTATCTTGTGTTCGTCATGCCGGTGTTCGTCACGATTCTGATCCCTGTATTGACGGACTATCCGTTGGCGTTCGCTTTCATGGGCGACATGTTAGCAGGGGGCTTCTTTCTCGGCCTCGCGGGCTTCTTCGCTGCACTTGCGGCTGTCGACACGGGAAACCCGTACGGCCCTATGGGAGCCAGCCGGACTCGCATGGTCGGCTTCCTCGCCGAGCCAGTGTTCATGATCGTTTTCTTTACAGTGTCCTTCGTTGCCCAATCGACAATTCCTTACATTGTGCAACAGAGATGGGTTGCCAATGTTGCCGCTTTCTTCTCCCCTGCCCACATACTGCTGTTGATTGCATTCTTGATGCTGGTTCTCGCCGAAGGCGGGAAGATCCCAGTTGACAATCCATCTGGACACTTCGAACTCGCGATGATAGACGAATCAAAAGGTTTGGAGTTCTCCGGCCGCGGTGCGGCACTTATGAAGTGGGGCGGTCAAATGAAGTTCCTGGTACTTACCTGCATCTTCTTGAACGTGCTGGTCGCCCCATGGGGTCTGGCCCACGGGCAGCTTGTCGCTGATGTGCTCGTTGCTGTGCCGCTCATTTTGTTCAAGGTATTGCTCTTCGCGCTCGTCCTGGTAACTATTGAGTCTTCCCTCGCCAAGCTGCGCCTCTTCCGGATCAGCGAGTTTCTCGGCGCGGCCTTCATCACATCAGTGGCAGCGATGGTCACAAGCATTTTCCCAGGAGCCTGAGTCATGCCTACCTCGGTACCCGATGCTCTGAACACCCTGTGCGCTGGGTTGATTCTTATTTCAGCCTTCGCGATGGTAGCAACCAGGCAAGTGCAAGGGGTTGTGCGCTTCTTTGTGATCCAGTCGCTACTGCTAGCAGCCTCGTCCTTTTTGCTGGGATACAGCCGTGGTTCCGTCCACCTGTGGGCGCTCGGGGCAATCACCATTGGGGCGAAAGTTTTGGCTATC
>Ga0335073_10009286_pt1 | contig 13798 bp, 12 predicted proteins | sample Lox_Sample_22_FD_207093 | JGI IMG/M metagenome (GOLD analysis project Ga0335073, IMG submission 207093) | Soil microbial communities from Loxahatchee National Wildlife Refuge, Florida, United States - Lox_Sample_2.2 | ecosystem: Environmental > Terrestrial > Soil > Wetlands | place: USA... | reverse complement strand
GGGGCGGAACGAATTGAGGGCACCCTCTCTTGCGTCCTGGGGTATACTTCGACGCAAGGAGTAGGGGCTTTTCAGATTGGTCCCAGGGGTGAGCCTTGCAACCGCCAGAACACCGGCTCGCTGAAAAACGAGCCGAATTGGATGCCGTCCTGGCATCCGGATGTTTAGGGCGCAGCAACTACGTTGTGCGCCTATTGACGTTTGTCTGCGAGAAGTATTTCGAAGGAAGGACAGAAGACGTCAAGGAGTACAGCATAGCGGTCCAAGCTCTCGGGCGGTCGGCGGACTTCGATCCGCAGGCGGACACAATCGTCCGGGTCACGGCGCACAACCTGCGCAAGCGCCTGGAAGAATATTACCGAACCGACGGCGCAGACCATGCGATCCATATCCGCATCCCTGCCGGCCATTACGTGCCCGATTTTGTGAGGAACGACACCGCGGGTTGTGAGTCCTCTGGCGCGGTGCGAGCGGATGAGAGCGCTACTCTATCCGAAAAGCTGACGCCGGCGCCGCATGAAGCTGCAAATGGCGCGAACGACGTCAATGGCGTTGCGCCTACGGGCACGGTTCCGGCGCCCCGGCGTGTGCTGGGTGTTATCGGCTCGCTTGCCGCGCTCGTATGCGTCGCCGCGGTCGCATTTTATTTGTGGCCGCGAATCGGCCGTGCATCCTATGGGGCCGCACACGCGGATGCCGCCGCACCCATTGGAATTTCTCCCACTCTGCGTGCAGTGATCGGTACGAATCGTATGGCGTACACGGACCACGCCGGATATCTTTGGTCAGCGGACGACTATTGCTCGGGCGGCGATTCGTTTTCGGTGTCACAGCCGAACATTCTGGGCACTAGCGATCCCGGTCTTTACGAGGCCGGCAGATCGGGCTCTTTCGGATGTAAATTTCCGGTCCCGCCCGGCACATACGAAATGCACTTGCTGTTCGCAGAAACGTCCGGCCTGCAGGAAAACGCGCGAACGATCACGTACACGATCGACGGCGGAGCGACGAACAATCTGGACGTTGTGGACGATTCCGGCGCCGACGATACGGCTACGACAAAAATATTCACGGATGTCCGGCCCGAACCCGACGGCACAATCCACCTGGATTTCACAAACGCGCATTCGTTTCTGAACGCTGTTGAGATCTTGCCCGATGCATCGCCGCACGCGCTCCCGATCCGTATTCTCGCGGGCCGCGACCAAGCCTACCGCGACGAAGAAGGGCGGCTCTGGCTGCCCGATCGCTACTTTTTCGGCGGCCGCGAAAGCAGCCATGGAAGCGAAGTCCGCGGATTACCGGATAGCGGCATTTATGATGGGCAGCGGCTCGGTCATTTCCACTACTCAATTCCGGTTGCGCCCGGTGATGACTACACGCTTAAGCTGCACTTCATCGAGCGTTGGTTTGGGATACAGAATCAAAATGTGGGCGGCCCGGGCAGCCGCGTTTACGATGTCTCCTGCAACGGCGTGATGCTGCTGAAGAATTTCGACATCATGCGGGAAGCGCAAAACGCTCCGCTGGTGAAGACGTTTTCGCACGTCGAGCCGACCCCACAGGACAAGATCGAAATCTACTTCACGCCCAACGTGAATTATCCATCGGTGAGCGCAATAGAAGTGCTGCCAGAGTAACCGAGCCGGCGCTGCAAAAGGCGCGCGGCGAAATGACGTCTATTCAAGGACTGAAGCTGTGCCGCCGTCGTACTCGACGGTGCTGCCGGGCGCGTGGTGTTCGCGCCGCAGATAGCCCATCCCAATCGCGCTACTATACTCCGGCGAATAGGCGGCGCTGGTGACCGCCCCAACTTCGCTTGCCCCAGCGCGGAGCTTTGTTCCAGCCAGAGGCGGCTGGGCGGACGAGAATTTCAGCCGCACGCGCTTGCGATTCACGCGACCTTGCGAGCGCACGCGCTCGACAATTTCTTGTCCCGTGTAGCAGCCCTTGTTGTACGCGATGTGCGTGGTTTCCACCGCGGCCTCGTGCGGAATCACCGTATCGTTGAAATCGGCAGGGAACCACGGCACGCCGGCCTCGAGCCGCAACGAATTCAGCGCGACCATCCCGACGGGTCCACCACCCTGCCCGCGAACTGCGGCTTCCGCCGCGCGCCATAGCTGTGCCAATGAGTCCGTGCTGGCGATGATCTCCGCCCCCGGTTCGCCGAAATGCGAGCGGTGCAGCAGGCGGCAGCGGATGTGGTCGATGCTGATTTCCATGGCAGCCATATCGGATATCCCGGCGATCTCGACGGCGGCGATAGCCTTCAGGACGGCGTTCGCGCGCGGGCCTTCGACGGCAAAGCTGCCGAAGGAATCGGTGGCGTCTTCCAGCTTGACCTGCGAGCCGAGAATATATTTCCGCAGCGTCGCAATGGTTTGTTCGCGCAAGGAGACGTGTGAGCGCACCAGCACGCTTTCGGGAAGCGCGTACATTTCCAATTCCGCGAGAATTCGCCCTTGCGGATTCAGCAGCAGCGCCAGCGTGCCACGATCCTCCGCAAGATCGTTGACATTTCCGGAGGTGATCGCGTGCAGGTATTTCACGCGGTCGCGTCCGGTGAAATTCGCCGTCAGGCGCCAATTCGTATCGATCAGCGCAACCGCTTCGCGCGCCGCGCGATATTCCGTCTCAAAATCGGAAAAGCCTTCGGGCAGCATGCCGCCCGTGAATTCGCCGATGCGCGCGTTGGCCGCCCGGTGTAGCGGAAGAAGGGGAGTTTCAAATAGAGAGGCTCGCGTTTCCATTGTTTTCTCGCGGGTCAATCTTAGCAGATGGCTTAGCGGATGGCTTAGCCGATGGCGCGCTGGCATGATGACGGCCGCGCTATACTTTTCGGCGATGCCCGCGACGAAACTGATCCATGAAGTGATTCCCGTAGGCCTGCTGCAATGCAATTGCTCGATCCTGGGCGACCCCGAAACGGGGGAAGCGATTGTCGTCGATCCTGGCGACGAAGTTGAACGAATCCAGCAGATTTTGCGCCGGCATCATCTGAAGCCGCGCGCCATCGTGAGCACGCACACGCATATCGATCACGTAGGCGGACTCGCCGCGCTGCATCAGGCCACCGGCGCGCCCGTGCTGATCCACGAGGCCGACTTGCCTCTGTATCAAGGCTTGGAAATACAGGCGCAGTGGCTGGGTGTTCCTACTCCGGCGATCGCGCCGATTGAAAGCTTCGTGCGGGAGGGTGACGCTGTGCGGTGGGGAAATTACGCCGCGAGCGTCCTGCACACTCCGGGGCACACGCCGGGCAGCATCAGCCTCTTCATTGAGGACGCCGCAAAAGGCGGCGAGGCTCCCGAGGCACACTCTCATGTGCATGAGCCCGCGCCGACGCTTCTCTCGGGCGACACTCTTTTTCAATCGAGCATCGGCCGGACCGATCTTTGGGGTGGTTCGTTCCCGGACATCATCCGGTCAATTCGGGAAAAGCTGTTGGTGTTGCCGGAGCAAACGATTGTCTATCCGGGACACGGGGAGACCACGACGATTGGCGAAGAGCGGGAGTCCAACCCGTTTCTGCGGTGATGATGCGAGGAGCCGCCGGCGCGGGGCGAAAAATGAATCCCGTGCCGCTGCTTAAAAAATCCGAGGCTAAAAAACAGAACGGCCCGCGCGATAGTTTGAATATTAAGCGCGCGGGCCGTCCGGTGGACTGTCTGGGATTGACCAAAGAGGTGGTCACTCTACGTGGCCTCTCATGTCGGCCGATTCTGCGTGGCCGTTGGGCAACTCCGGGCATTGCGATCAAAGCGGCCAGCGCGACCTTACGCCGACGGGTTCGATCTGACTCACCGGTTAGTGTGCGGGCTGTAGCTTCGAGCCGTGCGTAGAAGCAAAACTGCCGCGGCTTCGAAACCCCGCTTAGAGCAACCAGCTCTAAGTCTCAGCCACCTCACCTGGTCTTTGACTACGTAAATCTATGCCGCATAAATCAGAACTTGCCATCAGACCACCTCCTTTCCGGTGTAATCCCACATTATTACGATGTATTGGTGTCGTCAACTGGCCCTGGGTCGACGTTGCGGTGGATAGCTAAGAACGCCCGAACTTTGTGCCGGGAACAATGTCCGTCGGTTTTCGTGTTTTCGAGTCGCGAATAACGCGACCCAACAGCGAATCTTCATTTTCGAGAACCTTCTGAGCCTCCTGGAACGCGGGAGCAGCGCGATTCAGGAAGTTCGCCCAGACGAGCAGCATTGCCATCTTCGCTTCGAAATCGCCTTCCGCCCAAGGGCTGGGTTCGTAGACAGGTCGGTCAGATTTGTAATATTCGCGGCCGAAGAGCCGATTCCGATCCGAGTCTTGGAGAGAGAAGTCAGTTTCGTGGTACGCGGCATAGTTGATGCTTTCGATCAGCAAATGGCACGCCTCATCGCGAGTCATATGGATTCGAAATGTACGCCTTCGATGGCTTCGATATCGATAGGAATGTGAGGCGAATCAACGGACGCTTTTTGACCCGGCGTGAAGTGCCGAGCCAATATTGCGCCGCGCTTGACCACCGCATACTCGCGCGATAGGCTAATCGGGAAGAGGAAAGCCAAGCGCCGCGCCATCCGCGCCCCACACCATTTGATGAAGCAGACCGTTCGAATCGCCGGAGGAGTTCATGAATTCTTCGGCACGCTTGACGAAAACCTGAAATTTTTCGAGTCAGCTTTGCACGTCACCACGCACCTGCGCGGGGATCATGACCTGGAAATCGAAGGCGATCCCGAGCAAGTAGAGCGCGCGGCCCGGCTAGTCGGCGCCTACAATCAGCGGGTTCGCGAGGGCAATACGCCCGATAGCGGGGAAGTGCGGGACCTATTGCGCGCCGCTGCAGGCGAGCCGACTCCGGCACTTCGCGGTGCGTTTTCGCCCACCCGCACGAAGCTCTTCGGGAAAAAAGTGGTCGCGCCGAAGAGTCCTACGCAGAAGAAGTATATCGAAGCGATCGAAACGCATGACATGGTGTTTGCCATCGGCCCGGGTGGCACGGGGAAAACTTATCTGGCGGTCGCGATGGCCGTTTCGGCTTTGCTCTCGAAAGACGTAAATCGGATCATCCTGGCGCGGCCTGCCGTGGAAGCGGGTGAGCGGCTTGGGTTTCTGCCCGGCACGCTGCAGGAAAAAGTCGATCCGTACATGCGGCCGCTCTACGACGGACTGCACGATCTGCTTGAGGCCGATAAACTCGAGCGATTTCTCGAAAAGGACATCATCGAGATCGCGCCGCTCGCGTTCATGCGCGGGCGCACGCTCAATGATTCGTTCGTGATTCTCGATGAAGCGCAGAACACGACCAGCGAGCAGATGAAAATGTTCCTCACGCGCCTCGGTTTCAACTCGAAGGCCGTGATCACCGGCGACATCACGCAGATCGATTTGCCAAACGAGCGCCGCTCGGGCCTTGTCGAAGCGATGGATGTGGTCGGCAACATCGAAGGCATCGCGATGGTCTATTTCGACGAGCGCGACGTGGTCCGTCATAGCCTGGTGCAGCGGATCATCAAGGCTTACGATGAATATCCGGGCGCGGCCAAGCGGCCGACCAGCGCCGCGGCCACCGCGGCTGCGCGCGAGAGCCGAGTGCGGGAATAGCAGCGCCAGCAACAGACGCCGCGAGCTTTCATGCCTGAATCCGGCTTCGCTTGTTCTTTCGAATGATCATTAATCGCCAACGAGCGATTCGCGTGCCGATCCGCACTCTGGAAAAATTCCTCGCCCGCGCTGCGAAGGCGCTGCGCCTGCCGCCGGATGCAGCGGCCGTGTGCTTCGTGACCAACTCTCAAATCACAAAATGGAACAAAGCATATCGCGGCAAAAACAAGCCGACGGATGTCTTGTCGTTTCGCGGCGGCGATGACTCGGGCCCGAAAGACACCTTGCGAGGAAGAGGCCGCCGGGTACGCGACAATTTTTCAACTTCGGCTATCTCCTTCCCTTCGTCAATCTGCTATCTCGGGGATATCGCCATCGCGCCCGCAGTCGCGCGGCGCAACGCGATCCTTTACGGCCGAACTTTTCACGATGAACTGCGCGTCCTGATCCTGCATGGACTTCTGCACCTGATGGGGTACGATCACGAGACGGACACGGGCCAAATGGATCGACGCGAAAAGCGCCTGCGCCTAATTCTGGGGATTTCGTAGCGATGCGCGCGTTTCTCTACACGATCGGTGTACTGGTGCTGACGGGCGGTCTGCCTGTGTTTGCTTACCTCGACCGCGTTTACCGCGAACTCGGCCGCGTCACGGTGGGCCGCATCCGCGAACATCTGGAAACGTTCGAGGCAACGATCGAGCCGCGTTTTCACATGGACCGCGACCGGGCCGCATCCACATTCAATCTTCTGGCCCGCCTTTGGCTCGTTTTGATTGCGGCCATGACAGCGCATGGCGTGATCACGTTCTCGGCGACAACTTGGCAAGCGGCCGCGCAGATGGTGATTTTTCTGGGCGCGGAAGTGGTCGTATTGATGCAGTTCGTTCCGTCGCTTCTGCTCGCGGGCGCGCCAGGAAACTGGCTTCGCCCGTTCATTCCGCTTGTGCGGCTCATGATGTGGATTGTCTGGCCGGTGCAGAGCATTCTCAATCTGCTCGTTTCCGTCCTTCATTTGTCAGAGCCCGACGTGGAAGAGCCGGAGGCCGAGCAGCAGGCGATTGAAGCGTTTGTGGACGCCGCAACGGAAGAGGGAATCATCGAGCAGGAAGACGCTCGCCTGATCGAGCAAGTGGTGGAATTTGCCGAGACGCGTGTGCGAGACGTGATGACGCCTCGTCCGGATGTGGTGGCGATTCCCGCTTCGGCCACGCTGGAAGAACTGCGCAAACTAATGGTCCACACAAAATATTCGCGTGTCCCTGCGTATGAGAAATCGCTTGATGAAGTTGTCGGCATCGCCATGAGCCGCGACGTGCTGGAAGTTTCCGAGCGCGAAGCCGTGCACCGCACAGTCCGGGCGCTGATGCGTCCCGCGCTTTTCGTGCCGGAAAGCAAATTTGGTTCGGAGCTGCTGAAAGAGATGCAGCAGAAGAGCCAGCAAATGGCGATCGTCATAGACGAGTACGGCCTGCTGGCGGGCGTCGTCACGGTCGAGGATCTGGTCGAGGAGATCGTCGGGGAGATCGGGGAAGAGGATCGCCGCCCCGCTCCCGAAGTCATTCGCGAGGCGAGCGGCTCGGCTGTTTTGCGAGGCAGCGTCGCCGTCAGTCGCCTCGGCGAGATCTTCGGCGTTGAGATGCCGCTTGCCGAGGAGCATTCGAATGCGGCGACCGTCGCCGGCTTGCTGAATTCCGTTGCAGGCCACGTTCCGCGCACCGGCGAAGCGATTGATTTCGACGGAATCCGTTTCGAGGTACTCGAAGCGAACCAGCGCAAGGTCCTGCGCGTCCGGGCGCGGCCAATTGCCGCGAGCACTGCGGCGAGTTCGCATTCCTCCTAAAACAAGCTCACAAAGGGAGCGCCACCGGCTAACGGCGAGCCGGGGCGTAACGGTCGTCTTGAAGCGCCGGATGAACTAGGACTCGCGGGCGGTCACCTGGCGCGGGTTCTTATCGTCGCGCAGCGCGACGAAATGCGCCTGGCGCAGATGATTCGCTTCGGTCCATTCCGCGAATTCGATCTGCGCGACCAGTTTCGGCTTGAGCCAGTGGCATTCGCGCATCGCCTCTTCGGTCACAGCGAACCCGCGCCGCGCGCCCGCACGCTCCGGCAAATTGACGAACGGGCACTTCGTCGCTGCAAGCCCCTTGAAATGTTTGGCGACGTCGAGCCGCGACCGCGGCCTGAAACCATTGCGCACTTTTGCCACGAAAATCAGCTGGGGGCCTTGGTAGTAGCCGACGAGCAGCGCATCGAACACATGCCGGCCGGGCGTATAGCCGCCAATCACGAGTTCCTGGCCCTGATGGGTTTTGTATTTGAGCCAAGCGCCACTGCGCAAGCCGGATTCGTAGCGGCTATCGACGCGCTTCGCCACAATTCCTTCGAGGCCCTGTTCGCGTGCGGCGCGGACCACGTCCTCGGCAGGAAAGTGGAAGACGGGCGAAAGCCGGACCGGATCATCGAGGACGTTCACCGCTTCTTCCAGGAAGGGTCGGCGCGAGGAAAGCGGAAGCTTGGTTAGGTCGCGCCCTTTATACGCGAGAATGTCGAACGCGTAATAGAAGACGGGCCGCGACGGCCTCCAGTTTTGCAGGGCGCTGAAATTCGGCCGCCCATCTTTATCGAGGGCGACAATTTCGCCGTCGAGGATCGTGTCGCCGGCCAATTTTGCGAAGGCGCCCGCGATCACGGGGTATTTCGCGTTCAAGCGATTGTTGCGGCGTGAAAATATGCCGACCCTGCCGCCTCGTTTCACCACAAGCCCGCGATAACCGTCGAGCTTGATTTCGTATTGCCACTGCGGGCCTTCCGGCACGCGGTCGGCGGCTTTCGCCAGCATCGGCTCGATAAATTCAATCGCGGCCTTCGGCAGTGAATTGAGATCGATGACCGATTCGGGCGCCGGTTTTGTAGCGTCCGCGTGCGGCTTCGGGGCAGACTCGCGAACGTTGGCTTGGCGCGCCGCTTTTTTAGCGCGCTCATCGGCGGCAAGCCCGCGGTTGCTGTTCCAGGTCGCCGCGGGAGCGCTCGTGATTTGGGCCATCGTGCGCCCGCTCAGCGCGGAGCGGTCCGCGTCTGACTTGGAAACGCGCAGAGTCTTGCGGCCGCCCTTGATCAGATACCATCTCGGCCGGTCACCATTGCCGTGCGATCGCGTCAACAGCCATTCGCCATCGAGCTTTTTCCCTTGCAGATGAATCTTCAGGTAGCCCTTGAAGAAATTCCCTTCAATCACTTCATACGTCCCGATGTCCCACACCATCACCGTGCCGCCGCCATACTGCCCCTGCGGAATAATCCCTTCGAAACTCAGATAATCGAGCGGATGATCCTCCGTCGGCATCGCCAGGCGCTTTTCGGCGGCCTCGAGCGGCGGCCCCTTCGGCACGGCCCACGATTTCAGCACGCCGTGCATTTCGAGCCGGAAATCGTAGTGCAAATGACTTGAGGCGTGCTTCTGAATCACGAACCGGCGCTGGCTTTCCTGTGCGCTGGGTTCAGGCAAAGTTGCCGCCCCAGCCGAACCGGCTCGGACCGAGACGGCCGGCGGCGGCTCGGGCGTGCGCGAAAAATCGCGCTTCTGGCGATAGATTTCGAGCGATTTGGGGGAATGGGCGGCGCTCGCCGCGATCTCGCGCGGCAATGTTTGCTTCAGTGTTTCCACTGCCGCGAAAAGATCCCCGATCTTCTCCAGTCGCACCAGGGCGGCTTCGGGCTCGAAATAAAGGGTCTGCGTGCGCTGCGTGCGTTGCGCCTCGATCAGTTCGTCCCACGTCACCGGCATCGAGACGTATGGCCGATCCGACTTCGCGCGCAGCGAGTAAACGCCGATCGTCGTCTTCGATTCGGCGTTCTGGCTCCAATCGATGAACACTTTGCCCGCGCGCAAATGCCTGGGCATTTTTGAAACGACGAGCTCGGGATGCCGCTGCTCCATGAATTCCGCAAAAGTCTTCGCGAAGGGTTTCACCACGTCGTAGGTGAGCCCGGAATTGAGCGGGACATAGAGCTGCAAACCCTTCGAGCCGGAGACTTTCGCGAACGATTGAAGTTTCAGTTCCGTGAGCACTTCCCGCACGAGCAACGCGACACGAACGCACGTGAGAATGTCCGAGGCTTCGCCGGGATCGAGATCGAACACGATCTCCGTGGGCGAGCTGATATTCGGCACGCGATGCAAAAAAGGATGCAGTTCGAGGCTGGCGAGATTTGCCGCCCAGACGAGTGTGGGCAAGTCGTCGATCAGGATGTAGTGAATGTCGCCTTCATGCCGCCTGTGCGGGACGGAAAAGCGTTTGATCCACCCGGGCGTGAAAGGCGGCGCATTTTTCTCGAAAAAGAATTTGCCGCGAACGCCGTCCGGATAGCGGACGAACGTGATGGGACGGTCTTTCAGATGCGGCAGGATGTAGCGCGAAACGCGGACGTAATAATCGATCACCTGCCCCTTGGTAAGTCCGTTGGCGGGGTAGAGAATCTTCTCAAGGTTGGAGAGTGCGATCTTGCGGCCCTCGACGTCGATGGTTGCGTTTTTCTTTTCCGGCATGGCTCCCAGTGTTTAACATCCTAACCCGGCCGACGCCGTGATGGTTGGCGCAGCCGGTCCCCAGAGCGGATCCGCGGCCGCCCCCAAGCTGCCGCCCGTCCCACTCGTGTTATCGTTGAATTCCAGCAAATTTGGAAGGAACTGGACGCATTTGGCCACGGCATCCGAAAAACTCACCGCAAGCGGCGATCTCTCGACGAGGCAAAGCGAAATTCGCGAGGACGGCCGTGCGCTTCCGCAAGTAGCCGCGTTTCTGAGAAGACTTTGGGTACAGGTCACGGTGATTTCCGGCGTGTTGCTGATCCCGTGTTTTTGGCACCGGCGCATTGTTTCGTCTGACCTGGGCAGCCATCTCTACAACGCGTGGCTCGCACAGCTGATCAACCACGATGATGTGACGGACATGCACCTCGCGTATCAATGGACGAACGTCCTGTTTGATTACATGCTCAGTGCTGCGGGAGCGTTCGTCAACCTGCACACCGCCGAGCGAATCGTGGTCCCGATCTGCGTCCTCGTGTTCTTTTGGGGCGGATTCGCACTGATATCCGCGGCCACGAAACGCGCGCCTTGGTTTTTGACGCCTTTCCTCGCGGTGGTAACCTACGGCTGGACGTTTCGCCTCGGTCTCTTCAATTACTATTTATCGCTTGGGCTCGCATTCTTCGGCATCGCGATTTTCTGGCGCGGCAAAGGCTGGGAACGCGCCTTACCGCTCGCACTCGTACCGTTGATCGTGCTGGCGCACCCGCTCGGTCTCTTATGGATGGTCGCTGCCTGCGCGTACGTCGGCATTGCAGAGAAGATTCCCGCAGCCTTTCAGTGGCTGCTGTTTCTCGTTTCGGCAGCGGTCGTTTACGCGATGCGCTTTTACATTTTGCATCACTTCGGCGTGCAAGCCAGCCTGGGCTCAATTCGAACCTTCAATGGCGCGGACCAAGTCGTCCTTTTTGGTGATCGCTACAATGCACTGAAGACCGCCGTGATCGTCGCAACGCTCGCCATGCTCGCCTTCGACCTATTGCGCCGCTCGCGCCGCAACGAATCGCTGAAGCCTTACCTCATCCCGCTGCAGCTCTATCTCATAATCGAATTTGCCGTGCAGATGCTGCCGAGCGGCGTAACGATTTCGCCGCAGCTTGCTGCCGTGGCAATTCTCACCGAACGCCTCACGTCCGTCGCCGCGATCCTTGCGCTTTGCCTGCTGGGCGCGATGCTGCCCAGCCGGTGGCATCTCGTGATCACCGGGGCAATCGCCGCCGTCTTTTTCGTCTACGTCTATCAGGACACCGGCGTGATCAATCGCATGGAGGTGCAAGCCGAGCAACTGGTGCGCACGCTGCCGAAAGATTCGCGCGTCATGGCCACCATCTTTCCTCTGCCGCACTCCCGCGTGCTGATCCAGCATATGATCGACCGCGCCTGCATCGGCTATTGCTTCAGCTACGGAAATTATGAGCCCGGCACGGGCCTTTTTCGCGTTCGCGGCGACCGAGACGGCGCTTACAATCTGGGCGACTACGCGCTGGCGGTCGAGATGGAAGAGGGTCGTTACATGGTTCAGCCCGAGGACTTGCCCGTCTACCAGGTCTATCAATGCACGAAAAGCGGCACAGCCCTCTGTGTCGCGCCGCTTCACGCCGACGAAGAAAATGACGCCATGGGCGTCTACGGCCGTCACTAACCTCGCGCAACTACCGTCGCGGTTGCATCCGCCGCGTTTCTGTAGCAATGTTCTCCCTAACGCTGGGACTCGAAATTACAAAGCTACGGAGGCTTCCGTGGTCACCGTTCACATCTGGAATTTCCGCGGATCGAATCAGGCGTGGGGCCATGCATCCCTTGAATTGGATCGCACCTATATTTCCTGGTGGCCGCAAACGCCGGGTCAGGTGCCCACAAAAATTCCCGACATCTATGCCTCGCACCCTTTTCGCAACCGCGACTTCGCGAGCGACGTGCAAGACGAGGGGCAGCGCCCCGATCATTCGATTCACATCAACGGTCTAGACGAAAACGCCATAAAAGATTGGTGGCAAGGAATGGGACTTGTCCGTGACGGTCAGCTGTTTCAAGGCCCGTTGCTGCCCTGGAAGACGCTCGATCAAAATTGTTCCACGATCGTCGCAAAGGCCTTGAGTGTGGGCGGCGGCGAGAAATTCGCCAGTTGGTATAAGTCTCGCAGCATCGTCTGGACGCCGGCCAGTGTGCTTCAATACGCCCTTTCCATCCAGACCGGCATCAACGCCGGGCGGCAAAAATGAATTCGCCGCACGCTCGGCTTCCCTGTTCCGGGCGTTCGCCCAGCGTTCACCACCCGGTCACCCGCGCGCACGCGCCGCCGAAATTTTATTGTCAGCACGCTAACGGAAGAGCTAATATTCCGCCCATGAAAACCAACCGGTTTGCTCTTTTGATGGCGGCTGCGGCTGCGCTCTGCGCACCTGCCGCTCTGATGGCGAAGCACGACATTGGCGATTACGCGCTCCGCCTGCATATCTATCAAACCAATTGGAACCACAACGTCTACGGTTATCACGCCTTCGGCCGCGCCAATCTCTTCGACGAGCATGGTGCGCCCCACGGCGTCGAATACACTTACGACTGCGAAGACCATCTGATGGCGTCCAACAGCAACGAGGCTTATCCGGCAAGGTGGAAAAAATCAGGTCAATCGATCGAAGTCATCTTCGGCGAAATCGGCCAGAAGCCTGGCGACTTTCACGCCTGCGAGTTCAAGCTGGCCATGAAGTCCTTCGTCTTCTATCGCCACAATGGCATGGTTGACACCGAGAGCCCGCAAGATTTCATGGCGCATAACTCGGATCAAGCCCCAACGCCCGGCGCGACTGACGTGCCGGTCGCGGCAAACCCATCGCATCGATACTAGCGGCTGGTCCGCGTTCGGTGCGTTCCTTGCTTGTCACGAAAAGCCGGGCAAGAAAATACGCCGGCGCTGCTTAGAGATTCGGAAAGCGCGGAACCGAATTCGCCGCTCCCCGGATGCTCTCAATTTCCGCCGCGATGCCGTAGGGTTCCTCCACCGAATTTACGTCTTCGCAGCGTAACACCTTGGCGGACCCGCTAAACAGCGGCAGCGTCTCATTGCGGTGTTCGTCGTCAAAAAGCACGCGAAATTTGAATTTTGAGCCGACGCGGCGGCGCCGCTCACTGCGGAAATAGATGCCCGCAAGTGACAAGTTCCCAATCGAATAGACGTTGTGCCCGGCGTTTGCGTCCGGTGCCTGCCTGGCGCGCTTATCGACGAGAATCTCAAGCTCGAATTTGCTGCCCGGGAATCGGTCGGCGCGCCTTCGGTCAGGCACATAGGTGCGATCAGGGTCTCGAATCATGTCTGCCTTGGTCGACCACGAAAGCTGGGGTACCACTACGGCTAGAACTATCGTACGCACCTGATAGGCCGCAGCCAATAGTACGAAAGGGTATGCGGTACTACTGCGGGCTTTACCACAATGTAATACATTCGGCAAAAGCCAGCTGTTAGTGAGTGTACCATGTACTAAACAGGGTGATATTGTCGGCGATCAGAAAGAGCAGCCGGCGAAACTGTCAGCCGGATTCCGCGGCCGTATGCGCGGCTGCGCCGGACTTGCGTACTGCGCAAACCGCGCGCGCGGCGGCGATCAC
>Ga0335073_10009285_pt1 | contig 13798 bp, 11 predicted proteins | sample Lox_Sample_22_FD_207093 | JGI IMG/M metagenome (GOLD analysis project Ga0335073, IMG submission 207093) | Soil microbial communities from Loxahatchee National Wildlife Refuge, Florida, United States - Lox_Sample_2.2 | ecosystem: Environmental > Terrestrial > Soil > Wetlands | place: USA... | reverse complement strand
CGGGCCAGCAGCATGAGCGCGTTGTTGTACAGCGACACCAGGGCCTGGTGGCTGACCTCATCGCGCAGGTTGCCGCGGGCCGCGAGTTTCTGGATGGTGGGGTTGTCGGCATTAAGGTGCAGCGTGAGCGGCTCGCGCTGCTCACTGAGAAATCCCTTGACCAGATCCCGCACGTATCCGGGGAGGGACAGGTTGGTGGTGACGTCTTCCATCTCCCGGCGGCTCCGCCCGTCGCGGGTTTCGGTGAGTACCGCTGGTACCTCGGCCGGGCGGAACCGGCTGACTGCTGCCACGCAGCGCAAGTCGGGGAAGACCAGGTTGTAGGCGGCCTGCAGTTCGGCAAAGCTCTCCCGTTCGCTTTCCGTCAGCGGCTCGAAGATTGTCTCGGAACTGGCGACGTCGAGCCGGTGCAGGTGCGCTCGTTCTGGCCAGATCTCGGCGTAACGCTTGAGGAACCGTTCGGCGAACGGCTCGGCGCAGTTGAACACGCGCATACTGCGGGCGTTGGCCAGCAGGAAGTACTGGTTGGCGGAGCCGCGTTCGGTGATGTAGTAGATGAGCCGTGATCCGTCGCTGCGCGGCGGCGCATTGCGCAGGTACTCAGCCACAGTGATCGGGCCCTGGTCGCTTTCCAGCGGCATCAGGTCAGCCACGGCACGGAAGAATTCCTCGTAGTCGGATTGGACCGACATGGCGAGCAGATGGTAAGAGTGCCACCGCATGATGTCGATGAACCGCTGATGATCACGCTGAGACAGCTCGGTCAGCTCACGGACGATCAGCCAGCCCAAGGCCTGCTGCACAGCGGCCAGCGCGGCGTTGCGGATCACATTGTCGCGGGCCGCGTTGGGCGTCAGCTCATCGCACTCCAGCGCCCCCTGCAGGAATTTCGCCCACGGCGGCAGCACATCACGGTTGCCCCCGCCGATGAACATCCCCTTGATGTAGACATCCACGGTGCCCCGGGCGTTGACGTCGGGCATATGCCGGTCGGTGATCGCCAGCACCCCCTGGACCCGGCCGTGGCCCTTGCCGTCCGGCGCGGAGACATCATCCCAGTCGAAGGCCTCGTCGATGGCGAACACTTGCAGGGACGTCTCCTGCAGGAATTTGTTCTCCCAGAATTCGTAGTAGGCCCGGTACCGTTCCTTGTCGGAAGGGTAGGTGCGGTGCCAGGGTGCGGTGACCGCGTTGGCGGGGTCGGCTTCGTCATTGAGGTAAACCGGCATGCCGATAAAGTCGGCGTAGGTCCGTATGATCGAGCGCAGACGCCCGGTCTCCAGATACCGGCTGTTTTCCTTCCGCAAGTGCAAGGTGACAGTGGTACCGACCTGCTGCCGCTCGGCAGGCTCGACCTGGTAGCTTTCCCCGCCCTGACTCTGCCAGCGCAGTGCCTGATGACCGGCCGCCTTCGTGACCAGGCTGACGCGCTCGGCAACGATAAATGCACTCAGTAAACCGATGCCGAACTGGCCGATCAAGTCCACGGTGCGGCTGCGGTCCGCCTCACGGATCCGGTGCCGCAACTCCTCGGTATTTCCGGACTGGCCGATCGTTGAAAGATACTCATCAATCTCGTCACTGGTCAGCCCGCTCCCATTGTCAGAGATCTCAATGGTTTTCTCCGCAGGGTCGGCCACGACCCGGATCTGCGGTGGCGGCACATCTGTCTCACCACGTTCCTTGGCCAGCACGCCACGGCGGCCGATCGAATCGTGAGCGTTCTGAATCATTTCCCGCAGGAAGATATCCGGATCAGCGTAAAGGTTCTGCGCCAGCAGCCGGATCAAGCCCTGAAGATGAATCTGAAACGTGCGTTCCTCGACTGTCATTACGACCCCCTCACCCAAAAAACAATACTAATCCCTTGATACCCCACCTGCCGCGGGCGTCAAGCTAACCTGGCAGACCGGACGTTTGCGATCGTCAAACGGCAGGCTCGCCCAGACGGGCTCGCAGGCTGGCAGGCATGGCCGCACGAACAGGCCGTGCCCCGGCCATCACGGTGAAGCTCTTTCGAGGTTGGCGAGCCGCTGGCGGCGTTGTTCGGCTTCGCTGGTGTAGGTGGTGTCGCCGGTGGTGGGGTCGAGCGCGGCGGCGTGCTCGTCGAGTTCGCCCAGCAGCTGTCTGGCCGTGGGCAGGTCGCCTCGGTCGAGGGCGATGTCGACCGCTGTCCGGGCCGCATAGTACGGCCGGTAGTGGCCGCCGATCCGCCTGGCCGCCTCCAGGCGCCGGGCGGCGGCCTGCCAGGCGGCGTCCAGGTCCCCGTCGTCGCGGCAGGCCTGGGCCAGCACGTCAAGAGGGTTGCACAGGGCGTCATCGCCGAGCGGTTCGGCCAGCAGCACCGCGGAGCGGGCCTGCCGCCGCGCGGCGGCCGCATCACCGGCTGCCAGCGCGCACCGCGCCAGCCCCTGATGCCCCACCGAGCGTGCATACGGGTTAGCGCCAGGGTCGTCGAGCACGGCCTGGTAGTGCGGCGCCGCCTCCGCGGACCGCCCGGCATCCCGGAGGATGTCACCGAGCTCGAAACGGAAACTATTCAGCGTGTTGCCGGGGGCGTCCGGGTGCTGGATCGCGGCGGCGAGGGCTTCCTCGGCGGCGGCGACCGCGGCGTCGCGTTCGCCGAGCCTGTGGTGCACCAAGGCACGCTGGAGCAGCAGGCTGGCCCGCCAGTCCCGGCGCCCGGTCGCGGTCAGCCACCGCTCGCCCGCCTCCAGCACCCCGAACAGCTCGCGCACCGGGATACCAGTGAGATGCCGGGCGGACTCTGTCCAGTTCCGGTAGGCGCTGAAGACCGCCATGGCGGCATCGGGGTGGTCGAGGCGGCTGCTGGTGGCCGGGTCGTCGGCCATGGCAAGGATCTGGGTGAAGCGGGCCAACGCCGCCGCGTCATCGCCCAGCAGCTGCAGGGTGCTTGCTTCTATCCACAGTGCCCGGGCCAGCAGGACCAGGTCATCCAGCTGGCCTGCGGCCTCCACCGCCCGGCTCGCGGCCGCCAGCGCCTCCTGATAGCGGTCCTCGCTGTAGGCGGCCCAGGCCTCATCCACCAGCAGCCCAGCCGCCCACACACCCTGCCCGTCAGCCATTGGGGTAAATCATAGGACGGAGAAGCAAACGATCCCCAAAGTAACCGCTGCGGGACCATCGGTTCATGTGGTGGCTGCCGAAATCCAAATCCGTGAGCCGCTGACCTCGGCGATTCCGGCGAGGTCGTGGAACAGGTGCAGTGCGCAGGTAGTTCAGCAGCCGGGTCGGCGGGTCCTTCCAGCAGGCGTCGCGCGGACATCGGCCCATAGTGCCGAGCGCTGCTGGCGGCGAGCCCGGACTTCCGATGCGACGACGCTCACCTGCGGACGCTGACCGTTGTGATCGCACCGAATACGTAGCTGCTCAGTGCCCGAGGCCACTTTCTTGATATTTGCGTCAACTATTCATACAGGCTTATCGTCATGATCTATAGCGGCCTTGATTTTCACTGAGCCACCCAAGATCACTATTAGTGCATTGGTCCGGTCACACAGTTCCTCCTGCGGGCGTTCAGTATTACCTGCAATGCCGCAGCGGCGGTGGCGGTACCGTTAGTGCCGTAGAAAGCTGACGACGCCCACAACGTCGCGGGCGTACAGGCCCGGCGAGGGGGCCTCCTCCTGTCGGCCGCGGGGTATAGGCCGTGTAACAGGTCGCCCTGGACGCGGACCCGCTTCGGGGTCACTTGCACTCCGCCAACCCGCGCTCAGCCAGGCTCGTCTGGCTTCGACGGACCGCCGGCCATCAGCCGCCTGGCGTACTCGATCACCGCGTCAGTGATCTTGCTGGCCTGGCGGCGGCTGGCTGATGTGGCGACCTCGCGGGCGCCCTCGCCGATCAGTGACGTGAGAACGGAGGCGTAGAGCCGGTCCAGCGCGGTGTCGGGCAGGTGCAGCAGGGCGTCGTTCTGCCCGGCCCATTCGTGGCTGCGCTGCCGCTGCATCACCTCGAACCCCGGCGGCCCGTCCCCGGAAAGGAACAGCAAGGCAAGATCGCGCCGCTCCCAGCTGCCCTCCAGGAACGCGCGCGCCCCGGCGGCGAACAGCTCCCCGGGGTCGGTGACACCGGCCTTCCTCGCGTCCGCGACCGCCTTGCTCGCGGCCTGCTCGTGTGCCAGCTGATGTTCCTGCCACAGGGCGATGAACAGCTCGCTCTTGCCGCCGAAGTGGTGATACAGGCTGCCCACGCTGGAGCCGGCCCGCTCGACCACATCGGCGATGCTGGCGTCGGCGAACCCGCGGGAGGTGAACACCTCCCTGGCCGCGTCGAGGAGCGCGCGCTGGGTGTGCGCGGTGCGCCCCCATTGCCACCCCCCGCCGCCCGACCTGGCAGGCCGGCCCTGTCCCGCCGGGCCGCCCGCGTTGCCCGAGCCACCCGGCCCAGCCGAACCGACCGGCCCCCCCGGGCCACCCGACGCGGGTCGCAGTTCTTTCTCCATCGCTCACCGATCCGTTGCAGCCCCCACCCGGGCTGACTCTTCCATGGTCCCATCGGACACCGACAGCTCTTGACAGCCCGGCTTGCCCCCCAAGAAGCTAATTTCAGAAGGCAATTCTAAGAAATCAAACCGCCCGCTGAGAGGCTGGTGATCCCATGAGCCGACTCGATGGCCGGGTCGCGATCGTTACCGGTGCCGGACGCGGGATCGGCAGGTCGGTCGCGCTCCTGCTCGCCGCGCAGGGGGCCTCGGTGATCGTCAACGACCTGGGTGCCGCCCTGGACGGGTCGGGCAGCGACGAGGCCCCAGCCCAGCGGGTCGTGGCGGAGATCGGCGAGGCGGGCGGCAAGGCGGCCGCGAACCTCGCCGACGTCTCCGACCACGGTGCCGCCGAGGCCCTCATCGCCGCGGCCGTCGAGCAGTTCGGCCGACTCGACGTGCTGGTCAATGTCGCGGGCATCCTGCGAGACCGCATGGTCTTCACCATGTCCGAGCAAGAGTGGGACGACGTGATCCGGGTCCACCTGAGGGGCACGTTCAACACCACGAAGTTCGCGGCGGCGCACTGGCGCTCGCTGCGCGACGAGTCCGCGCAGAATCGCATCATCAACTTCACGTCGGTTTCCGGATTGCACGGGGCGCCAGGGCAGCCGAACTACGCGGCCGCCAAGATGGGGATCGTCGGCCTCACCTACTCCTGCGCCAACGCGCTGGGCAGGTACGGCGTGACCGCCAACGCCATCTCGCCGGGCGCGGCTACCCGGATGACGGAATCTGTGCCGGCCGATCGCCGGCGCGCCGTGACCGCCTCCGACGCCGAGCGCTCACCGGACAACATCGCGCCGATCGTCGCGTATCTGGCCAGTGAGCAGTCCGGCTGGATCAACGGGCAGGTCGTCAGCGCCCGAGGCTACGAGGTAGCCCTCTACAACACCCCGCAGCCGATCATCACGATCGCCGGCACGCAGCCATGGGACGTCGACGCGCTCGCCGGTCAGGTCGAGCGCTCGTTCGGGCCGACGCTCGGCCGGAAGGGCTGAATACCCTACTCACCAGTAGACCGCGGCGCGCATTAGCCCTAGCATGCCTGGGTTGTAGCGATACAGCAGGTTTGGTCCGCCTGGCGGCGGTGCGCTGGAGGCTCCTATGCGCAGGGTCAGCGGGTTCATCCTCACGATCCTCGGCGCGTTTCTGCTGGTGGTCGCCGTGCTGCTGCGGTTCTGGGTCGCGCCGTCGGTGATCGAGTTTCCGCTGGACGAATACCAGATCGTCCAGCTGGCAGGAACCGGGTCGTACTTCAGCCCGGCCAAGGAAAAAGAAGTGGTTGGCGTCTCCGTGCTGGTCACGGAGACGACCAAGGGCGCGGACGTGGCCGGAAGCGGCGGCGCGGCCGTCTGGGACGGCTTCGTCGCCGTCCAGGACACCACCAACCGGGTGCCGATTGCGTATGTCGCGTTCCGTGAGGCCCTCAACCGCAGAACCGGCGAACTCGTCCACTGTTGCGGCGCGTACATCACCAACCCGGTGAACGGCAAGCCCGAATACTCGGTGCGCATGACCGGGATCGGGTTCGTCTGGCCGTTCGGCGCGCAACGGCAGACGTACCGGGTCTTCGACATCGGCGCGGGCCGGACGGAGCCAGCCCGGTACGCGGGCACCGCGAGGATCGGCGGGATCCTCACCTACCGCTACGTGGAAAGGGTGGCGCCGACCAGGTTCGGCACCGAGCCCAGGAATTCGTTCGGGCAGTCGCCGGGCGAGTACTACAGCGCGATCAACACGTACTTCGTGGACCCGGAGACCGGGATGCCACTGAAGATCACCGAGAACCAGGAGGTGACCCTCGCGGCGGGCGGGGTAACCCTACTGGTCAGTCCCGACCTTTCGCTCACCGAGACGGCGGCAAGCGTTAAGGCAGGCGTCAGCAGCGACGAGGGCGTCCGTGGGGCGATCGCGCTCTACGAGAGCACCCTGCCGCTGGTCGGGCTGACGCTCGGGCTGGTCTTCCTGGCCATCGGCGTCCTCCTGGTCCAATTCGGCGGCGAGGCACCGGAGTCCGAATTCGCGTGGGTGTGGCGCCGCGAGCTAAGCCACTACCCGTCGAACGGGCGGCGCGTGCTCTACCTGACCATCACCGTGCTGGCGACGATCACGCTGTACTACGAGCTCTACGTCGGGGGCTCGGTATCAACGCTGCTGCTGGTCAACCTGCACATGAGCTTCACGTTCTTTGTGGTGATCCTGGCGGTCGGGAACCTGATCGGCGCGTTCGGCTCCCTGTTCGCCGGGCTCGCCGACCGGCTTGGCCGCGCCAACCTGCTGGTGTTCGGGCTGCTCATCAGCGGCATCCTGGTCGCGTACGTCCTGCCGACCGCGACCAACCGGTGGGTCTTCGGTTTCGAGTTCTTCGTGGTCAACGTCATCGAGGGCATCGCCCTCGTGGCCACACCGGCGCTGATCCGCGACTACTCCCCGCAGGTCGGCCGGGCGACGGCGATGGGTTTCTGGACCGCTGGGCCGGTGCTCGGCAGCCTGATCGTCACGGCGGTGGCGACGAACACCATCCCCGCGTTCGTCCCCGATTCGCGGTTCTGGACCCACGAGTACCGCATCTGCGGGATCGTCGGCCTGGTCGTGTTCCTGATCACGCTGGCCGGGCTGCGGGAGCTCTCCCCGCGGCTGCGCGACCAGCTGATGGTGACCATGAGGGACCGGGCGCTGATCGAGGCCAGGGCCAAGGGCCTCGACGTCGATTCGATGCTGCAGCATCCGTTCCGCCAGTTGCTCAAGCCCGACATCGTCATCGCCGCGATCGGCGTGTCTGCGCTGCTGCTCGTCTACTACACGTCGGTGGGGTTCGGCCTGATCTACCTGTCCACCGTGTTCGGGTTCTCGGCAAAGAACGCCAACGGGCTGCTGAACTGGAACTGGGGCTTCAACGTCATCGCGGTGATCCTGATCGGCATGATCGCCGACCTGGTCCGGGTGCGAAAGCCGTTCATGGTGATCGGCGGGATCGGCACCGCGCTGATGACCGTCGTGTACCTGGAACAGGCAGGCCACCACCCCGGCTACTACACGCTCGCGGTGATCCTGGCGCTGCTCTCGCTGTTCCTCGGCATCGCCTACCCGCCGTGGATGGCCTGCTTCACCGAGACCGTGGAGGCGAGGAACCCGGCGCTGATCGCCACCGGCCTGGCGATCTGGGGCTGGATCATCAGGGCCCTGGTCTTCGCCGCGTTCCTCGTGATCCCGTTCGTCATCACCTCGGTCACACCCCTCGTCAACTACGGGACCACGGCGGCGTCATACGCGGGCGCCTATAAGAGTGAGATCGCGTTCGCCCAGTCGCACCCGGACATCGTCGCCACCGTGACGAAGTACAAGACCCAGGTCCTCAACGCGCAGACGTTCGCGCCTGAGCTCGCGGTGATCCAGGCGCACCAGGCGCTGTTCACCAAGCTGATCTCGTACCCGACTCCATCCGCGATCCCGCCCACGCTCCTCGGCCAGGCCATCGCGGCGGCCGGAGGCGGCGCCAAGGGCCTTGGCGTCCTCACCACGATCGACAGCAATAAGACGGCCATCGAGGGCGTGATCTCCGTCGCCCCGGTGCTCGAGAAGCTGAAGCCGTACTCGGCGCAGCTGACCGCGCTGTCCAAGGTCCCGCCCCAGGTGTTCCCCTACCTGGAGGCTCACGGCACCACGGTGCGCAACGCCGCGGCCGACGCACCCGGCCAGTGGAAGCGCTGGTACTGGCTATGCTTCGCCGGCGCCGCGTTCTTCCTGCTGACCATCCCGCTCCTGCGTGGCCGCTGGAGCCCTGCCGCGGCCCGCCGCGACGAGGAGCAACACGAGGCGATAACCCGGGCCGAGCTGGCGGAACTGGAGACCGCACCCAGCCGCACCGCGCCCTGACGACACGTCCTGACTACACCGCCGCAGCTGGCGCGAAGCGGAACCCGATGCCGAACCTGCGCAGGGCGGACCGCATCCACAGGATCGAGGCGCCGACTCCGATGGCGATGAACGTGATGGTCGTGGCCGCCCAGACCGGCACGTAGACGCCGAGCGGGATCGTGGCCAGCAGGACCGCGAGGCTGACCGCAAGCATGCCGAAGACGCCGGCCCACAGCAGGGTTGCCTGCCGGAAGAAGCCGTCCATGCGGGACTGGTGTGCGGCCGGGCAGCGCAGCCCGATCACCTCGGCGGCCAGCCGGGCGCAGATCGGGCTGTCTGTCCGCGCCGTCCGGGCGAACAAGATGCACAGGCCGAGGTCTGCAAGCGGGAAGTGCACGAGGAAGATCAGCAGGTTGCCGGTGGCAATCGCGATCACGGTCTGCACCGTCAGCACGATCAGGGAGATCGTCACCAGAACGGGGACGGCCCCGGACGCCATCCTGCGGGTGCCGGCCGTGAGCCAGATGGCGGCGAGCATCGCCCACATTCCGGCGTCCCGGCCCCCAAGCGACGCCGCCAGGAGGTAGGCGCCGGTTGGGAGCCCGAAGGCTTCGGCCAGGTTCACCCCGGCGGTACGCACCAGCCGGGCAGGCCGGGGCAGCTCCAGGCACTCGGGCGCGACTGTTTCCGTGGCGGCCAGACCCGCGGCGGGCTCCGGCATCGGATGTGGCACTCCTTGCGATCCTCCGCAGGCGCCGGGTGTCAGCCGGCCGGTCGCCGGATCTTAGCGGCGAACAGGTCCCGGATGCTCACAACGCCGCAGACGGCGCGACCGTCAAGAACCGGCAGGTGACGGAAGCCATTCAGCAGCATGATCTGCGCAGCCTCCTCGGCCGACATGTCCAGGCTCGCGGCCTGCGGATCCCGGGACATCCAGGCCGAGACCACAGAGGCGGACAGATCCTCGCCGGAGGCGGCCGCGCGCACCACGTCCCGCTCGGTGAGGATGCCCGCCAGGAACGAGCCCTGCAGGATGATCACCGACCCGACCCGGGCACGCACCATGCTGGCCGCCGCCTCGCTCACCGCGGTATCCGGCGTGGCGGTCACCACGCCGGTGTGCATCAGGTCCTTGAGCTTTGCCATGGCACCATCCCGACTCGATGTCAGCCGCTGTCCCCGACCTCATCAAGCTCGGGGTCCATATGCGGCGAGGACGGCTCGGACAGTTCCTCGGAGAGCAGGCGCCACAGCGATCCGGCCCAGGCCGACACCTCCGGCCATCTCTTCCAGAACACCTGCAGCGTGGTCTCGTCGAAGTGTTCGTGGGCCTGGTCCGGCGTGAGGCCGCGAGTGACCTCATCGAGATCGTGCACCAAGTCAAGGAACCGGTCGCCGACGTCGTTCATAAGATCACCTCCCAGCGAGCGTAGGCCCGTACCCCGCTCCCGTGAAGACCCCAACCCGGCGGTCGTTTCGGCGCGCGCCGCCGATACCCCGCCCGCCCCGCCGTTGCCGGAAGCCAGCCCGCCCGCCCCGCCGTTGCCGGAAGCCAGCCCGCCCGCCCCGCCGTTGCCGGAAGCCAGCCCGCCCGCCCCGCCGTTGCCGGAAGCCAGCCCGCCCCGCCGTTGCCGGAAGCCAGCCCGCCCGCCCCGCCGTTGCCCATAGAGTTGTGGGCCATGTCGGGACGGCCGTTGCGGGAGATCGTCGATCCGGGCTGGGCTGACGCCCTGGACCCGGTGGCCGGCCGCATCGAGGCCATGGGCGACTTCCTTCGTGCGGAAGTCGCGGCTGGCCGCCGGTACCTGCCCGCCGGTGAGCTGGTGCTGCGGGCCTTCCAGCAGCCGTTCGCCGACGTCCGGGTGCTGATCGTGGGACAGGATCCGTATCCCACACCTGGACACCCGGTTGGCCTCAGTTTCTCGGTGGCACCCGAGGTGCGGCGGCTGCCGGCGAGCCTGGTCAACATCTTCCGCGAGTACCGCGACGACCTCGGCTACCCGGCGCCCGCCAACGGCGACCTCAGCCCGTGGACCGAACGCGGGATCATGCTGCTGAACCGGGTGCTGACCGTGCAGCCCGGCCGGCCGGGCTCTCACCGCGGCAAGGGCTGGGAAGAAGTCACCGACCAGGCCATCCGAGCGCTCGCCGGCCGCGGCACCCCGCTCGTGGCGATCTTGTGGGGCCGCGATGCCCGCAACCTGGCCCCGCTGATGCCCGGCGTGCCGAGCGTGGAATCGGCCCATCCGAGCCCGAACTCGGCCGACCGCGGTTTCTTCGGGTCGAGACCGTTCAGCCGCGCCAACCGTCTGCTCGAGGAGCAAGGCGCCAAGTCCGTCGACTGGAAGCTGCCATGACGCACACAAATTTGTGCATCAAGGCCACCGCCACGGCACGTCTTCAGCAGTTACAGACGTCTCACCTGGTAAATTCCCAGACTCGTCTGTTTCCCTGGCCTCACGAGCTACCCCACCCAGCGGCCGCACGACCTGCGGCGTTCTGGCAGCTCGTCCGAACCTGCAAGGAGAATTCATGATCCGCGGCGCCCCGGCGGTCACCGACCACGATGGGACAGCCGCCGACGTGGCAGCCGCGGCGGAGGCACTCGCCAACGCCGCCGTCCGGCCGGATGAGCTGATCCAGCTGAGCTGGCAGGTATCAGAGGACGGCCTGGTCACGGTGGCAATCCGGGGCGACCTGGACGTGGCCACGGTGGACCGGACCGTCCGTTACGTCACCGACGTCATCGACCGGTGTGACGGCCCGGTCAGCGCGGACCTCAGCGAGCTGGCATTCTGCGACGCGTGCGGCCTCGGCGCTCTGATCCGGGTCAACGCGTACGCCGCGCAGATGGGCCGCAAGCTTGAGCTGATCAGCCCGTCCCCGGCCGTCGCCAAGATCATGCGGCTCACTCACGTCGATGACTGGCTGCTGCAGCCGGCGCTCGCCGGGGTGACCGGCGGCATCCCCCGCGGCTAGAGCATGGCTGGCGCCGTTGCTGCCCGGACATGGGCGGCGGGGCCGCCCGGGCGCCATAGTGACCTGGTGGAACTAAATCCGCCGAGGCAGTACGCCGACGACCGTAACCTGCGTGCCCGGCAGCGCCTCTGGGCGTGCCGGGTACCGTCGTTCGACATCGCCGCGTGGGTGCTGGATCTGGCCGGGCTTGTGCCGGGGATGCGGGTCCTCGATGCTGGCTGCGGCAACGGCATCTACCTGCGGGCGCTGCGGCGGCGGCAGGTGAACGCCGTGGGGTGTGACCTGTCGCCCGGCATGCTCCGCGGCACCAGGCACCCGGCGGTCGTCAACGCCGATGTCACCGCGCTGCCGGCTCGTGATGACGCCTTTGATGTGGTGCTCGCGGCGCACCTGCTCGACCTGGTTCCCGACCGCCGCACGGCGGTCGGCGAGCTGCGCCGGGTCCTGGCTCCCGGGGGTGCCTGCGTGGCAGTCACCACCGGCGCGCAGCACCTGCTGTCGCTGCGTGAGCTGATCGAGCAGGCGGTCCGGGCCAGCACGCCTGGCTGGCGAATGCGCCCGCCGGCCGGATCCGCCTTCACCGCAGAGAACGGCGCAGCCCAGCTCGGCATGGCCTTCGACGAGGTGACCTGCACCCGTGCTGGCCCGGCCGGGCCAGTAATAATCAAGGACGCGACGGTGGCCGCCGACTACGTGACCAGCCTGGCCGACCATTACCAGGCCCAGGCCGCCCGGCCCTGGCACGAGGTCGCATCGGACGTCCAGCAACAGGTTCAGACCGCCATCGACACCAACGGAGAGTTTCGCACCGCCGGGGACGTGGCCGCCTTCGTCTGCCGGTACCACAGCCGACGTGGCCTAGATCGTTGATCGGGAAATGCGGGCAGGTCATACGTGAGTCGTGGGCGATCAGGGATCGCTTGACGGGGGCGCCGATCTGCCAGTTGTGCCAGATGCAGGCGTTGAGGCGAGGAGCCGCTGGATGATGCGGGCCCAGAGTCCTGCGGGGATGCGGCCGCTGTGGCGTTCGAGGCCGAGCTGGTTCTTCAGGGTCCAGATGACGGCCTCGACCCGCTGGCGGAGCCAGTTCGGGAACGGGCGCAGCGCTTCTCGTCCTTGCGGGCGGGACGGATCAGGGTCAGTCCCAGGCTGTCGCCGGCGAAGAACTCCTCGGTGCCCTGTCCGGACAGGCCCTTGTCCGTGACGACGGCGGTGCCGGGCGCGGGGCGGTTCGCGGGCTGGCGTTCCAGGGTTTGCCGGGCCTGGTCCCGCTCGCCGTGCAGCTTCGGGTTCGCGAGGCTGAACCCGGTGACGGTCCCGTCGCAGGTGCAGATGATCAGCAGCTTGGCGCCCCAGTACCAGCGCGAATGGCTCGGGCAGTACCCGTAGCCGGCGTGCCGAACAGGTCGGAGCGTTTCGCGGTGACGGCGGAGGTGCCGCACGGGACCGGGGTGGCGTCCATCAGCCGCAGCAGCTCCGCGGTCGCCGGGGTGGCGTCGGCGAGCCAGCGCAGGGCGGCCTCCATCAGCGGCGCGATCTGCCGCAGCCGGGTGTCCAGGTCGGTGGTCATGACGGGCTCCGGGGTCCGGATGTGTAGCTTGCTCGTGCGCAGCGACCGCCCTTGTTCGCGACGGGCGGCCGCGCCCGCGATCCGGCAAGGCCGGTGTCCGCCCGTTCTGGCCGCGCCGGGCTGATGCCGGCGACGTGGCGGCGGGACTGCCGCCGGTGCTGGTCAGCGTTCGTTGCCCGCCCTGAGCCAGGCGATGTAGCCGGCGGCTGCGCGGACGGTGTCGTACTCCGGCTCGAAGCCGGTGTCCTGGCGGAGCCGGGTGATGTCAAGAGCGGCACCTGGCCGGCCGGCGCCGGCCGGGAGGTCGAGTGCGGCCTCGGGCACGGCTTCGCGGATGGCTGCGATCACCTCTGCGTTCGTGGTCACCCGCCCGGACGCGATGTTGTAGGTGCGGTGCTGGAGATGCCCGGCGAGCTGGATCAGGGCTATCGCGCGGCCGGTGTCCTTGACGTAGCACAGGTCGAGCCCGTCGCCGAGGTGCGGCGGGATGAGCAGGGCGGACAGGTCCAGGGGCTTGCCGCTGGCTGCCGCGTGGATGAGCGCGGGCGCGGCGAAGAACGGGTCCTCGTGGCCGAGGGGGCCCCAGGTGCCGGAGATCCGGAGGCTGACGATCTCCGTGCCGGTCGCCTCCGCGAGCTGCTCCCCGAGGAGCTCGGCGATCTTCTTGGACCGCGGGATCGGGTGCGGGGCGGTCAGGAGCACCGGCAGGTCCTCCGTCAGCGGGCCGCTGTGCGCGATGCCGCCGTAGACCCCGAGCGTGCTGGCGAGGCTGACGCGGCGCACGCCCCATTCCGCGGCGGCGCGGGCGATGTTGAGGAGCCCGTCGAGCAGGCCCTGGGTGGCCTCGATGCCCCCGGCCGTGCCCCGCGGCGCGGGGTACCCCG
>Ga0335073_10009284_pt1 | contig 13799 bp, 12 predicted proteins | sample Lox_Sample_22_FD_207093 | JGI IMG/M metagenome (GOLD analysis project Ga0335073, IMG submission 207093) | Soil microbial communities from Loxahatchee National Wildlife Refuge, Florida, United States - Lox_Sample_2.2 | ecosystem: Environmental > Terrestrial > Soil > Wetlands | place: USA... | reverse complement strand
CAGGAACTGCAGCGCGGGTTCCTGTCCCGGCTGAGCCACGAGCTGCGGACGCCGCTCACCGCGATCAGGGGGTACGCGTCCAGCCTGATGCAGCCGGACGTGACCTGGGACCGGGACTCACAGCAACGGTTCCTGCAGCGGATCGCGGCGGAGTCGGCCCGGCTCGGGCGCCTGGTCGGCGACCTGCTCGACTTCTCCGCGATCGAGTCGGGAGTGCTGCGCCTGCAGCAGGACTGGTGCGACATCTCGCTGGTCCTCGACGCGGCCGTGGCCTGCCTGCCCCCGGCCGGCGCCGCCATGGTCGAGGTGACCTGCGATCCCAGCCTGCCGGTAGTGTGGGCCGATCATGACCGCCTGGAGCAGGTCTTCGTGAACCTGCTGGACAATGCGCTCGGCCACAACCCACCGGGGACCCGGGTGAGCGTCAGCGCGGCCGTGGCCGGGCAGGGCGGGATCGCGATCAGCGTGCTCGACAACGGTGCCGGGATGCCCAGCGAGATGGCCAGCGCTCCGTTCGAGCCGATACGGCGCCGCCGGTCGCCCACCGCGGGGGCCGGGCTCGGGCTGAGCATTGCCCGGGGAATCGTGGAAGCGCACGGGGGCCGGATCGAGCTGGAGCAGCCCGGGAAGGGGACTCGCTTCCTGATCCAGCTTCCGGAGATGCCGGCCGGGCCGGACGGCCGGTCCGCCGAGCCGGCCGCGAGCGTCACCGGGCTCGCGGCGAGGGATGACCTCCCCGCGCTCCCGGCCAGCGATGGCCACGATGCGCCCGCGGGCAGCCAGCGGGCGGGAGTGCGCAGTGCTTGAGCGCCCGGAGCACACGCGCGCGCTGGTGGTCGAGGATGACCCCAACATCGTGGACCTGATCCGGTCGAACCTCGCGGTCAGGGGCTATGACACCGTGGTCTCGGCGGATGGCGTGCGTACCCTGCAGCTGCTCGAGACCGAGGAACCCGACATTGTCCTGCTTGACCTGATGCTGCCCGAGGTCGACGGCTTTGAGCTATGCCGCCAGATACGCGAGCGCTCGTCGGTGGCGATCATCGTGGTGTCGGCCCGCGGGGGCGAGCGGGACAAGGTGACCGCGCTCAACGTGGGCGCCGACGACTACATGACCAAGCCGTTCAGCATCGAGGAACTGCTGGCCAGGATCACCGCCACGCTCCGCCGCACCCGCCCGGCGGCGGCCACCGAACCCGAGCCGGCGGCCATCATCATCGGCGGGCTGGTCATCGATCTGGCCAGTCAGCAGGTGACCAGCGGCGGGCAGCCGGTGCACCTGACCCCGACGGAGTTCGCGCTGCTGCGCGAGCTCGCTACCAACCGCGGCAAGCTGCTCACCCACGCTCATCTGCTCCGGCGGGTTTGGGGGCATGGCTATGAAACGGAGACCGAGTACGTCCGGGTGTATGTCCGGCGCCTGAGAGCCAAACTGGAAACCGCCGGCGCGACGCCGCTGATCCTCACTCAGCCGCGCGCGGGATACCGGATCGCGGCCGAGTAACGCCTGCCCCAATGACCCCACCGCTGACGTCACCGCTTCGGAATGCGACCGTGACCTCTTCGGGACTTTTCCGTGGTCACGGCCCCGGTCAGGGGCCCACGTTAACGCTATTTTAACGTCGGCGGCCAGATGTTTATGGCCGCGTTAATTCCCCGAAGTCTACGGTTAACGTGGCAGGTGTCGCTAGTGACGCCCAAAGCAACCATGGTCTGCGATGCCCTATTTGTGCATGCACGTCGAGTCCACAAAACGAGGTGGTTTCGTTGGTCTTTCTTAGCAAGAGAAGACTCGCACTAACATCGGTGGCCGCGTGTGCGGCTCTCGCCCTGGCCGCATGCGGCAGCAATTCGTCGAGCCCCTCGACCAAGCCGAGCTCGTCGGCCGTGCCCAAGCTGAGCTACAAGTCGTTCAACCTCACCTTCGACGCGATGACGCAGCTCAAGGCGATCGCCGCGCGCGGCAAGGGGAGCGTGGCGGCGATCCTGCCCGACACGGTCTCGTCAACCCGCTACGTGGAGTTCGACGCTCCATACCTGAAGAAGTCCATGGAGGACGCTGGGCTCAAGCCGTCGCAGATCATCATCCAGAACGCGCTGGGCAGCGACGCCACCGAGTTCTCGGACGCCCAGGCCGACATCACCAAGGGCGCCGACGTGCTGATCATGGACGGGCTGGACTCCGGCGTCGGGGCGAGGATCGAGTCCTACGCCAAGACCCACGGGGTTGACGTGATCGACTACGACCGGCTCACCCTGGGCGGCAGCCGCCAGTACTACGTCAGCTTCAACAACACCTACGTCGGGACGCTGCTCGGCGACGGCCTGGTCAACTGCATCGCGGCCTGGCACGTGGCCAAGCCCGAGGTCATGGTCATGCACGGCGCCTTGACCGACAACAACGCCACGCTGTTCGCCGACGGTTACGACGCCGTGCTGGCCCCCTACTTCTCGTCCAAGAAGTGGACCGACGTGGCCAACCCGGCCGGCACGTGGACCCCGGACGTGGCCCTGTCCGAGTTCGAGGCCTCGTACACGGCGCACCCGAACATCAACGCGGTGCTGATGCCGAACGACGAGAACGGCGCGCCGATCATCCACTACCTGCAGACGAAGGGCATCAAGCCGGACACCTTCCCGGTCACCGGCCAGGACGCCACCCTCACCGGGCTGCAGAACATCATCTCCGGTTACCAGTGCGGCACCGTGTACAAGCCGATCTACCTGGAGGCTCAGGCCGCCGTGGCGCTGGCCATGTACCTGCGGGCGGGCATCACCCCGCCGTCGAGCCTGGTCAACGGGCAGGCGAAGGACGTAACCAGCGGCGCCGAGGTGCCGTCGATCCTGCTCACCCCGGAATGGGTCACGCCGAACACGATTCAGTCCACGGTTATCAAGGACGGCTTCGTGCCCGCGTCCCAGCTGTGCTCGGGCTCGTACGCAGCCGACTGCACGAAGTACGGTATCTCGTGACGATGAGCGGAACAGACCCAGCGGGAGCACCACGGTGGTAGCCGATCGCTCCAGTGATGGCACCCGGCCCGACACGGGCCGGGTGCCATCCGGGTCGGGCCTGCCGAACGGCAGCCCGGCCGAATCAGGTGACGTGCCGCTGCTGGAGCTGCGCGGGATCAGCAAGAGCTTCGGGCCGGTCCAGGCCCTGACCGACGTCAACCTCGAGATTCCGGCGGGAAAGGTCACCGCCCTCGTGGGAGACAACGGGGCGGGCAAGTCCACGCTGATCAAGACCATCGCCGGCATCTGGCAGCCGACCAGCGGCCAGCTGCTCTGGAACGGCCAGCCGGTTCACATTCATACGCCGAAGGCCGCCACCCAGCTCGGCATCGCGGCCGTGTACCAGGACCTGGCACTGTGTGACAACCTGGACATCGTGCAGAACATGCTGCTCGGCCACGAACCGCAGCGGCTCGGGCTGCTCGACGAGGTCAGCATGGAGCTGACCGCCAAGCAGACGCTGCAGGACCTGCGGGTCACCACGGTGCGGTCGATCCGCCAGCTGGTCGGCTCGCTGTCCGGCGGGCAGCGGCAGGCGGTCGCGGTGGCCAAGGCGGTCATGCTGGACGCCAAGCTGGTCATCATGGACGAGCCGACGGCTGCGCTCGGGGTCAGCCAGACCGAGCTGGTGCTGAGCCTGATCGAGCGGCTGAAAACCACGGGCCACGCGGTCGTCGTGATCTCGCACAACCTGAACGACGTGTTCCAGGTCGCGGACCGGATCGCCGTGCTCTACCTGGGCCGGCTGGCCGCGGTGGGACCAGCCGCCGAGTTCGACCGGCAGTCAGCCGTGGACCTGATGACCACCGGCGCGTCGACCCGGCTGGGCAACGGCACCGGAGCCGGGCACGTGGAATCGCCTGGCGTCAGCACGGGCGCGGAGGGCTGAGACATGGCAGCGACGGAGCACAACGAGGCGCCCCAGGACCAGGCCGGATCGGTGGCGGTGGCCGGCCAGCCCGACGTGGCCGACGGCGCAGCCGAACATATCGCGCTGACCAGCGCGCCCGAGGTGATGGCCAACTCGCTGGGCGAGTACACCAGGATCTGGCTGCGGCGGGTCCGCAGCGGGGAGAGCGGCGCCCTGCCGGTCATCATCGGCCTGGTCATCATCGGGGCGTACTTCCAGATTTCCGAGCACGCGTTCCTGTCCGCGGGCAACATCGCCAACCTGATGACCCAGGCCGGCTTCATCATCACGTTCTGCATGGCGCAGACATTCCCGCTGCTGCTCGGCGAGATCGACCTGTCGCTCGGCTTCAACGCGGGAATCGGCGGGACCATCATCTTGTGGATGGTCGCGATCTCGCACCCGTTCCCGACCTGGGCCGCGATCGTGGTCGGCATCGCGGCGACCACGGCGATCGCCGCGATCGAGGGCCTGATCATCGTCTGGCTGCGCATCCCGTCGTTTGTGGTCACGCTGGCCGGCCTGCTCGGCCTGAACGGGGTGCTGCTGTGGCTGTTCGACCAGACCGGCAGCGTCGGCCTGGGCGGGGTCATCCAGAACCACAACAGCTTCATCAACGCCCTGGTGTCCAAGAACATGAGCCCCGTCCTCGGCTGGATTGTCCTGATCGTGGCGGTTGTGGTGGTCGCGGCCTTCATGATCGCCAGGGATCAGCGCCGGAGGTCGCACAACCTGGTCGCGCCGCCGCTCAGCGTGACGCTGCTGAAGATCGGCGTCATGGCCGTCATCGGCCTGGTGCTGGTGATCGTGCTCAACCACAACCGCGGCGTGGGTCTTACCGTGCTCAGCGGCGTGCCCTGGGTGGTGCCCATCGTGCTGGGGCTGTACGTGGTGCTGAACGTGCTGCTCGGCCGGACCAGATTCGGCCGCTACGTCTACGCCATCGGCGGCAACGCCGAGGCGGCCAGGCGGGCCGGCATCAACCTGCGCCGGATCCGGGTGCTGGCGTTCGCGCTGTGCGGATTGATGGCCGGGGTCACCGGGCTCCTCTACGCGTCGTTCCTGGGGTCGATCTCGAACGACATCGAGGGCGGCCAGTACGTGCTGTACGCGGTGGCCGGAGCCGTGATCGGCGGCGTCAGCCTGTTCGGCGGCCGGGGCCGGATGCTGGGCGCGCTGCTCGGCGGGTTCGTCGTCGCGGTGATCTACAACGGCGTTGACCTGCTCGGCCTCAGCGCGGCTGCGCAGTACATCTGGACCGCGCTGGTGCTGCTGGCCGCCGTCACCCTGGACGCCCTGGCCCGCCGGGGCAGCACGCCGACCTGATCGCCGGCCGCGGCTGAAGTCGCGGCCGGAATACCCGGCATGGCACACTGGTTCAGCAGATAAGCGTGCTCCGGGGTCGGTGAAACTCCGAACCGGCGGTGACAGTCCGCGACCCGGCCGAGGCCATCGGCCGGCTGACCCGGTGGAACTCCGGGACCGACGGTAACAGTCCGGATGGGAGGAAGCACGTGCGCGGCCAGATGGCCGTGCTTGCGCGACCCGCGCCACCCGCGCGATGAGCGTGATCCCCGGAGCCTGCGGCAGGTGGGCTGGCTCTGAGGAGAACGAGGTGCGTGCGGTGTTCACCGGAATCGTCGAGGAACTCGGCGAGATTGTCGCCATCGAGGAATTCAACGACGCGGCGCGGCTGACCGTCCGCGGCCCGCTGGTGACGGCGGGCGCGGCCAGGGGCGACTCCATCGCCATCAACGGCGTCTGCCTCACGGTCACCGGGTTTGCCGACGGCACGTTCAGCGCCGATGTGATCAGCGAAACCCTGAGCAGGTCAAGCCTCGGGGCCCTGGCCACGGGCTCGCCGGTGAACCTGGAACGCCCGATGCGGCTCGACGACCGGCTCGGCGGCCACATCGTGCAGGGGCACGTGGACGGGACCGGCACGATCCTCGCCCGCCAGCCCGGCGATGTGGTGCGCATATCGGTTCCGGAGCGGCTGTCGCGCTACGTGGTGGAAAAAGGCTCGATCGCCATCGACGGGATCAGCCTGACCATCTCCGCGCTCGGCACCGGGCCCGATCCCGGCACGCACTGGATCGAGGTCAGCCTGATCCCGGAAACGCTCGGCCGCACCACCATGGGCAGCAAGCAGCCGGGTGACACGGTGAACCTGGAGGTCGACATGATCGCCAAGTACGTAGAGCGGCTACTCGGAGCGGAGAGGCCACAGCGATGATCACGGATGAGACCGCCGACGAGATCGCGCCGCACGGCGCCGAGGGCCTGGACACGGTAGAGCAGGCGATCGCCGACATCGCCGCGGGCCGGGCGATCGTCGTGGTGGACGACGCCAGCCGGGAGAACGAGGGCGACATCGTGTTCGCCGCGAGCAAGGCCACGCCCGAGCTGCTGGCCTTCACGATCCGCTACGCGCGCGGGCTCATCTGCGTGCCGATGCTCGGCGAGGACCTCGACCGGCTGCAGCTGCCCCCGATGACCAGTGACAACCAGGAGCACATGGGGACCGCGTTCACGATCAGCGTGGACGCCCGCGACGGCATCACCACGGGTATCTCCGCGGCCGACCGGGCCAGGACCATCCGCACCCTGGTGGATTCGGCCACCGAGCCCTACGAGATCGTCCGGCCCGGGCACGTCTTCCCGCTGCGCTACGCCAGCGGGGGAGTGCTGCGCCGGGCCGGGCACACCGAGGCAGCGGTCGACCTGGCCCGGCTGGCCGGCCTGACACCGGCCGGGGTGGTGGCCGAGATCTTCAACGACGACGGCACCATGGCCCGCCGCCCGCAGCTGCGCGCCTTCGCCGACCAGCACGGCCTGACGCTGATCTCCATCGCCCAGCTGATCGAGCACCGCAGGCATTCCGAGCGGACGGTCAGGCGTGTGGTGCAGACCCGGGTGCCGAACCAGTTCGGTGAGTGGAGCGCGTTCGGCTACATCAACTCGGTGGACGGGACCGAGCACCTCGCGCTGGTGCTCGGCGACCTGGGCGATGCCGAGGACGTGCTGGTCCGGATGCACTCCGAATGCCTGACCGGGGACGTGTTCGGCTCTCAGCGCTGCGACTGCGGCGCTCAGCTGGCCGCCGCGATGGCGTCCATCGCGGCCGAGGGCCGCGGTGTGGTGCTCTACCTGCGCGGTCACGAGGGCCGTGGCATCGGGCTGCTCAGCAAGCTGCGCGCCTACCAGCTGCAGGACAACGGGGCCGACACCGTGGACGCGAACCTGGAGCTCGGCCTGCCCGCCGACGCCCGCGAGTACTCCACCGGCGCGCAGATGCTGGCCGACCTGGGCGTGCGCTCGCTGCGGCTGCTCACCAACAACCCGGACAAGGTCCGTGGCCTGTCCGGGTTCGGCATCGAGGTGACGGGCCCGGTCCCGCTGCCCGTGGCGGCCACGCCGGACAACCTGCGCTACCTGATCGCCAAGCGGGACCGGCTGGGCCACCACCTCGGCGAGCTTTTTATCCAGAACGGGACGCCACGGCCGGGCCAGGCCGGTCCCGCGGGCCCGGCGGCGCCGGCGGCGGGATCGCGGTGAGCGGCGAAGGCCGCCCACCGGGCCGGACCGTGGACGCGGCCGGCCTGAGCCTGGGGATCGTGGCCACTCGCTGGCACTCGGAGGTGACCGGCTGCCTGGTGGACCGGGCGGTGGCCGCGGCCGAGGCCTGCGGCGTCGCCGCCCCGCAGGTCGTGCGCGTGCCCGGCGCGGTGGAACTGCCGGTGGTGGCGGCCGAGCTGGCCCGCCGTCACGACGCGGTGGCCTGCCTGGGCACGGTCATCCGGGGCGGCACCCCGCACTTCGAGTACGTCTGCGACTCGGTGACCTACGGGCTGTCCCGGGTGCCGCTGGACACCGGCACGCCGGTCGGCAACGGCGTGCTGACCTGCGACACCCTGGCCCAGGCCCTGGACCGCTGTGGCGAGGCGGGCAGCAGCGAGGACAAGGGCTGGGACGCGGTCCTGGCCGCGCTGGAGACCGCACTGGTGCTCCGCAGCCTGCACGACCCGGAATGCGCCCGGTAGGGCCACGGCAGGGCGGTGGGAACGGCGGTGGAGCCTGAACTGAGCTTCGCCGGCCTGCTCCGGCAGTTCCGGGCCGACGCCCGGCTGACCCAGGAGGAGCTGGCCGAGGCGGCAGGCCTGAGCCCCCGGTCGGTCAGTGACCTGGAACGGGGCGTCAACCGCACCGCTCGCAAGGACACGGCCATGCTGCTGGCCGACGCGCTGAACCTGGCCGGACAGGTCCGGGAGCTGTTCGTCGCCGCAGCGCGCGGCCGGGCGCAGGCCGTGGAAGTACTGGCCGCCCGCAGCGGCGCGGTGCCGAGCGCGCTGGCGGCCGCGTCGACGCAGACCCTGCCGCGCGACATCGGCAGCTTCACCGGACGCGAGCCCGAGCTGGCCCGGCTGCTGGCCGAGGTGACCGCCGACACCGGGCCGGCCGGGATCCACGCGATCGACGGGATGGCCGGGATCGGCAAGACCACTCTGGCGGTGCACGCCGCGCACCGGCTGGCCGGCCGGTTCCCCGATGGGCAGTTTTTCCTTCCGCTGCATGCCCATACCCCCGGCCGGCCGCCGGTCAGCCCGGCCGATGCGCTGGCCAGCCTGCTGCTGACGGTCGGCGTCGCCGGGCCGCACATCCCGCCGGACCTGGAGGCCAGGGCGGCCCGGTGGCGTGACTACGTGGCCGGCCAGAGGATCTTGCTGCTGCTGGATGACGCGGCCGGGCATGAGCAGGTCCGGCCGCTGCTGCCGGGCACTCCCGGCAGCCTGGTTCTGATCACCAGCCGCCGTCGGCTGACCGCGCTCGAAGACGCCGAGGTCATCAGCATCGACACCCTGGCGCCGGACGAGGCCGGGGCGCTGCTGGCCCGGCTGTCTGGCCGCGCGGAGCTGGCCGGTATGGACGGCCCGGGCGGGGAGATCACCCGGCTGTGCGGGTACCTTCCGCTGGCGATCGGGATGCTGGCCAGGCAGCTCCGGCACCACCCGACCCGCAGCGGCGCCGAGCTCGCGGCCAGCCTGACGGCAGCCCGCGGCCGGCTGGCAGTCATGCGGGCCGAGAACCTGTCCGTGGCCGCCGCCTTCGACCTGTCCTACCAGGACCTGACCGCGGCCCAGCGGCGGTTGTTCCGCCGGCTTGGCCTGGCCCCGGGGCCCGACATAGATGCCTACGCCGCCGCGGCCCTCGATGAGGTCAGCCTGCAGACCGCCCGCGGCCAGCTCGATGAACTCTACGATCAGCATCTGATCAGCGAGCCCCGGGTTGGCCGCTACCTCCTGCATGACCTGCTCCGGGAGCACGCCCGCGCGCTGGCCGAAGCGGACGACCCCGCGTCTTCGCGCGCCGCCATAGGCCGGCTCGTCAACTACTACGCGCACGCCGCCGCCGTCGCGAGCAGGCACATCGCGACCTGGACGACCGCGGGCGGCCGTCCCCCGCCGAGCAGCCCGCCGGCCTGGGTCCCGGACCTGCCCGGGCCGGAGCAGGCTGCCGGCTGGCTGGAATCCGAGCGGCCGAACCTGTATGCGGCCGTCGGCTACGCCGCGACCGAGGGCATGCCGCAGCACGCGATCGCGATCGCCACCGCGATGGGCGGCTTCCTGCGCGCCCGCGGTCACTGGGACCAGGCCGCCGACCAGTACCAGACCGCCCTCAGCGCGGCCAGCCAGGCCGGAGACCGGCCCGGCGAAGCCGGCGCGCTGGACGAGCTTGGCCTGCTGCACCAGCTCACCGGGAACTTCCCGGCCGCGGCTGCCAGCCTGGCCCGGGCGGTGGCGCTCTACCGCGACCTGGGCGACCGGCCCGGCCAGGTGTACGCACTGAATCATCTGGGCCTGGTGCAATCGGACATTGCCGACTACCCCGCGGCCGAGGCCAGCCACCGCCAGGCAGCTGCGCTGGCCCGCAGCACCGGCGACCGGCTCGCCGAGGCCGTCTCCATCACCGACCTGGGCCAGGTGCAGCAGTGGACCGGGGACTACGCCGCTGCCGCCGCCAACCACGAGCGGGCGCTGGCCATGTTCCGAAGCCTTGGCTCCCGGTTCGACGAGGCCGACGCCCTGTGCCAGCTAGGTTTCACGGCCTGGCAGATGGGCGACCAGGAAACGGCCGCGACCCGCCACCGCGAGGCCCTGGATCTGTTTCGCCGCCTCGGCGACCGGCTTGGCCAGACCTGGGCCCTCGAGGGCCTGGGCCTCGTGCACGCGGCGACCGGGGATTACCCGGCCGCGGCCGCCTGCATGCACCAGGCGCTCCGCTGGCACGGCGAACTCGGCTCGCGCCACGGCCAGGCCGTGGCGCTGAACAGCCTCGGCGGACTGTCGTGCCAGACCTCGGCGATCCGGGAGGCCCGCGGCTACCACAGCCAGGCGCTGGCCATCGCGCGCGACCTCGGCGCGCCGCTGCAGGAAGCACGCGCCCTGGAGGGAATCGGCCAGAGTCTGCTGAGCGACGACACCGCCGAAGCTGCCGTCTACCTGCGGCAGGCTCTGGCGATCTATCAGAGGATCGGAGCCCCCGGCGCGCGCCTCGTGCAGGACACGCTGGACCACCACGGCCTGTGAGAACGGCTCGCAGCCAGCCGGGGGCGTGGTCATGGCGGGGCCTGGGGTCAGTTCGCTCGGCGTGCGGACATCCGCCTGCGGTCGTCTTCGACGAAAGCGACGACGTCGCGGGAACCGGCCGTCCCCTTGATCAGGCCCGGAGCGTGCAGCAACGCCCACAGCTGACGGCCCGCCCGGCGGCCGGGCCTGCCGATGCCCGCCACCGGTTCCTCGCCGTCGGCCGCGCGTGCCCGGGAGCCTGTCCAGATCTGGGTGATAGCCATCGTGCCTGCCCTCCTGTGTCATCCGCTGGCTCCACCCTCGCCGGAGGCTGCGGCACGCACCACACGCGCCGGCCCACAGGAGTGCCCACAGGATCGCGTCGTGCCTGGCTGCCTGCGCTGGTGCCTTTCACCGGGCCGCTAGCCTGCGGTCGCGCAGCGCCGGAGCGAGCGCGGCGAGCATGGCAGCGGAGGTGATGGCGAACGCGGCTGGATAGCCGGTGCCGCCGGCCAGCAGGCCAAACGCTGCCGCCCCCAGCCCCATGCCCGCGTCATAGGCGATGTTCCAGACCGCGCTGACCGCGGCGTAGCCGGACGCGGGCACCCGCGTGTACATCAGGCTCAGCGTCGTGTTCTGGGCGACGCCGAACCCCGTGCCGAACAGGACGCACCCGGCCAGCACCGCGGCCGGCGTCCCGGTCGCGGTGAGCATCAGCATCCCGGACGACGCGGTGGCCAGCGCCGGGATGATCAGCCGCGCGGGACCGTGCCGGTCGCTGTACCAGCCGCCCACGCAGCGGCTGAGGGTTGCCGAGGCCGTCTGGGCGAACAGCGCCAGCGCGGTGAGGCCGCCCGTGGCCTGGTGATCGGCGATCGGCAGGAACGTGACCACGATCCCGGCCGCGGTGGTGGTGACCGCGAACATGAGCCCCGGCCGCAGCAGCGCCGGGGTGCGCAGCGCGGTCAGGACCCCGAGCGGGGGCGCCGAGGCCGGCGGGCCGGCCGGCTGATGGCCGGCCGGAGCGGGAGGCTCGTGACCGGCTGGGCCGGCCCCGGGGCGGCCGTGCGGCAGGCGGCCGGGCAGGCCCGGGACGGCGGCCAGCGCGGCCAGGGCCGCGACCGCCGCGACGATGAACACCAGCGGGTAGCCGATCCGCCCGGCCAGCCACACGCCGAGCGGCAGCGCGGTCAGCGCGGGCACCCCGGACACCAGGCCGCTCAGGGCCAGCCCCTCACCGCGCCGCTCGGCCGGGATCAGCGCCGCGGTCAGCGAGCCACCCGCCACGACCGTGATCCCGAAGCCGAGCCCGCGGAACACGCACACGGCCATGATCAGGTCCAGCCGGGCCGGGCCGGCCAGCGCCAGCGCCAGCGAAGGCGCGCCCAGCAGGATCAGCCCGGCCGCCAGCGTCAGCCGGTATCCGCAGGCGGCGGTCAGCCGCGGGGTGACCAGTTCGCCGGCCACGGTCGTGACCATCAGCGCGCCCGTGGCCAGCCCCGGCGCGCTCCCGCCCGCTGCGGCCCGGGCGTAGAGCGGCACGACCGACAGCAGCAGGTAGAAGCTGGCCGAGGAGCCAAGCTGGGTGGCAAACCGCAAGAGCAGCGGGTAGGTGACCAGCGGCGGCCTGGATCTGCGGATCCCGGCGGCCTGGTCGCTGGCGGTGATGGCGGTCATGCTCTGAACCTAGAGCGAGACCGGATCATCGGTAAGATCCAATTTCGTGCCGGCTGAGTGGTCCGGTTTGAGTCCCGGGGCTGCGGAGAGCAGAGAAGCGGGCGGCCCGCGGCGCGGTCTGGCCAATTCGGCGACAGCCCGCCTGACTGCACCAGAGGCGCTTCCATCCGCTTGCCCGGTCGGACCGGCGTGAATTCGGCGGCGGTCCGGTGGCTGAATCTGGCACCGGGCACTCTGCTGGTGACGCCTGGTAGTCGGCAGGTCGTGGTGGCGGGGGCGTAAGCAGAAATCACTGACCGAACCCGCGCTACTTGCTGAGCGTATACGCCGAGCGTATGCTCCCGGGTATGACTGTGCCGCTGACGTTGCTGGGGTTGCTGGAGCGGGAGCCGAGTCACGGCTATGAGCTCAAGCGGGATTACGACATGTTCTTCGGCCGGGGCAAGCCGCTGTCCTATGGCCAGGTCTACGGCACCTTGTCCCGGCTGGCCCGGGACGGCAAGGCGATCGCCGGGCCGGCCGAGCACGGCGAGGGGCCCGAACGCAGGCGCTACGTCATCACCGAGCAAGGTGTCGCCGAGGTGGAAAAGTGGCTGGCCGAGCCGATCCCGCCGGAGCCGCACCTGCAGAGCGAGCTGTTCGCCAAGGTGGTGCTGGCCCTAATGCTGGACCGCCCAGCTACCCGTTACCTGGACGCCCAGCGCGGCGCCCACCTGCAGCGGATGCACGAGCTCACCGCGCTCAAGGAGGACGGCAACGTCATCGACATCCTGCTGGCCGACTACGGCCTGCACCATCTGGAGGCGGACTTGCTATGGATCGACCACACCGCGGCCCGGCTGGACACGCTGGCGGAGGCGGTGCGCCAGTGAGCGCCGACAGCGGGCTGGCCGTGGCCGCGCCGCCCGGGACGATCATTGAGGCGCGCGACCTGGTCAAGTCATTCGGCCAGACGCCGGCGCTGCGCGGCGCCACCATCGCAGCCAACCGGGGCGAGATTCTCGCGGTCATGGGCCCGAGCGGCTCGGGCAAGTCGACGCTGCTGCACTGCCTGGCCGGCATCCTGACCCCCGACCAGGGAGAGGTCTGGTTCAGCGGCCAGCGCCTAGACACCATGCGCGAGGACCCGCGCAGCGACCTGCGCCGGGACCGGTTCGGGTTCGTGTTCCAGTTCGGCCAGCTGGTCCCCGAGCTGACCGCCGAGGAGAACGTCGCCCTGCCGCTGCTGCTGTCCGGCACCCGCCGCGGCCCGGCCCTGGCCGAGGCCAGGCCCTGGTTCGGCCGGCTCGGCCTGGACGGCCTCGAGCGCCGCCGCACCGGTGAGCTGTCCGGCGGCCAGGCACAGCGTGTCGCGCTGGCCCGGAGCCTGGTCACGCGGCCGGAAGTGCTGTTCGCCGACGAGCCGACCGGGTCGCTGGACTCGATGTCCGGCGAGCTGGTGATGAGGCTGCTGCGCGCCGCCGTCCGCGAGCAGGGCACCACGGTCATCCTGGTCACCCACCAAGCCCGCACCGCGGCCTACGCCGACCGCGAAGTCATGGTCCGCGACGGCCAGGTCAGCTCGCTCACCGGGGCCAGGCCATGATCCGCCTGGGGCTGCGCCTGGCGGTCAGCGGCGGCCGCGAGGCCGT
>Ga0335073_10009283_pt1 | contig 13800 bp, 9 predicted proteins | sample Lox_Sample_22_FD_207093 | JGI IMG/M metagenome (GOLD analysis project Ga0335073, IMG submission 207093) | Soil microbial communities from Loxahatchee National Wildlife Refuge, Florida, United States - Lox_Sample_2.2 | ecosystem: Environmental > Terrestrial > Soil > Wetlands | place: USA: Florida... | reverse complement strand
AACCTGTGCAGGTAATCGTGAGCGGAGTAGACGAAGACGCTCCGTACTTCGTTCCTGAACTGATCGCCGCCGTGGGCAGCGCTTGTGAACCTGAACATATTGTGGAAGTTCCAGAAGCCCATTGCAGCGTGGCTGTGGAGCCACCTACGCTGGCAATTTGCAGATTCTGGCCCGCAGAGCCTATCGCGCCTGGCAGGGTAGCCACATAGGACGTAACCGAGGCAGGAGCCTGAAGCGTGACGCTGGTCGTAGCCGTCGAGTTCGCGGAACCTTGACCAAAGACGAATCCGCCTGCCGTTGACCCGCCCGTAGAGTACGAAGGCGGTTTGCAGGTCGCGCTGGTCGAATAGGCAATGGCTCCGGCAGAGTTTGTGTCGTACTCCCCGAGCGTGGATTCCGTGGCCTGGACAATTGTGCAGCTGGTGTTGTTGTCTACGAACGTGTTGGTCACATTGGAGTTCGTTTTGATGCCTCCGATGTGGTAGTTCTTGGGACTGCCATTGGTTCCCACCTGAACGCAGTCGAGAGAGTTAGCTTGGCAGTTCACGTCGTCTAACTGCAGGCTGGTAACTGCCGTGGGAGCCGCTACGCAGACTGTCGGACAAGTAGGCGCTCCGCCGAGAAGCACATCCGTGCCAGTGTTGGTTCCGACCTGCGTAAGCGTGTGCATCTCTCCCAAGTGCATAGGAGCGTCAACCGCGATGTTCGTGGTCACGCCAGCGCCGGAGTTGCACTGCGTCATGGCGCTGGATATGTTTCCCGTGCCGAGCACTGTGGCTGTGCCGGTGCGGATGACGACGCCCATCGAACTGGCTGAGCATTGCCCGGTCTGGCCTACGACCCAAATGCGCCCTGGAGGGCCGCTGTTCTGCGTCTGCGCTCCCTCCCAGTCAAGCCCGATGGCCTGGCCGTGAAGGACGATATTATCCACTCCCGTCAGGTTGGCCGAGGAATAGTTAGCCAGCGCCACGCAGCCCGTCTTTCCTTCACAGTTGAGTTCAACGCTATAGAAGCCCGCCTGAAAGTTCTGATTCTGGGCACTGTCTCCCGCTTCATCTCCAAGCTGAGCGACCTTGCCATAGATCACGTAGTTGTATGCCGAAGAATTTGCCGCGCAAGAGTTGTTGTTGATAATCGTTAGCGAGGTATTGCTGTTTACGGCTGTGATGACGCCATGACAAGCGTTGGCCGCGGCTGTGCCGCCACAGGCCGAGCCGTATCCCGCCTGCGTAGGACCAGAGCCGCAAGCTACATATTCCTCGCCTGGCACCACGTTCGTAGACCACGTAGTTCCCGATCCCGTGATTGCCGTCGTATAAGTAACGCTCGATCCGCCCGTGGAAACGGTGTTTGTTGCCGTGCCGGTTGTGTACTGGTTGGGAAAGCCGCTTCCCGCGACAATCTGCGTTCCTACATTGTTTGGCCCGGCGGATGGTCCCATGCCAAACACCTTAAAGTTGGGACTGACCATCGGCTGCGTTTCGGTGATGACGCCGGGGCCAAACAGAACGGTTCCGGTGATGTTCGGAGCCATGCCCGTTCCGAGCAAGTCGATGAATGGATTCACGGCGCAGCTTTGCGAACCGGTCAGCGCGCGAGCGTCGATTACAACTGATGTGGGAGTGGAAAGGGTCGAAATCACTTTACGAATCTTGTCGCACAGATCGTTTGCGTGGCTGCCCGTGAACTGCGAAGCGTCGTACCACAGAGCGGAAGTGGCGTAGGTCGTGGAACCACTCGCATTCACCAGCGGATTGCCTTGTCCTCCAGAGGGAAGAGAACTGCCTCCGCCGCTTCGCAGCACAGCAAAGTAGTTCGTGTTGTCGGAGTAAATCCACGCACAATAGCCCGTGCTCAAAGCCATGCTTGCCTGTGCGCTGTGATAGGCCGAGCCATCCGTCCAGCTGATCGTGGAAGTTGTGGGAGTGATTGTGGCTGTGCCGGTCCCGATATCGCAGGAGAGATTGACCCAGTTCGAAGCAAATCCGGTGCTGCCTGCCTGGGGAAGCGTCACAGCGATAGAGCTTGAATTGCTGAAGGTCACGTAGGAAGCCCGATCCGTAGCAACGTAGGTATAAGTCGTGCCAGTCTGCGGATTAGGCGTGACTCCGGCTGGCGCCCAAGTCTCAGCCGTCGCTGCTCCACCCGACGGCGTGTCAGTAAGGAACTGCGGAACACCGTTCACGGAAGTTGGCCCAGCGAGACGGGTAAACGCTCCCCCACTTCCTCCGTAGGCCAGGTCCCCTAGCGTGGTCAGCGGTCCTGTAATCTCGAACTTCAGCTGATTCGTAGCTGAATTCGTGGGCGTGACTATCAAGCCTGCCGCATTGGTTGTGCTGGTCAGCAGGTTCCATCCAGCCTGAGAGGTGAGACTAGACGAGTTTACCTGTTCAGGGATCGTGCAGCTTGAGCCGAGCGTGCAGGTTTGGCTGTTGACGGTCGTGGAAGAGTTCGCCAGGTCCGCGTTCGGGATTGAGTTATAGGCGTAGCCTGTGTCGGTCAACGTGCAGGTTGTGCTCGAAACGGCGCAGTAGAACAGGTGAAGATTTGTGGGTACGCTGGCGAAGAAGTTCACTGTATTGCTAGCCGTGGCTGCGCTCCCCAAAGTCGTCGTGAAGTTTCCACTCGCCGGGAATAGGGACAAAGTGCCCGCCGTGCCAGATTTCCCGAGTGTTGGTGTGTAGGTTAGGGCAGGCGTTGCACCGGCCAGGATCTCGCCCGTCGAGCCAGCCACATCGAGAGTTGTAGCCGAAGATGTGCCTCCAACTGTAAGCGTGGAATTCGGAGAGGTGATCGTATCTCCTCCTCCACTGCCGCTTGAAGGTGCCGAATACTCCCAGTGAATCAACGGAAGCGTCGTGCTGAGTGTAGCCGTAGCTCCGTCCGGGAAGGTCCAGGCTCCGCTTACCGCCTTGACATGGCCAACCGTCAGCCCGGTGGAACAGGCCCCAGTTCCGCCGCTGTCGGTCACTTTCCCCGCAGTGGTTCCCGCGCATACCGAATCGCCCACCGTGACCGCCGCACTTGCGTTGATCGGGGAGTCTCCGGCGTCATAGACAGAAACCGCAATCGTCCCTACGTTCGCCGCGACTCCGATGATGTTAGCCGGGCTGGCTGCGCAGTCCTGGGTAGTCTCGGCAGTCGCTCCAGAACACTGCAGGTTCCAAGCCGTGACCGTCGTTCCCTTCAGCCATGAACCGGAGAAAATGTGCAGGCCCTGGTGGGCTGCGTTCGATGTGCCTGTAGCTTGGCCAGCCAGCACTTCGACCGTTCCAGCTAGGTTCGCTACGGCGGTCGAGCTATTGTTGCCGCCCGTGAGGAAACCGTAACCGGCAGTTGAGGCAGAGGTTCCCGTGGCAAGAATGCTTGCGCCCTTGAATGTTCCACCACCGGCGTTGACGTTTGAGCCGGTGTCTTGGCCGCCCTGATAGGTGATAGATACCGTGGCCGTGTTCGCCTTGATGATTCCACTGCCGGCATTAATGTTGGCCACGCCCGGACAACTGGTGCCGCTGCCCGTCACGATCTGGCCGTTTCCCAAGGCCGCCGAAGAGGTGACCGTGTTCGCTCCGCTCGGACAGAGCACTCCGCCCGCGGTGAGCGCACCGGAGGCCGGGTAAGTGTTGCCGTTGAGCAGGGTTGCGTTGATGCCGCCCGTCCCGCTCGCCTGCAGCAGGCCGTTCGTATTCATGAAGACGCCGTTGGTGGTGCCCTGAGCGGTGAACTGCACCGGCCCGGCGGTCGAGCCGCTCAGCGTGGACACCTGAAGAATATTCGCCGTTCCCGCCGTCGAGGCCACGTTCTCGCCCAAGGCCAGCCCCGCTCCGCTGCTGGTCAGCGACCAGTTCCATGTCTGGTCGTTATTCCCATTGTTGATGGAGTTTGCACCGGTCGCGGCCGTGATCGAGGAAAGAGACACTCCTGTGCTTGAGATCGTGTTGCATCCGAAGACGTGGGTGCTGCTGTTGAAGGTCAGCGCATTGGTCGCGCCCGCGCAGGAATTGGTTCCCCCGAGAGAGTCGAGCGAGACCGCCGTGGCGCTGGCCGTGCCCGCGGTGATGTTCATCAAAAGCGAGTCGGCTGCAACCTGAGCAATGTTCGGCAGAGCAAGGCGTCCGTTGGCATTCGTGGGAAGAATGTCTGCGGCGATGTAGTTCGTGTTGTTTCCGTAGAAGAACGCGCATCCCGGACTTCCGCTCGTGACCGTCGGCTGGATCGTCAACGTAGCCGCTCCGTTGACCGTCGATGTCGTGGGCGTGGCTGTAACCGTCGAAGCGGTTGAGGAATTGCACGCCACGAAGGCGAAGTATTGGTCGAAGTTTGTAGCGCCGGACTGTGGAACGGTTAGCGCTGTTCCGCCGGTGGAATTCGTCAGATTCAGCAGAGCCAAGCGGTCAGTCAGGCTCACCGAAGGAGACGCGCCCGACTGCGTATCTACCAAGATTCCTCCCGGCCCGAAAGCTGCTACGCCGGAAGAAGTCTGGGTGATTTCCTGCGGAACGCCGGTATAGCCCGAAGGAACAAGAGACGTTCCCCAACCCGAACCTGTTGACACTACGACTCCCGCACCGGGATAGACCATTCCTCCACCGCTTGCGGTATTCGGGTCCTGCAGTTCCCAGTTCGTGCCATCGTAGTAAACGATGGCGAGCGAGGTTGTGACCAGATCGTTCAGCGCCAGAGCCGATGCTCCCAGCTTCGTAACCGTCTTCGCTCCCAGCCCGCACACATTCAGCGTTGGCGTGGTGCTTGTATTGGCGTTGGCCGGAAAGAACACCACGACCGAGCCGTTCTTCAGGCTTTGAGGACAGGGCGAAAGCGAGACGGAGTAGGCCGTGGAGCTTCCAGTATCCGTGCCGAAAGCCGGAGAGAGCGCGCTCTGCGGATAGTTTGAGGTTTGGCCAGCCGCAAGCCAAGCCGCAAACAGAAGACCGAATAGCGCCGCTAAGCTACTGGGTTTGTTCCGCCGAAGCATGGATATCATAGCTGGCCGTCCCCGTCGTGCATGGCGTTACTGTGGTCGTGTAGGAAATCGTCGAGGTCGTAGCGGAATAAATCGGCATGACGCCCTGCAGATATCCACTTGTCGTGGTAAGCGCCGAGAGAAATGGCAAGGGGATCGAGGAGGCGGAGTGGGCATGAGTGGCGTCCGTCCAGGAGAACGTCACCAAGACTTGTCCGGGGCCAGGTGAAGAGCACACAGCATTCTGGTCAATGTAGTAGCGGATCATGTAGCTTCCAGCCGAGGCGGTCGAGGCTATGATGTTGGTGGCGGTCTGCGAAGTCGTCTGCGCAGTGGCGTTTGAGACGCCTTCGGTAACCGGAAACGTCAGTCCCGCTCCCGTAATGCCGTCATAGGTGGAGATCAGGCCGCCGCTGGTTGCTATCAGCCCAGCCCCTGGACAGCTAATCGTCGTGCCGGTTGCGGCATAGTAGGCCAGAGCGCCCGCAGTCGAACAATTTGACACGGTTCCGCTGCTGCTGCCTGAGGTTTGCGGATTCTGCAATTCCCAGTGGGTCGTACTCGCATCGTAGATCGCGTCCGCGACGGCAGTGGTCGTCAAATCGTTCGAGGCCAAAGCCGCTCCGCCACCTTTCACGATCGTCGCCGCTCCCAAACTGTTGACATTTAAGGTGGGAGTGGACGTGGTATTCGCCGCCGTGGGCAGCCAGCGTACTTCGAGGCCAGACACCAGAGCCGTGGCCGCGGGACTCAAAGTCACCGTCTGAGCGTTCGCGGTGCCGCCGCCAGCCGCATATACATTCACGATATCGTTGGTTCCGATCAATCCCATCGCCGGAGCGGTGGTCGAACCCGTGTTGTTGCCAAAGAAGAAATGGGCAGTGGTTGTTCCCCACGACAGCGCCTGAGTCCCCCCGAGCGCTGGCGCGGCAGTGCAGTTCAAAGGAGCTACGCAGGTGAAGTTGATCACCGAGTTGGCAAGAGAAGCGTTTGGCACCGATCCCATGACGAGAATAGAGCCATTCGAGATGGGAACCTGATTGTTCGAGCCAACGTTTCCGATGGAACCAACCGGATAGCCCGAGTTGCCTGTCTGCGCCATCATCGTGCCGCAGAAAAGCAGAAACAGAATTGGCAGAAGTTTTTTCATTGTATTTGCTCCGCTGTGACGTGTACGTCGTAAGTCGATGGGCCGCCTGTGCTGCATGCCCCGGTAACGGTCGAAACATAGGTGATCGATGACGCCAGTGCTGCATAGATCGGAACCATGCCCTGGACCGAGCCGGTTGGCGTGGATTGCGTAGATCCCATGATCAGAATTACCGACTGCGCGGAGCGTGATGCGGTCGCATCGGTCCAGTTGAACGTCAGCTGCACCATGTTGGCGCCCGAGCCGCAGAGCGAATTCTGATCAATGTAATAACTGATTCGGTAGCTGCCTGCCGCCGCAGTGGACGTGATGATCGAGGTGGTGCCGAGCGATCCCGACTGCCCCACAACATTAGAGCTTCCGTAGATTGCCGGAACGCCGAGACCTGCCGTCGTAAGACCGTTGAATCCAGTCACTATGCCGGGAATAATCAGCGGATTCGGGAGGGCATTCAAAAACGCGAACGTGCCCAAGCCGTTGCTGCCCGGAGCCAGCGTCCCGATATGAGATCTGTCCAGAGGAAAGCCAAAACCGGAATCGCTTAGCGTCGTCCCGGAAGTATCCGCCCACAGCGCCACATCCCCGATGATGCTGCTGCCTGGCCCGTTCACATCTCCTGTGCCGGAGCCGGAGCCGCAGATCAGTTTGCCGTTCGTTCCTATTCCGTTTGCCAGCTGTCCCGACGGACAATTGAAGGCGAAGACGCCTCCAATGCTCAGAGCGGTTGGAAGCGGAATCCTGGCAATCACCGCCGAGGGAAGATTAGGAATGTACTGATCGAAGTTGCAGGCCGTATCCGTGCACCAGAAGCTGTCTGGAATCGGCTGCACACAGGTATAGCCGGACTGCGGACCGCCCAAGATCACCTGGTTAAACTGATTGCTGACTGTAGCCGAGAAGCACACATTGACCGGGTTGGTTATCGAGACGTTCGCTAGCTGGCAGGTGCCGATGATCGCTCCATTTGAAATGGAGCACACGGTAGGAAACGTAACCTGCTGGCCGCCATTGCCCAGCTGGTAGGAGATCGGCGCACCCGTCGAATCGACCGGGGAAAACGTGAGCGTGCCAGAGGGCAGCAGGCCGCCAGAACCGGAAATGTTTGCCGCTGTGATCTGCATGTAGGTGGGCTGAGACTGCCCGAAGGCCAGCGAGGCAAAGAGGACCAGAGAGACAATCAGCAGTTTTCTCACGATATCTTCACGTCGAACAGTTCGAATAACTGCTGCGCACCGGTCGCACTGCTCTGTATCGTCAGCGCAACCGTCTGACTGACTGCCATATTCACCGCGCCTGGGATAAACTGAAATGCGGGAGATTGCAGATTAGAGATGAATTCAGAGGTGCAAATCTGCAGCGAAGATGACCCTGTGTTTGCCACGCAGCATCGAATGTGATGCTGGCCGGTCACGATGCCGGTAGGAATGGTAAACTGGGCTACGCCCGTGCCTCCGATGGTTATGTCCAGCGTGCTTGTGCTTCCTCCGCTCTGAGTGGATTCCAGCCATACGTCTATCGAGAGCATTCCATTGGGCGATACCTGACCTGCTCCGAGAGTGAAAGAGTAAATCGTGTCCTGGGTCGTGGTTCCCGTGTGCAAAATGCTGTTGGCGTTCCTGTAGGCCGTGTACTCCAGCTTTTGAGTCTGGATGTCGGCGGTGGTGAGCACATTTGCCAGCACTGCCTGCAGCGTGCTCAAAACGGTGTCTGCGAGAACATAGCCCTTTGCCGCCAAGGCTCCGGCCAAAGCCGAGATGAATGTCGTTACCTGATAAAACAGTTTGTTGGCTGTGGGAGACGGGAACAGATTGTTGGTTTGAATGCCGTTGGCGCGCAGAGCATCGCCGGTATACGAGGCATCATTTTCCTGGTTGCTGCCCGTGGGATTAAAAACCTGAAAGTTTGAACTTCCCGGCATAGGTCTCCCTTACACGAAATGCCCCAAGTCGAAGCCAGCCACGTTGGCGTTGTTCTGGTCGAAGCCGAAAATGGGCAGCGTCGGAAAACTGAACGTATACTCCACGCCTTCTGGCCTCGGCACGATCAAGCCGTTGGTGATCATGTCCTCGACGATGCTGGTGAACACGCCAGACAGGATGATGATCGCCGTCATGTTCTGCTGATCATCGACCACGATGCGGCCTCCAGGAAACAGCTGCGCCCACAGCGTATAAAGCGAACTGATAGAACCATCCCACTGATTTTGGGCAATCTTGGCCATGATCAGGATGCGGAAACTGTCATCATCCAAAATTGGACTGACGCCTCCCGAAGGCTGAAAAGGAACGGTGCGGCTTGCTCCTATGATGGCTCCGATAACATCCAGCTGCACTCCGACCGCCGTATCCACGGAAAAGGCGGCGTTGGCGCCAGCCGCGCACACGTTCATGTCCGCAACGACCTGCAGCACCGCGCTCAGCCACGCCTTCAGGTTCGGAGCGTTTTGGAACTCCGAAGTCAGCAGTCCCAGGTAATATGAGAGTGGCGGCGTGCTCATACCAAGTTCACGATTACATTCGCAGTAATGCCTTGGCTGACCTGATTGAAATCCATGGGAATATCGGCTCCGGTGGTAGGCGAAGGAGTTACAGCCAGCGCCAGAGTTTCCACTATGATGATCGGCGAGGAAAGGTCCGGATTCACGCTCATGGCCACAGCCACCAGCGCGCCATAGCTGACCAGTTCTCCAATTTGCAGACTGTTCAGGTATGTGACGATCACCGCCTGCATTGCGGCCTGTGCCGCAGTCGTCCCGCCATTCACCAGATGCGCGTTCACTGTGACATAGATAGGAACATAAGCAGGCAGATCGAAACTTATGTTCTCAGTGAAGCCGGTGACCGGATCGGTGACCAGCACCGAGGTCGTGCCATTGGTATAGCAGCCAATGGACTTATTCAGATAGATCGCCAGAGCGATCGCGGATTCGGTTCCACCCTCGACCACTGCAGTGATCGAATGCGGGGGATTTCCGTAGGAGTCGGTCACTCCTGTGGGATTTTCTACGACGTTGTAGCGCGTGACTCCGGGCAGCGCGGCGATTGCCGCCGTGGTGCCGGCCAGCAGGCTGATTGATGGCAGTTCGGTGCTGATTGCCTGACGCGCTCTCAATTGGGCATCGGTTTCTACCGGCTGCCCCAGACTGGCTACGTTCGTCCCGTTGGTCACCGAAGTCCAGCCAGCGGTAATCCCTCCGGCTATGGTCGTGATTTGGTTGGCCTGTACGGCTATCGCTCCCAGCGTCTGGCATGTTGCCGTGACGGTTACTGTCCCGCCTGGACCGATAGTGGTATTGGCGGGAAGATTCCACAGGTTTCCATTTACGTCGGAGACTACGCCGCTCGGTATCACGGTGCCAGCAATTCCGGAGCATGTCACCAGACAGGTAGAAGCCGAGGCTGATTTGCGAACTACACCATTGTAGGCAACCACCAGATCCAGTGCGCCGCCGACGGCGTAGACCGGGGTAAAGTTGTTGTAAACCAGTTGCAGACCCTGCAACGCATCGGAAAGAGCAAGAGCCAGGATAGCGATGAACTGGTAGTACGGCGAATCATTCCCCAGATAGAACGTAGCGCCGAAGATAGCCTGGAAATTGGCCACAAGGTAATTCAGAATCGCCTGAAAACTCGGAACACTCAAGCCAGCCGAGGATATCGCGGGCGCGGAGTAGGTCGTGCTGCTCATGAAATGCCGCCGCTGGGCGGCGTGGGAGTACTGGTAACGCTCACTGTGCCAAACTGGGTTTGCACAGAACAGGAAAACTGATATAGCCGCGTGCCTGGAACAAAACTAAAGGCCACATTGCTCAAGCTGACAACAAAGGGAGTTCCCAGAATGCGAGCCTGGATGAGGGCCGCGACCTGCTGCTGCTGGCGCGCTCCTTGCCCTACGCCCAGAATTTGCTGCCATAGTGGAAGGCCGTCGGATTGATCGGCCCACCATTCCCCTTCGAACAATCGCAAGCGCGTTCCGATGATCGTGGCAACGGCATCGAGGTTAGTCTGCACGTTCAGCGGACCGGTTCCAAGAATCGGATCATTGTTGGCGTCGAGTGGGAAACATGCGATCTGCGTGCTCATACCGGCGGCCCTGTGTCGCTGCCTCCCGGTGTCACCCCGGAGTGAATGTGGTGAGTGAAGTCGCGCCCCTGGATGGTTGTGTCCTGGAGCGCCGCTGTTCCCTCTACGGAGAGGTTTTCATCCACAGTGAGACTGGCCTGCATCTCTACGTTGCCCGCCAGCGTGGTATCTGACTCCACGGTGAGATCATTTTGCACGGTAAGATTGCCTTGAACGATGAGATCTGCCTTAAGGCTTACCGTTCCTGAATCCGCAAGGTCGATGATTACGTTGCCGTCGTCGGAGCGTATCTGCATCGAGGTTGTAGAATAATCAGCCAGCACGCGCGGCTGGGACCATGGCGCGAATATGGCATATCCGTCCGACAGATCGTGGCGGCGGCGCTCCATTTGCTGATTCTTCGTGCCGCCATTCTGCCACCAGGCGTCGGCGCACATGTCGCCGAATATCACCAGGCATTCGTCGCCTTGCTTAATCGGCAACGTGACTGAGAATCCGCCAGCGCGCGGCAGAACCACCGGCACGTCCACCAACGCGGGAATGTCGATAGCCTCCGGCACGAAGTTGACTTTAATTTGTTCCTGAACCGCCAACTGCACTTTGACCGTCTGCTTCTGCGCGTCGAAACTCTGGACGACTCCAGGGAGGGCCACGCGCATCTCGCACCTCAGGCTCCAAATGAGAGCCTTCCACTGCTCGGTCGTGATGCCGAGACGCTGAGGAATGGTAAGGAAGCTGCTGCTCATCGATTCAGGTCCGGCTGGGTTACCGGATTCGTTGCTGTGGCTCCTTCCGTGGCCGCAAAGAAAGCCAATGCATTGTTGATCACGGTGTAACCGTCCACATCCACGTACCAGTCATTGCCACGCGTATCGCCCCGGAAGCGCGCGCCGCCTACCACATAAATGCCGTCCTGATCGAGTACGCCTATGTACTGATTCAGCTGGCGTTTTTGCAGACGCAGCTGAGAGTTGTCGATCTTGACGGTGAGCAGCGGCTTCTCGACTACCACGCGAGGATCGAGAAGCGCCCGAAAACTGACGCCTTGCTGCGTCTGTTGCGGAGTGCCTACGATGATTCCGTTGGCCGTCGAATTGAACAGTTGCGGCCCTGTTGTGTTGAGGCCAGGAAGCGTTGGCGGAGAAAATACGATCTTCGGAGTTCCGGCCTGGGTGACATCCTCGGCGGGATTGCCGAAGTTCAAGCCTTTGTGCGTAAGCCACCACTGCATGTTGTTGCCTTCGGCGATCTCGGTAAAGTATTTTCCCGGCGAACCGAATACCACCTTTCCGCGCGGCAACTTCTGCTGGCTGATGTTGGGCGACACCTTGAAACTTTCGATGGTTGCCGGGTTCAACGTTCCCTGAGACGTGGTCAACTGAATGATGCGCTGCAGTTGCTGCTCCTGAGTGAAACCGGCGGCGATTGTGTCTTTTACAAATTGGCGGTTCACTTCGTAGAAGCTGATGAGACAGTAAAGCGTCAGTTTCAGGTCAACGGCATTTTCCCGCTCGTACATGGCCTGAAATACCGGCCCTTGCCAGATCACGCCATAATTGCCCGATTGGTAGCCAGCCGAAAGGGTAACAATCATGCCCTGCGTTACCGTGGCCTGGGAAGGTTGTGAACTGGAGGGAGCGGTGACTACGCCTTGCGTGATTTTCTCGACCACGTTCTGATCGAGATTGTACACACAGATGTCAGCCGACCAGTAAGTCTGAAAGGCTGGAGTGACAATATCGAAGGTGACGCGCGGCGATACATCGAACGAGTCTGAAGCCAGCGTAATCACTTCCTGATTGCCGGACGCGTCGGGCGGGAGTGTGACGCTTAACTCGAACGCTCTGCCGTACAGCGGGAGATTGTTCATACGCGAAAATTGATCGGGAAGGCCGGCCCTATGGGTCGCAGCGGCGACCCGCTTCCTCCGGCGCTTCCCGTGGTTTCTGCCGAGATGCTTTGCGGGACCGCCGGAACCGATCCATAGCCCGGAGTATCGGACCACAGCAGCAAGAAATCTGTTCCCAGATCGGTATCGTCCGGTACCTGTTTCGTCGGATCGCCAGATACACTGATGACAGTGGCCGATCCGATAGACAGCCATGCGAATTGTTTCAGCAGGTTCCCGGCAGGTGCATTGCCTGTGACAAGGGGCAGCGAGTCGAGCAAAAGATTTCCCGAGGAATCGACCAGCGAACCCAGCCAGTATTGGGCCACTTGGTTGTAATGCAAAAACATGCTTAGCTGCATTGTGCCTCCATCAATCCCGAGCGGCACCAGCAGCGATTGATTAGGATCGGAGTTCAGCGGAACGATCTGCGCATCTCCGGTTGGACGAGGCGGAATGCGAGGAAAGCGAGCAGGACCGATTTTCTGCGTCGTGAGAAAAACGGAATAAATTCGCACGCGATAGAACACGCCGCTGCTCGATTCGAGCAAGAACTGTTGCGTCCGGTCATAGGTAGCGGCTACAGCCGTCAGCGTAGCCATTCCTGAGGTAGTGACGCCCAGCTGATAGGTTGTGCCTGACACCTGATCGACGAGATACGCAGGGGAAAGAACCTGGCCGCTGACAGCCTGAAAGAACAGCACGCCATCGTCAGTCACCGACAGCTGCCATTGCTGGCCGCCGCTGTCAAGCAATATGGGACTGTTCGGAATCAATTTAATGTCCTATGCACTGAAGCCAGAGAATGTCCGACCCGGTGCCAACTACAGTTACGCTGGAGGCCGAAGCGGGCAATGCCTGGCAGGCATTCGCCGCCGTCTGATCTGTGCAACTGCATCCATAGCTAGACGAGGAGGCGAAAGTAAAACTGTTGGCGAATGTGTGAGTAGCCGTCCCAGCCGTAAGCGCCTGACTGTTGGTGTAAATCTTGTCGGCGGTGTGAAGCGCCCCGGATTCGTACACCTCGGGATGATTGCTCAGCGTTAGATTGGCAACCGGCGTCGTGCTTGCGATTACCAAGGGGGCTGTGCCTGTGACCAGCGTGGAAGTCAGCTGAGAGTTCGTCGTGATCGGGACGGTGAATGTCTTGAGGGTAGCTGTCAGACGCTCTTTGTAGCTCGCATTGTCCGGCACGCTGCCAATGTAGTTAGAGATGGCAATGGGCGCGCCAAAAGCGAGTTGAGCATCGACCACAGGCACGCCGCTGCTAGCTACATCGGAAGCCACGTAAGTGTCATTCGCGTCCCATGATGGGCGATTCAGCGATGTTGCCAGAGTCTTCGAGGGATTGGAATCTACAAACGTGATGTACTCTTGCGGCAAAACGCCAGCGATTCCCGATGGCCCCAGCGGTATAAAGTTGATTGTGCCTTTTACTCCGTTAGCTCCAGTGACTCCGCCGACCGGCTTTAGCCATGCACCGACGATGGGAAAAGAACTAAGAGATTGCGTGCGCCCATTCAGACAGCTTCCCAGAACGCCTGCCAGGTTTCCGTTGCACTGCAGGGCAAAGACAGTCTGCGCAGCACTCCCGAATACGGAAGTGGTCTGATTGTCCTGATCAACGAAGGCGAACGTATAGGACGCTGTTCCTCCGGTTCCGTTCTGCACCAAGCCTCCGGGCCAGTAGGGAAGATTGGGAAACCAGCTGGGATTG